>Ga0134128_10000408_pt1 | contig 60134 bp, 57 predicted proteins | sample KB31754_FD_96462 | JGI IMG/M metagenome (GOLD analysis project Ga0134128, IMG submission 96462) | Terrestrial soil microbial communities with excess Nitrogen fertilizer from Kellogg Biological Station, Michigan, USA - KB3-175-4 | ecosystem: Environmental > Terrestrial > Soil > Unclassified ... | reverse complement strand
GCTGGATACGGCGCTCGCGGCTGATTAGTTATCAGGACGCAGATGAACGCAGATGAACGCAGATAATTTCAAAGTCTTATCGGCGTTTATCGGCGTTCATCAGCGTCCCCTAATGGTTTTTAAGGGTTTAGTGAACTGGAGGCTATTTTGAGATCCTCTCCGTACGATCGAGCGAATTTGATCGCGGATTTCGATTCAATCCGCATTTCTCTGGCATCTCCGGAAAAAATCCGGAGTTGGAGCCACGGCGAAGTCACCAAGCCGGAGACTATCAATTACCGGACTTTCAAGCCGGAGCGCGACGGCCTTTTCTGCGCCCGGATTTTCGGCCCCACCCAGGATTGGGAGTGCTTGTGCGGCAAGTACAAGCGCATGAAGCATCGCGGCGTCATCTGCGACAAGTGCGGCGTGGAAGTGACGCTGGCGCGTGTCCGCCGCGAGCGGTTGGGCCACATCGAACTGGCCAGCCCGTGCTCGCACGTGTGGTTCTTCAAAGGACTGCCGAGCCGCATCGGCCATCTGTTGGACATCACGCTCCGTGAACTGGAGCGGGTGCTGTATTTCGAAGCCTACGTGATTGTCGATCCCGGCTCGGTGGAAGCGCTCAGCCAGGGCGAGGTCATCACGGACGAGCGCAAGCGCCAGCTTGACCAGGAATTTCCGGGTCAGTTCGTCGCGATGATGGGCGCCGAGGGCGTGAAAGAGCTGCTGAAGAAGGTGGACGTCGAACATCTCAGCGAAGACATTCGCGAGAGGATGAAGACGGAAACCAGCGTCCAGAAGAAGCTGAAGTACGCCAAGCGTCTGCGCGTGGTGGAAAGCTTCCGCAAGAGCGGCAACAAGCCGGAGTGGATGATTCTGGACGTGATCCCGGTGATTCCGCCGGAGCTGCGTCCTCTGGTGCCGCTGGATGGCGGCCGTTTCGCTACCAGCGATTTGAACGATCTGTATCGCCGCGTGATCAATCGCAACAACCGGTTGAAAAAGCTCATTGAGCTGCACGCGCCGGACGTGATCGTGCGCAACGAAAAGCGCATGCTGCAGGAAGCCGTCGACGCGCTGTTCGATAACGGCCGCCGCGGCCGCGTGCTGCGCGGCGCCAACAACCGTCCGCTGAAATCGCTCTCCGATACGCTGAAAGGCAAGCAGGGCCGCTTCCGCCAGAACCTGCTCGGAAAGCGCGTGGACTACTCGGGCCGTTCGGTGATCGTGGTGGGTCCGGAATTGCGCCTCAACCAGTGCGGTCTTCCCAAGAAGATGGCGCTGGAACTGTTCAAGCCGTTCATCTACCATCGCCTCGAGCAGCGCGGCCATTGCACCACCATCAAGCAGGCCAAGGAACTGGTGGAGCAGCAGGATCCGGTGGTTTGGGACATTCTCGAAGAGGTGATTAAGGATCACCCGATTCTGCTCAACCGCGCTCCCACGCTGCACCGCCTCGGCATTCAGGCATTCGAGCCGGTGCTGGTGGAAGGCAAGGCCATTAAAATTCACCCGCTGGTCTGCACGGCGTTCAACGCAGACTTCGACGGCGACCAGATGGCCGTGCACATTCCCCTTTCGCCCGAAGCGCAGATCGAAGCTTCGACCCTGATGCTTTCGGCGAACAACATTCTGTCGCCGGCGCACGGCGGCCCGATCGCTATTCCGACACAGGATATGGTGCTCGGCTGCTACTACCTGACCAAGGCGCGTCCGGGCGCGAAGGGCGAAGGCCGCACGTTCGCATCGACGGACGATGTGCTGATCGCGCTCGAAATGGGCGAAGTGGAAACGCTGACCCCGATCAAGCTGCGCTATACCGGCCGCGTCATCGACCTGGTGCACGCCTTCGATAACCAGAACGTGCTGCACACCGAGCCGATCGAGTTCGTGAAGCAGTACATGGAGACGACGGTGGGGCGCGTGATCCTCAATGACGCGCTGCCGCAGGATATGCCGTTCGTCAATGGTCTGCTGAAGAAGAAGGGCCTCGCACAGCTCGTGCAGTACTGCTACCTGAAGTTCGGGTTGCACATCACGGTAGTGATGCTGGACGAAGTGAAGGCTCTCGGGTTCCTGTACGCGACGCGCGCGGGCATTTCTATCGGCATCGACGACATGGTCGTCCCCGGCGAGAAGGCCGCCCTGGTGCGGGCCGCGGAAAAGGAAGTGGTGGACGTCGAAAATCAGTATCAGGACGGCGCCATCACCCACGGCGAGCGCTACAACAAGATCATCGAAATTTGGAGCAAAGTGACCGAACGCGTTTCGGACGAAATGTTCCAGGCGATGGAAGAGGACGACCGGACCGGCCGCTACCTCAATCCGATTTACATCATGGCCGACTCCGGCGCGCGCGGTTCGAAACAGCAGATCCGCCAGCTTTCCGGTATGCGCGGTTTGATGGCCAAGCCGAGCGGAGAAATTATCGAAACGCCGATCACGGCGAACTTCCGCGAAGGCCTCAACGTGCTGCAATACTTCATCTCGACGCACGGCGCCCGTAAGGGTCTGGCCGACACCGCGTTGAAGACGGCCGATTCGGGTTACCTGACGCGCCGGCTGGTGGACGTGGCGCAGGACGTGATCGTGAGCGAAGACGATTGCGGCACCGGCGAGGGAATCTACGTCGAATCCATTATCGAATCCGGCGAAATCATCGAGCCGTTGCGCGACCGCATTGTGGGCCGCGTAGCGCTGGAAGATCAGAAGGATTACGAAGGCAACGTGATCGTCGCGGTGAACAAGGAAATCACCGAAGACCTGGCGGCGGCGATTCAGGCGGCCGGTATCGAGCGCGTGAAGATCCGCTCGGTGCTGACGTGCGAATCCAAGCGCGGCGTTTGCGTAGCGTGCTATGGCCGCAACCTGGCGACGGGGCGGTTGGTGGAACGCGGCGAAGCGGTCGGCGTGATCGCGGCGCAGTCCATCGGCGAACCCGGCACGCAGTTGACGATGCGCACGTTCCACATCGGCGGAACGGCGAGCCGCATCAACGAACAATCGACGCAGGACGCTAAGAGCGATGGGTTCGCGCGGTATATCGGGATTCAGACGGTCCGCAGCAAGGCGGGCGAGTTGATCGCGATGAACCGCAACGGCATCATTTCCGTGGTCGACGATAAGGGCCGCGAAAAGGAACGCTATCAGGCGGTTTACGGCGCGCGCGTGCTGGTGGAAGACGGGGCGCCCGTGAAGAGCAACCAGATCCTGCTGGAATGGGATCCGTACACCTTCTCGATTCTGACGGAAGTCAGCGGCGTGGTTCATTTCAAGGACCTCATCGACGGACTGACGCTGCAGGAGCAGGTGGACGAAGTCACTGGTATGAGCCAGTTGGTGGTGACGGATTCGCCCGATGAGAAGCGCCAGCCGATCATCCAGGTGCGTCCGGAAGGCGCCCAGGGTTCGCGGTCGGAGGCAAAGAAGTACCTGATGCCGACGCATGCGCACCTGATGGTGCATGACGGCGAAGAGGTACACGCGGGCGACGTGCTGGCGAAGATCCCGCGCGAGACCACGAAGACCAAGGACATCACCGGCGGTCTGCCGCGCGTCGTGGAACTGTTCGAAGCGCGCAAGCCGCGCGAGACGGCGATCATCGCGGAGATCAACGGGGTGGTGAAGTACGGCGAAGTGACCAAGGGCCAGCGGCGCATAAATGTGCTGGGCGACGATGGCGAGCAGAGGGAATACTCGCTGCCGCGCGGCGTGCACATCAACGTGCAGGAAGGCGAGCGTGTGAAGGCGGGCGAACCGCTGATGGACGGGCCGCTGGATCCGCACGACATTCTGGCGGTGCTCGGTGAAAAGGAACTGCAGAAGTACCTGGTCAACGAGATTCAGGAAGTCTACCGGTTGCAGGGCGTGAACATCAACGACAAGCACCTGGAGACGATCTCGCGTCAGATGATGCGCTGGGTGAAGGTGGAAGATATCGGCGACACCGAATTCCTGCCGGAAGAGGTGGTGGACAAGTTCAAGTTCCGCGCCGAGAATCAGAAGACGTCGGAAGCCGGCGGACGTCCGGCGCAAGGCAAGGCAATGCTGTTAGGGATCACGAAGGCGTCGCTATCGACGGATTCGTTCATCTCGGCGGCGAGTTTCCAGGAGACCACGCGCGTACTCACCGAAGCCGCGATCAACGGCAAGGTGGACTATCTGCGCGGGTTGAAGGAGAACGTCATCATGGGCCGCCTGGTTCCGGCCGGCACGGGTATGGAGTACTACCGTGCGGTGAAGATCGCAGGCGAGGACGTGGTGGAAGAGCCAGTGGTCGAGCCCGGTCTCGATGCCATCCCCGGTTACGACGAGGAGACGCGCTTGCAGTACGCAGGCGGGCTGCCTGAGGATACCGGCGAGGAGAGTCTGGCCGAGTAAGTCAGTTAGTAAGTGGAGTAAGTAAAAGCCGCCGGTGGTCCGAAAGGGCTGCCGGCGGCTTTTTGCGTGGCGCAGCACTGTTTCCTGCCGCGCCCGTGCGCACGTGCTATAGGCGCAGGTGCGGATTAGTTGGCCGAAGGTTTCTCCAAACGATCGATAAATATTACGATCGCGGGTGCTTTTTGGTCTACTAACCTAAGCCCAAGCTGGTGCTTCACAGCGTCCTTGAATGGAGGAGCAGACTCCATATTGCTGCCGGTTCCCTCAGCTTCCGGCGTGAACTCCAGATCCAAATCGAAACGTCCGGTTAGCCCTGTACGATCGACGCCACCGATCGGCACATTCGACACCATGGACGCGCTTGCCAGGTATTTCGCGATCTGCTCCGGCGTAACGTCAACCATTCTCAGGTGCCGTCGTCCCTCGATGTTCCAAGTCACCAACCCGCAGTATCGCGGGCCGTCAGCGGCGTTTCGTGGAGCTTCAATTTGCGGCGATGAATCTGGCTTGGTCTCACACGGTTGATCGAGGGGATGTGGCTTGAGGTACGGCCCCAGGGTTCCGGCCTTGACGAGATACAGAGCGGCCACCTCGCGTGTCTGGATCTCCCGGTGAATTGCCAGCTTGAAGCGATCGGAAAGCAGCGCCTGCACCATCAATCGCAATTGGTCGCGTGTAGGAACACGACTCGCGCGCGCCTCGATGTTGAAGAACTGGCTTCTCGCCCATTCGGGCAAATGATCGTAGATGTTGCGCCCTTGGATCGAATCATTAATCTTGTATGCAAAGAGCAAATAGGCCATCAAGGGCGCATTCGCTGAAAATCGGTTACCGGCCGGAGGGGGGCCATCCAATCCGTTCAGGGTTACATTCGTCGAAAACGGAGTCATCGGTGCACTGGGCTTGACCGACGCCACCTCGAAATGCGATTCGCCGCCTGCCTGTTTTTCCCATTCGGGCGCCGCAACAGTCTGCTGTTGCAGTGGCTGGCCGAATAAACTACACACAAACAAGACGAACAGAGAAAGCCTCACAGTCACTGTTGGCCATAAGTGTGCCATATACGAAGACGTTACTACGAAGACTGTCGTATAGTCAAGGCCGCCTGACCGACCGGTAACGTTCCGTGCAGATCGTTAGCGGCAGGACTTGGAGACTGGACGATGCGCGTATCTTGCGTCCTTTTCTCCAGCTCATCCGTATACATGGTGCGGTTACCATGTACCAAGTTGCACTTGCGAAGGATGTGGGCGTGACGGAATACGATGAGCTTGCATTGCTGCGGCGCGCCGACCCGGCGGCAATGGCCGCGGTGGTGTGCCGCTATCGTCAGCGGCTGTATCGCTACCTTGTCCGTCTGGTGCGGGACCCGGCAGCCGCGGACGACCTGTTTCAACAGACGTGGCTCCGCGTCGTGCGCGAGATTCGCCGGTACGATTCGCGCCGCAGCTTCGATACATGGCTGTTCGCGATTGCTCATAACGCCGCGATGGATTTGCTGCGACGCAAGACGGGAGAGAGTCTGGACGAGCGCGACGCGGCGGTGTCCGATGCCGCGCCGGATGCTCTGGCGCTGGCGATCAGCGCCGAGCGCTCCGCAATTTTGGCCGCGCAGATGGACGCGCTACCCGCACTCTATCGGGAAGCGCTGACCTTGAGATTCGAAGAGGGAATGAAGTTGGAGGAGATTGCCGAAGTGACGGGCGCGCCGCTCTCGACCGTGAAAAGCAGGGTGCAGCGCGGGCTGGAGTGCCTGCGCGAGCGAGTGACCGCGCGCTGGCAAAAGGAGGACCTGTTATGACCCATGATGAAATTCGGCAGCAACTCGCGTTGAGCGCCGCCGGTTTGCTGCCTCCGGAGGGCGACAGCAGCATCCGCAACCATATCGCTGAATGTGCCTCGTGTGCAGCGCAATTTGAGATTCTGGCGGCGATCTCGCACGAACTAACCGCGCTGCCGGCGCCATCGCCGTCACCTGATTTGCTGGCGCGCACGCACGCGCTCATGGTGGCTGAGGCTGCGGCGATGGCGGACCGGCGGCGCATGGCCATGGTCGCCGTGGCAGCGGGTCTTTTTGCCTGGGTGATTAACCTGGCGACCTGGGCTGTTTATCAACTGATTACCGGCGGTATCGACGCGGTCCTGCGCCCGGCAATGTCCGGCCTTCTCGCGTGGCTCGCGCTTTCGACCCTGACCGCGATGTTAGCCGCGCCCGCGTCACTGGCGCTGGCATCGCGCCGCCGCATCGAAAGGAGCATCTTATGACACCGGTTCCACCTCAAGGCCGCGGGGCGACCATCCCCTTCGCCGCATGGCTTGCCGCGATGTTAGCTTGCGGCGTCGCGTTCATCTTCTTCCTATTCGCCAGCATGAATGGCCATTTGGGGATCCCCGAAATGGTCGTCTGCACCATCGGCGCGTTGCTGCTGGCCGGCTATATCCTGGTGATCGGATACATCTACGGCGACGCGCGGCGCCGCGGGATGAATGCTGTTTTGTGGGCGTTGCTCGCGTTCTTCGCGCCCAGCGCAATCGGCATCATTCTCTATTTCATTCTTCGCAACCCGCTTCCCATCTACTGTTGGAAATGCGGGGGGGCGGTTTACAACGGTTATCCGCATTGCCCGCTGTGCGGAGTCAATGTGACGCCGGTATGCCCCAGTTGCCATCGCGCTGTGCAGTCGCCTTGGAGTCACTGCCCTTGGTGTGGAGTCAAAGTAGCTTAAACGTCGAGTAAATCGGTCTCCGCGAAAAGCCTGATGTATGATGGGCCGTGCGCCGTTTTCTGTTCATCGCCGTGGCCCTCGCGAGCTCTCAGGCACAGACGTTCGATGTGGCCTCCCTCAAAGCTATCGACAGTAGCTTTGTTGAGGCGAGGCCGAAAATCACGCCGGGCCGGTTATCATGGACAACCGGCATGAACGGTCTCCTCTGCTTTGCATTTCAACTGCAGGCGTTCCAGTTGCAGATGCCGAATCCGATGCCCGCGGGTGTCAGACGCGTATATCGCGTGGATGCCGAATTCGCTCCCAACGCAACCGAGCGGGACGTCCGTCGTATGATGCAGGCGCTGATTGTCGAACGTTTCAAGATCGCTTCCCACCGTACCACCAAGGAGGCTGACGTCTACACACTGACGGCTGCGAAAGGCGGGACGAAAATCAAAATGGCTGCGCCGGACGATGCGCCCCCGCCATTTCCCGACTGGTGGCATAACCCTCCGTCGCCTCAGGCCATCGAGGGTAGGATTCTGCAGACGATCCCGTCACCGGGGATCGTAACCATGGCTGGCCGTAGGGTAACGATCTCGCAGCTTTGCGAGACGCTCAGCAGTCATTTCAGCTCTACAGTGACGGACGCGACAGGACTTACCGGCCCCTATTACTTCGCTGTACGCTACGCCAGCGACGACTTCAATCAACCGGTAGACGCGCCGTCGCTCTTCGCTGCCCTCGAAAAGGAACTCGGCCTGAGGTTAGACCGCCACAAAGGACAACTCGAAATGCTCGCTATCGATCACATCGAAAGGTTGCCGGTTGAGAACTAACCCGGCTGGCGCTGCCGAAGATTCAGCACTTACTCCGGTGTCCTGTGGACGGCTCCGTCTCAGGCGCGCGGGGCTATTGCGTTTAGTTGTCGCTGGGTTGTTTCGAAATTTGGTCGATAATCAGGAGCGGCAGGTCGATCTTGGTCTTCTGCAACTTCAACCCAAGCGTAGCGAGAGCCTGCGACACCCGATGGTCAACTGAGTCGTCGGGCGACTCCGGTCGCCTGAGCGGGAAGGCGATCTCGTAATACCCGGAAAGGCCGGTTCTGTCCTCGACAAATGCGTGGAGCTGTTGCGCGAGTATGTCTGCGAAGCGAGCGAGCGTCGTGCTTTGCAAGTACATCCCCGGCGGCCGGGATACCGCCGGCACTGGAGCGGCCGCTACCACCCGCGTTGCGGCGTCTGCCGGCGATTCGGAACGCCCGCTCGCCGTTTCCGCGCTTTCCCCGGAAGGCCGCTTCGTGAATGGTGGATCGGCGGGCTTCAGCCGCACGGCGGTTTCGCGGACGAGACCATAGCCGGCAACAGCTTTGCGTTCCTGGTGCAGCCGAAGACCAAGCCTCTCTTCGAGCAGGCACTGCAGCGCTTCATTAGCGTCGCGGTTCGGCACTCCTTCCGGAAGCTTCGCTTCGATATCGAACATCAGGTTAGCTAGCCACGATGGGCCCGAAACCTGATTCGGCCGGACGGGATATGCGGACGCAACCAAGCTGAGCAGGGAGTGTCCCCGTACAGACAGATGGCCGTGCAGAATTGGCAGGACTCCGATTGGAGCCATGTAATTCAGGGTGTCGCGCACCATCTTCTTCGCTTCGGCAGTGGGCGAGGTATCGGGCGGGGCCGGTTTGAAAGACGCAACCTCAAATGCGGTCCGCCTCGCTACAGTCTGTGCGCGCACCGCGGCCAATGTAAAGTGTGTACGACGTGGAAGAGTATTGGCTTGCTGGTCTGTTGCGGAGCCGGTATACCATCGGCCGCGCGCGCAGCAGGATGTTCGATAATGGAGACGCGATGTGTGACAAGCCGATGATGACGCGTTTGACGCACAGTCACGATGAGGATCGCGAGTTCGACATTGAGTTCTGGCAGCGCCAGGGCGACACCGCAATCGCTGCGGCTGCTTGGGAAATGGTCGTGTTGCACGCCGCGCAAAGAGGGATTAGTGAAGATCAACTCCGATTACAGCGATCTGTTGCGCGTATTCGCCGAGCGCGGCGTAAGGTATCTCATCGCGGGGAGCTACGCCTCGATGAAGTATACGGAGCCGATCTGGAGCAAGGACATTGACGTGTGGGTGGAGCCCGTCCCGGAGAATGCAGCTAAGGTCTTGGATGCACTGCGGCATTTTGGAGCACCGATCGCTGGTATAGAGGCAGAAGAGTTCGTCAACCCGACCACGATTTTTCAGATCGGTGTAGAAGGCGTCCGCATCGACATCATGACGAATATCCTGGGGCTGAACTTCGAGGAAGCATGGGCGCGTCGCGACACATTTCTTTTGAACGATGCGACGCACCCGGTCTTGTCGATTCATGACGCAATCAAGGCTGCGGAGGCGTCTGGTCGCGCGAAGGATCGATCTCGCGTCCGAGCCCTCAAAAAGGCCGCGGAGATGCGTAACCGGTCCAAGGAGCGCCCATAGCTCGTTTGCAACCGCTGGGTTAGAATTGAAGCGACTCCTATGCGGACCGGTGAAATGGTGAGCGTGCACGAGTACTTGTCGACAAGCTACAGCCCGGATTGCGACTATGTGGACGGAGTACTGCTGGAGCGCAATGTGGGCGAGAAGGATCACTCAAAACTGCAAGTTCGTTTGACGCTGTTTTTTGGACAGCGCGGCGCCGAATGGGGCGTTTCGGTTTTCACGGAGCAGCGTGTTCAGGTGAAGAAGGACCGTTTCCGCATTCCCGATGTGTGCGTCGTCCGCGACCCTGAGCCTGACGAACAAATCTTCACATCACCGCCCTTCATCTGTATTGAGATCCTTTCGAAGGATGATCGCATGTCCGAGATTCAGGAAAAAGTCAGCGACTATCTCTCCTTCGGCGTTCCGCACGTCTGGATACTCGATCCAAAGACGCGCAAAGCGTGGCGCTGCACAGGGCAGGGAATGCTTGAGTCGACGGAATTGCGCACCCTGGAACCCGCCATCGTCTTGCCGGTGGATTCGTTGTTCGCGTGAAAGCGCTGCTTCTCGGACTGAGCGGCCTTCTGCTGCTCGGCCTCTTCTCGACCGAGCTTTCCGACCCCGACGCGTGGTGGCATCTCGCGACAGGCCGGTTTATCGTCACACAGCACCGCCTTCCCGTTCCCGACCCCTTTGCTTACACCACCGCGATGGCGCCCCCGGCGAACCGGGCGGAGGCTCGAACCCGATACTTCAACCTCACTCACGAATGGTTGGCACAGGCAGTCTGGTATTGCATCGAGAGCGCCGGCGGGTTCGCGGCGGTTGTGCTCTGGAAGGCGTTGCTGCTCGCGCTATTGTGCGGTTTGAGTGGTTGGGTCGCGTGGCGCCGGACAGGGTCGATGCTCTGGGGCATCGGCGCGGCTCTCGGTGCCGCATCGTTGGCGACCGTCTTCGATCATGACCGGCCCAGCATTCTCAGCTACGTCTTCACCGCGGCATTCATCGCGATTTTCGAGTCGCGGAAGCGGCTTTGGCTGCTGCCGCTGCTGGCGGTGACTTGGGCGAACTGCCACGGGGGATTTTTCCTGGGCTGGATTGTCTGTGCGGCGTACTGCGTCGAGGCATTCCGCAAGCGCGAGCGTCCCGTTCTCATTTACAGTGCGGCTGCAGTGCTCGTTTCGGGCATCAATCCGAACGGCTTCAACGCAGTCGCCACCGTGCTCGATTACCGCAAGAGCCCGCTGCAATCCACGCTCATCGAATGGTCGCCCGCGAGTCTCTGGGGCGCGCCGTACGCTTTCGACTTACTCCTGTATGCCGCGGCCATCGTGATGCTCTGGCAGTGGCGGCGCGTGCGCATGAGTGACTGGATTCTGTTCGCGGCCTTCGCTGCCGCATCGCTCGCCGCCTTCCGCAATGAGATGCTGGTCGGCGTCATCGCTCCGATCATAATCGCATCTTACTTTCCGTGGCAGCGCGCGATTCCCAAAGCGGCGATTGCCGCGCTGCTTGCGGCGGGACTCATCTACGGAAGCGTTCGCGGAGCCTTCTTCCAACTCCGGGCCGCCGAGTGGGCCTATCCGGCCGGCGCGGTGAACGCCATCCCGGCCGGCGCCCATCTCTTCAACACCTATGAAGACGGAGGCTACCTGATCTGGCGCGGGCAGCGCGTTTTCATCGACGGTCGAGCGCTCAGCGAAGGCGTGTTTCAGGATTATCGCCTCATCATGGGGACTCCGCCCGGCGATCCGCGCCGCGAGGCCACGCTCGCGAAGTACGGTATTGATGCGATTCTGGTGAACTCGTTCGAATACAATTCGGGCGTGCTGTACCCGGTAGTGCTCGCGCTGGCGCAAATGCCGGAGTGGAACCTCGTCTATGACGATCCGGCGGGCATGCTGTTCGTCCGTAACGGTCAGCCCGCACTCGAAAAGTCGCGGATCAGCGCGCACCTGGAAGCGGAATGCTTGCTGCACATCGAGCACTCGCCCGAATTCTCGCTGTGCGCCCGCACACTCGGCGACCTGTTCCTGCGCTCTGGAAATCCTGACGCCGCCCGCCGCATGTTGGGGCTGTATGTGGCTCACCCGTATGCCGACGATCCGGATGCACGCCGCGCATACCAGCAATTGCTCGCGAAGTAACGATTCGTCCAGTGGCCCCGGGGCTGCATTATCAAGGGCATGAAACTCGCTCTTGCACTCTTACTAGCGGCCGGCCCTGCGATGTTCGCCCAGACTGCCGGTCAGGACATGAAATCTGCCGGGCAGAACGCAAAATCAGCCGGCAGCGATGCCGGACACGCGGCTGTGGACGCCGGCAAGGGCGTCGGGCATGCGACCAAGACCGCAGCCAAGAAAACCAAGCGCAAGACCAAGCACGTGGTTCACAAGGCTGCCGATAAAGTGGATCAGAAGACCACGGACAAATAATAGCGATCTCAGGGGTTGGGCGATATGGCAACGGGGTGGAGGTTTGGGGTAGTATGGAAAGATACGGCGCCAAGCCTGCTGCGAGGTTATTTGAAGAAGCTGCTCCTCTTTTGCACCGCAACTGTGTTCATCCAAGCCTCCACTCCACAATTGGCCACAATTGTTTTGAACCCGGCCAGTGTAGGCGTGGGCCGTCTTCCCGCGGATTGGACTATCAAGGTTAATCACGGCAAGCCCGACGTTTCCGTTTGCGAAGACGGGCAGGTCGGCGCGTGCCTACATTTGAAAAGCGTAAAATCCTCGTTCGCCCTCGAACGCAGTGTGGATGTCGATCCTACGCAGCAACCGTACCTATCCTGGCATTGGAAGGTGGCCGAACTGCCTTCGGGCGCCGATTTCCGGCACACATCCACCGACGATCAGGCAGCGCAGGTACTGGTGGCGTTTGCCGATCGCAAAGTGCTCACCTACATCTGGGACAGCAGCGCGCCCAAGGGCACCATCGAAAGCGCCAGCAGCATTCCCCTGGTCCACATTACGGCCTTTGTTTGCGAATCCGGCGGCGCCGAACGCAATCGCTGGCTGCTTGAAAATCGCAACGTCGCCGCGGATTATCAGCGTGCGTACGGCAAGCCTGCTCCCCACGTAAAGGGTCTGCGTCTGCAGATCAATTCCCAACATACCGGCACCACGGCCGAGAGCTACTTCGGGGAAGTGGCGTTCCGCAATAGCCCCCAAGAATGATCCTATTGACCGGCGCGACTGGCTTTATCGGTCGCCATCTGCTGGACCGCCTTCTGGGTGAAGGGCAGCGTGTGCGATGCCTGGTTCGGGGCGAGCGCACCCTGCCGTGCGAAACTGCCCTTGCCGATCTCATCACAGGGGCGCGGGTGGATCGCGCGTTGGCCGGTGTCGATACCGTCATTCATCTTGCAGGCGTGACTAAGGCGCTTCGCCCGGCGGAGTACGAATCGGGAAACGTCACCGCTGCGGCGATTCTGGCGAGCGAAGCCGCGGGCAAAGTGAAGCGCTTCGTGCATGTCAGCTCGCTGGCCGCCACCGGACCCGCAACCAGCAATGAACCGGTCAATGAAGATACTCCACCGCATCCTGTATCCATCTACGGCCGTTCGAAACTGCGCGGCGAAGAGGCTGTGCGGAACGCGCTGCCGGACGCAGTGATCGTGCGGCCCCCAGTGGTTTACGGTCCCGCCGATACCGACGTTTTCCGCCTGCTGAAAGCCGTTTCCCAGGGCTTGGTGGTTGAAATCTCGGGCGGCGAGCGGTGGTTCAGCTCCATTTTCGTGCTCGATCTGGTTGAAGGTATCCTGGCTGCGGCTACAAAGCCTCAGGCGGCGGGGCGGACCTATTTCCTGGCTAATCCTCGCCCCAATACCTGGGCACAACTGGGAGCCTCCGCTGCGGCGACAATGGGCAAACGAGTGCGCGTCTTGAAGGTGCCGGCTGTGCTGACCGATGGAATCGGATATTGCGGCGAGATTTGGTCGCACGTCCGGCGTAAACCGGGGATTGTTTCGCGCGACAAGATGGCGGAGGCGAAGTACGCCAACTGGACCTGCGACCCCGCCCGCGCCGCCGCGGAACTGAATTTCACCGCGGCCACGCCGCTTGATGCCGGACTTGCCGCCACGCTCGCGTGGTACAGGGAGGCCGGTTGGCTGAAGTACTAAAGCCGGTTACCGGCCGGGAGTTCTGGCCGGTGGACAAGGTGATTCTGACTTACTTCACCGCCACCGGCCTGATGGATTTGGCCTGCTGGAAGGGCATGCAGGACGCGCCTGTCTGGCTCACCTGGCACGTCGTCGGCATCGCCCTGCTACTTTACGAAATCAAGCGGCCGAACTTCACAAGCTGGATTTTCCGGAACTGGTATCCTCTGCCTTACGTTGCTTCCTGCTATAGGGAAGTGCAGTCATTGATTCCGCCGATTCGCAATGCCACCTGTGACCGGTGGCTGGATGGTCTGGACGTGCGGATTTGGCACGCCCACCCCTCGCTCTGGCTGGAACACATTTACTCGCCTTGGCTTACCGAGTACTTGCAGGTTGTCTACACCCTCTTTATCCCTGCCGTTTTGTGGGTAGCGTTCCTGCTTTGGAGGCGGAGAGATTACCGGAATTTTCAATATTACGCTTTTTTAATCGCTTTGGGGTTTCTGACGTCTTATGTCGGGTACATCCTGGTGCCGGCACGAGGTCCGCGATTCCTCCTAAAACACTTAGAACACATACCGTTGCAGGGTACATTCCTGTTTCAGCAGATGCAGAGTGCGCTGGATCGTCTGGAGCGTGTTGCCTACGATTGCTTCCCCAGCGGACACACGGAACTCACCATACTTGCGTGGTGGTCGAGCCAGCGGGTGTCGAAGCGGTTGTTCAAGGTCTATTTTGCCTACACTCCGGGCCTTATTTTTGCTACAGTTTATCTTCGATACCACTATACCGTTGATGTGATGGCGGGGGCCGTCCTGGCGCTGATCTTGATCGCGGCATCCCCATGGCTCTACGACCAATTACGGGACAGAGTGTAGCAAGATGGCCGGTCTGAAGATCTCAACTGTCGATAACAAGAGCTCGCTCAACGAGTTCGTCGAATTCCCTTTTACGCTGTATCGGGGGGACCCGCACTTTGTGCCGCAGCTTCGTATCGCGGTGAAAGAGCTCCTCGACAAGAAAAAGCATCCGTTTTACAAGGATGCGGAGACGCAGCTTTTCGTCGCACGCCGCGACGAAAAAGTTGTTGGACGCATTGCCGCCATCATCAATCACGCGCACAACCGCTACCACGGTGAGAAGGCGGGCTTCTTCGGATTCTTCGAGTGCGTCGACGACCAGCAGACGGCCAGCTTGCTCCTGAACCAGGCGCATAACTGGGTCCGCGACAGGGGCGCGGAATTTATGCGCGGCCCCGTTAATCCGTCTACGAACTATGAAGCCGGGTTGCTGGTCGAAGGTTTCGATTCCGATCCCATGGTCATGATGACTTACAATCCGCCGTACTATCAGCGGCTGATTGAGAAGGCGGGTCTGACCAAGGCTAAGGATCTGTACGCCTATCTCAGCCACGCGCAGCGGATCGAGATGAAAAAAATCGACCGCGTAGCGAGTAAAGCTTTGCAGTCCACGGGCGTCACCATACGTCCGATTAACATGAAAGATTTTGCGAACGAGGTCGGGCGCGTATGGGAAGTTTACGGCGCAGCCACGGGCGCGTGGGCCAAGAACTGGGGCTTCGTTCCCATGTCGCGCGAAGAGTTCGCGGCCATGGGCAAGGAAATGAAGATGATCGTGAAGCCGGAACTCGTCCTCATCGGCGAGAAGGCCGGCAAAACGGTAGGCTTCGCCCTCGCCCTTCCGGACGTCAACCAGGCCCTGAAGCCGGCTGGCGGGAGCCTGTTCCCCACAGGGCTCCTCAAAATCCTGTACCATCAACGTTTGATCAAAAGTGTACGTGTTCTCGCACTGGGCGTCATTGAGGAGTACCGGACGACGGGTCTCGCCGCCGGTTTTTACGCGACGCTCGTGCAAAATGCCCGGAAACTTGGCTTCGGGGATTGCGAGATGTCCTGGATTCTCGAAGACAACGTATTAATGAACCGCTCCCTGGAGGTGATGGGGGCAAAGCGGTATAAGACCTACCGACTCTATGATTGGAATTAACAATAATGCGGCTATCGACTAGCGACATCACCGGCAAAAAAGGGAAGGCCAGCGGGTCCAACGACATTTTCGAAAAATGCCGGAACTTCACTCGTCCGAGTGATTTGCAATCCGCCGGTCTATACATGTACTTCGAGGTTTTCACCGACCGCGAAGGTTGCGGGCCGGGCGAAGTGCGTATGGGCAACCGCAAAGTGCTGATGTTCGGGAGCAACGATTACCTGGACCTCATCACCCACCCCAAGGTCAAGGAATCGGCCGTGCAAGCCATCAAAAAGTATGGCAGCGGCTGCAGCGGTTCGCGTCTCCTCAACGGCACGCTGGATCTTCACGTTAAGCTGGAGCACGAGCTTGCCGCTTTCGTGCGCAAGGACGCCGCCATCATCTTTGGAACGGGCTTCCAGGCCAACTACGCCACACTTTCGGCCCTCACCGAAAGAGGCGATGTGATGATCTGCGATCACAATCTGCACGCCAGCCTCGTAGAGGGCGCTCTGCGCTCTCCGGCGCGCACCGTGCGGTTCCGTCATAACGATCTGGACCACTTCGAGCGCTGCCTGGAAAACTGCCCGCCCGAAGAGAAGATCTTCATCGTCAGCGAAGGCGTATTCAGCATGGAAGGCGATATCGCCGACCTGCAGGGCATCACCAAACTAGCGAAGCCGTACGGCGCGCGCGTGTACGTGGATGAAGCGCACGGCATCGGCGTGCTGGGCGAAACCGGCGCCGGCGCGGCCGAACATCTCGGCGTGCTGGACGAAGTCGATATCGTCATGGGCACGTTCAGCAAGAGCTTGGCGAGCGTGGGCGGCTTCATCGCCGGCGAGCGTGCGGTTATCGATTACCTGAAGCACACGGCGAGGCCGTTCGTCTTCTCGGCGAGCCTCCCGGCGGCGTCCGTGGCTGCTGTCGGCGCCGCGCTGCAGATCATGCGCAAAGAACCGGAGCGCCGGCTGCACCTGCTCAGCATCGCCCAGACGCTCCGCGAAGAGTTGCGTGCGCGCGGTTTCAGTGTGCTGCCCGGCGAGACGGCGATCGTGCCGGTGGTGATTCAGAATGAGCTCGACCTGTGCCGTCTATGCAAGGCGCTGCTGGAAGAGGGAATCTATATCAATCCGGTCCTGCGTCCGGCGGCGGTGCAGAATCTGCTGCGGATTTCGTGCACGGCGGCGCATACCGAAAAGCATGTGGACAAACTGGTCCGTACACTGGTTCGGGTCGCCAACGATCTAGGCATCGAGCGGTAAGTCCGGATTTTCTCGCGTACAAACGCCCTGACGGGCCGGTAAACGGGTCTCGTTCTCGTCGCACTCCATTCGTCTTTCGATGCGGCTGCTGTTCTCGTCGCGATCCATCCGCCTTTCGATACACCGTTTACCGCTTCCTCACGGGGCTGTGAAAAAATCCGGCTGTCGTTCTCGTCGCGATCCATCCGCCTTTCGATACACCGTTTACCGCTTCCTCACGGTCGCGGCTCCGTTAGCCGAATCAAGTAGATACGGAGCCGTGACCGTAAGGGAGCGGTAAAAGGTGCTGGCGATACGGAAACAATTCGATATTTTTCACAACCCCTGACGGTCGCGGCTCCGTTACTGCATCAAAGGTGCCGGCGACGCGAGTGCGATTTGAACGTGGCATAACAGCGAGCGGTCGGCGACGTCATGCCGTCTGTGCTATACCGGAAAAAGCGCGAGGGGCGCATCCGGTCCGCGGAAAGGGCAGTGCCCACCCATCTGAATTTCACACAAAGCGACGAAGCTTCTTTCGCCTGGATTCTGCGGACCGCAGGCACTTTACGAAAGGAGATTCGTATGTCTGACGCGATTCCCTTACCGGAACGCCCCAACTTAGACCAGTACAAGAAACTCGCGCGGGAGTTGCAGCGCGCATGCAAATCCGGCGGAGAGGACGCCGTTGTGGAGTGGGCGGCGCGATGGAAGGAAGCCGTAAACCCCGAAGTTGCGCGGCGGCTTTGGCGCGAGATGCAACCAAAGTGTACGCTGACGGCGGCGCAGTTCTTTTTAGCTCGCGGGCACGGATTCGCGAGTTGGCCGAAGTTCGCGGCGCACGTCGAGGCTGTCGCGCAGCGAAATTCGCCGGCATGGAAGTTCGAAACCGTGGCCGACGCCATCGTCACTGGCGACCTCCCGGCTCTGCAGAAACTGCTCTCCGAAGACGCCGCTCTCATCCGCGCGCGATCCGGCCGCGACCACCGGTCGACCCTGCTGCACTACATCTCCGCCAACGGTGTCGAGGATTTCCGGCAGAAGACTCCGCCCAACATTGTCGAGATCACCCGCACCTTGCTTGACGCCGGCGCGGACATTAACGCGGAGTCCGATGCGTATGGCGGGCGCTCCACCACCGTCGATCTGACGGCGACCAGTTATCATCCTCAAGCAGCCGGCGTGCAGATTCCGCTTCTGGCGTTGCTGCTCGACCGCGGCGCGCGAGTCGATGGGAGGTCGGTCGTAGCGTGTTTGCAGAATGGACGCGGCGCGGCGGCGGAGTTTTTGGCGGCCCACTGTACATCGCTCGACCTCGAGGGCGCCGCCGGCGTCGGGCGCGTGGATATTGTCGATGCGCTGTTCGACAGCTCTACAGAGACACAGCGGACCAATGGCTTGGCGTGGGCCTGCGAATTCGGGCGGCCTGCCGTGGCCGAGACGCTCCTGCGGCGCGGAGTGCCGGTGGCCGCGACGCTGCCGCACCACGGCCAGACCGGGTTGCATTGGGCGGCGTATGGCGGACATGCTCCGGTGGTGGGTATCCTCCTGCGTCATGGCGCGCCCGTGAATTCACTGGACGCTTCCTTCGGCGGTACACCCCTGCAGTGGGCGCTCTATGGGTGGGGAAGTGCCGCTACTCCGTCGGGAACGGGAGACTATTACGACGCGGTGGCGGTGCTCGCCAAGGCAGGCGCGAAACTCGACACCGTTTGGTTTGAAGGCGACGACAATGAGCGCCGCCGCGCAATCGCCAAACTCCGCGCCGATCCGCGAATGCTCGCCGCGCTGGACGGCCGCTAACCGCGCATGGCGTTGAAGACCGCGGCGTTGTCGCGCAGAATGCGGACGATGGTCGCCTCTTCCACGGTGGTATTCTCGACGCCCGTCTCGAAGCTGCCACCCAGCAGGATGCCGTCGTGACGTGGAAACATATAAGTGCCCTGCGGCCCTATCGTCATGTAATCGACCTCGGGTTGCGGCAGCAGAAACGCAAGCTGTCCTTTGACGGGCGTCAGTTCCGCGTCGCCGAAGAGTGTTCGCGCTCCCAGGCCGGTGCAGTTGAAAACGGTGCCTTCGGATAACGCGGCAACGTCCTCGCGTCCGTGGAATTCGCGCACTACGATGCGTCCGCCGGCGATCTCAAAATCGCGAATCAACTCGGCGAGGTAAATGGCGGGCTCGATCAGCATACTGTAGCGGCGATCGACGAACGGCACGGAGAACGGATTCTCGGCGGCCGTCAGCGCGCGCTTCTCCGGATAGAGCGGCTCGATGTCACTGTTTGGGCTTTCGGGCGCAGGGGTTTGCGGCGCGGCCTCGGCAAGGCGGTAGAGCGGCAGCCAGCGCACGCCATAGCGCTCACCTGCGAGCGATTGATACCGGCGGAACGCATAACGCCCGGCTTCTGCGAACTGGCGGCGAAACTCCGGCGTGACGCGATCGTGCGCGAAGATCGAGACAGGCTCCCACAAACCTCCCGCTACGTTAGAAGTGACCGACGGTGGCATCTCGCGCGAGTAGATGGTCGGATGAAATCCGCGCTCCTGGAGCAACCGCGCGGTGGAGAGGCCAACCACTCCGCAGCCGATCACCGCGCATTCCCGCATCTCGCCCGCGCGCTGCGCCTCTTGCACTGCAAGATAGGACGTGCCCCAGGAAAGCGTGATGCCCGCGCCCCCGTGACCATAATTGTGGACCACCAGCCGATCGCCGACTTTTTCGGAGCGGACCACGAAACCCGGAGCGCGATAGGGCCGCAGGCCTGCGATCGTTCGGATTACCCGATCGGGAGAGACTCGAACCGGCGCCAGGGCTGGCCTCGCGGTGTGCGGAGCCGAGGCAGAGGTGACGCTGGTCCGGCGCACCGCGCATCCGCCGAGAAATACAGAGGCGGCTCCCAGGAACGCGCGTCGCGAAGTTGGCATAAAGGTATCCTAGCGCTCCCGCGGGAACGCCAGGATACCGTCGACTCCGGCTGTTCGACCTATCCGATGAAGCTGATGGTGCAGGTATCCGTGCCGACCGTCGTGGACGTCAACTTCTTGCCGCCTGTTGTCGCGATGTTCATGATGTCGCCCGATTTCGGATTCGCCACGGCGCCGTTCGGCCCGCAGGCAATCGCCGAGGTGAACGTCACCGGTGTGAACTTCGGCAGGGATGAGGTCGGTTCGCCGCCATCCGGCGCTTCCATGATCCACTCGCAGGATTGTCCGTTGAAATTCGCTCCCGGCGGCGGAGCCAGCGTGATCGAGAAATGCTGGCCGGTGCGATCGTTTGCGAAACTGATAGAGCCGCTGCTGGTGCCGTTGTATTGCACGGAGCAATAGACTTCATCGCCAGGGCTTACGGAGAAATTCGCGATGTTGGTCTGGTAAATGTACCCGGGCGAGTTCGACTGCGGTGGCGCGAACCATTCGTACCAGGCCACGTAGATGGGGATGCCGACGTTGAAGAACGGCAGCTTGATTACCTTCTGTTGGATGCCGGCCTGCAACACGTCGTTCGAATAAAAGAAGCCGTCCAGTCCCACCCACGACGAGGAATTCCAGCCGCCCTCATTGCCTTGCGCTTCCGGCGGAACACTGACCGACGGGATCTTCCAATAGCCTAATGCACTCGTCCACTTTCCGGTCTTAGTGCCTGCGCCCGCCCAGACCTGGCCCGTGTACGTCGTATCGGTCTCTTGCTTCGGCGGCGCTCCGCGATAGATGTGAGTCACTCCGAGCTGAGGATGCGATTCCGGAACGATGCGATCTTTCGCCAGCCATTGCCGCGAGAAGAATTTGTCCCATGCCGCATGGAGTTCGGGCGGATCGGCTGCGCCGGGACGTCGAAACATAAGTCCGTTTTTGATGAGATCCGTCGCGCTGGCGGTCTTCGGATCGAAGGTCTCCGGAGGCGCCGGCGTGGCGTACGCTCCTTTCAGATTGGTGGGGGTTAATTGGAAAGGGGTCTTTGCCCGGAATGCCGCTTCGTCGTGGACGAAGTTCATTACGGAGGGTGTCGTTGACGGTGAAGCCATAAGGTTCTCCAGATAGAGATTTACTGTGGGGCGAGAATATCATGAGCCCACATCAGGAGCGCCACAAATTAGCGCGCGTGCCGCACGGCCTGTGAAGAAGTGAACCCAATTATCTGTGGAGGACAGGAGAACCCCTGCGGACGCTCCGGGACCTTCCCCCTCAGTTCATAGGAGACGGCGGGAACTTGCCCGCGCTTGGGCGTCTGTCACCGATCCTCTGGCAGGAATTTCGTAACTTTTTTGGCGTGCGACAGTATCACTGGCAGGCAGGTTATCTTTGCATCGACTTCTTGGGAATATTCGTTACGCGCTGCGGCAGTTTCGTGAGTCCCCCGTGTTTACGGCGACAGCGATGTTCACGCTCGCTCTCGGCATCGGAGGCACCACGGCCATCTTCACGCTGATCGATGCGGTGATGTTGAAATCGCTGCCGGTTTCCGACCCCGCTGCGCTGTACCGCATCGGCGATGGCGATAACTGCTGTGTGCAGAGCGGGCCGCAGGGTAAATGGGGCTTTTTCTCTTACCCGCTGTATAAGCGGCTTAAAGCCGAGACTCCCGAGATGGATGATGTCGCCGCGTTCCAGGCAGGCGCCGGACGGCTCAGCGTGCGCCTCGAGGGGCCTGGACTCTCGGCTAAGCCGCTGCGGTCGGAATACGTCAGCGGCAATTACTTCCACATGCTCGGGCTGCAAGCGTACGGCGGCCGTTTGTTCACGCCCGCGGACGATACGCCGAGCGCCGCGCCTGCCGTCGTGCTCAGCCATCACGCCTGGACATTGACGTTTGGGGGCGACGCTTCTTTAGTAGGTTCCACGCTGGTGATCGAAGGCCACCCGTTCACTGTAATCGGAGTAGCGCCGCCGGGCTTCTTCGGTGAGACGCTGCGCAGCGATCCCACCGATATCTGGCTGCCGTTAAACCAGGAGCCCACGATCGCGCGCGATGGCGCTCTCCTCCGCCAGACCGCCAGCGCGTGGCTCCGTGTGATGGGACGCTTGCGGCCGGGGGCGAGCATCGCGGGAATTGCGCCGCGGCTCACCGCCGTTCTGCGCGACTGGATACGGCACGATTCCAATTATCCTTCCAACTGGATGGCAGACGTCATCCGCATGTTGCCGAAACAAAGTATCTCCGTGGTTCCGGCCGGGGCCGGAGTTGCCGAAATGAAGGAGGCTTACGGCAGCAGTCTAAAAATCCTGCTGGCCGTTTGCGGCATGGTTCTGCTGATCGGGTGCGCCAACGTGGCGAACCTTCTGCTGGCGCGCTCGGCCGGCCGGCGGACCCAGATGGCCGTACGCGTGGCCCTCGGCGCTTCCGCGCGGCAGATTGTGGCGCAGGCGCTTACCGAGAGCGTGCTGCTCTCCATCGGTGGCTGTATCGCGGGCCTGCTGGTGGCTATCGCCGCAGTGCGCCTTCTGCTTTCGCTCGCGTTCAGCCAGGCGCGTTTTCTGCCGATCGATGTGACCCCCTCGCCCGCCGTACTGGCCGCCTCTTTCGCTCTTGCGCTAATCACTGGAATTCTCTTCGGGGCAGCGCCCGCGTGGTTTGCAACTCGTACGGACCCCGCGGAGGTTCTGCGCGCATCCGGACGCGCGAACACTGCGCAATCGTCGTTAGCCAGCAAAGTTCTGGTGGGCGTGCAGGCGTGCCTCGCGGTGGTGCTGGTGGCGGGAGCCACCATGCTGTCGCGCAGTCTCAATAATCTGGAGAGCCAGAACTTCGGTTATAAGCTGGAGAATCGCGTCATCGTGGGCCTGAACAGTCCGCCGGCGACGTACACTGTTCCGCAGCTCAACGCGCTTTACCGCCAACTCCAGGTCCGCATGAACGCGCTGCCAGGCGTCCACGGTTCGGCCATGGCGCTCTATAATCCGCTCACGGACAACTGGGGCGAGCTCATTTATGTGCAGGGGCACCCCGCCGCCACAATGGAGGACAATCCCGGCGCATCGTGGGACCGAGTCAGCGCCGCCTTTCACCAGAACTTCGGCATTCCGCTGGTGCGCGGCCGCTACTTCACTGACGCCGACGATGAAAACACCGCGCCCGTCGCCATTATCAATGAGGCTTTCGCGAAACGGTTTTTCAAGCCCGGCGAAGATCCGCTCGGCCAGTATTTCGGCATGGACCGGCCGGAAAACGCCGGCACGTTTCGCATTGTCGGCGTGACGCGCGATGCGAAGTTTGCCGGTTGGGGACTCCGCCGCGCGGCGATACCCATGTTCTTCGTTCCGCTGATGCAGTCCAATTCCTATCCGGGCGATCCTCTTCTGCAGCGCGTCGAACTGCGGTCGCACTATATTGCGGGGCTGATGCTGGTTACCAGTGCGCCGCCCGGCACCCTCGAGCCGATCCTGACGAAACTGCTGGCCGCGGTCGACCCCAACCTGACCATCGTCAGGGTGCAGACCATGCGGCAATTGATGCAAGTCCGGTTTAACGAAGAGCGCGCCGTTTCCACCCTCGCGGGTCTCTTCGGCGGCATTGCGTTGTTGCTCGCGGCCGTCGGCCTATACGGCGTGACGGCATACTCGGTGGCGCAGCGGAAAAACGAAATCGGCATACGCATGGCCCTCGGCGCGAACCGGGGCAGCGTGGTGGGCATGGTGTTGCGCACCACCTCGGCGCGGGTGCTCGCCGGGTTAGCCCTAGGCGTGCCACTGGCTGCCGGGGCCGGCCGGCTGATTTCGTCGCAGCTCTACGGCGTCCGAAGCTGGGACCCCGTCGCGCTGGCCGTGGCCTCAGTGGCCCTCGCCGTGTGCGCGATTGCCGCGGCGGCCATTCCGGCGCGCCGGGCGGCCTCGGTTTCGCCCATCGAAGCTCTGAAGATCGAGTAACATCGGCGGGGCGGCGCACGTCCTTTCAGGACTATGCCCAAAGTCCGTCCATCCGTCGCACTGGCCGTCGGCGCCGCCGCCTTGCTCGCCGCCGCCGTCGCCCAGCAGCCGTCGGCCCCCCACCTAACTGCCGATACATTTAGCGGCTTCGAACTCCGCAATATTGCGGGAACGTTCACCAGCGGCCGCGTTGCCGACGTCGCCATGGATCCCGCCAATCGCAGCATCTGGTACGTGGCAACCGCGTCGGGCGGGCTCTGGAAGACCGTGAATCACGGCCTCAACTTTCAACCGGTGTTCGATTCCGGCGGCTCGTACTCACTGGGGTGCGTGACCGTAGATCCCAAGCATCCCGACACCGTGTGGCTCGGTACCGGCGAAAATCAGAGCCAGCGCGCCATCGGTTGGGGCGATGGCATTTACAAAAGCACTGACGCCGGCCGCACATGGAAGAAAATGGGCCTGGCGCATTCCGAGCACCTCGCCAAAATCCTCATCGACCCGCGCAACTCCGATACCGTCTTCGTGGCGTCGCAAGGTCCGCTGTTTTCGGCGGGAGGCGACCGCGGCCTGTTCAAGACCACCGATGGCGGCCAAACCTGGAAGGCCGTTCTCGAAATCAGCCCCGATACCGGCGTTACGGATGTCGATATCGACCCGCGCAATCCGAATATCATGTACGCCGCCAGCTATCAGCGCCGCCGCAACACCAGCGTGATCGTCGCCGGCGGGCCGGAATCCAACATCTACAAATCCACCGACGCCGGCGCGCATTGGAGCAAGCTCACGGAAGGCATTCCGGCCGTCGATAAAGGGCGCATCGCGCTCGCCGTTTCGCCGCAGAAGCCCGACACCGTCTACGCGACCATCACCACGGCGAAGAGCACCAAGCAGAGCGGTTTCTATCGCTCCGATGACGCCGGCGCGCACTGGACCAAGACGGTCGACTTCATTGTGCAGGACCCCGAGTACTACGGCGAAATCTACGCCGACCCATTCAAGTACGATCGCGTGTACCTCATGGATATGGCCGTGCGCGTCACTGAAGACGGCGGCAAGACCATTGGGCCCGCGAACTGGCGGGTGCACTCCGACAATCACGCGCTGGCATTCGACCCCACCGACCCGAATCACCTCTTAGAAGGCAATGACGGCGGCCTGTATGAGAGCTACGATCACGGCGCCACGTGGCGGCACTTCAATCAGATTCCGGTGACGCAGTTCTATCGCGTCGCTGTGGACAACGGGCTGCCGTTCTACAACATCTATGGCGGCGCGCAGGACAACGGATCCCAGGGGGTGCCCTCGCGGACGCAGAATCGCGCCGGGATACGCACCAGCGATTGGCTCAACACCGGCGGCGGCGACGGATACCAATCCCGCACGGACCCCGAAGACGCCACCATCGTCTACTCGTGCTCGCAGCAGATCAACTGCTTGCGTCTGGATTTGAAAACCGGCGTCAGCACGCCCATCCGCCCGCGGATTCCCGGCGAGGACATGACGAAGGTGCGCTCGCGTTGGGATATTCCGTTCATCGTCAGCCCGCACAGCCACACGCGCCTCTACATCATGGGCAACCGGTTGATGCGCAGTGACGATCGCGGCGGCACCTGGAAATTCGTCAGCCCTGATATCACGCGGAACATCGACCGCGACACCATTCCTGTGATGGGCAAAGTCTGGAGCCCCGACGCAGTCTGGAAAAACGAATTCACGGATCAGTACGGCACTGGCACCGCGCTTGCCGAATCGCCGCTAAAAGAAGGACTACTGTTCGTCGGCACCGACGATGGTCTGGTCGATATCTCCGAAGACAGCGGCGCGACGTGGCGCAAAATCGATAAGTGGCCCGGAGTGCCCGACCTCACGTACGTGAGCGATGTGTTCCCGTCGGCGGTCGACGTGAATACCGTCTTCGTGACGCTCAACGATTTTCAACGCGGCAACTTCAAGCCGTACGTCTTCAAGAGCGCCGACCTGGGCCGCACCTGGACCAACATCACCGGCGATCTGCCCGACGGTCAACCGGCATGGACGGTGGTGCAGGACCATCTCAACCCGAACCTTCTCTTTGCCGGAACAGAGTACGGGCTGAACCTCACTATCGATGGCGGCCGTCACTGGGTCCCGTTGCGGCACGGTCTGCCGCCGATACCGATCCGCGACCTGGAAGTTCAGAAACGCGAGAACGATCTCGCCATCGCATCCTTCGGCCGCGGGTTCTTCGTGCTGGACGACTTTGCGCCGCTGCGGCAGATCTCGCCCGATACCTTTTCCCAGGAAGCTGCGCTTTTCGCGGTAGGACGCCGCGCGCAACTCTACGATGAGATCGGCTACTACTCGGCGACGGGCGACAATGCCGGCTCGCCGAATCCGCCGGCGGGAGCGCTGCTCACCTATTACTTGCGCGACGATATGACGGAGAAGGTCGTCCTGACGGTCACCGACGCCAGCGGCAAGCAGGTCCGGCAGATGGATGCATCGCAGACGGCGGGAATTCATCGGACGCCGTGGGATCTGCGGGAGACTGCGCCGGCCAATCCCGGTGGTGGTGGACGGGGCAGGGGAGGCGCGGCAGCAGCGCGGCCGGCCGGTCCGCCGCCTGAGGGTGGAGAAGCAGCCGCCGCGCCGCAGGGCAGGGGAGGCCGAGGCTTCGGAGGGAGAGGAGCAAGAGGTCCGCTGGTTCAACCGGGAACTTATTCGGTCACGCTGGCGAAACAAGCGAACGGAACGCTCACGCCCCTGGGCAAGCCGCAAAGGGTCGAAGTGCTACCGTTGGAAGCGTCGAACCGGTAACGACCGGGCTCCTGCCCGGTCGCAAACTAAAAAGTGCGACCGGGCGGGAGCCCGGTCGTTACTGTGCCGCGATCTCTCCGAATACTTTCATCATGTCGCGATGCGCCAGGACGGCGTTCGGATCGCGCTGCATGGTCTCCCAGTATTTCCGGGCGAACTCGCCGCCATCTTCCGCCGGACTCACCAGTTCCCGCGCGCGACCGATCAGCGTGGTCGCATCGGCGGCGGTTGCCGGCTCTTCTTTGAAGTCCAGCGTCTCATCCACCAGCACCACGAACTGCGAGAGCTCGCGCAGCCAGGCAAACCACGGGTCATTCAGCACCAGCCCTAGAAACTGGCCGGGCGACGAGATCCGCTCCACCTCTCGCTCATACATCGCTTTCTCGGAATCCAGCAATACCTTGTGCAGCCGCATGAGTCCGTTTCGCAGCGCGGTGAGGCGCTCGCGGGCGTTATCGGTCATCGGCTCCATGGTAGCGTGAACAGGCACGCCGGATACCGTTTCAATGGTTAATCTGCGCGCAATTTATAGATCCTTTTGCGCGGCTTTCGCGTCATATTAGGAAGAATGAGTTTTCTCGACAATCTGGAAAATAACCTCAAGAGCCTGGAGTCGCAGGAGGAAGGCAAGGCAGACACCGCCCGCCAGCGCCGCGCGCGCGACAACCAGAGAGCCGAAGCGCTTGCGTCCGCTGATTATGCCGAAGCTCTGAAGAAGGGTCCATTCACGCAGCAGTTGCTGGTGCACGCCACGCGCCTCGGGCATCAGATGCGGACCAAGGTATATTGCTCGTGGCTCGGCACCACGCTGCGCCTCGAAGCGCGCGGACGCCGGATGGAACTGCGCCCCACCGCCGCGGGAGTGGTCGCCGTTTTCCTGGAGAACAACGAGGAAATTCGCAAGGATCCAGTGAATCTGAACAGCAATCCGGAGCCGTTCCTGCGTGCCTGGCTTGCCGCCATCGTGGAGGAGGACGCAAAGAACGCTGTGCAATCCCTCCCCGCCGAAGCTTTGTAGCGCACACTCGCCTTGCACCCCGGGCGAGTTTGGCATGATCTAGTAATCATGCAAAAACCGGCGTTCGACCCTGGCCTAACGCGCACCTTCACCCGGCCGCTCAGCCGCGCGATCAACAAGGATGGAAGTTTCAACGTGCACCGCGTAGGCACGACGTGGCGCGACGTCCACCCATACCTCTACCTGGTGAACCTGAGTTGGCCGGCGTTTCTTTCCGCGCTCTTCTTGGGCTATGTGGCCGTGAACACCATCTTCGCGCTGTGCTACTACGCGATCGGCAACAACCAGTTGCAGGGCATCGACGCACCGGACGCACTGGGCCGCTTCGTCAGCGATTTTTTCTTCAGCGCACAAACTCTGAGCACCGTCGGATATGGCAACATCGCGCCCAAAGGCCTCGGTGCGCAAATGCTCTCGTCCATCGAAGCGCTGACGGGCGTGCTCGGCTTCGCCATTGCGACCGGCCTGCTGTTCGGGCGGGTCTCGCGGCCGAGCGCGCGTATCGGTTTCAGCGAGAACATGGTGGTTGCGCCGTACCAGGACATCACCAGCCTGCAATTTCGAGTCGTAAATCGCCGGACGAATGACGTGGTGGACCTGGAGGCGCGGATGCTGTTTATGACCGTGCAGGAGCAGAACGGCCAGCCGCAGCGCCGCTACGATTTGCTATCCCTCGAGCGCCCCAACGTCATGTTTCTGCCCTTGACGTGGACGGTTGTTCACCCCATCGATAAAGACAGTCCGCTCTTTGGGCTGACGGCTGACGATTTGAAGCGGCTGCAAGCCGAAGTCATGATCCTGGTCAAGGCTTACGACGACACCTTCAGTCAAACGGTGCTGGCGCGCTACTCGTACCGGTTCGACGAAATTCTGTGGGGCCGCAGGTTTGCTCCGGCGTTCATCGTGGATGACGAAGGCGACTTAGTGCTCGAGGTCCGGAAGGTCAGCGAACTGACGAACTAACTGCCGCGCCCAGCCTGCGACCGGTCGGGAGACCGGTCGCTACTACCAGACCAAACGGCCAGACGAAGATCTTGTGAAGAAATGCGAGCGCCGAATCTAAAGGCGGTCGGCCGGGCGATCCGGGAAATCAAGTAGCGACCGGTCTCCAGACCGGTCGCAGGCGCGCGGAGCGCGCCCTCGACAGGAAGAATTCCTGTCGGCACGTCAACTGAACTCACCTGCTCGCAGGAGGCACCACGCCGTTCATTCTGGCGTAGACCACCATTTGTCCGTAGTGATCGAAGCTGTGCCACACCGCCATATCGAGGACCGCTCCGCGCATGATTTTCCCGTCGCCGAACGGCGAATTCACGAGCGTGTGTTCGTTATCCGCGGTCACCGCGTTCGCTGCTTTATGGGCGTAGGCGAAAGCGGCTTTCATGAACGCCACAATCTCATCCTTGGACTTCGCGTCCGCGGGACCGTTTTCGCCGCCTGTATCGACCGGCGGCTTCTCTCCGAGTGACGCGGCGGAGACCATGTAAACCACGGCCGCCAGATGCTTGCACTGATCGCCGAAGGTGCGCACGCCTTTGAATGTGCCCTCCGTCGGCGCGAAGTTGAACTTGTCGGCGGGCATCGCTTCGGCCAAAGAGACGATCTCCTTGTCGGCGGCCGTCAGGAAGGTGTCGTGCATCTTTGCGATTTGCGCGTCATCGGCGGCCCACGCGGCGCCCGCGGCGATCAGCGGTAACAGAAACGTAAGTGTTTTCATTTGAACCTCTCCTCGGGAATTCGTTCCATTGTAGACGGACGGCTGTCCGTAAGGTATCGCGCCGCTCTATAATCGAACCATGGCATTACGTCCGTTACACGACCGCGTACTCGTTAAGCGTCTCGAAGAAGGTGAACAGCAGCGGGGCGGCATCATCATCCCCGATTCCGCCAAAGAAAAGCCGCAGCAGGCCGAAGTGGTGGCCGTCGGCAATGGCAAGCTGCTGGAGAAGGGCGATCGCGTCGCCCCCGAGGTCAAGGCCGGCGACCGCATCCTCTTTGGCAAGTACGGCGGCAACGATGTCAAAATCGATGGCCAGGAGTACCTCATTCTCCGCGAGGACGAGATCCTCGGAGTGCTCGAATAAGGTGTGCTAACCTGGAAATCTAACACCCTTTTCAGGAGTTTTTTCGATGTCTTTACGGATCGGGCTTCGACCGCTCTTAGTCTGCGCCACGGCGGTCGTCCTCAGCCAGGCCGCGTTCGCCCAGGTGAAGATTGCCGTGGTGAATCTTCAGAACGCAGTCATGTCTACGGCCGAAATCAACAAGGCGAATGATGAGATGCAGGCCAAGTTCAAGCCCCAGCAGGATGAGCTGAACAACCTGAACAATCAGATGCAGCAGATCTCCAGTCAGCTGCAAACGCAGGGCGATAAGCTCTCCCCGCAGGCAGCCGCGGACCTGCAGGCCAATGGCCAGCGCCTCCAGCGCGAAGCTCAGCGGAAAGATCAGGATCTGCGCGATGCCGTGGAAGCCTATCGCAATGACGTTCTGCAGAAGAGCTCGCAGAAGATGAGCGATGTAGTAAAGAAGTTGGCCGAAGAACGCGGATATGACCTGGTAGTGGACAGCCAGACCACGCTTTTCGTTAAGCCCGCGATCGATATCACGAAAGACGTGATCGCCGCTTACGATAAAGCGTATCCGGTTGCCGCCGCGCCGCCGGCCGCAAAGAAGTAAGCTGGTATCAGCGGGGAGGAAATGGCCGGCTATCTCGATCAATACGGCGCCGGCGATGAGCGGCGCGCCAAAATTTTCAAGAGTATCGCCATTGCCGTCGCGGTGCTCGTATTCGTAGGCGGCCCCCTCTTTTTTATATTTCACAACTACCGGCAGGAGCGGCAGGTGAAGCAATTCTTTCACCTGCTTGCCGCTCATGACTACAAAGGCGCCTACGCCCTGTGGGGTTGCACGGACGCCAAGCCCTGCACAGGATACTCCATGCAGGCTTTCATGGACGATTGGGGGCCTCAAAAGGCCGATCCCTCGAACATGAGCATCACGCGCAGCCGGTCGTGCGGCTCCGGCGTCATTCTGACAGTGCATTTCGGCAAGGACCGGGAAGAGAAGCTCTGGGTGCAGCGAGACGATTTGACGATCGGATTTTCTCCGCTGCCGGGTTGTCCCGCACCGCGCTGATAGGCACGCGTACGTTCGGGGCAGTAGAATGAAAACAGAAACGGCGAAAGAGCGAAAAGCATGGGAACTTTAGTTGCTGGTCTGGAAGGCGTCGTAGCAGGCGAAAGCGAAATTTGTTACATCGATGGGTACCAGGGTATCCTCAGCTACCGCGGCTATAACATTCATACGCTGGCGGAACACGCCAGTTTCGAAGAGGTAATCTTCCTCCTCTGGAACGGTCACCTGCCGAAACGCGAGGAGCTCGAGAAACTTAAACACGACCTGGTCGCCGAGCGCGGCCTTCCCGCGCAAATCGTCGACTTCCTTCGCGGCGTTCCCCAAGCCGTCCCCATGGACGTCCTTCGCACCGCGGTCTCCATGCTGAGCCTCTACGATGCGGAGGCGCAGGATATGTCCGCCGAGGCCAACCACCGCAAAGCGGTGAGGCTCATGGCGAAGACCGCCACGCTCGTCACCACTTTCGACCGTCTTCGCAAGAACAAACCCGTTCTCGAAGGCGACCCCAAGCTCGATTTTGCGGCAAACTTCCTCTACACGCTTACCGAACGCAAGCCCGATGAAGTGATGGAGCACGCTTTCGACGTGGCCCTCACGCTGCATGCCGATCACGAACTGAATGCCTCGACATTCGCCGCGCGCGTGACCGCCGCCACGTTGTCGGACATCTATTCATGCGTCACCAGCGGCATCGGCGCGCTGAAGGGACCGCTGCACGGCGGCGCCAACCAGGACGTAATTAAGTGGCTGCTCGATCTCGGCGATGAAGAATCGGCGGTAGAGCGCGTCAAGAACACGCTCGCCCGTAAGGTCAAGATTCCCGGCTTCGGTCATCGCGTGTACCGCACCGAAGACCCGCGCGCCACGCACCTCCGCGTGCTTAGCGAAGAGCTCGGCAAGCGCACAGGCCATGAGAAGCTGTACCGCCTGTCCAAGCGCATGGAAGAGACCGTGAAGGATATTAAGGGTCTCAACCCGAACGTGGATTTCTATTCCGCGTCGACGTACTATTCGCTGGGAATTCCAATTGACCTGTTCACTCCCGTCTTCGCCGTCAGCCGCATGTCCGGCTGGACTGCGCATGTGCTCGAACAGTATCGCAATAACCGGCTCATCCGCCCGCGCGCCGAATACAAAGGCAACCCGGACGGCCAGACCTGGATTCCGGTAGAGAACCGGTAGGCGCCATGGACGAACGCGCATACTACTCTGAAAGCCAGACCACCAAGGCCGCGACCTTGAACTGCCCGTACTGCCGTTCGCAGGAACAATACGAACTCCGCTGGATGGTCCGCAAGAAAAAGGACCGCCTCCCCGGCGGCGCCGATGAACGCGACCGGGCCAAGTTCGCCAAGGCGCAGAGTTACATGGTGCTGCTGGACGATAAGGTGGGCTGCAAGAATCCGCGATGCCGCAGGCCATTCGAAATCTCCGGCGTCAAAACCATGGCCTTTCTTTGATTTTAGGACGCAGATGAACGCAGATGAACGCGGATAAGCCCAGAGTCATCTGCGTTTATCTGCGTTCATCAGCGTCCCCAAAATGTTCTTTCCTCGCTTTACGTTTTGCTGTTTGATTGTCTTCTGCGCAGCGGCACAGGATACCCGGACGATTTCCGAACCTCGCTTCCCGGCGGTCTGCACGGTTCTGCAGGCTCGCGTTTCCGCGGGGGCTCTGAACGAATCTTCTCTCGACACCTCCACGATCCAGAGCGCGTTGAATAGCTGCCCGGCGGGTCAGGCGGTGGAACTTGCCGTTGGCGGCGCATCATTTCTCAGTGGCGCATCTCAGCCAAACGCGTTTATTACCGGCGCTCTCACGCTCCCGAAAGGCGTCACGCTGCTCATCGATGCCGGAGTCACCCTCTTCGCCTCGCGCAATCCGCGCGACTACGATAACTCTTCCGCGCAAACTTGCGGCACCATTACTTCGAACGGCGGCGGCTGCTCTGCCATCATCACTGCCAATCGGGCGGATGGCGCCGGAATCATGGGCTACGGCACGATCGACGGCCGGGGCTACCTGCCGATGCTGGTAAATGGAACGCCGGGCGTCACGTGGTGGGACCTGGCGAATCAGGCTAATACCAGCGGCGGCAGCCAGAACAATCCGCGCATGATCCAGATCAGCAACACCAACGGATTCACCCTCTACAAGATCACCCTCAAGAACTCGCCGAATTTTCACGTCGCCATGGGCACGGACCAGAACGTGACTGTGTGGGGCATCAAGATCATCACCCCATACGATGCTCGCAACACCGATGGTGCGGACCCAGGGTACTCGAGCAACGTGACCATCACGCAAAGCCACATTTCGAATGGCGACGACAATGTGGCTATCGGCGGCAACAATCAGCCCGGAGCCTCGCACATCAGCGTGGTCGACAACTGGTTCGGCGACGGACACGGTGCATCCATCGGAAGCTACACCACGTTCGGCATCGCCAACGTGCTATTCGACAACATCACGATCGCGGGCACGCAAGCCAACAGCAACGCCAACGGCATCCGTATCAAGAGCGATGTCAGCCGCGGTGGACTGGTCCAGCACATCACTTACTCGAACTTCTGCATCAACAGCGTGCGGGCGGCCATCGTGCTCGACCCGTTTTATACCAGCGCGACCGGCAACCAGATCCCGTTGTACAGCGACATCACGATCCGCAATTTTCACGCGACCAGCGAGGGCACCGTGAAGTTATCGGGTCACGATGCCGCGAATCTGACGACAGCAGTCCTGGACAACGTGCAGATCGATAACATCAAACCCAGCGACGTCACGGGTCAGTATGCCTCCGTGCAACTCGGTCCCGGACCGGTCAACTTTGCGAGCATGATTAAAGGCACGGGTGTCACCGTTAGCGGGAGCGCCGGCGACGGGTCGCCCTACGCCTGTCCGGCCGCTGTTTTTTCGCCGATCGCCGGGGAACTGATTCCTGGACCTCAGCGCATCGTCCGCGGCAAACCGCTTTCGGTTCTGGTGCAAGTGTTCGCCACCAAGACTCTCACGTATCAGTCGTACCTCACGCAGCTCAAAACTAGCCCGAATGCGACGTTCAACATGCCCGACCCCACCGGCACGGTGACCATTTACGAAGGAACTCAGGCGCTGGCATCGGTTCCCGCGGCGGCGCTCACCAGCGTGCAACTGCCGGCTCTCACCCCGGGCACGCACACCTTCACGGCCTCCTATTCCGGCGATCTTCATTACGCGCCGATCACGTTCGGCGAGTACACCGTCGAGGTGCTGCCGCAGCCAAGACGCACAGTGCGTTAATGTTGCACGCTGATGAGCGCCGTAGCCGGGGAAGTCTGCCCTGCGACGGTCGCCACGACCGGATAGTCGCCATCGGCGAGTGATGCCGGAATCTGGATCGCCACCTGGTACAACGCTGCGAAGCCCGGCGCAAGGGCCGCTCCAAACACCGTTGCGGGCTGCCCGCCGATGGTCACCGTTACCGGATTTGCCGTGAGGAAGGCGCTCGCCGGAATCTTCTGTCCGTCCGGGGCGGAGGCGTGGTGGGACCGAAGCCGGTACCCCACAGGATGATCACGTCGCCCGGCTTTGCCGCCACAGTTGGCAGACCGGCAAACGTTCCGTCCTTGGGCGCGTAACTGAAGTCCTGCCGCGTCGCGACAGCATAGGTATTGTTCCAGAGGAAGAACGCCGGCTGAACGGCTTGCACCGTCGCGGAGAACGGAAGGCTCGTACCTTGAGAATTAGTGACCACGACGTCAACTGCGCCCGCGGCGATATTCGGAACCACGGCATTAATCTGGCCTGAACTTACAAAATAGATGTAAGCCGGCTGGCCGCCAATCGTGATCCTTTACTCCGTCCAGCGACGTAGGTAGCTGGCCATTTACGATGAACTTTTCCCACGTGTCGGTAATGGTGGATAAGTTGGACCCGTTGATCGTCATCCAGGCGCCGGGCGTAAAGCCATTTTGAAAACTTGCGCCATTCTGCACGGACGTGATCAATGGTGCCGTGGACCCTCCGCCCGCCGCCGGGGACAAGCGAATCAGATACGCCGCGTAATCGACCGGGGACGCCTGTTCGAAGGGTGTGCCCGTCAACGGGAAATCGGTGGACTGCGTTGTGCCGGTCAGGTAAATGGAGCCATTTGCTCCCGCCGCTACGTCTGGTGCGCAGCGCCGAGTTCCGTCCACGGAGTTGCAGTTTTCTGTATTCTACAGGCTCGCCCGGCTCGATCCCCGGCACCTTTTACCGCTCCCTCACGGTCACGGCTCCGTATGTAGTTGATTCTGCTAACGGAGCCGCGACCGTGAGGCGAATGGAGTGCACGAGAGCGACAGCCGGATTTTTTCACAGTCCCGCCTGCAACCGGTCTGGAGACCGGTCGCTACTAGACCACTTGATCCATAGCCAGGAATTCCTGAATGTGCGGATGCGGCGATTCCTTCAACCCGGCCGTCGGGCCGAAATAAATTACCCCGCCATCGTACAGAAACACGACCCGGTCCGCCACCTTGTACATCAGGTCGAGGTCGTGAGTCACTACGACGCTCGTCAGGTTGAGTTGCTTCTTCAAGCGGAGCATGAGGTCGCCCAGATGGCCGCTCATGATTGGGTCTACCATGGTGGTCGGTTCATCGTACAGAATGCACTGCGGCTGTGCGGCCAGCGCCCGCGCGATCGCCACGGCTCGCTTGTACCCCGTGGAAAGATCCGCCGGGTACGCATCCCGGTGCTCAGCGATGTCTACCATGTGCAGCAGCCCGTTCACTACATCCTCTTTGTTCTTGGCGTCGTAGTCCTCGCGTAACTCCAATGAAAAGAGAATGTTCTCGGCGACAGTTAAAGAATCGAATAATGCCCCGGACTGGAATACCATGGTGACTTTTTTGCGAATCCGGCGCAGTTCCGCCTCCGGGAAGTCCGTGATATCTTCATGCGCGACGATCACGCGTCCGCTGTCCGGCTTGAGAAACCCCATGATGTGCGACAGCGTGACGCTTTTGCCCACGCCGCTACGCCCGATGATCGCCACTGTCTCGCCGGCGTCCACATGAAAGTTGGAATCGACTAAAACCGGCCGGTCGAACGTCTTATAAACGTGCCGGAATTCTATGTAATGCGGGAAGGGATCAGCTTGCGCCATGTCCGGCCCATTCCTCGGGAGTGTTAACGTTCTGAAAATGCACGGCTTCTCCCACTCGCCACACGGTAACCGGCAGGCCTTCGAACGCCGCCGTCACTTTGCGCCGGCCCGCGGCGAACGCTGTTTCGAGCCCGCTCAACGTTTCGAGGCCATAGACCGCGCACAGCGGTTCCATGCGGCCCTCCGGCCCTTCGGGAACCAGAATTCCACCCGTCCACGCATCCAGCAGTTGTTTCAGAAAATCGCTGCAAACCCTTGGCATATCACAAGCTACTATCAGATTCGCATCGGCCTGAGAGTGGCTGAGCGCGGTGACGATGCCGCCCAGCGGACCTTCGCCCGGCCAGAGATCCGCGATCACCGGAAAGCCCAGCACCCGGTACCGCTCGGGGTCGCCGACCAGGGTCGCGGAACCGGCAGCCGCGCGCACTGCATCGGCCACCCCGGCGCCCATCAGCAGCGCCTTGTCGCGGCCCATGCGAGTGCTTCCCCCGCCGGCCAGCACGTATCCCGCCCGCGTCACGTAGAAATGATACCATCGGCATTTGCTCCTCCTTTCGCATTCGCTCGCAGGCTACCGTACAATGGAGTCACAACATTTTGAGTCGATTTTGTTTTAGAATAGTCGCCGTAGCCGGATTGGCATCGGCAGTGTGGGCCGGCGGTCCGGACCAGACGCCGAGGCACATCACGAGCGTCGTAAGGAGCGATCCCCACACCGGGAAGCTGGTACGCACTGTGGTCGTAACGCCCAAAGTCGTCGCCGAGCGCGCGGTCCCCGAGACCGTCGTCGCCGCGCGCCCTGCCGGCGAGCCTGCCGGCGATGCAGCCGCCGCTCCCGCGACCTCGGCCGATACGGGAATCGATCAGCTCGTGCAGAACGCCGCGGCACAGCATCAATTGCCCGCCGAACTCATCCACTCCGTAATGAAAGTGGAAAGCAATTTCAATCCCTATGCCATCTCGCCCAAAGGCGCGCTCGGCCTGATGCAGCTCATTCCCGAAACCGCGCGGCGATTCGGCGTCTCCAACGTGTTCAACCCCGCCGAAAACATACAGGGCGGAGCAAAGTATCTGAAGTATTTGATGGATCTGTATAACGGCGATTTTGCGCTGACTCTGGCTGCGTACAACGCCGGCGAAGCCGCCGTGGCCAAGTACGGCGGCATTCCGCCCTATGCCGAAACGCGCAGCTACGTGCAGCAGGTATACCGGGAGTTCCAAAAATCGGTAGCCGCGCAGCCCAGGCCCGCGTCTAAACAACAGCCTCCGGCACAGCAGCCGGTAGCCGCGGTTCCCGAAGGGCCCGCGCACATTCAGGAAGTAGTAGCGCCGGACGGCACCGTCCGGTACGTATCACGATAGGCCCTTTTTATGAAATTTGCCGCCGCGCTCACGGTCTTCACAGCAATTCTTGCAGCCCAGACGGAGCGCGCGCCGCAACATGCCGTCACGGCCATCCGCCACTGGTCGCTGGCCGAAACTACCCGCATTGCGATTGAAGTTTCCGGCGAATTCAAATACCGCACGGACCGCCTCCACAACCCCGAGCGCATCTATTTCGATATTGTCGACGCGCGCATGCGCCTCGACGGGCGCCGCTTCTACGCGGATACGTTCAACGACAAGATCGTGCAGAAGGTGCGCGCGGCGGAAACCAGTCCCGGCATCACGCGCATCGTGCTTGACCTTACCGGTCCGGTGGAAGTTTCCACGTCTCAGCTCACCAATCCGAACCGCCTCATGATCGAATTGCGCGCAAGCGCCGCTTCCACGATTCCCACTGAGACTCCGGCGGCCGTTGCGACGGCCTCGCCGAAACTGACGCCTCCTCCCGTTGCCAAGCCGGAGCTGAGCGTGCCGCCCGTAAAATCGCCCCCGCCGATCAAGGCCGAGGTTCCGGAACAGACGGTCACGGCGGAGCCGTCCCACACGCAGCTCTCTGAAAGCGTCAAGCCCCCGTCGCCTCCGGCGGTCAAGCCTGAGCCCGTCGCTCCTCCAGCCGCGACCCCGGCGAATCCAACTGCTCCCGCTGCGGCAGCCACTGCGCCTGCGCCTTCCGGAGTCGGAAAGCCCGCCCGGCGCGCCGCCGATGGCCAAACTTCGCTGGTGCGCGCCCTGGGGCTGAAGCTGAATCGCGTGGTGATCGATCCCGGACACGGCGGCCATGACGAAGGCACGCATGGAGTTCGCGGCCTGCTGGAAAAGGACCTGGTGCTTGACGTCGCTCTCCGGCTCGGCAAGCTGATTCAGGATCGGATGGGCGCCGAAGTCATCTACACGCGCAACGACGATACCTTCATTCCGCTGCAGCGCCGCACCGAAATCGCCAATGAGAGCAAGGCCGATCTTTTCCTCTCCATTCACGCCAACAGCTCGCCCGTGCCACGAATCGCGGGAGTCGAATCCTACTACCTGAACTTCACCGAATCCAAGGAAGCTCTGGAATTGGCGGCGCGCGAGAACGCCACCAGCCAGAAGAGCGTTTTCGATCTCCACGACATCATTCAGAAGATCACCCTGCATGACAAAGCGGAAGAGTCCAAGGATTTCGCGGGAAAGATGCAATCGGCGCTGTATGCGTTCTCCGCGCGAAATTTTCCAAGTGAAAAGAATCGCGGGGTCAAGAAGGCCCCCTTTGTCGTATTGATCGGAGCGAATATGCCGAGCGTGCTCGCCGAGGTCGGATTCCTTAGCAATACACGCGAAGAATCTCTGCTGAAACGCAGCGATTATCGGGACAAACTCGCCGAAGCGCTCTATCGCGGCATCTCCCGCTACGCCGATAGCTTGAGCCATTTCCAAATGGCCGAAATGCAGTAAGCGCGCTCCCACGCGCCTCAATAGCCACTGTGAGATCCCTGACACGCAACGGAAGCTCCCTGTATAGGTGCGGGGGCTGAGTTTGCCATACTGGCTTTAGGAGGGAATCCTCATTCGCAGCTCAGGAGCAGGAATGGAAGTTGATCCGCGTCCGAACTCTGAAGCCGAGACGGAACCAAGAGGCACAGGCGCGTCCGCCGATGCTGCCCGCCGTGCCGAAGCAGTGGTCCCACGGTGCCCGAATTGCGGTTGGCAGGATGTCCGGGCATCGCGATCCCGCAGCGCGCTAGGCGTTGCTCTGGCCCTGTTTTCCATCGCCCCGTTCCGCTGCCGCAGTTGCAGTCACCGTTTCTACCGCTTTCATAAAAAAGCGCGCGCACTCTAACCCGCACTCGCCCCCCGGTCCCCACAAACTACCCGCGTACCCTCCCATTTGGGGGGAATTGTCCCGAGGCCTGCAACAACGGAGAATAGAGCTTAATATCCCGGCAAACCGATGACGAACTCGGAATTGATCCAAAGTGTGACGGACGTGCTGATCGGTATGGATCCCGTAACCAACTTCGGAACGGTTCTCGTGGTCGAAGATCCCTTCATCCGCCGATACGTGCAGCGGATCCTCGAGCGCGAAAACCGGCAGACGCTGCAGGCCGAAGCGCAACACGGCGTCGCGATGCTGGCCGCCCGTGACCCCGAAATCTCCCTGGTGATCACCAATAATCCCAAGGCGTTCGCGGCCTCGCCCGATATCCCCCTCATCTACGTCGCCACCTCGCCCGATCCCTCGCTCATCGCCGGATTCCGCTCCTGCCGCGTTCTGAAGAAGCCGTTCCTCCCCGAAGACCTGCTCGAGGCGGTCCACGCCCTCTCCTGAGCCTGCATGGCAAAATGGACTCGATGGGCTTCTACCTGTGGCTCGATACCGAAGTTGCGTGGGCGCAAGGCACCTACGAATACCGGCCGATGGGCACTGCGGTAATTTCCCGCACCGACGTGTTCACGCGCTCGGACTTCGATAATCGCCGCAAACGTACTCCGCCCAAGACCGCGCGCTACGAAGGCCATTTCGCGAGTCTCGGCCACATGAATCAGCGCTTGAAACGCGGTGGCTTTTGAAGTCATGAAGCTTCTGGATTACCACCGGCTGCGCCACTCGGAAGAGCGCACCTGGGACCGTAACAGCCTTCGCGCCGAAGCCGGCGATCAGTTCATATTCGCCGTCGAAAGTTCTCTCGACGATGCCGCCCGGCTCTGCGCGCTTTATCGCGCCGCCGGCGAACCGCAGCGCGTCTGGCTGCGCTCCCGCGTGGACCGCGCCCTCGCCCGTAAACTCACCGGGCATGCCATCCGCGCCGCCAAACGCGCCGCCCGTGAACACGATGCATCGCTTTCTTTCGATGCTCTCACCGCCTTCGCCATCGCCGATCTGGCGGGTGGCGACATTCGCGACGTACTCATCGGCCTCTCGCTGATCTGCCACTGCGCCGCCCTGGCCGGTGCCGCCGTCCCGGAGCAGTTCCGCCAAGGCGCAGCCATCGCCGGACCCGCCATGCAAACGTTGTTTACGGAGTGGGCGGACGGCTATCCCGACGTCCCGCGTATTGGGGTCATGGGATGGCGCGAGATCCAAACCAGTGAGGGCATCGACTTCCGCCAGGCGTAGCGATCAGCCTAACTGACGGCAGACCTTCAGGGCGCGATCGATCTCCGATTCGTTATTGAAGATGTGGGTGCAGTGGCGCAGGTCGGCTCCGATCGATCGCGGGCGAAGGCGCTCTCGATTCCACATTTCGGTCTGCAATTGCGGACCGGTGAGGCCGCTTACGTTGTACACCGTGATGCCGGCTGACATCGACGGGTCATCGGGCGTGAAAAGCTTCGTGTTCGGCAGCTTTTTCAGACCGGCTCGCAGGTGATCGCCAAGGTCTTTGATGCGCGCATGCACTCGTGGACTGCCGATCTCGTTATGAAAATCGACGGCTGCCTCCATGCCCACGAGCAGGGACATGCTTCCCGTGCCTCTTTGCGTAAACCTCAGGCCGTTGTCCTTGTGGTTGTCCCAATTTCCGCTGCAGAGCGATGCCCACACGGAATCGGCGCCCGCCGATCTCAGGTACAGCACTCCATTGCCGGCCGGCGCCAGCATCCATTTGTGCATGCAAGTCACGTACGCATCGCAGCCGATGTCGTGCACATCCACGGGAATGTGGCCGAGCGCCTGCGCCCCATCGATGACGGTGAGAATTCCGCGGCTACGCGCCTCGGCACAGATTTGCTTGACCGGTAGAATCGCGCCTGCGCCCGTGACCACGTGCGAGAGGAAGAGGACGCGCGTGCGCGGCGTGAATGAGCTGCGCACCAGTTCGATCACCTGGTCGGCATTGTGGACGGGGCGCGGAAGTTGCATTTGGACGACGCTGCCGCCGCGGCGCTTGGCGGCATTGAGCCACGGGCTTTTGCCGCCGGGATGCTCCTGATCGCTCATGAGAATCTCGGAGCCGCGTTCCAGATCGAGACCCGCGGCGACGTAGCTGTTGGCGCACGTGACATTTTCGGTGAGCGCGATTTCGGCTGCGTCAGCGCCCATCAGCTTGCCGATCTTGCCGCGGAGTTCGAGCATCGCGTCGTAGCCGCCGATCCAGTTGACGCCGCGATAATCCCAGTCGGCGACATCGACCGCCATTTTACGGAGATGGTCCACAGTGCGTTCGAAGACGACGCGCGGCATCGCGCCGATGGTGCCGTTGTTAAAGAACACCTTGTCACGGGAGAGCATGAACTGGTCGCGAATTTTCTCCCAATAGCCGGGGTCGCCGGCCCGGGGCATGCCCGTGACTCCGGGTTGCTGGGCGGCCGCGGCGCGGCCGAGGAGCGGTGCGGCGGCAGCCGACTTTAGGAAATTGCGGCGGTCGGTCATGAGGTGAGCCTATGCCTACGGGCGGGCGCTGTCAAGGCGCGTAGCGCCGGGGGAAATCGCGCGTATACTACGGCAATGATGACTCGCCGTGAACTTCTTGCCGGCGCGGCCGGCGCGGCATCGCTGCGTGCAGCGGCAGTGAGCTTCGAAGTGCCCGCGCACGCCTGCGATTGCCACACCCACATTATTGGCGACCCGGCGAAGTTTCCGTTCTGGGAGGGTCGAGGGTATACGCCGGAGCCCGCATCGCCGGAGCAGATGGCGGCGCTGCACAGGGCTCTGCACATTGAGCGCGTGGTGATCGTGACCCCAAGTGTTTACGGCACGGATAATTCGTCGACTCTGTTCGGCATGAAGGCCCGCGGCCGTACGGCGCGCGGCGTAGTCGTGATCGATGCGAGGACTCCGGAGCGCGAACTGGACGCCATGGAGAAAGCGGGCGTGCGAGGCGTCCGGCTGAATCTTTCGAATTCGGCCCACAACGACCCGGCGACGGCTCGGCGGCTGGTCCGCGAATCGGCGAACCGGGTGCGCCCCCGTGGATGGCACGTGCAGATCAACTCGTCGTTGGACGTGATCGCGGCGGTTCGGGACGATCTCGCAGGCGCGCCCGTGCCGGTCGTCATCGATCATTTTGGCGGCGCCAAGGCCAGCGGGGGCGCCGGTCAACCCGGGTTCGGTACGCTGGTGGAGCTGGTTCGCGCAGGTAACGTGTGGGTGAAGATATCGGGCGCATATCGGGTATCCACGCGGCCCGACTGCGCGGACGTGGCGCCGCTCGCGAAGGCGCTCATCGCGGCTAATCCCGATCGGGTGGTGTGGGGCAGCGACTGGCCACATCCGGATTCCGTGAATGCGAGTGGAGCGGAGGCTCTGCGCGTACGCAAACCTCTGCCGGTGGACGATGCGGCCATTCTCAATCTGCTGCCCGTGTGGGCGCCCGATGCCGGAGTCCGAAGGAAAATACTGGTCGAGAATCCAGCGCGCTTGTACAGCTTCGAATAGCCAGCGCGACGGCGGAAAGCGCCATCAGATCCAACAGTGCGAAAAAAATAGTGTGGTGCCGCGCGATGTCCATGGCGTCTCCCAGTGAGGAGACGATCAGTTCGATGATGGCCATCGCGACGAGAGCGGCGCCGCCCGCCGGCGAACCTTGCGGCAGCCGCTTGCGCAACCGCACAAGCAGTGTCAGAAAGATCGCCGCGATGCCAGTGAAGGCGCCGAGAAGGCGCACGCCGTGGCCAAGAAACAGGCGGCGTTTGAAACCGCTCCAGGTGGTGAACGCGCGGCTTTCGGCCATTGGCGGATATCCGGCGGCGGCGTCGAAGGTTCCGCAGTCCATCGGGCGCGCGGCTTCGTCCAGCGAGGCGGCGAGCGCGGTCCAGGTGTCGCGCGGATGCGTGACGTAGAAGACGGCGAGTTTCGGAAAACTGATGCGGCGCTGGAACTCACGATTGAAGGACGGATCGTCCATACGCGAATCGCCCCAGTAGGCGTTCTTGCCCATCAGCGGAAGATAGGACGCATCGAGATGCAGCGCGCGTTGCGTTTCCGGCACGTTGCGCGAATGCGGCAGCAATTGGACGAAGACAACGTCATACACGGAGTTGGCCGCGTAACCCTTCGGCGCTCCTTTCCACAACATCAGCAGCGATGCAGCGGTGAGCGCGGCGGCTGCGACTACAGCCTGGCGAGGCCGCAACAGGATTGGAGTGAGCGCTGCGAATGCAAGGCCAAGCAGGGCGTGCTGCGGCTTGGAAGCGGCTACGGCGACTGCGCAGACCAGGAAACCCGCGGTGTCGCGCCAGTCGCGCGATGTAAGAGCGCGGAGATAGAAGACGGCGGCGAGCAGCAGAAACAGGTACGCGGCTTCATCCATGTAAAACGAGTTGAGGCCGCTTGCGTACACGGCATCGCAGAAAAAAAGAAGAGCGGCGAACGCGGCGGCCCGATTGAGCAGAGGAGCGGCAAGCCACAGCGCCGCCAGGAACAGCAACGCATGCACCGCGCCGATCATTCTTATGTCGAAAGCGCCGTCTTTGGAGAGCAGGGAATTGAGGAACACGGCCGCGTGCGCGAGCGGGACTTCCGACGAGGTGAACCGGCTTTTCCAGCGCCGCTCCGGATGGAATTCGTAGGTTGTATCGGCGAATTCGTACACACGGTGCACGCGCGCCACCAGTCCGAAGCGGCCGATCACCTTCGCGAAATCGCCGTTATCGGCGAGTGCGACCACCGGAGGGAGGAACAACTGATACGCAAGAAAAACGGCTGCCGCGGATACCAGAAGCGCGCGTGCTTTGCACATGCACCTCTAAGACCCTCGGCAGCCGCGAATCAACTACAGGCGATTTACGCGTGGACAGTTTCGCCTGCGTAGCGCCTGGCCATGTCGGTGAGCGGCACGGGTTTGTAATCCTGCGCGTGGCCAGCCTGGCCAAACTCACGCATACGCTGAGCCACAACCTTCTTCATAGCCTCGCGCGCGGGCTTCATGTAGCTGCGCGGATCGAACTCTTCCGGCTTCTCCATGAGAACTTTGCGGATTGCGCCGGTGATCGCGAGGCGATTATCGGTATCCACGTTGATCTTACGGACGCCGTTCCTGATGCCGATTTGAATCTCTTCGACGGGAACTCCCCAGGTCGGCTTCAACTTACCGCCATATTGATTGATGATGTCCTGCAGGTCCTTGGGCACGCTCGAGGATCCGTGCATCACGAGGTGCACGTTCGGCAGGCGCTTGTGGATCTCAATGAGCCGCTCCATCTTGAGCGTCTCGCCGGTGGGCTTGCTGGTGAATTTGTAGGCGCCGTGGCTGGTGCCGATGGCGATCGCGAGAGCGTCGAGTCCGGTGAGCTTCACGAACTCTTCGGCCTGGGCCGGGTCTGTGAGGTGGCTCAGACCATCGACCCCAGCGCCGTGACCGTCTTCAATGCCGCCGAGGCAGCCGATCTCGCCTTCCACCGTGACGCCCTTTGCGTGCGCGAGTTCCACGACCTGGCGCGTGACGTCGACGTTGTATTCGAAGCTCGACGGAGTCTTGCCGTCAGCCGTCAGCGAGCCATCCATCATGACGCTGGTGAAGCCCATCTCGATGGCGCTCTTGCAGGTTTCGACGCTATTGCCGTGGTCGAGGTGGAGAACGGTTGGGATCTCGGGATAGACTTCGGTGGCCGCGAGCATCAGGTGATACAGGAAACGATCCTGCGAGTACGCGCGAGCTCCGCGGCTGGCTTGGATGATTACGGGCGATTGCGTTTCGCGGGCAGCCTCCATAATGGACTGGATCTGCTCCATGTTGTTGACGTTGAAGGCGCCGACGCCATATCCGCCTTTAGCGGCTTCGTCGAGAAGTTGCCTCATTGATACGAGCGGCATTGTTATTAGTGCTCCTTGGTTGGAATTAGTGAGGATTGAGTCCTAAATCAACCCAAACGGTAACATGCTTGCGGAGGCAGGGGCAACGTCCGTTCAGCTGCTGCCCTTATGCCAGCAACCGCGCCGCGGGCTTGGAGAAATAGGTCAGGATCATTCCTGCTCCGGCCCTTGCTATGGACGTCAGGCTTTCCATCATGGCGCGATCGTAATCGAGCCAGCCGTTTCGCACGGCCGCGATGATCATGCTGTATTCTCCACTCACCTGGTAAGCAGCTATCGGCACGTCGAAGCGGTCTCTGGCTCTTGCGATCAGGTCCAGGTACGGCATCGCCGGTTTCACCATGATCATGTCGGCGCCTTCCTGCAGGTCGAGCTCGATCTCCCGCATGGCTTCACGCCCGTTTGCCGGATCCATCTGGTAAGTTTTGCGATCGCCAAATTGCGGGGTGGATTCGGCGGCTTCTCGGAAGGGTCCATAGAAGACGCTGGCGAACTTTGCGGAGTACGCCATGATGGGCGTCTTTTCGTATCCGTTGGCATCCAGCGCCTGGCGGATGGCCCACACACGGCCGTCCATCATATCGCTGGGGGCTACGATGTCCGCGCCGGCACGGGCATGCGAGAGCGCCGTCTTGGCGAGCCATTGCAGCGTCGTATCGTTATCGACATCGCCATCCTTGATGAAGCCGCAATGGCCGTGACTGGTGTACTCGCAATTGCAGACGTCCGTCATGATCAGCAGGCCGGGCACTTCTTTGCGAATCGCGCGGACGGCGCGCTGCACGATGCCGTTATCGTCATAGGCGCCGCTGGCCATTTCGTCTTTGCTCTCCGGCAGGCCGAACAGAATGACGCCGCCGATGCCGAGCGCGCGCACAGTCTCGCACTCGCGGACAATCTCGTCCACAGAGAGCTGGAAATTGTCCGGCATGGAGCTGATCTCGCGGCGGATGCCCTCGCCGGGGCAGGCGAAGAGCGGCAGGATGAACTGCGCGGGATCCAGGCGCGTTTCGCGGACCAGATCGCGCATGGCGGCGGAGGCGCGCAAGCGGCGAAGGCGTTGAGTGGGGAAGGGCATAAAAGCGAATTGTAGCTTGCGGCATGCGCGCGCAGGCGGGGGGATGCTCGCTCAAAATGGAGGGTACAGGGGAACCTGCCCTACAGCCCGTACCAAGCGCTCATTCCGCTCTGCATTCCGGGCGTTAGCCGGCGAATCATGAGTTGCCCATCGGGATTGGCAAAAATCTGGTAGACCGGAACGTCGCGCGGCTGCACGATGTAGGAGCCGCCCTGCAACTGATTGGCATCGCGGTCGGTCGCGACCACCAGCGGGCTTGCTCCACTGATGCGCACGCGGAATTGCGAGCTGGAAGGCTCGTAGTTGCCGTAGCTGTAGCAGCGGCCGATGCACTCGCGATCGATCATATGCGACACGGGATTGCTTCGGACATACGCCGCTTCGACCGCGGTGAGCACTCGCGAATTCGTGGGCAGTTGCGCGACCGCGGCGGCGATCTGGTCTTCCAGGCCGTTCAGCGCCGCTTCGTCGCGATACAAAAAGCCGAAGAACAGAATCGCCGCGCCGATCAGCAGATACTTCGGCATTCGTTGCGGCGGTGACGATGCGGCGACGGCGCACAGCACTATACAAAGAGTGAGGCTGGTACGCTGCGCTAGAAACACGAGCGCGTGGTTGTAATTCGGAATCGAGATCCAGTTGGGGATCACGATGATGCCGAGCGACGTGAGCAGCGCGATGTGGACCGGAGTCCATGACAGAGCGTCACGCCAGCCGCGGACGCGCACCACGTACACCACTGCATAGACGATGGCGAGCGCGAGCAGAAGGGAAACCCACCAGTAGCGGGCGGCATAAGGCACTACCTGGTCAACACCGATGGAGGCGGCGAGCTGGTCACCAAACCACTGGGTTTTCCAGACCGAGCCGATGGTGAAGGTCAGGAGCAGCACGCCCGCGACGGCGGTGACGAAGACCTGGCCGCGGCGGTTGGGCAGCAGACGGTCGGCTGCGAAGCGATAGGCCAGCACGCCCGCGGACCATGCGAGCGGCAGGCCGTGTGCTACGTAGGCTAACGCGAAAAGCGCGGCCGCTGCGGCGAGGCCGGCAGGGCGGAAGTCCCATGCCAGGGAAAGCGCCCAGAAACACAAGCCGAGGCTGATGTAGTAATTGAAAAAACCCATGTGAAATACCCAGCCATAGGCAAGCATCACGATTGCAATCAGCCAGATGTCCGGACGTTTGCCCGAGATTTTCTTCACGAAGGCAAAAGCGCCCCACACAAAAACGAGGACGGCGAGCGGCACTGCGATGTGCTGCGTTGCGCCTGCCCCTACGGCGGGCAGAAGCCAGCCGATGATCCAATCGAAGAGCACATTCGTGGTGAGCGAAACCAGTTTGAGCCCCGGCGCCTGACCCTGGTGGATCAGTTGCGCGAGCCAGGCGTTATACAGGTGACTGGCGAGGTCGCCGGCCTGTATGCGCGATTGCCAGAAGCAGGGGATGAGCGCGGCCACGCTGCCGAATGTATAGAGAGCCCACGCCGGCAGAGGCTTACGTTCGGCGATGGGCAGGGCGGGGGGCGCTGGGGCACGCCGCTGCTTCACTGCCATGACCTACTCAGGGTAGCATTCGCTACTGCAGGTCGCCGCGCGGCTTACCTTCCTTAATCTCGCGATAGGCGTCCATCACCTGGTTTTTGAGGGATGCTTCGCTGACCCATGGATCCACGGCGGAAGAGAGCTTCATGCCGGCTTGAATCTGCTCCACGGTGCGGCCCGCGTCCACGCCGTCCTTTACGGCCTTGTGCAGTTCGGTGAGGAACTGCTCCTGGCCGGTGAGAAGTTCGCGGCCGCCGAACATGCCGTGCCCGGGCAACACGAACTTCACCTTCTGCTTGCCGACCGCCTTCAGGACGAGTGGCCAATTGGCGAGGTTGGCGTCTTTGAGCACGTTATAAGGTCCATTGACCACGGCATCTCCGGTGCAGAGCACCTGTTCCTTGGGGATGTAGACGAAACCGTCGCCGCGCGTGTGTCCCCAGCCGTAATGGCGGAATTCCACTTTGCGGCTTCCGTCATTGAGCAGGTACATGGATTCGGTAATCTCCTGCTTCGGAAGCTCAGGGCCATCGCGATGCAGATCGGCGACGTCCTTACGATTCTTTGCGGCGGCCTGCCAGCGCGCCGGCTCCAGGCGCCGCATCTCGTCGGCGAGCTCCTTGAAGGCCAGTGTGGTGGCGCCGGCTTCGGTCCAGAGCGAGCTCCCGTAGGTGTGGTCGCCGTGGTGGTGGGTCAGGAAGACGTATTTCACAGGCTTCCGCGTGAGCCGCTTGACGTCTTCCATCACGCCGCGCGCGGCATCCGGGTAGCCGGCATCCACCACGATCATGTAATCCTTCATTTCGATGATGGTGCTGTTGCAGTGACTCTGGTCGCGATCGCCTTCGCGGAACCAGATACCGGGTGCGACGATGCGCAGCGTCTCGGGATTGGCGTAGGCGCGCGAAACCAGCAGCGCCATACCGGCGGCCGAGAAAACTCCCAGAAGCAGGGCAATGCGGATGCGCGGCATGGGCGCACCTCCTTCCCGGATACTATACGCCCCGGGTGGGTAAAGTGCCAATGCTAAAATTAAGTTTTTACAGAGAGGAAAATCAATGGCTGTGAAACCCCGCCGCGCGGCGGTTGTGGTGGACGTTGGAGGTGTGAAGGTGGGGGGGAGCTGCCCCATTGTGGTGCAGTCCATGACCAATACGGATACCGCCGACGTGCCCTCCACGGTGAACCAGGTGATGGCGCTGGCGCAGGCCGGCAGCGAGTTGGTGCGCGTGACCGTGAACACGCACGAAGCCGCGGCGGCGGTGCCGAAGATCGTCGATACGCTCGATAAGTTCGGCGTCCGCGTGCCCATCATCGGCGATTTCCACTATAACGGCCACATCCTGCTGAAGCAGTATCCGGCCTGCGCCCGCGCGCTCGCCAAGTACCGCATCAATCCCGGCAATTCGGACATCGGACGAAAGACGGACGAAAATTTCCGGACCATGATTGAAGTCGCCGTTGAACACGATAAGCCGGTGCGCATCGGCGTAAACTGGGGGTCGCTCGATTCGGCGCTGCTCACGCGCATGATGGATGAAAACAACAAGCGGCCTGAGCCGAAGGACGCGCGCGAAGTTACTCTCGATGCCATGGTGGCGAGCGCTTTGGAATCGGCGCAATCCGCCGAACGGTACGGCCTGGGGCGCGACAAGATCATCCTCAGCGCCAAAGTGAGCGGCGTGCAGGATCTGATCGATGTGTACCGCATGCTCGCGGCCGTTTGCGATTATCCTCTGCATCTCGGGTTGACGGAGGCCGGTATGGGCAGCAAGGGAATTGTCGCGACCACGGCGGCGCTGGCGCCGCTGCTGCAGGAAGGCATCGGCGACACCATTCGCGCGTCGCTGACACCGCCGCCGAACGGAGATCGCACGGAGGAAGTGATCGTCTCGCAACAAATTCTGCAGGCGCTCGGTATCCGCAGCTTCACTCCGCAAGTAACCGCGTGCCCCGGCTGTGGACGCACCACGAGCACGTTCTTTCAGGAAATGGCCGAGCAGATACAGAGTTATCTGCGCGACCAGATGCCGCGGTGGAAAGAGACGCACACGGGCGTTGAGGAGATGAAGGTAGCGGTGATGGGCTGCGTGGTGAACGGGCCCGGCGAAAGCAAGCACAGCAACATCGGCATCTCGCTGCCCGGCACATTCGAAGAGCCCAAGGCTCCGGTCTATGTGGATGGCCGCCTGATGACTACCTTGAAAGGCGACCGGATCGTCGCCGAATTCATCGAAATATTGAATCGATATGTGGACTCGCATTATGCACCGGCGGCAGTCGCAGCCGAACGGTGAGCGATTGTTATAATTGAGTTACCGATTGTAAGTCTGAGGGGGGTAAGGAGCCCAATTATGAGTTCCGCAGTGAACGGCAGGACCGAGCTAGAGCCGGTGAAGCCCGAGGAATCAGCGCCAGCGCCCGCGGGTTATAAGATGTTCAACCGCATCGTCGATTGGATTACCAACGACCGCATGCAATTAATTAACGTCACGGACCGTATCAACGAAATTGTCCGCAAGAGCGGGGTCCGCGACGGAATGGTTCACCTGCAATCGCTGCATACCACCACGGCGGTTTTCATCAATGAGTGGCAGGAAGCGCTGCTGCACGATGTCCGCGCGTTCCTGGATGACCTGGTGAACCGCGAAGATTATTTCCGCCACAACGACCCCGAATACTCCGATTGCGAGCGCCGCAACGCCGATTCGCACCTGCGCGGAATGGTGATGGGGCAAAGCCTCTGTCTGCAAGTGCGCAATTCCGCCGTCCTGCTGGGCACCTGGCAGAGCATCATTCTCGCCGAGTTTGACGGGCCGCGCAGCCGTTCGATGTCTATACAGGTCTCCGGCATCTAGCCGGAGATCCTAAAATGCCAAAACGCTTCACTCTCGCCGAAGCTCAGGGTCTGATTCCGTTGGTGACGCGCTATGTGCGCGAGGCGATTCAGATCAAAGGCGAGTATGAAGAAGCCGAAGCCGCCATTCGCAACATGACTGAGCGCGTGATGTTGATGGGCGGCGTGGTGGTCGATCGCAAGCGGGCACTGGAAGCACGCACGCGCCGGGAGACGGCTGCCGCGCGGCTGCGGAATTCGATTGAGCAGATACAGGGCCTCGGCTGCGTGGTGAAGGATCTGGACATAGGGCTCGTCGATTTTCCCACGCTCTTCCGCGGCAAAGAGGTGTATCTGTGCTGGAAGCTCGGCGAACGTGGAATCGAGTACTGGCACGGCGTCGACGAAGGCTTTCGCGGTAGAAAATACATCGATCGCGATTTTCTGGACCATCATGCAGGAGACTGAGATTAAGCTGGCCGTGGGCAGCCCGGCGGAGGGTCGCCGGCGTCTGCGCGCGGCCGGGTTTCAGGTGCTCCACAAGCGCGTGTTCGAGCAGAACACCATTTACGATACGAAGAGCGGCGTGCTGCGAAACTCGCGGCGCCTGCTGAGAATCCGGCAGGCGGGAAAGAAGGCGACGGTGACCTTTAAGGGTCCGCCGGCGGTGGGAAAGCACAAGTCCCGGCAGGAACTCGAGCTCGAGATTGCGGATCCGAAAATACTCCAGTCCATCGTGCAGGAGTTAGGTTTCGCGCCTTCTTTCCGCTACGACAAGTACCGCACGGAGTTTCAACATCCGGGTGAAAAGGGCGTCGCGACTTTGGACGAAACTCCCGTGGGCACTTTCCTGGAACTGGAGGGCTCTCCCCGCTGGATCGACCGCACGGCCAAGACGATGGGCTTCAGCGAGGCGGACTACATCACCGCGAGCTACGCACGGCTGTATGCGCAGTAGCGGCTAGTGAGCCCTGTCCGCCGCGCCTATGCGCCCTACCGCGGCTCGATGCACCGCGTGGTCGGCGCGGTCGCTGACATCGCCAGAGCCCCACTTCACTACCTGCACCCAGACCATGCGCTTGCCGAAACGGCGTGCGGCCACGGTGCTTGGCATGAAGATATCGATGTGACGGCCATCGATTTTCGAGCCTGTATCGGCAACGATGTAAGTTGCGTCAAAGCGCCCCGCGCCGCGTACTCGAAGAACCGTGCCGAGCGGGAATATTGCCGGGTCGGCGGCCACCGTGCCGGTGTGCGAGATGGTGCCGGCTTTCGTCACGCCGCGTTGACAGAAGGCGGTGGCCTGCACTCGATATCGCGTGTAACGGTGGTGCGGATGGTGCGGACGCGCGGGTAACAGCAGCGCGCTCGCCATCAACATACACAAGATTCGCAGCATAGGTTACCGGCGGCTGAGCGCGATTTCGTCCGTCGGGGACGGATGATACGCCTTCTTCTTACCTGGTTGCTGTTGATCCACCTTCACCGGTTTGTTGCCGTCGGGCGCGCTGGTCTTCGGCTCGCTGGTGGTCTTGCCAGGCTGCCGCGGCGCGGCTTCGAGTGAGGTGGGAACGCCCTCGCCCTGATCCCACCACACCACGCTTTCCGCGCAATAGAGACTGAGAACGTCGAGGAGGTGATGCAGGCTCGCTGCTTCATCTTCGCCAAAGCTGCGCTTCTGATCCGCGAATATCATTTGCGCATCGTCAGGGGAGACCTCGTACTTTGCCGTAGAATCGGCGACAAACTCGCCATCCACCTTCCTGCCGGTTTCCACCACCCAGACGAGCTTGTGCGTGTTCAGATCCCATGTGACGGTCTTGAGCCGCTTGGTTTGTTCGGGTTTTTGGTCCTGCGCCCAGCCGAGCGCGCCAAGAGAAAGCATGATGACGAGTACGGTCTTCATAAGTACCTCTTACTTCCGCGTGCGCGACGTTGGGCGTCGCGCCGTTGCCCTGCTTGAAGCACGTCGCGTGCCGCTGGTGTGAATCGCCCGAACGCATAATGAGATGTGCCCGATAATCCGTACGACGAAGTAGCGTATCCCACACTTCCCGACGCGCGAACGCATCCCGATCGCCTGGCAGCCGTAGCAACGTTCTACGGCATGCGGCACGCGCCCGTAGATGGGTGCCGTGTGCTGGAACTCGGCTGTGGCGATGGCGGCAACCTGGTTCCGATGGCCTATGCGTTAAAGGCATCGGAATTTACAGGCGTGGACCTCGCGCCGGAGCCGCTGGAGCGCTGCCGGCGTGTGCTGGAAGATCTCGCGATCGGCAATGTGCAGCTGCGGCTCGCGGATGTGCGGGATCTCGACCGGACGCTCGGCGAATTCGACTATGTCATCGCTCACGGCCTGTATTCATGGATTCCGGAACAGGCTCGCGATGGTTTGTTGCGGCTATGTGGAGCGGTGCTCGCCGCGAACGGTGTTGCGTTTGTCAGCTACAACGCCCTGCCGGGCAGGCATGTGCGGCAGATGCTCCGCGAAATGATGCTCTCTCGAACCATGGGTGCGAAGACCCCGGGAGAGAAGATGGCGCAGGCGCGAGCCTTTCTGGAAACCCTGGTGGAATCGCGCATGGCTCCGGTCGCGTGGCAGGAAATGCTGGAGCACGAAGCAGCTCTGCTGCTTGCGGCGCCCGAGGGCTCGTTCTGGCATGACGATCTCGCTCCGGTCAACGTGCCCGTGAATATTACGGAGTTCGCGGCGCATGCGGCGCGGCATGGACTTGCGTATCTGGGAGATGCGGATACGCATTTAATGTTCGATCCACGCGGCGCCCTCGAGGGAATTCGCGGGACGATCGAGCGCGAGCAGTATCTGGATAACCTCATCTGCCGGCCGTTCCGGATGACCCTCTTGTGCCGCGAATGCGTGAGCGTCGATCGCGAGGTAGGGCCGGAGCGAATGGACGAGTTTCTCTTCGCGGCGCCCCCGGGCGGACTGCACGGCATTCAGGCGCGGCGGGGACATCGATCATTGGAGCAGGTAACCGCGGCGCTCGCGGACACCTATCCTCTGCCCGCATCATTCGAGGACCTCCTGCCCTATGCGAGGTCGGCGGAAGAGTTGCGCGAGATCCTGTATGCGCTGATCACCACCGGCTTTGCGACCTTCCACGTCTACGAATTTCCGTGCGAGGAGACCGTGACGGAAAGACCCAAGGCGAGTGCGCTGGCACGGTATCAGGCGCGGACATCGGAAGTCGTAACGAATCTCTGTCACACGGCCGTGAAGTTGGATGAGAAGGGCAGAGAGGTGATCGTGACGTTGGACGGTACGAGAGAGGCCGCTGAAGGGAGCGACGGCGAACTGCTGGAATGGTTTGCCAGGATGGCGCTACTGGAAGCGTGACGACAGAGGCCAACCGGGCTCGCTCCGCTCGCCGCAACAGGAAAGATTCCTGTTGCCACGTGCCGACAGGAATCCTTCCTGTCGGGTCGCGCGGCGCGCGACTAGGCGAGCTCTGCTCGCCTGCAACCGGTCAGGAGACCGGTCGCTACCGCCCTGAAATACTCTAAAGCAAGCCACTACTTTGATCGCTGGCGGGGTGACGTGCCGACAGGAATCCTTCCTATCGGGTCGCGCGGCGCGCGACTGCTCGCTACGTCTAAAACAGGATTCTTGTGCGGATTGTCCCGGGCACCGTTTCGAGGCGCCTTCTCACTTCCAGCGCGTCCACTCTTGTTTCGCCTTCGATGTCCATCACGACGTAGCCGATGCGAGGGTCCGTCTGCAAATACTCCCCAGCGATGTTGATGCGGAGTTCCGAGAAGATCGCGTTGATCTGGCTGAGCACACCCGGCTGATTGCGGTGGACGTGGAGCAGCCGCTGCTTGCCGGGATGCTCCGGCAGAGATACTTCCGGAAAGTTCACGGCTCCCAGCGTCGACCCGTTATTGCTGTACTTCAACAGCTTGCCCGCGACCTCTCCGCCGATGTTTTCCTGCGCTTCTTCCGTGCTTCCGCCGATGTGCGGCGTCAGCAGCACGTTATCGAATTCGCGGAGCGGGGAAACGAATTCATCGCCCGCGCCTTTCGGCTCCTTCGGAAACACGTCGATAGCCGCCCCTCCGAGCCTTCCGCTGCGCAGGGCTTCGGCCAGCGGTTCGATATCGACAACGCTGCCGCGCGATGCGTTGATGAGGTGCGCGCCCTGCTTCATCCGCGCCAGTTCCGCCTTACCGATCATGCGCGCCGTCTGCGGCGTTTCAGGAACATGCAGAGTCACCACATCGCTGGCCTCGAGCAGCGTATCCAGCGCGGGCAGCCGCCGGGCATTGCCGAGCGCGAGTTTGCTTTCGATGTCGTAGAAGACCACCTGCATGCCGAGCGCTTCGGCGAGTACGCTCACCTGCGTTCCGATATGGCCGTAGCCTACGATACCAAGTGTTTTGCCGCGCACCTCGTGGGAGCCTGCTGCGGTTTTTAGCCAGGCGCCGCGCCGCGCGAGCGTGCTGCGCCGCGGGATGCCGCGCATCAGCATGATGGTGGACGCGATTACGAATTCGGCCACGCTGCGCGTATTGGAAAACGGCGCGTTGAAGACCGGCACGCCGCGATCCTGCGCCGCGGTAAGATCCACCTGGTTCGTGCCTATGCAGAAGCAGCCGACGCCGGTGAGCCGCTGCGCGTGATCGAAAAATTCGCTGGTGAGGTTCGTGGCGGAGCGAATTCCGACGAAATGCGCGTCGCGGGCGGCGGCGAACAGGTCGGCGGGAGCGAGCGATTTCGCGTGGTATTCGATGTTGCTGTAACCATCCGCGCGAAAGCTCTCGACGGCACTTTGGTGAATGCCCTCAAGCAGCAGAATCTTAATCTTTGGTTTATCGAGAGAAGGTGTCATTAGGGAGTGGGAAATTTTATGGTAACAAGCCAATCCGCGTCCGCGTTTATATACTAGGACGATGGCGCGCGCCTCATTCGCGGTGTTTCTGGCGGTGGCAGCCGCTGCGGCACTCGCGCAGCGCGGCGGACGCTTCGGCTTTGCCGGACCCGACGACGAAGCGCCCATGCCCCGGCGGGATGCCGAGTTCCACTTCATTCGCCTGGAATACACAGACCTGCCGCAGTTTCACCGCCGCTTCGGATTTGCATCGCGCAACGGCCAGGGCAATGGCTGGTGGATGGTGGATTGGCCCGATGCCGACAACCACTTCACGCGCGGATTGGAGCGGCTCACACGTATCGACACGGGAGACCCCCGTCATCTCCGGCTCACAGACAAGGATCTGTTCGATTACCCATGGATTTACGCGACGCAAACCGGCTGGTGGGGCCTCACCGATGAAGAATGCGCGCGCCTGCGCGAGTATCTGTTGCGCGGCGGCTACATTGTCACGGACGATTTTTGGGGAGACGAGCAGTGGGAAACGTTTCGGCAGACGATGGCGCGCGTACTTCCTGGCCATCCGCTTACCGACCTCTCGCCCAGCGATGCTGTGATGCACATGGTCTACGACATTCGCGAACAGGACCGGACGTTCATACCCGGATCGCGGCATCTGCGGCGAGGCGCCGGTGGTACCGTTGAAGTGGTGCAGCCGGAAGGTTCGGCGCCGGCATGGCGCGCGATGTACGACGATCATGGCCGAATGGTCGTGGCGGCGAACTACGATACGGATGTCGGCGACGCGTGGGAATTCGCGGACGTCCCGTATTATCCGGCGGCGATGACGTTGTTGGCTTACCGCTACGGCGTCAACTACGTCACCTACGCGATGACGCATTAGCCGGCGTGCCGTAAAGGCGTCCAAACGCACAACCGGCAACTCAGGAGGCGACGGGCCAGGTGTATACTCCGGGAGGATGAAATGGTTCGGCCGCTGGTTTCCTTCGCTGTTCTCTGCCTCTCCTGCGGAATCGAGCTGGCGCAGGGTCCGCCCGGGTCCGTCGACTACACCAAAGACTTGCCCTCGGTGCAGCGCATCGAAACCGAATTGAAGGGTTCCAACGCCAACGATACTCTCGCCCGTCAAGCCGCCACGCTCGAGTACCTGCAACAGTATCTTCAGAGAATCAAGGAGGCTCGCGATTTTCGCGGCCGCTACTCGCCGGGCGAGCAAAAGCTCCTGACGGATTACGCCAAAGCGGCATACGAGCTGACGCAGAGCTACGCAAACGCCCACACGCCCGACGAAGTCAAAGCGTTCAACCGGCTGAAATTCAACTACGAGATAAACAACGCTCTGAACTGGATCCGGCAGCTCGACGGTCCGCTGGCTGCCGATGCCTATAAAGCCGCCGAAGCCAAATACGCCGAGACCTCCAAACAGCACCAGCAGCGGATACAGCAACAGACGACGCAGCAGTCGCCGGCGCGGCCTCCGGCAGTGCAGATTTTCTTGGCGACATCTTCGAAGTTGTAAATGACTCCCCAGACGCGCGCCGCTGCCTGGAACTCAGCGGCACCTCGGCGGAATGCGCGGGCGACAGCATGAAGAACGTCGGGAGCAAGTGGATTGGAAGCGATCCAAATGCCGCGCCGCCGGTCAACGGTGTCGTGCTGAGTGGTAACTTTCGCAGCCGTTCAGAAGGGGCGAGTCTCAGCTTCGGCGCCGGCGCTGTGACACTGCAGAATTGCGGCGCGCTCGCCGCTGACTCACGCAACTACGCCATTCGGAACTCCGGCGGTGCAACCCAATTGATTCATAGCCAACGAGCCGAATAACATCGTCCTCACTCTCCACCCGGATCGCACTCTCTCCGGCCCGGCGTCATTCCGGTCAAAGGGCGCGTCATTACCGCGTATCGGAAGCGGGACGATTGCAACGCGGCCATCCATAACTGCGTCACGGTAACCGACCCGATTTACCAGGTCCAAACGGATCGCTGCAGCCTGAGCGAACTCGCGTTCGTGCCCGCCGCCCCAACGGCGAAGCCCCATGTGATCGCCGGCTTTCGCATGACCGGCTTATAGACCGGTCCTTCCGGCCTACGGCTCGAGTTCGGCAACGACGCCGTGATCATGGATTGCGGACAGGCCCACGCGAAGGCGCCCTACTCCGTCGAGAGCACCGCAACCCGATACGTCGTTCGCGTGCAGAACAGCGGCGGTCCCTTCCTTCTCGCCGTCGAAGCTGATGGCACGTTGCGAGGCAGCGGTTCCACTACGGTAAACGGCCGGCTGGTGACTGCCATCAAAGGCGGATCGGCGAGCTTCGCTCCGCACTCGCAGAGCTGCACGATAAGCACTCTCTCGCCGAAGGGAACCCGCAGCACCGCGGCCAGATAACTGCCGGCGGACTAATGCGTCATCGCATAAACGACGTAATTGACCCCGATCCGCAATCCCAGCGCTGAGAATTTTTGCGGATAGATCGGCTGGTCCGCGTTTTCCCAGGAATCGCCCAGATCCATGTTGTGACAGATCGCCGCCACGATCCGGCCGTGGTCGTCATACACAGCGCGAAACTCTCCGCCGATGCCGTCCTTTTCGTAGACGCGGCCGGTCTGCGTGTACTGCATGCCGGGGACCTGATAACGGTCATCCAGGTCATACACCGTGTGGAAGATCGGGTCTTTGCTATCGATATCCACGATGTGCCGTTCGGGGAAAATTTTATGGAAACTCGCGACGAACACGTCCCACTCGTCGCTGCCGTGGAAGTCATCGCACATGAAAAAGCCGCCGCGATCGAAGAACTCGCGCAGCTTCTTGATCTGCTTGTCCGTCAGCTCCCAGTGGCCGACCTCAACCGCATATAGCCACGGATAGTTGAAGATGTCGTCATCCTCTTCTACGTTGACCGGTTGCTCGCTGGAGCGCGCGTCGATGCGCGTCAGGCGGCGAATGGCCATCGCCAGGTGGCGGTCGCTCTTTGGATAATCGATGGTCCAGTTGGTGAAGCCCTGATGCCAGTCCCAGCCGCGCGCCTGCTCGCTTTGCCAATCGATATGGAGGCGCGTGGTGGGGTACATCAGGCGTGCGAAGGTCCACTCGCCGGGAACCTTGTAGTCCGCCGGGAGCGCGATGCTGCCGTCATCCGCCGTGTGCTCCCAGCCGGGATACTGACGAAAGGGTTTCTGCGCGAACAAGGCGCACGCGGTCACCGCGCATAAGATACCCCCCGCAACGAAAAAACCACGCATTGATTCTATTGTAAGGGTTAGCGCGCGACCGCCGTTGCCACCAGCCGGCCGGGCATATCGGCGAGCGCGAAACTCATCACCGCCAGCGCCGCCATGTTCTTGCGGAAGTCCTGCGGATCCACCTTGTCCAGCGTGTCGGCCTCGGTGTGGTGCCAGTCGAAGTAATGCGTTCCTACGGTGCGTTCGGCGAGGCCGGGGACGCCGTCTCGCAGGAGCGGTGCGATGTCCTCGCCTCCGCCGCCGGGCGCGATCTCGCCGGCGCCGATGCGCTCCAGCAGGCGCGCGATCTGGCGCAGCAGCTCGGTGGAATGCGCGTCGACGCTAGCGCCAAATCCGCGTGGCGTTTCGGCTCCGCCATCCATCTCCAGTGCGGCCACCTGGTTGCCGATATCCTTGCCGATCCAGGCGCGATACGCCTCGCCGCCGCGCCCGCCGTTTTCTTCATTCACCCAAAAAGCCACGCGCAATGTTCGCTCAGGCTGGAGGTTCAACTTCTTGATGAGGGCAAGCGCCTGCAGGCAGGCCATGATGGACGCGCCGTCATCCTGCGCGCCTTGCCCGACGTCCCACGAATCGAGATGCCCGCCGATCACCACCACCTGCTCGGGATGCGTTTTGCCCGGGATCTCGCCGATGACGTCGCCGGAATCGGCATCGGGCTCCATGCGCGCGCTCATCTCCAGATGCACCTTCGGCGCGACACCCTCGGCATACAGCCGCGCCAGCAGCGCCGCGTCTTCCGGAGTAATCGCGGCCGCCGGAATCTTCGGCAGGTTTTCGGCATAAGCCATCGCGCCGGTGTGCGGAAGTTGTACCGCCAGCGGAGTCGCCGATCTTACCAGCACTCCGACCGCGCCCAGAGCGGCAGCTCGCGAAGCCCCATCGCTGCGGAAGCCCCGCGCGGGTCCGTAGCCCGTAAATTTGTAGTTGTAAACGACGATCTTGCCCTGCACCTTTTCGCGACCGAGCGCAGTGAGCTCTTCGAAGGTAGTGACAGGCACGATCTCGGCTGTGATGCCGCCGGCCGGCGTGCCGACGCTCATGCCAAGCCCCAACATGTGCAGCGGCTTCTCCATCGGCGCGACTATGCGCGCGCTTTCCGCGCCGCGCACCCAATGCGGCACCTTTGCCGGAATGATGCGCACATTGCTCAGCCCGGCGGCTTTCATCTGCGCGGCGCTCCACTCAACGGCGCGCGCGAGACCCACAGATCCGCTCAGCCGGTTGCCGATGCGGTCGCAGAGGTACTCCAGGCGTTTGTAGCCGTCGGTATCGGCGAGCGCGGCGTCGATCAACTTATCGGCGACGGGTTTGTATTTTGCAGTGAGGTCCTGGGCTCCGGCGATTCCGGCGAACAATGCAATAGCAGCGAACAGGCGCATAACCCACCAATATCGCATGTGAAGCTGCAACGGCGGAAAAAGAGTTCACCGCAGAGACGCGGAGAGCGCAGAGTTCCACAGAGAACACAAAACGTTCTGCGGCTTTCGTCTAAATGGCGAAGCCGTTGCGGACGTCCGCGGTGAAGTCGTAGGCTCTCTCTGCGAAACTCAGCGCTCTCCGCGCCTCTGCGGTGAGCTCTTCGTCGCGGGCTTGCGGCGCTACTTAGCGAAGCCCGATTTTTTCCGAGCTTTCGTGGC
>Ga0134128_10000407_pt1 | contig 60183 bp, 58 predicted proteins | sample KB31754_FD_96462 | JGI IMG/M metagenome (GOLD analysis project Ga0134128, IMG submission 96462) | Terrestrial soil microbial communities with excess Nitrogen fertilizer from Kellogg Biological Station, Michigan, USA - KB3-175-4 | ecosystem: Environmental > Terrestrial > Soil > Unclassified ... | reverse complement strand
TGACGGGTTGACGGCATACTGAGGAAATGAAGTATCCGACTGTCCACGGACCGATCACCAATGCGCCGGTGCGGGTCCGGCCGCCCTACGACCAGCGCGACATCGCTGGCGAGCAGGGGACGAACGAGAATATTCACCAGTGGTGGGATCGTCGGCGCGCCGACGGACTGGCCGCGCTGCTCACACCGCTGGAGGGTATCGACGTCAGCGACTACGAACGGCAAACTCTGTACTGGCTCACCGGCCGGGAGGATTCCACCATCGGCGTGGTCGCCGCCCTGCTACACCGCGCCCGGGACGCCCACCCGCTGCCGACGCCACCGCGATGAGCTTCCCCGGTGGTAACCCTGTAAGGGGCCGCTGTCCACCGGATGTGGTGACCGCGGCTTGGTGGTGGGGACTGCGTGACTGGCGGCATAACGCTAAACCTCCAACCGCCGGCTACGTCCACCTCGCCGATTTCCTAGAAGTTATGTTCTGACCTACGGCAGTCGCCCTCGCTGACGACCAGGACTACGACCGCGCTTGAGGAAGGACAGCCCGTGACCCGGCGGCCCACAGACTTGCACGACCAGCTGGATCCCGCTGCGGCAGCAGCCTCGCACGGCGCCTCGCCGCCGGCACCCGCCGAAGCCGCCCCACCCAGCAAGTTCACCGTTTTGCTCGATCCCGACGCGGCCATTGGCTTCGACCAGCTCGCCGTGGACATTCGGCGATTGCTCGGCCGCCGGGTCGCCAAAGGAGACCTGGTACGGGCCCTCATCGCCCTAGCCGCCGCTGACCTGACGCTACGCGAGCAGCTGCTCAACGAGCTCCGCGCCCGTCCCCCGGCATGATGACACGCGTTACCGCGGCTACTCCGAAGGAATCCGATCGGCATCACAGCGACAGACCGCGATGCTCCTGCTGGCCCCCGGATGCCCTGCGGCCAAAGCCGAGGCTCCCCGGACAACGAAGGTGGCGCCCGCACCACCGGGTCCCCGACCGGGTCTTTGACAATCCTCCCGCGACGTCGTCGGCGCCGGCGCGTCGTTGCCCCGACACACGGGTCCCACTGAACAGATCGATCTCCCACATCCCCGATCGGAAGGACCATCACCATGACCATGGGTGACCGGATCAAGACCCGGCAACAACTGCTCGACGAACAAACTGACGCCAATGCCCGGGCTACCCACGGCGGCGACCGACCCGATGAGAGCGCTCACCAGGCACATGACAGCACCGTGAAGCACGTGCACCAGGATGGGGTGGAGGCCCAAGGCGACGTGGATGCGGTGCGGCAGGAGTTGGAGCAGCTGCGCCAGCGGATGGCCGTGATCAAGCAAGAGACCACCGTCGATGTGGACCGTAACTGGGCATCACCGTGGCGAACCCCAGCTATGTTCGACCTCAAGGTGAAAACCAGGCTGACGAGTCACCAGGAGTATCGATCACTGCAAGACCGCGTCCGGGACGCCACGGCTAGCCTTCCAGCGGAGTCCCACACCGTCACGCAGGCCAGGCCGGCTAACTAGATTGCCGGTCGACCCTCGGCCTGGACGTGGTCAAGTCGAGGAAGCCGTGTGCCCTAAAGCGGCGCGCACGGTGCGTCACCCCGGATGGCAGTAAGGTGCATCGGGAAGATGGCTGCCTGGCAACGGGCCGAGCGCAGTCTGTGCAGGCTGGAGGGAAAGCATCATGGCGACCGGTACAGTGAAGTGGTTCAACGCCGAAAAGGGGTTTGGTTTCATCGAACAGGAGGGCGGAGGCCCGGACGTCTTTGCCCACTACTCGAATATCACGGCCCAGGGATATCGGGAACTCCGGGAGGGCCAGAAGGTCTCCTTCGACGTCACCCAGGGCCAGAAGGGTCTACAGGCCGAGAACATCCGCCCGGTCTGACGGTCCGAACACGTTGAATTCCCCGCCCATGGTGAACCGGATCGTGGGATTTCTGCGCACGTCAAGACTGGCCGGTAAGTCTCAATCCTCCCCGGCGCGTGCGGAGACTGGATGTTGTGAGGCGCTGATGCGTTAGCGGGAAGGCGGGCACGGTCGACGACGGCCCGTGTGCTGTTCAGATGCCGACCGTGAGTTCAGCGGAGGCTGCTGGGTCCGATGGTTCGGGTCAAGGTCGACGGCCAATTGATATGACCGCGGCGGAGGCACTGTTGCGTCCGGGGGATGGGGGCGCGGCGGTTGTCGTGCTTGGGACATGAGAGCAGCTCGCCCTCAGCTCGCCCGTCGTGTCCTCGGCGTTTGCGGCATTCCGGTTCCCGCGAGAGGTGATCACTTTGGCGGTGTGCTGGTATCTGCGTTTCGGACTCTCCCGTGGCGTGGAAGATCTCCCGGCCGAGCGGGCATCGAGGCCCATCACGTCACCAATCCATCGACGCGGGAGTGGATAATGCAGAACTACCATTTTGGTATGGCAAAGACGATCATCGGTGATGGTGGCTCGGGTTCCGAGGTCGCCGAAGTGGAATCTACGGAATTGATTAAAGCGCAAGTGCACGCCACTCTGGCAGTGGCCGACGCTATAAGTGCCGTAGCCGAAGCCATTGTGAGAACACGTCCGCAGTAGACGGGGTGTGGCAGGATGGTCGGCAGTGATAGGTTACCGTCGACTATTGGTCCGGGCGGCAGAGTCTACGGCGCGGTGCTCGCTTCGGCGCTGTACCACCAACCTTCCGGTCAAGCGTTATCCCCAGATCAAGACCGCGACGTTCACAGGAGCGAACGCCGGCCCCTGAACTCGGGGCATCTGCCGAATCCTGGATCGATGGTCGCTATTTGGTCGGGACTGGAGCATGGTGAGCAGGTCGGCCTGTTGGACCCACCGCTCCGTGGAGCCGATGGCGCTCCCGCACGCACCAACCGACGACCTGACCGAGTGGAGACAGTGATGGCGGGCAAGAACAAGGGCGGCCGCGAGGCCAAGAAGCCGAAACAGGACCAGAACAAGAAACAAAAGGGTCAGACCCCGCGCGCCGGGTCGGTGTTCGACGCCATCCAAGGCCGCGCCGACAAGAAGTAGCGGTCGCGCGATCGGGGCAAGTGGCGCACGGCCTGCTGGCGGCTGCAGATTGGCGGCGCCGGGCCAGCCCGGCGCCGGACGGCGTCGCTGAGGCGGGCGCGGGCCAGGCCGCGGTCGGTGTCATCCCCGGCGCGCAGCAGCACGCGCAGCCGGTTGGTTTGCGCACGGTCACCGACACCGAACCTGGTGGTCCTCCACCCAGGAGCACCGCAACGACGCTCACAGATCATGGTGGCAGCGCGTTGGTACCTGCCTGCTCCGGGCTTCCCGGCTGCGGCCGATGCGCGGTCTGAAACGGCTTCAGTCAGCACAGGCGATCAAGGCGGGACACGCATTCGTCCAGATGTCTCAGCCGTGGCCACTACGAACTTGCCATCGACGTCGCTGCCCGGCACCGCCTCGCGACTCCGTTCGTCGATGACCTGGCCGAACTGGTCAATCGCCCGATACTAAGGGCTCACCGGCCAGCGACCTTCACGTACGTCTCATCGACAAACCACCGGTACCCGCGGGGCGCCGGCATGGTCGCGCGGCCTCTGAAGTTGTCATCACAATCGACAGCTCTTGCAGGCAGCGCGATCGGTCGTCACCGAGGGCCCTCGGCATTCGCGGATTTGGAGATGCTGTCGACCTGGCACGGTGACGACCGGGGTCGGAGCGCCGTCACAGACGCTAGAAACGTGACCGGTTCGTGCGGGGCGCGTGAACGGCAGTGGCGCACGGCTTGACAGCGCTGCTTGTGGGTGTTACAAAATGCCCCGACAAACATCAGTGGACAGTCCAGCAAGCGTTCGCAGAGGCAGCGCAGGGCAGGTACACAAGGGAAACACAGGAGGTTGAGGAACAGTCGAGATGGAGGTGGTCGCCGCGACGTTTTGGCGTACATCGGAATCAAGACAGGTTCATTTCCTCTTTGGGGCCCGGCCGTTCGGTCGGGCCCCTTTTCCTGTGCACCTGTCGGTGCTGGTCGAGCCGCTGGGCTGCCGCCTGCGTAACCCTTGATGACGCCGCCCTTGCGCTACCAGGCAAAGACGGTGACCGGCTGGTTCCAAGCGCAACCTGATCTGGCTGAATCGCGACCACCCTGGTTTGTGGGTCCCGACGGCGATGACTTTTCGGACCTGGCTCAAGCGGTGGTCGATCGCGCTGTGACGGTGTAGTGGGGTCCCCAGGGCTGGCGTGCTGAAGAAGCGCTTAAGCGACGGCAATCCTTGGAGCGGCGATATGCGTTGGTACACCACCTCATTGGCCGGCGCGAACGTGACCTTTCGCCGTCATCCGCAACGGAAGTAGGGCTAGCCCGGCATCCACCTGCGCGCGATGCTAGGCCATTCTGTCAGCGGAGTGGGCCGAGAAGCTGTTTTTACCGGCCGCGGTGGGTGGATAATTGTGGCATGGCCCAGGACTGGGATGTGCCGCAGATTGACCCAGCGCTGCAAGCCATGGTCGGGGCGATCGACGCTCTCACCGAGCCCCAGGACGGCGGCCCCGGTGTCGTGGTCACGCTGGCTGGCCTGGTCATCAGTGGAACGATCATCCCTGACTGGCAGTGGTTCAACGAGGTTGAGCATTCCGCCCGTGCCGCGTTCGTCGTGCACGTCGGGGGTTGCATCGACGATGAGCACGGTGGTTGGGCGAGGCTGTTCAAGGGCGCTGCCGAGTCAGTGGCGAAAGACCACGCCGAGCGTCGGGCTGCGCGAGAGGTGATCGAGGGTCTCCCGGACCGCTACCGGCATCTTGTGGCCCGGCAGGACCAGACGATCTACATCCACCTGAGCCAGGCCCGGGTAGTAGCTGCCGGCGTCAGCCCACTGCCTGCTGCCGGGATGCACTGGCGGGGACGGCTATCCGAGATTTCCGGGTGGTCCTTCGGCCATCTTGGCGTTGAGCCACCAACCACTCCGGCGCAAGACGCCGACCATTTCATGTAGGCGTGGGCGCGACGTCGTGGAGTTGCGGCCCTGTCGGTGCGCGGCGTCAATACCCACTATTACTCATCGCGCTGACCCGCCTGTTCCGCACCGCCGATGAGCTGTCCCCTAGTTCGCCACGCCAAACGGCGTCAGCGTGGTTAGAAGGGCGGGACCGCATCTCCACAGGCTCCACGCGTTCTTCGTATGGCCAGATAGGCAAGTTGGCAGGGTTACGCGTCAAAGCCCAGGCACACTTTCGCCGACCTGAGGTCTGATTACTGCCACGCAATTTACTGCCACGCAATCGCGAAGTCGACCGGCAACCGTACGACGATCCATGTTGGCCTTGCTGACCGGGTGCAGCCTTCGAGCTCGGACTGCGGATTTGTCAGTGTCTCGTCCGGACTGGATGTCCGGATCGATGAGGTCCGCCAGGTTAGTCAGGGTGACGGAGACTGGTCTTCAACACGTACGCCACCGACGGTCAAACTGAAGCTACGCGTCGTCCTTGACGATCACGACCTCATGCAGCGGGCAATCGTCGCTGACGAGGTCGCGTAGCCAACCAGCGCGTAGCTCAGCTCCCTTCGACAAGACACGTGCCGGGTCCCTGCATGTGCAACCCAACTTGCGCGCATCCTCGGTCCCCGGGAGCTTGTCATGTGGCGTCTTGAACTTGAGGGACAGGCCCTCATGCCGATCTGGGCGCTGTCCGTTTTGTCCGAACGGCAGCTGCTGCCCCTCGCTGCTCACCAGCCGAGCGTACCGAGGGTGGCAGGTTGTGCGTGACGCGGCCGCCGAATGCGCCTGAACGTAGAAAGCTGAAGGCCTCAATGTTCCCGGGCCGCCACGACGAAGGTCGCCCGGGACGCGACTCGATCCATCCCGCAGATCGAAGCTGATCCAGCGCACGCTGAGCCGTAGCCGTCCCAATGTTCCACTGGTTATGACCACAGGGTGGTTTGAGAAGCGTCCTGACGGCGGGAACTCCACGTGCATGCTGGCAGTTGAAGTCACAGCCATTGCTGCTCGCCTACGACCGCGGTTTACCCCTCAGGCATCAACGATAATCCCGCGAGGCGCGTCGGGCCGAGACCAGCGACCGCACCGGATTCCTGGGTACACAATAGTGTGACGTCGGTGAGCCAACCTCGGGGGCGCAGGAGATCCTTGGGGTGGTCTGTGCCGTAACGCCAGGGAATTCCGCGGTGGGTGAGCTCGTCGAGCCAAGGCGCGCGGCCGCCCGGGAACATATCGTGCAGTTGGTGTTAAGCGAGCGGCTGGAGCGGGAGCTCGGCGAGGCGCTGTTGGAACGCACGACATATCATGTGCAGCTGACTGCGGCGGGGCACGCGTTCCTGTTCGAAGTGCGGCAGCATTTCTCGATTCCGCTCTCGTCAGCCAGCCCCGACGCAATCGATCCCGGCCACGTGCACGACTCACCTCTGCCATCATTGCGCGTCACCGAGCGCTTCGCAGTGCTCAAGACACCGGTTGCGACCTCGACAACCTGGTGCGGGCTGGGGCGAAAAGCGTGATGAGCGGAACGTCGCGGCGGCGTTAGCCGGTGGTGACGTCGAGCCCGGCGCGGACGATGCTGTCGGCGTCGATGCCGTGGTATCGGTAGACGTCCTCAAGCGACCCTGACTGCCCGAACCGGGTCACGCCGAGGCAGGTGCTGGGCACATGGTTGATGGCGGCCAGAAATGCCAGCGTGTGCGGGTGGCCGTCGAGGACGGTGACCAGCGGGGTGGCGCGGGAGGTGGGGAACGTCTGGTCCAGGATCCAGGTCGGCGCGTCGGTGTGGCCTTGGCGAGCGAGCAGGCCTTTGAACAGCAGGCCCGGGCTGGTCAGGCAGATGACGTCCGCGGGGGTGCCGGCAGCGTCGAGGCGCTCGGCGGCGGTGAGCGCCTCCGGGACGATCGCCCCCATCGCGGCGATGGTCACCTGCGGGTTCTGCGTGCGGCGCAGGCAGTACGCGCCCGCGACCACCTGTCGCCTCCGGCGCTCGCGGGCGGCGGGGTCGGGTGGCACGGCGGCGAGGGTCTGGTCAACCGGGCGGGTGGACAGCCGCAGGTAGGCCGAGGTGCCGCTGGGCTTGCCCAGCTGGGCCAGGCATGCCAACAGCGTCCATTCCACGTCGATGGCGAAGGCGGGTTCGTAGCTGATGCAGCCTGGCTGCTCGATGCCGATGGACGGCGTGGTGATCGACTGGTGCGCCCCGCCTTCTGGCGCGAGGGTCACGCCGGAGGGGGTGCCCACGAGGATGGACTGGCCACCGGCGTAGATGCCGAACGACCAGGGTTCCAATGCCCGTTCCACGAACGGGTCGTACAGGACGCCGATCGGCAGCAGGGGCTGCCCCCAGCGGCTCCAGGTCGCCCCCAGCTCGCCGAGCAGGCCCGCAAGGTTGGTTTCGGCGATACCCAGCTCGATGTGCTGGCCGGTCGGCTTCTCCCGCCAGTGCAGAACCGTTTCGGTGTCATCAGCGAACCAGTCGACCCGATCACCGGCGGACCACACGCCGACCTTGTTGATCCAGCCGCCGAGGTTGGTGGAGGAGCTGACGTCCGGGCTGACCGTCACCACCCGCCTGGCGGCCTCCGGCGTCTCTCTGGTCAGGTCGAGCAGCACGCGGCCCAGCGCGGCTTGCGTGGACGCGGTGCCCGACGGCGTGCGGCCGATGTCCGCCGGTAGTGCGGGCACCGTGCGGAGGGGGTGAGCGGGTCGCTGCAGCCGGCGCGCGGTGGCGGCGCAGAGCTGGCCCGCGTCGCTGCTGGGCGCGAACCGGCTCCATGGGTTGGCAGGATCGGTTCCGAGCTGGCTGGCCAGCTCCCGCATCTGCTCGGTGGTCAGCAGCGCGGAGTGGTTCTGCGGGTGACCTTGGGTGGGCAGCCCGTATCCCTTGATCGTGTAGGCGAAGATCACAGTGGGCCGGGTGTCGTGGATGGAGGCGTATGCCTGGTCAAGGGCAGCCAGGTCGTGACCGCCGAGGTTGCGGACCGCCGCGGTCAGCGTCTGATCGTCGAGCTCGCTGATCAGGGCGGCGACCGGTGCACTGCCGCCGGGCAGCCGTTCTCGCAGCTGGATAGGGATGCAGCGGAGCAGGCGCTGGTATTCGGGGTTGGACATCTGGTCGATGCGCGTGCGCAGCTCGCTGCCCCCCGGCCGGGTAAACAGCTCTTCCAGGAGGTGCCCGTATTTGACGGTGAGCACCTGCCAGCCGGCGCTGGCGAACATTCCCTGCAGCCGGCCGGCCGCGATATTGGGCACGACGCGATCCAGCGATTGCCGGTTGAGGTCCACGACCCAGACGATCTCGCCCAGCTCCGCGACACTGGGCTCGAGGATCGCTTCCCACACCGCGCCTTCATCCAGTTCGGCGTCGCCGAGCAGCGAGTACTGCCGCCCGGTGCCGGCGCCGCCGACGGTTGCCTCGATGTATCTGCGGGCCAGCGCGCCCCAGATCGGCGCGGTCGCGCCGATGCCCACCGATCCGGTCGAATAGTCCACCGGGTCGGGGTCCTTGGACCGGCTGGGGTAACTCTGGAGCCCGCCGAAGGTCCGCAGTGTCGTCAGGTACTTCTCGTCGAGCTCGCCGAGCAGGTAGTTGATCGCGTGTAGCACCGGAGAGGCGTGCGGTTTTACCGATACCCGGTCCTGCAGGCGTAGATGCCTGAACCACAGCGACGTCATGATCGACACCATTGACGCGCTGGAGGTCTGGTGACCGCCCACCTTCAGGCCGGACCGGGTGGGTCGCAGGTGGTTCGCCTCGTGCACGATCGCCGTCGACAGCCACAGCACCCGGCGCTCGATCTCCCCCAGAGCGCCGAAAGGGTCGGTCTGTGGCCGCAGTTGGACAGCAGTGATGCTGGTCATGTGCTACCAGCCTCAGCATGGTAAGTGTGTGCAGAACAGGGTGATATTCCAGCATCTTGGGACGTGCTGCACAACTTGGCCCGGCAATATTGAGCAGAACGCACATTCCAGCCCGAACACGGTCCGCTGAAGGTGAGCATTGTGCTTAACGAAAAGTGCATTGACCCGACCGATGCCCGACTGCTGCTCGCCTTGGTCGAGCAGCCCCGCGCCACGGCTATCGCGCTCACCGGCCACACGGGGCTGTCCCGCAACACTGTTGCCGCCCGGCTCGCCAAGCTCGAGCAGCAGGGCGTGCTTGATTCAGTCGAGCGCCAGATCCCGCCCTCGATGCTCGGTTACCCGCTCACCGCCTTCATCACCACCCAGGTCACTCAACGCCAACTGGATGAGGTGGCCGCCGCGCTCGCGGATATCCCGGAAGTGCTGCAAGTTCACGGCGTCAGCGGGCAGACCGACCTGCTCGTGCACGTCGTTGCAGCCGATGCCGATGACCTGTACCGCATCGCCGGCCAGATCCTGGCCATCTCTGGCGTTGAGCGCACCAACACCGCGCTGGTCATGCGCGAGCTCGTGAACTATCGCATCACGCCACTGCTGCGCCGCTGCGCAGAACGGGCCAAATAACCCGATGTCTTCGGGCTACGAATTGACCGTGCCGCCCCCGCACCGGAGCCGATCACGATGACGTCGTAGTGGTCGGTCATGGACATCTCAGACCGCACCAGCCGCGGGGCGTTACAGGAACGCCACCGATGGCGGCTCGAGCCGTCCTGGGTGACGATGCACAAGGCCGTAACGGGACGGTGAACCGGTGGCGGGCAGATAGGGTAAGAAATCGCGATGTGACCAGGAAACGCGTTGTCGCCTCGGGCCGTGCAGGGCGTCTTCTTCCCGGACACCACACGCGATCAACTACCGCGGACTGCTGTCAGCGTGCTATGGACTCGGCAACCCAGTCAATAGGCGCTCTGCGACTCGCCCCAGGGCAGCGATAAGCGTTGCAAACCTTCATCGGTTAGCTGCGGCGAGCAACTCTGTGAGGCGTGTAGCGTTGCGCTGCGCGTAGTCGAGATAGCAATTGTTTATCAAACGTGTGTTGTCTGCGCTTCAGATGCAAGTTCGGTGATCCGAGGCGCCCAGCCATTGAGCTCGGCGTCTGAGTATAGGTAAGCGAAGCGGCGCTGCACCGACTTGCTTTCTCATTCGGCATTGTTGTGTCCGTGGAAACGCATCACCGCCAGATCGCTAGTGGCGGCCAGCACGGGCGGAATCGACGAAGAAAACCCCGCGGCGTCGACACATACGTACGACAGGCCATGCCCTGCCAGGAAGGCAAGCGTCTCTGCCTGATTGTCATTCCGCATCCAACTGTTGTAACGAAACTCGATGCACGCCTTGATCGGCGCCACACGAATCAACTTCAACAACAGGAAACCGCTCGGCGTAGTAGCGGAGCCGATCTTCCGCGCTCGACACACCGGCGGGTACCATCCCGACTGCACCAAGGACTTATCCGTCCAGGATGCTGCCCCCACCAGGATGTTGCTCACTGCACCACCCTACGATTAGCCCTGAGCAGTGACCACGTCCACACGATCAAGCCTTTCATTTGAGGCTGGTGGCATCAGGCGATTTGAGTAGCGAGAACGCCAGTAACCGGAACGCGAGCGCGCCCGACTCGGTTGCCATTACGCGCCAAGCACACCACCAACGGCACGTCAAGAAGATGGCACGGACTTCCGCGCTGCGGCACCGGGCGATTTTTCGATAAGTGGCGCCCGATCGTGCGTGGACGCATTCGTGTTACCCACCCACCACGCTGCACCCCGCGGCCAGGGCATCCTCGACCGTCTGGCGGACTATGACGGGCCTTCTCCTGCGGCTCCGGCAACCAAGGCCAGTGCGGCGGCGCAGTACGCCACGATGCGAGCTGTAGCCATGAGGGAGACGCGCATGATCAAAGCGTACCCGGTCAGCGACATGCAGCGACACTGCCAAGCAGCCCGACGTGCAGCCGATCCGTCCGATTAACTCAGTGACGTCGGAGCGGGGCGTTTTTTTGCGTCTCAGGGCCTGTACACACCCGCGCATTTCTGGTCGATGATAGACTTATTCGCCGTGATCACGTAGGTGGGCCAGCCAGCCGCTTTCAGCGCGGCGAGCCCCGCGTAAGCGTCCTTGCATTGCTGCACAGTTGGTGCTGCGACTGCGTACGCCGCAGGGTTGGCGATGAGCTGACCGGCGAACGTGACGGCCAGGATGGCGACGACGTAGGTGAGCAATCTCTTCATGGTGCTGCTGCCCTTCGGTGTTGCGCGGGCCCCTGCGTGGTGTATATCGGTGGGTCACGGCCGGTTGTTATCGGTCAGTAGGGCTGCACCTCGCCAGCCTGTGGTGGCAGGGGTATGCGCCCGGCATTAGGACCCATAGCGCCAGGGCGACGCGCTGAGGCGGCGATGGTGTGAGCAGACAACCCGACCCACACCACTCTCAGGGGTAAGCGGCGTCCAAATCGCGAGGGCTCATCGACTCCCCCGACCCCTAGGTTGAGACTTTCGTGCTGGCCTTCGAAATGGCTTTTGGACGCATTGGGAGGCCCCTATATGCCCGCCAGACGCCGCTGACGCCACTCGCACCATGTTCAATTCCACGCGACCGCGCACAGCTCTCAGCCTAGGTTATTTTCCCAGGTGAGAGGTGGAGCCGCCTCGGGGAATCGAACCCCGGACCTGCTCATTACGAGTGAGCCGCTCTGGCCGACTGAGCTAAGGCGGCGGCGCTGGCCAGCAAGCGTAGCCCAGTGTAGCGGGGAGGCATTCGGTTACGCGGCGGCCCTACCGCGGTAAGGGCTTCACTAGCTGTGCAGCGCGCTGGTCAGCGCCTCGATGGCGATGCGGGGCTTGACGTTGAGCTCCAGCGCCTCGCGGCAGGCCAGGACTGCCTCCAGCCGGCGGAGCAACGCCTCCGGCGGCAGCCGGCCAGCAACGCCCGCGATGTCGGCGGCGCGGTCGGGGTGCGTCAGGGCCACCGCTGCCCCGAATGCAGTGACCAGGGTGTCGCGGTAGAAGCCGGCCAGGTCGACCAGGGCACGGTCCAGCGAATCACGCTGGGTGCGGGTGGCCCGGGACTTCTGGCGGCGTTCCAATTCCCGGATAGCGCCCTTCGCCCCTCGCGCCGCCGCGGCGGCGCCCTTCCCGGTTCCGCCGGCGCCCAAAGCCGTCTCCAGCTCCGACGTCTCGGCGGCATTGCGCGCCGCGGTCAGGCCGGTGGCTTCCGACTCGGCTGCTGCGACCAACTCATCAGCCATCGTGAAAACGTCTGCCAGCGAGCGCAGCGCGGTCGGCACCCGTAAGACGGCTTCCCGGCGGGCGCGGGCCTGCGGGTCGGTGGCCAACCGGCGGGCCCGGCCGACGTGGCCGCCGCACACCGAGGCCGCCCAAGCCGCGACAGCGTCGTCGATCCCGTCCCTGGAAACCAGCACCTCGGCGATCGCCGCGGCGGGCGGGGTGCGCAATCCCACCGGCCGGCAGCGCGAACGCAGCGTCACGGCGATGTCCTCGGGGTGGTCCGATGGCGCGCAGAGCAGGAACACGGTGCGCGGTGGGGGCTCCTCGACCGCTTTGAGCAGCGCGTTGGCGGCGCCCTCGGTGAGCCGGTCGGCGTCCTCGATCAGCAACACCTGCCAGCGACCCGCCGAGGGCCGCCGGGAGGCGCCGGCAACCAGCGCGCGCATCTCCGCCACCGAGATGGACAAACCTTCCGGGACCACCTGACGGACGTCAGGGTGGGTGCCGACCAGCGCGGTCCGGCAGCCCTGGCAGGCGCCGCACCCCGGCCCGGATGTCGGATCGGTGCATTGCAACGCCGCGGCGAAGGCTCGCGCCGCCACCGAACGGCCGCTACCCGGGGGACCGGTGAACAGCCAGGCGTGAGTCATCGCCCCAGCCGGTCCGGTGCCATTGGCCGAACGAGCGGCCTCGGCAAGGGCGGCGATAGCCGGACCCTGGCCGACTAGGTCAGCCCACACACTCATCCCCGGCCAGCCGACGGTGACCGCCTGCGCGCCGCGGCCCGCAGGTCAGCCAGCAGCGACCCGTTGAGCCGGTCGTCCATCTGGCGGTGCGCGGACACGCCGACCATCGCGGCCAGCAGCCCGGCGCACAGCAGCACCGGCCGGGTGCCGTCGATGGTCACCGGCTCGCTGAACACGGTGAGCGTGCGCTGCTGGACCAGCCCGACCGCGAACGGGACCAGGGCCATCGAGGCGAGCAGGTCCAGGCGGACCAGTGACTGGACGAACGCGATGGTGCGCCCGCGCATCTCATCAGCCACCTGGGCGCCGATGATGGTCAGGCCGGTGAGGAACGCAATGCCCGCAGCGCAGCCCACGCCGATGACCGCGACCAGGGCGACGAGCAGGTGCGGCGCGAGTGCGACGGCGATCAGCGCCAACCCGGCCGCCACGATGGCGAGCCCGAACAGGCCGCGGTGCCGGATCCGGCGGGCCGCCAGCGGCGTGACCGCCATCCCCAGGCCGAGCCCGACGAACAGCGACGCGAACAGCAACCCGTAGGCGGCGTCGCCGCCGCCCAAGCTGGTGGAATACAGCTTCGCGCAGGCGATGACCGCACCGCCTGCGGCGAACGCGCCGAGGATCCCGGTGACCAGGCCCCGGACCAACGGGGTGGCGCGGACGAACACCACACCGTCGCGCAACATCGTCAGCAGCCCGGGCTGCGCGTCGGGACGTGTCGCGGCCCGGCCGGAAATCTCTGGGATCCGGGTGCCGACCACCAGTGCGCAGAACGCGTAGGCGACGCCGTTGATGCTCAGCGCGAGGTAGGCCGATCCTTCGGCATCGGAAAACGCCGGGCCGAACTTGGACAGCGCGGTGAACACCCCGGAGGCGACCAGCACCGCCACCCCGTACGTCATGATCAGCGAGAGCTGGTTGGCGGTTTCCACCTGGTCGGGACGGCGCAGCAGGTTGGGGATCGAGGCGTCCTTGGCCGGAATCCAGAACAGCGCACACAGTTCGATGAGAAACGTCGCCGCGAACAGCCAGGCCAACTGTCCGACCAGCGGGATGGACAGGAACAGCCCGGCGCGCAGGACGTCGCAGACCACCATCTGATAGCGGCGGTCCAGTTTGTCGGCCAGCGCCCCGGCCAGCGGGCCGAGCAGCATCGCGGGCAGCAGCTTGGTCGCGACCACCCCGCCCAGCGCGAAGCTCTGCGCCTGGTAGCCGCTGGTTAGGTGGGTGGCCAGGGCGGAAAGCGCCAGCAGGGACTGCCACTCGGCAACCGCGGTGATCGCCGTGACGCCCCACAGCCGGCGAAATGCCGGGATGGCCAGCACCCCGCGCACCCGCTGCGCGGTGGATCCCGCCAGATCGGGCTCGGCTGGAGGGTCCATGCGGCTCCACAGTTCACAGGGCTGGTGCGATAGGCGTTATATCCGGATGGAGTCAAGCAGGTCTGCCAGACGTTGCGCGAGTGGGGGGCGCGACGCGGGGCCAAGGTGAACCAGCGGCTGCGGTCGACTCCGCGTTTCTGTTCGATCGTGTACCCGCCGCGCACGGTCTCGTAGTACGCGCACGGTCTCGTAGTAGGTGACCACGAACTCAGCGACGTGCCTGGCGTCCTGCCGGTCGTACCGGGCGGCGCCGAACTTGCCGCCACCGAGCTTGGGGCCTTGCAGCATCCCGCGGAAACGTGATCGCCGTCAGAAGGGTGGCGGTTCGTTGGGATGGGGAGTCGGGTGAACCGCGACTGGTTCGGGATCGGTCAGCGGTGGCGGTTGGGAGTGGTACTGGTGGCCGCTGGGGGTAGTCCAGCTGGTGCAGCTGTCCGGATGGTGGGTGACTGACCAGCCCGGGGACTGTTTGACTCGATGGTGTCTGCGGCATTTGGGGCCGAGGTTGGTCTCGCTGGTCCTGCCGGTGTCATGATCCGGGTCATAGGAGATGCCGTGGTCGATATCGCAGCGATGCGCCGGCACCCGGCAGCCGGGGAACTGGCAGGTTTGGTCGCGGGTGATCACCAGTTCGGCGAGGTGCGCTGGTGGCCGGTAACGGGTGGTGCCGTAATCCAGCGGGCGCCCCGACGCCGGGTCGGTGAGGATGCGCCGCCAGGTGCCCCTCGACGGCGAGGTCGCGAGCCACCGCGGCGGGGATCGGACCGTAGCCTGCGAGCTCACCGGGCAGCTCGTCGGAGCCCAGCAGCGCGGTATAGGGAACGGTGACCCGCACGTCCACGCCGCCACCGCGCCGGCACCGTCCGCATGCGCACCGGCAGACGGTGGTCGCGCCGGCGGGCCCGCAGGGGGCGCCAGGGCGGGTGCCGGTGGGGACGGTGGGGACGGTGGTGTTGCGGGCCGCGGTGGTGCTGGCGCTGGCATAGCCGGTGGGGTTGACCAGCAGGTCGACCAGGGCGTCGGCGCGGCGCGCTTCCATGCTGCGCTCATCCGCCGCGGATCCAGCGCGGCGGGCGTGCTCATCGAGCACCGCGTACACGCCGGTGGCGTCGGCGGCCGGTAGGTAAGCCGACACGGTGGCCATTCCGTCGGGTTCTGGCCATATCCGCACGCCACGCTCCCGCCGGGCCTGCTCGCCCCGGTCCTTGGCAGCCTGCGGGTCAGCCACCAGCACCGCACGTCGGGTTGCGGCCCGCAGTTGACCAGGGGTCTGCTGGCGTGCCTTGCCGAGCACCCGGTGCTCGACCTGCGCTGCGTGCTCGTCGGACAGAGTGGTCAACGACAATGCGTCATTCACCCGCCCGGACGCGGTGCGCGCCGAAACGCGCAGCATCAACCCGACCTCGGCCACCGCCGAGTCGTACGCCTGCGATGTGCTAGCGCCCAATCCCGCGTTACGCACGTGCGCGCTGTGTATGAACGAGGAGATCTCCCGAAGTTGCCTGGCCTGCGCCCATGCAATGATCCGGTCCCAGCCCCCGATGCGTTCCAAGGCCTCGAACTCGCGATGCTCAACGGCGGCATGCGCAGGTTGAGCCAGCATGTCGGCCAGCAGCCCGTCGGGCAGGTACTCCGACCAGCGCACCGGCTCAACGACACCGTGCTGCCCGGTGACCACCTCAGTGTCGAACATACGTTCGATATTACTGGTGCTGGGCAGGGATGTAAACCCACCGTGCACGACGGTGACGGTAAGCTAGCTGTTGAGCGGGGGCAGGTTTTTGATCACGGTCTCGGTGAACAACTTCGCCTGGGCACACGGATCCTCGCGGGACTGCCGCTGCGCGGTGTACCGGACGATCAGCGTCTGCGTGTCGGCGACGGCGACCCGGTAGTAGCAGCTGGTGCCGTCCACATCATCCTTGGTGCGGATCGCCGGCATCCCGGCCACCTCGGTCACCTCGAAGATCGGGATGTTGTTTCGCTGGCTGTAGACATTGCGCAGCACGTCGTTGCCGATGTCGACGAATGCGGCGAACTCGCGGGTGTGCGCCTTGTCGCTCCACTCGCAGCCGGTGTTGCCCAGGACATTTTTGGGAGTGCCCGGCTGGTCGATCCGGTTGGTGTCCAGCTGCGACGGGGTGAGCAGCAGGCACGGCTGGATGGCGATCAGGTTTTTTGGTGCGCGCACCGGCGGGATGGGATCATCCAACGTCCGAGCTGGTGACGCCGACGCTCCCGACGCCAGATCGGCATCGCCGGGCTCCGCGCTGCCGGACGAACAGCCCGCCAGCACCACGACCATCGCCAGCACCGCCAGATGGGCACGCATCACATCACAGCTTCCCCGAGCTCAGGTGAATGACGCGCGGAGTCTGCCATGCACCCCACCCACCGACCCCGGCGGGTCCAACGAGAGTCAGGGGATGAGCCTGGCGAATGCTTCCACGATGCCGCTGATGATGAAGTACAGCAGGACCGCGATGGTGATCGACATGATCAGGAAGAAGGCGCCGGCGCCGCCGTTGGACCGGGATTGCCTCGGCAACCGGCGCACGACCAGGCGACGGGTGTTACGAAGCTGCTTGAGCGAACGGGAACCCGCCATCAGCGGCTGGCGGTAACGCAACCCGCCGCCTCCGCGCGCAAGCGGCTGAGTCGGCGACACCATCGGGGCGATGATCGGCCGCTGGTTGTAGACCGGTGCGCCCGACGGCGGGGTTTCCGGCTGCGGGATAGGGGCAACAGGCAGCGGCGTCGCGGGGCTCGCCGGGGCTGTGGAGGGACTCGCGGCCGGTTCCGGTGGCAGGGGCAGACCCAGATCGTCACCGAACGTGGCGGCTACCGCCTCCCGCGTCATGCCCAGCGGGGGAATGGGGGGCAGTACGAACGGTGGCGGCACCGCGGCGTCTGGCCGGCGGCTCCGGTCGGGCGGCACCGGCGACTCCGTGCCATCAACCCCGAACAGTGCGTCGGGCCACGGCTCACTCACCCGTCCATGGTGGCACGCTTCGGGCGTAACAACGTTACGGATTTTCGCCCATCACGCCCATCACGCCCGCGCGGCAGACCGTGCCTTGGCGCGCTTGTCCGCGAGCAGCTCAGCGGCTCGCTCATCGGTGAGGGTCTCCACGCTGTCACCCTTGCGCAGCGACGCGTTGACGCCCTCGCCGTCGGTGACGTACGGCCCGAAGCGGCCTTCCTTGACCACCATCGGCTTGCCGGTCACCGGATCTGCGGACAGCTCCCGCAACGGTGGCTTGGCAGTGGCTTGCCGGCCCCGGCGTTTGGGTTCGGCGTAGATCTTGCGCGCCTCGTCGAGGGTGACGGTGAAGATCTGCTCCTCGTCGGCCAGCGATCGCGAGTCCGTCCCCCTCTTGAGGTAGGGGCCGTAACGGCCGTTCTGCGCGGTGATCTCCTGACCGGTGTCCGGATCGATGCCCACCAGCCGGGGCAGCGACAGCAGTCGCAGCGCGTCGTGCAGGTTCACCGTCTCCAGGCTCATCGACTTGAACAGTGAGCCGGTGCGTGGCTTGGACTTCTTGGCGTCACCCTGATCGGGAAGCACCTCGGTGACGTAGGGCCCGTAGCGACCCTCCTTGGCGACGATCTCATGCCCGGTCGCCGGATCGGTGCCCAGCGACCGGCCCTCCACCGGGGTGGCGAAGAGCTTCTCGGCGATCTCCGGGGTCAGCTCGTCGGGCGGCAGGTCGTCGGGCAGGTTGGCCCGCTGCTGCTCAGCGTCAACGGTCCGCTCCAGGTAGGCGCCATAACGCCCTACCCGAACCACCACGTCGTGGCCGCCCTCATCGGTGAACAGCGGAATGGAATTGATTTCCCGCGGGTCGATCTCCTCCAGGTTCACCCCGACGAGCTTCTTGAGGCCGCCGACGCGGGCCACCGACATGCTGGTGCCGTCTTGCGCGTCACCGTCGGGTGAACCCCCGTCTTTCGAACCGAAGTAGAAGCCGGTCAGCCAGTCGGTGCGGTGTTGCGCGCCGGAGGCGATGGAATCCAGCTCGTCTTCCATGGCGGCGGTGAAGTCGTAGTCGACCAGACAGCCGAAGTGCCGCTCCAACAGCCCGACCACGGCAAACGCCACCCAGGACGGCACCAGCGCCGAACCGCGTTTCCACACGTACCCGCGGTCCTGAATGGTGTTGATGATCGACGCGTAGGTGGACGGTCGGCCGATGCCCAGTTCCTCCAGGGACTTGACCAGGCTCGCCTCGGTGTAGCGCGGCGGCGCGGTGGTGGTGTGCCCGTCCGGGACCAGCTCGGTCGCGGTGACCCGCTGGCCCTCGGTGAGCTGGGGCAGCCGGCGCTCGGCGTCGTCGGCCTCACCGCCGGCCTCCTCGTCGACGGTCTCGACGTAGGCCTTGAGGAAGCCGGGGAAGGTGATGGTGCGACCGGACGCGGCGAACGTGCATTCCTCGCCAGTCGCTGACCGGCCGGTGATCCGCACGCTCATGGTGGTGCCGCGGGCGTCGGCCATCTGCGAGGCGACGGTGCGCTGCCAGATCAGTTCGTAGAGCCGGAACTCGTCGGCGTCCAGCGCGCCGGCCAGCGCCCCGGGCGTCGCGAACGTCTCCCCGGCGGGCCGGATCGCCTCGTGCGCCTCCTGAGCGTTCTTGACCTTCCGGGTGTACTGCCGCGGACCGTCGTGCAGGAAGCGCTCGCCGTAGAGTTCCCGGGCCTGATCCCGGGCCGCTGCGATCGCGGTTTCCGACAGCGTGGTGGAGTCGGTCCGCATGTAGGTGATGTAGCCGTTCTCGTAGAGCCGCTGCGCGGTGCGCATCGTGCGCTCCGCGGAGAAGCGCAGCTTGCGACCGCCCTCCTGCTGCAAGGTCGACGTCATGAACGGCGGGTAAGGCCGCCGGGTGTAGGGCTTCTCCTCGACCCGGGTGACGGTGAGCGCCGCGGCGGCGAGCACCTCGGCGAGGCGCCCGGCGTAGGCCTCGTCGATGATCAGCACGTCGGCGTCGGAACGCTTGAGCGTCCCGTCGGCGCCGAAGTCGCGCCCGGTGGCCACCCGGCGGCCGTCGACGTCAACCAGCCGGGCCCCGAACGTGCGGGGAGTGGCGTCCGGGCCCGCGTCAACGGTAGCTGCAAGGTCCCAGTAGGACGCGGGCACGAACGACATCCGCTCCCGCTCGCGCCGCACGATGATGCGGGTGGCCACCGACTGCACCCGGCCGGCGGACAGCTTGGGCATCACCTTGCGCCACAGCACCGGGGAGACCTCGTAGCCGTAGAGCCGGTCCAGGATGCGCCGGGTCTCCTGCGCGTCGACCAGATCCTGATCGAGGTCGCGGGGGTGTTCCGCGGCCGCGCGAATGGCCGGCTCGGTGATCTCGTGAAAGACCATCCGGCGCACCGGCACCCTAGGCTTGAGGGTTTCCATCAGATGCCACGCGATGGCCTCGCCCTCGCGGTCACCATCGGTGGCCAGGTAGAGCTCGTCGACGCCCTTGAGCGCGTTGCGCAGCTCGGTGACGGTGGCGCGCTTATCCGGGGTGATGACGTACAGCGGTTCGAAAGCGTGATCTACGTCCACGCCCAGCCGGGCCCATGATTCACCCTTGTACTTGGCGGGCACGTCCGCGGCCCCCCGAGGCAGGTCCCGGATATGCCCCCGCGAGGACTCCACGACGTAGTCCGAGCCGAGGTAGGACGCGATCTTGCGAGCTTTGGCGGGCGATTCCACGATCACCAGACGGCGGCCGGAACCGTTGGCCCGAGCGCCGCTCGCGGACCCCGAAGGAGGTCCCGCTGCGGTAGCCGCGCGCCTGCCTCGGCCGGACTTGCCGGCCGGACCTGCCGTCGTGCTCGATCGTGCCACGCTCAACTCACCTCGGTGTGCGACTTCTGATACCCCGACCCCGCGCCCCCGTTGCGCCCCAACCGCGGTGCGCAAGTCCCAGTGTGCACAACTGGGCAACCTCGCCAAGGCAGTCAGCGTCGCACAGCCCCCCGGAAACGACCAACGCTATCGACTGACGCCACGCGGTCAATCAGCCCGCCAGGCAGCTATTTGCGACCCGCCGCAGCCGCCAGTTGCTTGCATTCCGGCGCCGTACGAAAGGCGGGGGCCAGCTGCGGGTTGCTGGTCAGCCCCTGCATCTGGGTGCTGGCCCCCGACAGGTCCGGACCGGCGAGATGGCTGGCCTTGTCCACGAAGCCCGGGTCCTTCGCGTCCAACGCGGCCAGCTTGGCGCGCTGCTCCCCGACGGTCCCCGCCGCGGTGGTGAAAAAGCTCACCGCGGTGGCCTGGACCTGCTTGCCGTCGGTGATCCGCGGCGGACCCAGCTTTTCCAGCTTCTGTGCGGTGTTGGTGAACGCACGCTGGGCGATGTCGGAGAACTGGAGCAGCCCGTCTTTCTGACCCTGCGGCGACGTGTCCGATTTCGCGATCGCGGACACGCCGCTGATGACGTCACCCAGACCGCCGCAGAACGCACCTGTCCACGCCACCGGGTCGGAACCCTGCGATGCGGCAGCCGCCGGCTTGGCGTCGCCGGAGCCCGAGCCGCATCCGGCCAGTGCCAGCAGGACACCGGCAGCCACACCGGCACGGCAACGTAATGAGGGCACACCTACTCCTTGAGTGGTATCACGCAGTACCAGTTCGTGCGCTGACCTGGGGGGCCGGCGTCGCGTCGACCAGCGAGGTGGAGCGTCGCTTGGACACCACCACCGCGACCACGATAACCGCCGCCGCGACCAGCGCAATTCCCACCCGAATCGCGAATGCATTCGGCAACGCCGAAATCGTCACAATTGCCGGCGCGATCAACACCGAGACCAGGTTCATGACCTTGATCAGCGGGTTGATGGCTGGGCCTGCGGTGTCCTTGAACGGGTCGCCGACGGTGTCGCCGATCACGGTGGCAGCGTGCGCGTCGGAGCCCTTGCCGCCGTGGTTGCCGTCCTCGACGAGCTTCTTGGCGTTGTCCCAAGCGCCACCGGAGTTGGCCAGGAAGATCGCCATCAGGGTGCCGGTGATGATCGCCCCGGCCAGGTAACCGGCCAGCGGGCCCACACCGAGACCGAAGCCGACCGCGATCGGCGCCAGCACGGCGAGCAGGCCCGGGGTGGCGAGTTCCCGCAACGAATCCTTCGTGCAGATGTCGACCACGCGACCGTACTCGGGACGCACCGTTCCGTCCATGATCCCGGGGTTGTCCCGGAACTGCCTGCGGACCTCGTAGACCACCGCGCCGGCGGCGCGGGACACCGCATTGATGGCCAGACCGGAGAACATGAACACCACGGCAGCCCCGATACTCAGGCCGACCAGGACATTGGGCACTGACACGTTGAAGGCCGCGTCCAGGTTCAGGTTCGAGGCGGCAGACCGGATGGCGTCGCGGTACGAGCCGAACAGCGCCGTCGCGGCGAGCACCGCGGTAGCGATCGCGATGCCCTTGGTGATCGCCTTGGTGGTGTTGCCCACTGCGTCGAGCTCGGTGAGGATTCCCACGCCGTCGCCCTCGACGTCGCCGGACATCTCGGCGATGCCCTGGGCGTTGTCGCTGACCGGCCCGAAGGTGTCCATCGCGACGATGACGCCGACGGTGGTGAGCAGGCCGGTTCCTGCCAGCGCGACCGCGAACAGGGAGACGGTGACCACTCCGGACAGCAGGTACGCCCCGTACACCGCGGCACCGATCACCAGCGCGGTGTAGACCGCCGACTCGAAACCGATCGAGATTCCGGACAGGATGACCGTGGCGGCCCCGGTCAACGAGCTGGTGCCGACGTCGCGGACCGGCCGGTGCTCGGTGCCGGTGAAGTAGCCGGTGAGCCACAGGATGATCCCGGCCAGCACGATACCGATGATCACGGCGACTGCGGCGATGATCGCAGGGTTGCCGGTGAGTTCGCCGACCGGCCGGCCGTCGACTTCGGTGACCCCAGCCAGGCCGCTGAAGGTGCGGGGCAGGTAGAGGAACGCGGCTATGGTGCAGGCGATAGCGGAGATCGTCGCGGCGATGTAGAAGGATCGGTTGATCGCGCGCAGGCCGGGCTCGCCGACCCGGGCCCGGGTGACGTACACCCCGATCACCGCGGTGACCACCCCGATGGCCGGCACGATCAGCGGGAACAGCAGGCCCTTGAGGCCGAACGCCGCGGTACCCAGAATCAGCGCCGCGACCAGCGTCACGGCGTAGGACTCGAACAGGTCGGCGGCCATGCCGGCGCAGTCGCCGACGTTGTCGCCCACGTTGTCGGCGATGGTGGCGGCGTTGCGCGGGTCGTCTTCCGGGATGCCGGCCTCGACCTTGCCGACCAGGTCACCACCCACGTCGGCGGCTTTGGTGAAGATGCCGCCGCCTACCCGCATGAACATGGCCAGCAGCGCGGCGCCGAATCCGAATCCTTCCAGCACGCGTGGCGCGTGCCCGGCGTAGACCAGCACCACCAGCGAGGCGCCGAACAGTCCCAGCCCAACGGTAGCCATGCCGACTACACCACCGGTCCGGAACGCGATCCGCATCGCCTTCTCGCGGCCGCCTACCTCATTGGACGCCGCGGCGACCCGGATGTTCGCTCGGGTGGACAGCCACATTCCCAGGTAGCCGATCGACGCCGAGAACAGCGCCCCGGCCAGGAAGAACAGCGAGCGACCGATCCGCTCGCCGATGTCTGTTGCGGGCAACGCGAACAGCAGCAGGAACACGACTACGGCGAATCCGGACAGCGTCTTGAACTGCCGGTTCAGGTAGGCCGAGGCGCCCTCCTGGACCGCCCGGCCGATATCCTGCATTCGCGGGGTGCCTTGACCCGCTGCCAGCACCTCTTTGCACAGCACGGCGCCGACGGCCAAGGCGGCGAGAGCGACCACCGCGACCACCCCGACAACGGTGTAGTCACCCCCGCTGAGGTCGAGAGCCCCGCCTTGGGCGAGGTCATACCGGGACATCGGTCCTCCTGATCTGCGCGCAGCCCACCGCACGGCGCCGCACGTCACGGCGTCACGGCCGGTCAGTCTAGGCGTGCCGTCCCAGCTCAGCGCGCGCGGTACCGCTACTGGAGGTGGACAGCCATCGTGAACTCGACCGTACCGACCCTTCCCGCGGTCGGGAATGTCGGTGCCGTCGAGTTCACGACGCCGCTCCGTTAGCGTGGAGTGCCGTGGCGCAGCGCGGGCAGGACCTCCTGCGGCGGCTGCTCGTGGGGAGCGGTGAATCGCCGCTGCGGCACGTCACGACGCTTCCGGCACGGGCGGCGACGGTGGTGGACTGGCCTGCCTGGGTGCCCGACCAGCTCCGCGTGTCGCTCGCTGGCCTGGGCGTGTCGGCACCGTGGGCGCACCAGATCGCGGTCGCGGAGCTGGCTCGGGCCGGTCGCCACGTCGTGGTCGCCACCGGCACCGCGTCGGGCAAGTCGCTGGCCTACCAGCTGCCGGTGCTGTCGGAGTTGCTGGCTGATTCGGGCGCTACCGCGCTGTATCTGGCGCCGACCAAGGCGTTGGCGGCCGACCAGATCCGGGCGGTCGACGCGCTGGGCCTGGCCGCGGTGCGGCCGGCAGGCTACGACGGGGACACTCCGATGGCCGAGCGGGACTGGGTGCGCTCGCACGCCCGGTGGGTGTTCACCAACCCGGACATGCTGCACCACGGCCTGCTCGCCCGGCATGACCGCTGGGCGCGGCTGCTGCGGCGGCTGCGCTTCGTGGTGATCGACGAGTGCCACGCCTACCGCGGGGTGTTCGGCTCGCACGTCGCCCTGCTGCTGCGCCGCCTGCGCCGGGTGGCAGCCCGCTACGGCGCCACGCCGGTGTTCGTGCTCGCCTCGGCGACCGCCGCGGACCCGGCTGCGTCGGCGTCGCGGCTGACCGGCCTGGACACCGTCGCCGTCACCGAGGACGGCTCGCCGTGTGGCGAGCGCACCATCGCGCTGTGGGAGCCACCGTTGCTGGATGAGCTGTCCGGTGAGAACGGTGCGCCGGTGCGCCGCTCGGCCGGCGCGGAGTCCGCTCGCCTGCTGGCTGACCTCGTGCTGGAGGGCGCGCGCACGTTGGTGTTCGTCCGCTCCCGGCGGGGCGCTGAGCTGACCGCGTTGGGGGCCCAGCGGACGCTGACCGCTGCCGCGGCGGGTGACCTCGCCTGCCGGGTCGCTGCCTACCGAGCCGGTTACCTCGCCGAGGAACGCCGGGCGCTGGAGGCCGCGCTTGATGCCGGGGACTTGCTGGGGGTCGCCTCGACCAACGCGTTGGAGCTAGGCGTTGATATCGCCGGGCTCGACGCGGTGGTGCTGGCCGGCTATCCCGGTACCCGGGCGTCGTTCTGGCAGCAGGCCGGCCGCGCCGGGCGGGCCGGGTCGGCGGCACTGGTGGTGTTCGTCGCCCGGGACGATCCCTTGGATACCTACCTGGTGCACCACAGTGCGGCGCTGCTCGGCGCGGCGGTGGAGGCCACCGTGCTGGACCCGACCAACCCCTACGTGCTGCGGCCGCAGCTGGCCTGCGCGGCCGCCGAGCTGCCGCTGACCGAGGCCTGCCTCGACTCGCTGGGCGGCGACGTCGCCCGTGCGGTGGTCGGCGAGCTGGTCGCCGAGGGCGTGCTGCGCCGCCGTCCCGGTGGGTGGTTCTGGACCGCTGCCCGCCGGCGCCCGCACCCGGAGGTCGACATCCGCGGGTCGGGCGGGGCGCAGGTCGCGGTGGTGGAGGCCGACACCGGCCGGCTGCTGGGCACCGTGGACGCCGGGTCGGCCTGCACTGCGGTGCACCCGGGCGCGGTATACCTGCATCGCGGTGATTCCTTCGTCGTCGACGAGCTCGACTTCGATTCCGGCATCGCGCTGGTGCATCCCGAGGAACCTTCGTGGCACACCTCAGCCCGGTCGGTCACGGATATTCGCGTCGTGTCGGTGCTGGATCTTCGACGCTGCGGTGGCGTTTCGGTCGCGCTGGGTGAGGTGAAAGTGACCGCGCAGGTGGTGGGCTACCTGCGCCGGCTGCCGTCGGGCCAGGTGCTCGACACGGTGCCGCTGGAGCTGCCCGCTTCCACGCTGCGAACCCGGGCGGTCTGGTTCACCATCTCCGAGGCTGTGCTGGCCGCCGCTGGGTTGGCCCCGGGCGCGTGGCCCGGGGCCTTGCACGCCGCCGAGCACGCCGCGATCGGCCTGCTGCCGCTGGTCGCCACCTGTGACCGGTGGGACATCGGTGGCGTCTCGACCGCGCGGCACCCCGACACCGGACAGCCGACGGTCTTCGTGCATGACGGGCATCCCGGCGGAGCTGGATTCGCTGACCGCGCGCATGCCGCCTTGGCGCCCTGGTTAACCGCGACCATGGACGCGATCGCGGCCTGCGAGTGCCCGGCGGGTTGCCCGTCTTGCGTGCAGTCACCGAAATGCGGCAACGCCAACGACCCGCTGGACAAGGCCGGCGCGATCACCGTGCTCGACGCCGTGCTCGCTGCCCTGCAGGAGGCCTCTTCGCAGCAGGTGCAGGTGCAGGTGCAGGTGCGGCAGCGCGAACCAGCCGCGCACCTGGGCACGACACACCGCGCATGTGGCCGCGACACACCGGGCACGTAGGCGCGACACACTGGGCACCTGGGCGCGACACGCCGGTAGTGTCAGGCGGGACCGGCGCGTGCTTGGGCGGTGGCGGCTCCGAGGTGGCCGAGCCACCCGGGTGGCTGCGCGGTGACGTCCACCAGCACGTCCCAGCCTTGGATACGGCAGGACACCAGATCGACCCGCATCCGATCGGTGACTCGGCGGGCTTGGCTACAGGCGTACTGCTCGCCGGGCAGCACGTGCGCTGCCGCTGCCAGCGCAGCCAGGTCCGCTGCTGACTCAGCGTGGTGGCGGGCAACCAGTGCCTCGCCCAGATGCAGGCCGAATACCGCCATGCCGGCCAGCACCGCGATCACCATCGCCGCCCAGACGGTGGCCACTCCGCGGTCACCCTCGACGAGTGCGGTCACGGCGGCCCCACCGGCTCCATGATTGCGGCGGCCTCGGCCCCGACGTCGATCCCGGGCAACAGCCCAGCCGCTGGGTCAGCCGACACCCGGGCGAGGATCTCGTCACCGTGGACGGTCACCGCCACCGTCGCGCCACGCGGGGCGATCCGGCGGGCGAGCAGCTCCGCCCGGTCCTGCTCGCCTCGCGCGGTCAGCCGCGCCGCCTCGCGGGCGGCGTCGACACACCGCAGCTGCGCCGCCACCGCGGACACCGCGGCCAGCACCAAGGCCAGCACCGTAACGAGCGAGCACAGCGCCAGTGCCGCCTCCACAGTGACCGCGCCCCGGTCGTCGGCCCGGTCACCAGCAGTCTTCACCGCGTCAGCCATCAGAACTTCACGGATAGCGCCTGCTGCACCAAGTCGGTCAGGGCCGCCGTGATCGCGCCGCCGGTGACCACCTTGTAGAGCAGGGCCGCAAAGGCCGCCGCGGCGATTGTGCCGATGGCGTATTCCACGGTGCTCATTCCTGCGTCACCACCTACCACGCGTTGCCACTGCTGCCGGATCTTGTTTTCGGTCACCATCTGAAACTCCTCTCAATGTTGATCACCACTGCACCATCAGGCTGCCGGCCAGTCCGATCAGCACCGGCGCGACTCCAATTGCGATGAAGGCGGGCAGGAAGCACAGCCCGAGCGGAGCGGCGATGAACACCCCGGCCCGTTGTGCTCGGGCTTCGGACTGCTGCGCAGCGGTCGCTCGCAACTCCGCGGCCAGACTGGTGAGCGACGCGGCGAGTGCGCCGCCGCCGCGGCCGCTGCGCTGGGCGGACCTGGCCAGCCGTGCCGTGGCGGGGCACTCCAACGCCGGTTGCCAAGCCTGGGTGGAGTCAGCGCCCAAAGCGAGCAGTTGCGCGGTGCGGCGCAACGCCGGCCCCGCGGGCGCGCTCAATCCCTCAGTGACGGCGCGCAGCGCCACCGCCACGGGCATCCCGGCTCGCAGGCAGGCGGCGAGCAGCTCCCACGTTCCAGCCAGCTCCAAGGGCTGCTCATCGGCGTCGGTGCCGATGCGAGGCCGGGACCACCACGCTGGGCTGTCCTCGCCGGGTTTAGGGCCGGGTGCACGGCCGGGGTGGCGGGCTCGCAACAACCGCGAGCGGGGACCAGCCGAACCGGGCGCCGTCACCAGCGCCGCCGCCATCAGCAGGCTTGCGATCGCCTGCGCCGTCATGCCGGCACCGCCCCGGATATCAACCGGGTACTCCACCACACTCCGGCGCATGCCAGCGCAGTGCCGATCACCAGCAGCAGGTGACCCATCGGGGTCTCGCAGAGCACATACCACGGTGATGCGCCCAGCGCCTGGCCCAGCGCCAAGCCCAGCAGCGGCAGCCCCGCCAGCACCACGGCGGTAGCCCGCGGGCCGGCGAGCCGGGCCTGCACCTCGGCGGTGAACCGCACCCGGTGCTCGGCGTCGCAGCGCACCGCGTCGAGCACGTCGGCAAGCGCGATCCCATGCTGCTCGGCAAGCGACCAGGCTCCGGCAAGCTGATCCCACCAGCAACGCAGCTGGCGCGGACCCGCGCTGCGCAGCGCGGCCGGCACGTCGCCACCGAGACGTGCGGCGGCAGCGACCGTGGCCAGTGCCCGGATGACAGCACTGGCCGCTTCAGCGCGGCTGTCCGCGGCGGCCTGCACTGCGTCGGCAGGATGGGCCCCGGCCCGCAATTCCGCCACCAGGATCCCGAGAGCATCGGATAGCTCGGTGGTCGCCGTGGCCGCTGTGCGGCGTGCCCGACTCACCCGCCAGCACGTGGCGGCGGTGCCGGCCACCATCGCCGCGGCGAGCCCACCAGCGAGGCCGGCCCGCAACGCGCCGGCTGCTGCGGCCAGGCCTATGAGCACCATCCCGCTATGGTCCGTGACCCAGCTCGCCAGGACCATCACCGCGGGCGCGCAGGGACCGCGAAGTTCGATGAGCCGCAACCGACCGGCACTGGCCGGCCAGCACAACACCCCGGCTGCCAGCACCGCCGCCGCGACGCTCAACACGGTAGGCCCCCGTCCGGACCATCGAGCAGATCGCGCAGCCGTTGCCAGCCCACTCCCCGGCGCCCGTCGTGCCAGGCGGGCAGCACACGCACCAGCTCGCTGTCGCGTTCCAACACGCCCACCGCGGCCAGGCGACGCGCTCCATCGCGCCGCACCACATGCAGCACGACGTGCACCGCGGCGGCGAGCTGGCTGTGCAACGCGTGACGCGGCATGCCGCCGAGCGCGGCCAGTGCCTCCAACCGGGCCGGCACCTCCGCCGGCGAGTTCGCGTGCAGCGTGCCGGCACCGCCGTCGTGGCCGGTGTTGAGCGCGGCGAGTAGCTCGCACACCTCGGCGCCCCGCACCTCCCCGACCACCAGGCGATCCGGGCGCATCCGCAGGGCTTGGCGCACCAGTTCGCGCAACGTCACCTCGCCGGCGCCTTCGATGTTGGGCTGCCGGGCGGTCAACCGGACGACATGCGGGTGCCTTGGCGTGAGCTCCGGGGCTTCCTCCACGCAGACGATCCGCTCGCCGGCCGGCACGCAACCCAGCAGCGCCGCGAGCAGGGTGGTCTTGCCGCTACCAGTGCCGCCGACGACGAGGAAGGCCAGCCGGGCGGCGACGATGGCCCGCAGCAAGGAGGCTGCCTCGGTTGACACGCTGCCCGTTTCCTGGAGGGCATCCAGCCCGTGGCCGGCCGGCCGCAATACGCGCAGCGAGATGCAGGTACAGCCGGCGGCGATCGGCGCGAGCACGGCATGCAGCCGGACCCCGCCGGGCAGCGGAGCATCCACGAACGGCGAGGCGTCATCCAACCGTCGCCCCGCGGCCAGCGCCAGCCGCTGGGCCAGCCGGCGGACCGCCTCGGGATCCGCGAAGCACACCTCGGTGCGGCGCAACTCGCCGCGTTGCTCGACCCATACCTGGTCGGGTGCGCTGACCAGGACGTCAGTGGTCTCGGGGTCCGCCAGCAGGGGCTCCAGTGGACCGGCGCCGACCAGTTCCTGCTGCAGCTCCCGCAACGCCGCAAGGACCTGCATATCGGCCAGTACTCCATCGGACTCAGCCCGGACCGCGGCCGCCACTGCGCTGTGGGACACCGGTGCACCACTGCCGGCCAGCCGGTGCCGGACCCGATCGACCAGCGCCGTCGCGGTGCTCACGCGGCACTACCCTGCGGCCGGACGGCTCCCTGGGTGCGGTCGAGGGTGGCTATCACCTGGCGCGCGGCAGTGGCCAGCGGTCCCCGCGAGCGGCCCGGTACCGCACCGCGGTCCAGCGCACCGCTCAAGCCACGCTGGGGGCGCATCGCCGCGAGCACTGGCAGGTCCAGTGCGCGACTGACGTCGCTGGGCGTGATCCCACCCGGCGCGGGGCCTCGCACGACCAGGTGCAGCGCGACCCCGTAACGCGATATCCGCGCGGCCACCGTCGCGGCCGCCGCGCAGGCCCGCACTTCGGCCGGCACCACCAGCACAGCCAGGTCCGCAATTTCCAACGCCGCGGTGCCCGGTTCGCACGGATGCCGGGGCACGTCGCACACCACCGTGTCTCCGGCGCGGCGCCCGGCGTCACAGATCGTGCGCACGGCAACTGCATCTGGCCCCGGGCCGTCCCGGTCGCAGGACAACACCGTGAGAATGCTTCGGCCGCCCAGGCGTGCGGTGGGCAGGGCAGCATGCAGTGTTGAGGCGGGGACCCGGCCGCCGGCCAGGGTCAGCCCGGACCAGCGCGGCCCGTCGACCTTCTCCGCGCCCACGGCGAGATCCAGGCCACCGCCCAGCGCATCACAATCCACCAGCATCGCGTGCCGGCCCGATTCCGCCGCAGCGACCGCGACAGCGGTGGCGAACACCGACGCTCCGGCACCACCACGCCCGCCCACCACAGCCAGCACCCGTCCCGCCTCGGCCGGCGCCTCCAGCGCTTCGGCCAGCGCCCCTACCAGCCAGGCTTCCGCTTCCGGCAGCACCGCCACGTGTTGGGCACCCACCGCGACCGCGCATTGCCACACCTGTGGGTCACCGTCCGTGCAGACGATCACTACCCCGTCTCTGCGGGGCAAACCAGCGCCGGCGGTGGCTTTGGCCGTCGCGACATCCAGCAATAACAGCGGCGCACAGTTCCACTGCTCCCGCAGCGACCCGTGGTCGGGAACCCGATGAAGGTCACATCCCGCGGCCGCTGCGAGCCGGGAGACCTCGTCGGCCAATCTCCCGGCCGCCAGCATCGCCGCCGGCCGCCTGTCGTGTGCCTGCATCGTCGCCCCCGTTGTCCACGGCCCCAGGTTGCCCAGGGCTTGCGATCTTCCTGCCGTGCCAATATGTGGCGGTCGTGCCGGCAGCGCGACCCATTCATGATCAACATGTGGACAGCGGGGGTCGCTGTGGACAACTCTGGGTGCGGTGATCAACCAACCGGCAATAGGGGACGACCCCCGCCAGGAGGAGACGGGGGTCGCCAGAGTGTCAGCCCCGGGGGGTCGGGCTGACCCCTTCCCGGCTTCACCAGCCGGACGGGGAAAGCATACCCCCCGGGCGCACCCGTGGAGATCCTCAATGTGGCGACGGAAGCAGCGCCGCTGCCGGGGAGATCGCGAGAGGCGAGGGTCAGGGGGGCGCCCGACCACGGACGTGGCCTCATATGCTGAATATCGTGAGCTCCCCTGGCCCGGCCTGTTCGGGCGTCGCGGCATTCTTCGACCTGGACAAGACGATCATTGCCAAATCCAGTGCATTCGTGTTTTCACGGGCGTTCTTCCAGGAAGGCTTGATTAACCGGCGGGCCATACTCAAGAGTGCGTACGCCCAGTTCATGTACCTGCTGGCGGGTGCCGACAACGAGCAGATGGAGCGGATGCGGGCGCACATCACCGCCCAATGCACCGGCTGGGACATCGCCCAGGTGACGGCCATTGTCGAAGAGACTTTGCACGACGTGGTGGATCCGCTGGTCTATGCCGAGGCAACTGATCTGATCGCTACGCATCGCCAACGAGGCGAGGACATCGTCGTGGTGTCGGCTTCCGGGGTAGAGGTCGTGCAGCCGATCGCCAAGATGATCGGCGCGACGCACTCGGTGGCCACTCGCATGGTCACCCAGGATGGTCGGTACACCGGCGATGTGGAGTTCTATTGCGCCGGTGAGAACAAAGCCCTCGCCGCTCGGCAGCTAGCCGAGGAGCAGGGCTACGAGCTGCAACGCTGCCACGCTTACTCCGATTCCATCTCGGATCTGCCGCTGCTCGAGGCGGTCGGCCATCCGACGGCGGTGAATCCGGACCGGGCACTTCGCCGGGAAGCGATGCAGCGGGGCTGGCCGGTGCTCGCCTTCTCCAACCCGGTATCGTTGCGAACCCGGATCCCGGCGCCGTCCGGTGCGCAGATCGCTGCGGCCGTCGGATTGGGCGCCGTCGCTGCCGCGGGCGTCGCCTGGTACGGCTTGCGCAGGCGGCAACGTTAAGGCCAGCGTTAAGGACACGTTGAGCCCAGTGCGCTCAACGAGCGTTCTCCTACGTCGAATGGGTAGCACCCCCCGCCCATTACTACTTTGAGTAGTCAGACCGGTGTGCCTGATCGGGCCTCTTGCTGTGCACCGGGTCACGGAGTAGACATGACGGCACGGACCTCTGGAAGGCCAGGGGCGGTGCGGCAGAGAAGTACCGTCCACCCCGACTGGAGCTCCGTGCACGGGCGTCGGGCACCCCACGCGCAGCACGCCGCGGGAGGCTTGTCGTCAAGGGTCTGCGTACCGTGTTCTCTGGGAATGCGGGCGCCGAGACCCATCGGGTACGACACGAGTTGCACGCTTGGTACCCCGACAGCCCGTGCGGGCGGCGGCGCTTCTGGAAGCTCGCGATGAGCGTCCAGCAGCGCCGCCGTCGTCGTCAGTGCGGTGGCGCGTGAAGACGGGAGCCGTCACCTGTCCTTGATCACACCGTGGCATTAGTCGTTACTTTCCGTGATTGCCCGGGCCTTGGCGATTGAGGCGGCTTCCCGCGCGCCGGCGGTGAGTGCGGCGCAGCAGTGCAGGATCCACTCGCCGACTGGCTGCGCGCCGCCACCGGCGAAGCCGGCTGCTGCCGCCCGGTACTCCCGTTCGCGGCGCAGATGGGCGACTTCCGGGACCACCAATCCCTTCGGATCCAGCCCGCTGGACACGATGGTGAGCCGAGCTGCGGCTCGTGCCACCACGCCGTTGGCGCGCGGGAAGGGCGCTAGCGCCAGTAATTCGCCGTGTACCACCGCGACCAGGACCGGCGCTGCGACCCGACTTCCGCCGGCGACCAGATGGGCCAGTCCATCGAGCCGGGCGCTGATCACCGGCGCCAAATCCGGCCGGCCCAGCTCCGGCTCGGGCGACAGGTCCGCCGCGGCCAGCACGTGCAGCCGAGCCAGCGCCTGCAGCGGAGCCCGCTGCCAGGTGCTCAGTAGCCCTCCCAGAGCCTCCGCCACCCGCAGCGCGCCTGCGAGCACCGGGTCGTGCACCGACCCATCGCTGGGCAACGTGGCCGGGCCGCCGTCCAGCGCCGCAGAAGCCCGGGCCGCACGCACGGACGCCTCCGCCGCGGTAACCGGCCAACGGCGCCGGTTCACCGGATGCCGGTGCACCGTGGACACCGCGTCGCGCACCCGCGTGACAGCAGCAGCCACCCCAGGTAGCCCCATCAGCGGCGCCAACGGATCCGGATCCACCTCGGCGAGCCTAGAACGCTTGTTGTCGTCAAAGACCTGCGGAGACCGGCGAACTCAGAGGTAACGGTGCATGATGTGCAGCCCGACGTAGCCGTGCACCGGGTGATGGAACGCCTGCGGCACGGTGGCCAGGATTTCAAAGCCCAGCGAGCGCCACAACGCAACCGCGCGAGTGTTGGTCTCGACCACGGCATTGAACTGCATCGCGCGGTAGCTCTGGGCGCGCGCCCAGGCCAGGACGTGCTCGCCGAGGGCCCTTCCCACGCCTCGCCCGCCGTGCCGAGGATCGACCATGAAGCTGGCGGTAGCGACATGCCCGCCAGGGCCGCCCTGATTGGGGTGCAACTTGGCAGTACCGAGCACCGCCTGATCGGCGCCGACCGCGACGACCGTCCGGCCTGGTGGTTCCAGCAGCCACAATCGGCGGGCCTGGTCCTCGGTGAGGCCGCGGTCATAACAGTACGTCTCGCCGGCCGCCACGATTTGACTGAGAAAAGCCCAGATCGCCGCCCAGTCGTCGGGCATTGCGTCTCTCATCAACATGACGCGGGTCCGCGACGACGGCCCTGTGCGCTTACTGGGCACAACAGCGCGGTCTTCAGGCGATGACAACTTTCTGACACGCAATCCTGCCGATGAGAGCCTCTCGTGCGGATGTGAGGCGACGTTACACCAACTCGCGCCGAGCGGGGAAGCGAGTACCCCGCTGAAACGTTATGGCTCGTATTGACGACAACCAGGGCGCGGAGCCATGAACGGGCGGCGCTATCGCCGAAATGACCGGCAAAACGGGGTCGATTATGATGTCAATACTCGGTTAGCCGGCCTGGTGCGGCTATGCATCGACAGTGTCGAGGTCGTGGCGAGGTAACGAATTCTTCGGCGCGTTGCGCCAGGTCACAGCCCATCGGTCGAGCTTGTTGCCGGAAACGCTGCAGCAGGCGGCGAGTAGTACCGAGGGCTTGCCCGGCGAGTATGCCAGCACTGTGAGATCACCGTCTGACGTCTTCTTTCCCTACTCTCGATCCGTTTTCCGGAGAGCATCATGTGCGGAATCGTGGCCCACCGTGGTCCGTCCCCAGCGTTACCATCCCTGGTGATCGTCGAATGAAGTCAGCCGGGGCGATGCTGGTAGGCGGGACCAGGCCGGTGTCGCCGAATTGCAAGACCACCATGATGAACCGCACCGGTGCGGCCGAGCAGTTGGCGTAGCGATGCGGGGTGTGCGCCTCGAAGACGACCGTGTCATCGGCGCCCAGTGTCCGGCGCTGATCCCCGACCTGTAACGCCAGCACGCCGTCGAGCACGAAGAGCACCTCGATGGTGCCCTGGGGGTGCGCCTCGCCGTCGAATGCGTCGGCGGCCTGCAGCGTCCAATCCCACAGCTCCACCACGTCGGGCGGGTCGGTGCCGATCCGGAACAGGGCACGGCTCCCGGCAGTGCTGGTCCACAGCGCCGCAGCGTCGGCCGCGGCGCGGACGGTGACTCGCGGCGCAGGGTCGGCGCTGACCAGTGAGGCGACGCCCACCCGCAGGGCCGCCGCGAGGTTGCACAGGGTGGCGATGCTCGGGTTGCCTCGCGCCGATTCCACCTGGATGACGGTGCCGCGGCTGACACCGGATGCGGCGGCGAGCGCGTCGATGGTCATCCGGCGCTGCTGGCGCAACGCCCGGACATTGCGGCCCACCGCGCCGGCGACCTCCTCAGGATCCTGCATTCGGTCCAGTATGCCGCACTGGGAAGTCAATCATATTGAACCCTCCCGGGGATCCGGGTTAGAGTCCAATGTAGTAATCCAAAAGTTCAATCTAGTGGATGGTCGGGTTGGATGGCTGTTGCGTTCGCGCTGCCAGCTGCAGTCGGTTTCGGCGTCGCCGACTTCGCCGGAGGCCTGGCGACCCGACGCAGCTGCGGCACGCTCACCGTGATAGCCCTCGCCCAGTTCGCCGGTGCGGCAGTGCTGTTACCCGCCTTGATACTCGTGCCGGGCCGACCCTCGGCGGCCGCGGCAGGTGTCGGCGCGCTGGCCGGTCTGGCGGGTTCTTTAGGCCTGGTGTGGTATTTCCGGGGGCTGGCCCGCGGACCGATGGGCGTGGTGGCGCCACTGTCCGCGCTCACCAGCGCGGGATTGCCGCTCGTGGTCGGCGTGACGGCCGGGGAGAGTGCCGGTCCGGTGACTGTCTGGGGTATCGCGGTGGCTCTGCTGGCGATTGCGCTGGCCACCGCAGGAACCCGCCACGATCAGGCTGCGGCCGGCGGGTTGCTGCTCGGGATCGGGTCCGGCGTCGGGTTCGGTGTGTTCTTTGTCGCGCTGAACGCGACCCCACCGGACTCCGGGCTGTGGCCCCTGCTGGCGGCCAAGGTGGCGTCCGTGGCGGTCTTCGGGTCGCTGATGCTGGCACGCCGCAGTTCGATCGACGTGACACGGAGGCGTTACGGCTTGATCGTGCTCAGCGGAACGGCCGACATGGTGGCGAACGTGCTGTTCCTGCTGGCGACCCGGGTCGGCGCGCTGAGTGTCAGCGCCGTGCTTGTCTCGCTCTACCCCGTGGTGGTCGTCGTCCTTGCCCGGTTCGTGTTGCGGGAGCGGCTCACCTGGCTGCAAGCGACCAGCGTGGCGCTCGCGGTCACGGCGAGCGCGCTGCTGTCGGGTTAGTGCTGCTGCCGGGTTAGGGCCGGATCAATTCGGGGGGCCGGGCACCAGGATTACGGTGGCCGACTGTTGCTGACCCGACGGGTCTACCCATCCCACCTGCACCGAGTCTCCAGGGTGATGAGCGGTCAGCGCCGTGATGAGGTTGCCCGGCGAGTCAACCGCCGTACCGTCCCATGACACGATGACGCTTCCCGCTGCCAGCCCGGCCTGCTCAGCCGGTGAGCCGGCCACGACGTCCGTGACGGCCGCACCGGCCATGGCGGGGCGGTGCCGGTGTCCCAGCTGCGGGTGCCGATCAGGCTCAGCCAGCACACCGGCGTCCTGGATCATGATGCCGAGCACGCCGGTCGCTCCGATGTGGACGGTGTCCGAGGCACTACCGGCCCGGATCTGCTTGCTGATCGCGATCGCATCGTTGATCGGGATGGCCAATCCAGCACCAGTGGAAGGTGCGGCCGGCGATCCCGCCGCGCCTGCGGTGTCGACGCCGATGACCTCTCCGGCCGTATTGACCAGCGGACCTCCGGAATCGCCTGGCTGGATATCGGCAGCGATCTGGATCAACCCGGCAAGGTGCTCAACGCTGCCGGTGAGGTCATCGCGGACAGCCACCGTCTGGTTGAGTGCCGAGACCACGCCCGCCACGATGCTGGGGGTACCACCGCGACCCCCGGCGTTGCCGATCGCTGCAACCTGGTCGGAGATCGAGACCGTGTCCGAGTCACCCATCGTGGCCGTCGGCAACCCCGAAGCACCGGCCAGCTGGAGCACGGCGAGGTCATGAGCACGGTCGTAGCCGACGACAGTGGCCGGGTAGGTCTGACCAGTGCCGACATCGGTCACGTCGATGCTGCTGGCGCCGCTGATCACGTGGTTGTTGGTGAGCACCACGCCGGACGGGTCCAGCACGATCCCGGTACCAGCGGCTTGCGCATTCGGGTGACTCAGCTGGGTGTTGATGTCCACCAGAGCAGGCTCGACCTTGGCTGCGAGGGCCTGGAGGTCCAGCGGCGCGCTCGAGGCACCGGGCGGTCGCGGTGGTTGTGGCGGTCGTGGAAGCGCATGCGGCCGGTGCGGCGGTGCCAAGACCGGCCGCGCTGCCGGCGGTATCGACGAAGGCGCCGTGGCAGGATGCGTCTCCGGCGCTCGGACTCCCGGCGGTGCCCACGAGGGAGATGACCAGGCAGGGGACGACACTGACGAGGTTGCGGCGAGTTGCTGCATAGCCCGGCTGCTGACGGCCGCGGCCAGTGCCAGTGCAGCTGCGAGGAGCGCGACGGTCCACAGCAGATGCGGATGCCGTTTCCGCTGTGGAGGCGGCGGGCGCCAGTAACCGCCAGGCGGCGATGTCACGGCGGCAACCCTGCCCTCTGAACGTGAACAAAGAATGTCCGGCAGTCGACCAGCGGACCGCAACAAACCCCACTAAGGATGGCCGGACAATCGAGATGGGATCGCCCCATCAGGGCCGGAATCAGCACGGCCGGCACCACGCGTGGCAGGGCCACCGCCGTGACGGGGTCGCGACTCTCCTTGTTTTCTGCTCCGCCCACTCGTCCAGACCAGGCCGGTGATTCCTATGACCACACAGGCCAATCCTATGATGAGCAGGACGATAGCCAGCGTCAGCGTTTGGATGACAGCGTCCAATGTGATGATCCTCTCGTGTTAACGAGATGGGAATTGGACGACGCAGAAACGCCGCGAAACCGGCTTACGCCGCCCGCAAGCACTGTAGCCCGGCAGAGGAAATCTCGCCACTCCACAGGGGCCGACGTCACCATACCATGACTATGGGTAGTTGTAATCGATTTGTGGTAATTCCCCTGTCGCCGGTTCGACCTCTTCCGTTCATGCCGGGTACACGATGTTACTCGCCGGATTGGTATATCCCTCTCAGCGTCATGAGCCGGTGGGCTAGCGGTGGATCAGCGTTGCACTTCGTCGAGACGCCGCGAGGATCGTTGCGGCGAGGATCAGCAGGGCGCCCTCGACGACCAGGCTGAGCACGCCAAGTGGTTCTGTCCAGTTACCGATATCGTCGCTGTAGTCGGGCAATCCGGGTCCGCGGGAGAGCATGTAGCCGATGATTGGCCCGGCTGCGACTCCCAGTGCCAGGCCCCAACCCCTTCTTGCGTAATTCGTCAGCAGCAGTGCGGCGGCGGCGAGGGCGGCGACTTCGAGAAGGTAATATAAAATCTGGACGTAGTCCGGGTCTTTCAGCCCGGGCACGCCCCCTTGGTCGATGATGTGAATGGCTGCGACGGCCAAGCATCCCACGGCGCCCACGGCACGCAGAATCAGGCTGGTTCCCGCCCGGCCTGGGGCGGTAGTTGACTGCAACATATCTCGCCAATCCTCCTTTGCGGCGGCACCCGCCGGGGTACGGCCACTGCGGTTGATCCCGAGACCGGACCCATCCACACGCTAGGCTCCCGACCAAAGTTCGAAAAAGGTCCATCAGGGTGGCTGGATAATGCCGGAATCTTAGGTACGTGGCGCCTTTTAAAGATTGCCAAACCTAACTGATATCAGATTTCGCTCCGGCCCGATCGACGGGTGGCACTGCGTTGCGCGATGAGGTGGTGGTCACCGTGGAACTCCGGGACCGACGTCGATCCGGTTAGCGGTGATGGTGCCGTCGCTACCGGTCCGGCCGGCCACCACAATGGTCTGGCCGGTCTTCAGATCGGCCACCGTGCCCTGGCTTCGCACGGTGACGGCCACGTTGGAAGCCGCGGTGACGGTGACCTGGCGGCCGTTGCGGGTGGTCAGCGTGATCGTCGACCCGTTGACCGAGTCGATGGTGCCGGCGACGCCGCGGCCCCGGCCGTGCCCACGGAAACCGTCCGGGCCGAAACCCCCGGGACCGCCGTCGATCAAGCCTTGGGCGGCTGGACCCACTCCGGCCGCGCGGGCCGTGCCGCCCTGGTGGCCCAGCAGGTAGCCGACCCCGCCGCCAACGAGCAGCAGCACTACCGCCGCCGCAGCGGCCAGCAGCAAGGTCACCCAGCGGCGGCGCGGCCGAGCATCGCGGGTTGGCTCGGGTGGCGACGCGGCGAGCTGCGCGGTCGGTTCGTCGGGTGGCGGGTTCTGGTTCATCGGATGTCCTCCCTCTGGTGTGCGGGTGAAACAGGCTGGATCAACGCGGCCATCGAACCGGTCATCGCTGTGGTGCCGTCCGGACGGAGGAGCAGTCGCGCGCGAACGCGGCGGTGGCCAGCACGTCGGCGCAGGTCAAGGAGGGCCACTGGGTGACCGAGACCAGGCCACTGGCCGGGCGGCCGGTGCGGGGTCGATGATGTGCGCGCCCCCGGCGCGCGCTGCCCGAGGTAGCGACGTCGCCACTGGTCAACGATCGGCAGCTCAGCACACCACGGGCGGTTGGCTGTTGCGGTCACGGTGGTTACTGTCGCCGACCACCTTGGAGGCAGGCTGCCAGTTTCCTCCGAGTTGGCTGTGAATGACTCCTGCGCTGAGCCGCGGCGTTCCCAGCTACTTCACAGCCAACGTCCAGCAGCGTGGGAGGCTCGCCGCCCACACTGTTGCCCAGGAGGTGGTGCCCGTGGCCGCAGCAGCGAGCCCCGAAGCCCGGCTACTCGTGGTCGATGACGAGCCCAACATCGTCGAGCTGCTCTCCGCGAGCCTGCGCTTCGTCGGATTCGAGGTGACCACCGCCACCGACGGCGCCGACGCGATGCAGCAAGCCCGGCGAAGGCGGCCCGACCTGCTCGTCCTCGACGTGATGATGCCCGGCATGGACGGCTTCGACATGGTGCGCCGGTTGCGCGGCGAGGGCCTGCAGATGCCCGTGCTGTTTCTCACCGCGCGTGACGCCACCGCCGACCGGATCACCGGCCTGACCCTGGGCGGGGACGACTACGTGACCAAACCGTTCAGCCTCGAGGAGGTGATCGCCCGGATCAGGGCGATCCTGCGGCGCGCCGGATCCCGGGTGGAGGCGGCCAGCGCCCAGCTGTGCTTCGCCGACATCGAGCTCGACGACGACACCCACGAGGTGCGCAAAGCCGGCGAGCTGGTCGAGCTGTCGCCGACCGAGTTCAAGCTGCTGCACTACTTCATGCGCAACCCCGGACGGGTGCTGTCCAAGACCCAGATCCTCGAGCACGTGTGGAACTATGACTTCAACGGTGACACCGGCGTAATCGAGTCCTACGTCTCGTACCTGCGGCGCAAGCTCGACACCGGCGAGCCGCGGCTGCTGCACACCGTGCGCGGCGTCGGTTACGTGCTGCGCGTGCCTCGATCATGACCGCGGCGGCCCCCAGCACCGGCCGGATGCGCGCCGCTGGCCGGGCCGCCGGCCGGATGTGGGCCGCGACGCCGCTGTGGGTACAGCTGGTCGCCGCGGTGCTGGCGCTGGTCGCGCTGGCACTGGGGGCCGCTGGGGTGGCGACGGTGACCGCACTGCACGGCTCGCTGCTCGATCAAGTGGACGGCCAGTTGCGCGCCGCGGGTGAGCCGCTTGTGCACGCCCTGCGCCACGGTGCTGGGCCCGGGGCGCCCTCGGTGAGCGCAGGCGGCGAGCGGGGCGGCCCGGGCCGGTTCCGGCTGCCCAGTACGTTTTCCTTGGCCATCACCGACGAAACCGGCGCCGTCGTCGACATGCTGGAATCTCCGCTGCGGGTAGGCCAGCCGGGCCCCATGCTGCCGCAGTGGACGCCGGCCCAGGCCGCGGCGCGGCACGGACGCGCTGTGACCGTGCCCGCTACCAGCGGCGACGGGCAGTGGCGGCTGCTGGCCATCCCGCTGCCGGACGGATCCGGCACCTTGCTGGTCTCGACCAGTCTGACCAGCGTGGACGCCACCATGGCCCGGCTGACGTTCCTCGAACTGGTCATCGGCGGGGTGGTGCTGGGGTCGCTGGCCGGCGTCGGCTACCTCGCGGTGCGCAGCAGCCTGCGGCCGCTGGCCGAGGTGAAGGATACTGCGGAGGCGATCGCGGCGGGAGACCTGACCCGGCGGGTGCCCGAGCACCCGCCGCGCACCGAGGTAGGGCAGCTGTCCAGCGCGCTCAACGGGATGCTCGCCCAGATTGAGTCGGCCTTCCGCACCCAGCAGGCCTCCGAGGTGGCCGCCCGCAGCTCCGAGGAGCGGATGCGGCGTTTCGTCGCCGACGCCAGCCACGAGTTGCGGACCCCCCTGACGTCGATCCGGGGATTCGCCGAGCTCTACCGGCAGGGCGCGGCCGACGACGTGCCCAGGCTGATCAACAGGATCGAGTCCGAGGCCGCCCGGATGGGGTTGCTCGTCGAGGACCTGCTGCTGCTGGCCCGGCTCGATGCGCAGCGCGAGCTGGCCCGCACGCCGGTCGACCTCGTCGCGCTGGCCGCCGACGCGGTACACGACGCCCGCGCGCTGTCACCCGATCGGCCGGTCACCCTGGAGGTGGCCCATAACGGTCGGGTGCCGGTGGTGCTCGGCGATGAGCCGCGGCTGCGGCAGGTGTTGAGCAACCTGATGACCAACGCGCTCACCCACACTCCACCGGGTACCCCGGTCACCGTCGGGGTGGCCACCGAACCCGGCTGGGCGGTGCTCTCGGTGCGCGACCAGGGTCCCGGGCTGGCGCCGCTGGACGCCCAACGGGTGTTCGAGCGGTTCTACCGGGTCGACTCCGCGCGAACCCGGTCGGCGCGTCGCGGCGGGACCGGCCTGGGCCTGTCCATCGTGGCCGCGCTCACCGCGGCGCACGGCGGCAAAGCCGAACTCGACACTTCCCCCGGCGCCGGCGCCGTATTCCGCATCCGCCTCCCGCTAGCCGCTCACTGCCCCTGACCCCGATATGTCTCCATATCGGGGTCAGGGGTCGGCGAGTTTCGAGCAACATGGCTGTTCCAGTTGGCACGTGCAGCCGCGGTGGTAGGCCAGCACAGGGCGTGCCGACCACGCCTCACCGGTGGCGTAAATGCGAACTTTGTACTGATCCGATTGGATCATCGATGGTTACTTAGAGTAGCAAACACACGCCAAGGCGTGTCATTAATCTTGTGGCTTTTGCGAGCGCGCGAGTACGGTACGCAACCGTGCCAACGACCGATTACCCCATATTTGTCCGGGTTGAGCGCGGTGTGCGGTGGATTCTGGAGCGGTACCGGAGCCCGGCTACCCGTGCGCTGGTGAACAAGGCGCGGTTCGCCGCGGCGCGACTGTTGGCTCCGCCGGACACCGCGTCACGGTCCGTAGTAGGAGGAGAGTCCCCATCCAGCCAGGGCAGCGGCGCGCACGAGGTGCTGGCCAGGATGTCTGCCACGGTCGCGCGGCGTGATCTCAACCTGGTGGATTCCCTGCTCGCCCGGCTCGAGGACATGGAGGCGAGCGAGAGCGATCCGGATGCGCTGGCACGGCTCTACCAGCTGGACCATCTCGCCGCCCGGCTACGCCGCAACGCCGAGAACCTTCGGGTGCTCGCCGGGCACGACGCCGGCAGCAGGCCCGGCGCACCCTCGCCCTTGATCGACGTGATCAGGGCGGCGATGTCCTCCATCGAGCACTATCGCCGGATCGAGATCGAGCGTGCCGCCGGACTGGCCGTGGTGGACCTCGTCGCCGACGACCTCAGCCGGCTGCTCGCGGAGCTGCTGGACAACGCCACGAGGTACTCACCGCCGATGTCGAAGGTCACCGTCAGCGCGCACCTCACCGGGCAGGGCACCTTGCCGATCCGGATCGACGACGCGGGACACCACCTGCCGGCAGACCGACTACAGGCGCTCAATGCCCAGCTTTCCGATACGGAGTCCAGCGGCGACTCCGTCGAGCAGATGGGCCTTTCGGTCGTTCGCCGCCTGGCCGGCAAGCACGGTATCCGGGTGAGCCTGGACAACGGGGCGACCCGCGGCACCAGCGCCACGGTGCTGTTACCGCCGAGCCTGGTGGGGCAAGCCCCGGCCACACCGTGGTTCGCCGACACCCCGATGATGAACTCCCCCCGGCCGGCGCCGGCTGCCGTTGAGGCGAGCCCACCGCCTGCGGTGACGACGCCGGACCCGGAGCACAGCTCCGCCGAAGCCGCCGGGCCGGCAAAGCCGCTTCCGACCCCGAGGACGACGCGAAACGGCTTGCCGCGGCGGATCCCACAGAGCCTGCGCGAATTCGGCGCCTTCCCCGCGTCGGTGCCCAGTCCCCGGAATGATCCCGACACCGATCGCACCGAGGACGACCCCAGCGAGGGACGCGAGCAGTTGATGGCCGATATCGGTGACTTCTCCGACGGCGAGCAGGCAGCTCGGCAGCAACGGCCGGCCGGAAAGCCAAGAGAGACTACGTGAATGGCTGCCGATCATGCCATCAAGAACCCGGCGGATTTCAGCTGGCTGATCAATGGGTTTGTCCAGCGGGTGCCCGGCGTCACTCATGCCCTGCTGCTGTCCTCCGATGGATTCCCGCTTGCCGCGTCGGAATCGGTGAGCAGCGACGGCGCCGAACAGCTCGCGGCGATCGCCAGCGGTCTGCTGGGTCTGGCTCGAAATAGCGCGGCACTATTCGGTAAGGGCAGTTGCGAGCTGATCATCATTCGACTGTCGCGCGGGTACTTCCTTTTCATGGGGATCGGCGAAAATGCCGGCCTGGCAGTGCTGACATCGGCACGCTGCAACATGAAGGCGGTCGCTTATGAGATGACACAGTTCGTGGACACGGCCGCAGGTGCATTGACTCCCAAGGCTCGCGCCGATCTGCGGCGTGTCATCACCGCTCGGCGAGCCGACTGAGCAGGCGGAGGAGGGGCGGCGGTGGAACACATTGCGATGCGCAGCAAGAGGATTCGACTATATGCGCTCACCGGAGGGCGGACCAGATCGCGACATCACCTCTTGGTGGAGACACTGATATCGGTGCCTCAGTACGATCCGAAGCTGGCCGAGACCCTGATGCCGGAATCGCAGGCGCTGTACGAAATTGCCCGCCAGACGACCTCCCTCGCGGAGATGTCCGCTCACTTGGCTATTCCGTTGGGGGTGATCCGTGTGTTGATCAGCGATCTGGCGGCGCAAGATGCGGTGTTCATTCACCCCACCGGTTTCACGTACCGGTACGACCGGATCATCCTGGAGAGGATCCTCGATGGACTCAAGAAACTACCCGCTTGATGTTTCTTCGTTGACCATTTCAGCGAAGATCGTGATCGCTGGTGGTTTCGGGGTGGGCAAGACCACATTCGTGGGTTCGGTGTCCGAGGTCAAACCGATCAACACCGAAGCATGGATGACCGTGGCCGGTGAAGGCGTCGATCCACTGCCGGACAGCGGGAAGACGACCACCACGGTGGCCATGGACTTCGGTCGTATCAGGCTGCAGCCGGATCTGGTGCTGTACCTGTTCGGCACGCCGGGCCAGCCCCGGTTCTGGTTTCTCTGGGACGATCTGTGCCGGGGCGCGCTCGGCGCCGTCATCCTGGTGGACACCCGGCAGATACAGGATTCATTCGCGGCCATCAACTATTTCGAGAACGACTCCGACATTCCCTTCATCGTGGCCGTGAACAAGTTCGACGGCGAACTCGGCTACGAGCTCGACGAGGTGCGAGAAGCGCTGACCCTGGGCCCGGACGTGCTGCTGACGACGTGCGATGCCCGGGATCCCGGATCGACCTCGAGAGCATTGCAGGAATTGGTGTCCTACACCATGAGCTGCACCGTCTCCTACGGCCCCGATGTGACCTGGGAACAGCAGCAGGAGGGTTAACACCGATGCGGAAGGTATTGATCGTGGGGGCCGGTCAAGCGGGCTTGCAGCTAGGCCTGAGCTTGCAAAGCCACGACTACGACGTCACTGTCATGTCGGCTCGTACTCCGGAGGAGATCCGCGGTGGACGGGTCATGTCCACACAATGCATGTTCGGCCCTGCCCTGCAGCACGAACGCGACTATGACCTGAACCTCTGGGAGCAGCAAGCGCCTGATATCGAGGGACTCGGCCTTTCCATCGCGGGCCCCGATCGCGAACGTGCCCTGGACTGGCTCGGTCAGCTCGACGACTATGCGCAGTCAGTGGACCAGCGGGTGAAGATGTCCGGGTGGCTGGAGCTATTCGAGGATCAGGGCGGCAAGGTCGTCTACCACGGTGTCACGACTTACGATGTCGATGCATTGACTCATTTTTACGACCTCGTCGTCATCGCCGCCGGCAAAGGGGAACTTGTTCAGCTATTCGACCGCGACCCGAGCCGTTCCCCCTACACCAGCACGCAACGCATCCTTGCCGTGGTGTATGTGCACGGCATGACGCCACGACCGGAACATCCCACCGTGCAGGCGGTGCGTTTCAACGCCATTCCCGGAGTGGGCGAACTGTTCATCATGCCGTGCTTCACGATCAGCGGTCCGTGCGACATTCTGTTCTTCGAGGGAGTCCCCGGTGGTCCGCTGGATTGCTGGGATGATCGCCCGCCGCCGGCCGAGCATCTGAAGCGCACGCTCGATCTCATGCGCCAGTTCGTGCCCTGGGAATACGAGCGGTGCCAGCACGTCGAGTTGACCGATGGCAGGGCCACGTTGACCGGCGGTTACCCACCGGTGGTGCGGCGACCGGTGGGTGAGCTGCCCTCCGGTGGTCAGGTACTGGGCATGGCCGACGTCGTGGTCGCCAACGATCCCATCACCGGCCAGGGCTCGAACAGCGCGAGCAAGTGCGCGGCCTCGTACCTGGCCAGCATCCTGGAGCACGGCGAGGCGCCGTTCGACGGGGCGTGGATGCAACAAGCCTTCGACCGGTACTGGTCCGACGCCCAGCACACGACGATGTGGACCAACGCCATGCTCGCGCCGCCGCCCGAGCACGTGATGCACCTGCTCGGCGCCGCGGGTACCTACCCGCAGATCGCGGACCGTTTCGTCAACGGATTCGCCGATCCGTCCGATTACCAGCACTGGTTCCTCGACCGGGACAAGGCGCAGCGGTACCTCGCTTCGGTGACCGCGGGCAAAGGCTTCTGAATCCGGCGGTCGCCTGAATCAAGCCGGCCGGGGTACATGGGGGGCAGCATGGTCGGAACGCCGATCTTCGACGAGTTACGCGAGCTATTCGCCACCGAGGCGGGTAGACCCGGGCCGGCGAAACCACCGACGAAGATCATCATTGCCGGCGGTGCCGGCGCCGGGAAGACCACCTTCGTGGGGTCGGTCTCGGATACCCACCCGATCACCGTCGAGGCCACCACGGACTTCGGCCGGATCACCCTGAATCCAGATCTGGTGCTGTACCTGTTCGGCACATCGGAGCCCCAGCACGCCGCGTTCGTTGGAGCGCTGGGTGCAGTGGTGCTGGTGGATCCGCGGCGCATCGAGGGCGCGTTCGCGACGATCAGCTACTTCGAAAAGGGCTCCCATGTCCCCTTCGTCGTGGCCGTCAACATGGTCGGCGGTGGGCCTGTCTACGACCTCGACGAACTGCGCGAAGCTCTCGCGGTGGACCCGCAGGTGCCGCTGATGACCTGTGACGCCCGCGACCCCCGGTCCGCCGCCAAGGTCCTCCAGAACTTGATCACCTACACCCTCGACATCGCCCCCTGACCCGATATGTCTCCATGTCGGGCAGGTCTACAGCGTTGGCAACTCTTGTTCGCGGCCGATGAGAGGAGCTAGGGGATCGCCGACCTCGTGCAGTCTGTCGAGCACGGTGCGGATCGTCCAGCGGTCCGGGGCGAGGTCGGGATCCTGCAGTTCGTCCCAGGAGATGGGGACCGACACCGGCGCACCGGCCGCGGGCCGCGCGCTGAACGGCGCCACCAGTGTTTTGTTGATGGCGTTTTGGGTGTAGTCCAGGCGCGCAAGCCCTTCCCGGCGGTCTTTGTGCCACTCCCAGCTGACCAGTTCGGGAACGGTGCGGCCGACGGCGCGGGAGACCTTCTCGACCCATACTCGGGTGTCCTCGAACGAGTAGCCGCAGCGGATGGGCACCCAGATCTGCACGCCCCGCTGCCCGGTGACCTTCGGCATGGCGGCGACCTTGAGGTGCTCCAGCGCGACCCGGTACAGCCGGGCCAGCACCAGAATGTCGTCGAAGCTGGTGGCCGGGCCGGGGTCGATATCGATCAGCGCCCAGGTCGGCTGGTGCACGTCGGGTAGCCCCGAGGTCCAGGGGTGCAGCTCCACCGCCGCGTGGTTGGCCATCCAGACCAGCGCCGCCACGCTGTCGATCACGGCGTAGCACTGCGTCTTCCCCGCGCCGGCCTCGGCATAATGCCAGCGGGTCAGCCAGTCCGGCGCGTAGTCCGGCACCTCCTTGTGCCAGAAACCCGGCCGTTGCACACCGTCGGGGTAGCGATGGGCGTTGATCGGCCGGTCGGCGAGGTAGGGCAGCATGAACGGGGCGATCATGGCGTGGTAGCGGATGAGATCGCGCTTGGTGACCGGCGGCTCTGCTTTTAGATCATGCTGGGCATCCCGCGACGGGAACAGCACCTTGTTCAGGTTGGTCAAGGCGACCTCGCGGCCCTGCACGGTCCACCGGCCCTTGGCGCCCAAGTCATCCAGCGCGGCCAGCTCGTCGGCGGTCGGCGGGTCCCATACCGGCTGGGGCGCCTTGACCAGCGAGACGGCGGCCTGGTCCGGGGGCAGGTCACCACGCCACATCAACTCCGGCGCGGCGGCCACCTCGTCATTGGTGCGCCCGCTCTTGACCGATCGCGGATGGTCTTCCGGGTTCCACCCGCGCTGCGCGTGATCATCGTTCTTGTGAATCAGCAGCCACTGCTCGCCATTGGGCCGGGCCTCGCCGGTGCGGACCAGCACGAAGCGGCCGGCCAGCTTCTCGCCGTAGAGGTCGAAGTGCAGCTCTCCGCGCGCGATGGCTCCGACCGGGTCGTCAGTTCCCGACGGCTGCCACGTCCCCCAGTCCCACACGATGACGTCGCCGCCGCCGTATTCGCCTTTGGGAATGACGCCCTCGAAGTTGAAGTACTCGATGGGGTGGTCCTCGACGTGCACCGCCAGCTGCCTGGCCTTGGGGTCCCGGGTCGGTCCCCGCGGCACGGCCCAGCTGACCAACACCCCGTCCATTTCCAGCCGCAGGTCGTAATGCAGCCGGCGGGCTCGGTGGCGCTGCACGACGAACCGGCTGGAGCCGGCCACCACATCCGACGATCCGGCCGGCTCCGCGGTGACCGAGAAATCGCGCTTGGCCCGATAGGTATCGAGACGCTCCTGCGGGTCACTCATCGGGCACCGCGCACGTAGTAAAGGTGCAATATCGCGGCGACCTGCCGGTACGGGTCGCGGGTGCCGGCTTGGACTTCGGCGGCCAGCAGGTCGGTCAGCTCGGTGGCGGCCGGCGCAGGGTCGTCATGGTGGTCGGTGAAGACCCGCACCCCATACCAGCGCTGCCGCTGCCAACCGAAGTCCGCCACGGCGCTGTCGATGATGTCGGGTGTGTGCGCGTGCGCAGTCAGGCCGAGCCGGTTGGTGTACTCAAGCGTGTCGAAGGCGCTCAGCGCGGCCGGGTAGTCGCCGCGCAGCCCGTCACGCATCGCCAGCGCGAGCCCGTTGCGGATCAGCAGCGACAGGCCGGCGTCCTCGCCGGCCACCGCGGACAGCGCGGCCAGCATCGGGCCGATGCCGTCGAGATACATCAGCACTCCGTGGCACAGCACCAGGTCGAACGGCCCGGCGATCAGATCCGCCGCATGCTCCCCAGGACCCTGGACCAGCTGCACTCGAGCCCTGACCTCGGCTGGCTCGCCAGCCAACGAATCCTCGAAACGACCCAGCAGCTGCTCGGAGACGTCTAAACCGGTCACGTCATGACCGCGGCGCGCCAGCAGCAGCGCCTGGGTGCCCTGCCCGCACCCGACGTCCAGCACCCGCAACGGGCCGGAGTCGCCGACGATCTCGGCGAGCTGCGCCGCGACGACATGCTGGCGCACCACACCACGCAGCCGTCCGAGCTCGCCCACCCATTGCTCGGTAGCGGCCGCGAAGGAGCTGTTCGGCATGGCTCAACCCAACAGCCGGTCGATGGTGCTGGGCAGCTCACGCACCCGCACTGCGGTCGCGTGGAAGACGGCGTTGGCGATCGCGGCGGACACACCGACCGCACCGAGCGTCCGCGGTTGCCCGTTCACCCGTACAGTGATCGACTCTTCGTCGTGCACGGTCATACCGGTCATCATCGGCCACCGCGATCGCTTGAGCACCTTGGCGGTTGGGCATCGTCACGGGAACGTCACCTGCGCCGGGTCCTTGTCGGTACGCAACCCCCGCCAGGCGGTGTGGCGCAGCCGGCGGTCCAGGGTTACCGCCCGGTACTCGACCTCGCCGACGAGTTCGGGACGCACCCAGCGCGCCCGCCGGGCGTGGTCGCGGGGCACCGGCTCGTCGAACGGGCTACCCGGTTGTTCCAGCGCGGTGAGCCGGGCCATCAGGTCGTCGAGCATCCGCTCGGTGAACCCGGTACCGACGTCGCCGAGGTAGCGCAGCCGGCCCTGAGCGTCGTGGGCGCCGAGCAGCAGCGCGCCCAGCGTGCCGGCCCGGTGGCCCTGACCGGCCGTCCAACCGCCGACCACGACCTCTTGGGTGTGGAACAGGGCGGTTTTGATCCAGGCCGGCGAGCGGCGGCCGGGTTCATACCGGGACCGCAACCGCTTGCCCACCACGCCTTCCAGCCCGTGCTGGCGGGCCACCTCGAGCAGCTGGCCGCCGCTGACGTCGGTGTAGTTCGGCGGTACCCGGATCAACGGTGAGCCCGAGCCGAGATCCAGGCCCGCCAGCAGCTCGCGGCGCTGCTGGTAGCTCTGTGGCAGCAACGTGTGACCGTCGAGATCGAGCAGATCGAACAGGTAATAGGAGACCGGTACCCGGGCCACCAGCTCCGGGTTCGGCGCGCGGACGTGCATGCGCTGCTGGAGCAATCCGAAATCCGGCCGTCCGGCGGCGCCCAGCGTGACGATCTCTCCGTCGAGCAGCACCCGGCGGGCTTCGATGAGCCCGCTCAGCGCTGCCAGCTCGGGGTATCCGCCGGTGATGTCGTTGCCGTTGCGGCTGTACAGCCGTAGTTGGTCGCCGGCGACCGCGGCGATGGCCCGCACGCCGTCCCACTTGAACTCGAACGCCCAACCAGGGCCGGACGGGGCAACACCCGCCGAGGCCAGCATCGGCGCCACCGGCCCGGGCAGCTCGGATCTGGTAGCTGTCATCACCTCCCAGCTTGCCCTCACCCAAGCCCCCGCCCACCCCGACATGGAGACATATCGGGGTGTCGGAGGGGGTGGTGTTAAAGGGCTTTAAGGGTATCGCTGAGGAATCTGGCTGTCTCAGCGGGGGATTTAGCTTGGACGCACAAGCGGTCCATGACCATGAGGTAATGCTCGACGTCCTGGCTCTTGTCCAGGTAGAGAGCGCAGGTGAGCTGTTGGAGGTAGACGATGTCCGGCAGGTCGGGTTCGGAGAACCGCAGGATGGCGAACGGGCCACCTACCGCCACGTGCGCGCCGAAATATATCGGCATCACCTGAATCCTGACATTGGGCAGCTCGGCCATCTTGATGAGATGCTCGACCTGTGCCCGCATCGCCGAACTCTCATGAAGCCGCCGTAGCGCTGCCTCGTCGATCACGGTCCACAGAATGGGAGCTCCGGGTTGAATGAGGATCTGCTGACGTGTCATGCGCAGTGCGAGCAGGCGTTCGACATCGTCAGTGGATGCATCCGGGTGGCCGAGCCGAATCACCGTACGGGCTACCTCGCGGGTCTGTAGCAGGTCGGGGACAAATTGAGGTTGATAGCTACGGATGACTGAGCTGGCCTGCTCCAAGCCGAGGTACATCTCGAACCAGCCTGGCAGGATATTGCTGTACTGGTGCCACCAACCCGGCACGTTGGCCCGCCGCGCCAACGCCAGAAACGCATTCTGCTCGCGCTCGTCGGTAATGCCGTAGAGCGTGAGCAGATCTGCCACGTCGCGCTCCTTGAAACCGACTCGCCCGAGTTCCATGCGACTGATCTTGGCGTGGGATGCGCGGATCGCGTAGCCGGCCGCCTCCGCGCTGATTCCGTTGGCCTCGCGGAGCCGGCGCAACTGAGTGCCCAACGCGATTCGCAACGCGGTGGGCCCGTGCGATCGCGACGGAACGTGGCTGCTCGGCGAATTCCGACTGGGCCGGATAGCGCCCACACCATCCCTCCTCCCGATGAAGCACGCCGCCGATTATGGGCGGGTCATGGCTTTTGTCCGACGCCACTGAAATGAAACACTTCCGCGGGCACGCCGATTTCGGACGGGTCTGGGCGCCACCGCGAACATGACACCACGCCAGGCTCCAGCAGCTCCAGACCGTCGAAGAAATCGATCAACTGTCGCCGGCTCCGGGATACTATAGGCGCCGCGCCGCTGTCGTTCCACAACCGCATGGCCTCCCTCATCGCGTCACCGTCGATCTCCGCGGTGGGGTGCGAGATCACCAGGTAACTACCCGGACACAGGGCGGTCAGGAGCCGATCTACAATTGCGTGAGCCTGGCCGGTGTCCGGTATGAAATTCAGGATTCCCAGCAGCATGAGCCCCACCGGCCGGGTGAAGTCCAGCGTCCGGGCGGCTTCGGCCAGAATTATGTCCGGTTCGCGAAGATCTCCGTGCACGTAGTCGGCGGCGCCTTCCGGAGCGCTGGTGAGCAGGGCGCGCGCGTGTGCCATGATCAGCGGATCATTGTCGACGTAAACGATGTGCGACTCCGGTGCCACTGCCTGCGCGACTTCATGTGTGTTGCCAGCCGTGGGCAGACCGGTGCCGATGTCCAGGAACTGACGAATGCGCGCCTCGCCCGCCAGGTATTGAACTGCGCGGATCAGAAACCTCCGCTCGGCGCGAACAGTTTCGCGGAGGCTCGGGATAAGCAGCATAATCTGATCCGCGGCCGCCCGATCGACTGCGTAGTTGTCCCGACCGCCCAGCAAGTAGTTCCAGAACCGAGCAGAATGCGCCACCGCAGTATCGATCTGTAAATGCTGTCTCGGTGCCGGTATGGGCAAGCCGTCCGTCACCAGCGGATTCTTCTTTCGCGCCGCTTCTAGATTCATTGTATCCCGTCCCCCGTACCGTGATACGATTAAAGGCATGCCAAAGCGCCCGAGTCATTGCGGCAGAGGGGGCCCTGGTTGATTGGGCGCCACGGCGTGATAGTGACGCTGGCCGGCGGTAATAATTAATCCGCGCGAATCCACTCCACAGAAGTGGTCTGCTTCATCCCGCCGACCGCCGTGGCTGAGTCCGATACGACGCAATACTGCGCCAGACGCTTGGTAGTAATCTGACCTCCCCCTACGTGTCGATGATCAGCTTACTCCACCGGTATAACGCGACATATCACCCGTTTGACGGCCCATCGTCCACGTATGGAGGATAGTTGACCTTGAGCGTGCGTCCGGTGTTCCGCGACGCGAGAGTAAGTCGGCGACCTCGGCGCGCCGCCCAGCACGCTACGACTGGCGGGGTGGCCCGACGCCGAGGGCGCCGCTTACCCAATCCGGCGGTCGAAGTAGCCGCCGCTGAAGAAACCACGCATCGAGGCGTCAAACAGCGGGTTCCCACCGCATTCCGTGCACGCCTGCTTCGTCGGTGGGCTCCCTGTTGAACGAGCCGTTGCGAGGAGCTGGAATTCTCGCTACGTCTGCCACGCCGGTGCCATACTGCGGATCGGCCCGGTGGGCGCCGGCCTCGGCGGGCGGGCTGAAGCCGGCGGCCGCGAACTCCTGCTGCCTGGGTGCTGCGGCTGCCGTCGGCGCACCGAATGCGCGCAGTTCCAGCTCGCGCAGCTGGGACTCGAGGTAGGTCTTCACGCGCGTGCGGTACTCGGTTTCGAAGGTGCGCAGCTCGTCGACCTTCTTCTCCAGGACGATCTTCTCCTGGCTGATCGAGCCGATGATCTCGGCGTGCTTGCGCGCCGCGTCGTGTTCGAGGGCAGTGGCCTTGTCCTGGGACTGCCGTTCCAACTCCGAGGCCTTGTCGTGGGCGTTATTGATCATGATCTGGGCCCGGCTCCTGGCCTCGTTGACCATGCCGTCAGCCTTCATCCGCGCGTCGGAAAGCAGCTGTTCGGATTTGCTGCGGGCCTGGGTCAAGATTCCGTTCGCCTCGGCCTTGGCATCGCCGGTCAACCGGTCAGCGATCTGCTGGGCCATCCCCAACACCTTGGCGGCCTGGGTGTCGTGGTCGTGGGTTGACGGTGTCTGCTGTTGGATCGGCGGCCGTCTCGCGGCGCCCAACGGACGTGCTGGTTCTGCTGCCGCAACGCGAAGCTGCCGGTCGCGCTGCTCGACTTGGCGGTTGAGATCGTGGATCTGATCGAGCAACCGGGTCAGCTCGCCACCCACGAGGTCGAGGAAGGCGTCCACCTCATCCTCGGAGTAGCCGCGCTTGCCGATTGGCGGCTTGCTGAACGCGACATTACGAATGTCGGCGGGGGTCAACGGCATCGGATCACCTCACGCATTCCTTCCTGCATCGACCTGGCCTGTCATCGGCCATCCCACACGTTCCCGATGTGCCGTCTGCCGGTGCATGATCATCCGTGTCCGCCGCATCCGGCGCCGCCCCTGATGTGCTCGCGACGATCAGGCGTCATCCACGCTCCAACCATGTCACGCCTCACCATTAGTGGCCTTAGTGGGGACAACCACGATGCGACCTCCCCTGCGCCTGGTGGCTTGGGGGCTTCATCGGCATATCGTTCAGCCACCGTCCCAGAACTGCGCGTGCCGCGGCAAGAGCAAATGCACGAATGTGTAGTCCCATCGCTACTTAAAACGTCGTGTACCGATGCAAGTACTATCAAGGCGGCGGCCCTTGAGTTATGCACGACGACGTGAATGGGCATGACCGCGGTGAGCCGGTGGTCCCCGGACCGAGTCAGCGCCACCACCGCGTCGGAGCGGGTTGGCGGAGCACGCATGTTTGGCATCGGCGGCGTAGGTGTACCCACTGCGAGGGTCACCGGTGCTTTGCGAGGTCGAATGAGCATCCCACCGTCAGGGCGGCAGTACCAGATCCAGCATGGCGATCAAGTCGCGGTGGTGGTGGAGGTCGGCGGCGGGGTACGGGAGTACCGGGTTGGCGACCGGGCGGTGTTGGACCCCTACCCGCGAGACGCCATGTGCGACGGTGCGCATGGCGCGGTGCTGGTTCCCTGGCCTAACCGGTTGGCGGACGGTCGCTACCGGTTCGATGGGGTGGACTACCAGGTAGCGATCACTGAGCCGGACAAGAGCAACGCGATCCACGGGTTGCTGCGCTGGCGCTGCTGGGATGTGGAGCGCCAGGACAGCAACCGGGTCACCATGGGCATCCGGCTTTACCCGCTGACCGGGTATCCGTTCTTGCTCCATGTAGCGGCGGGCTACGTCCTCGACGACGACGGCTTGACGGTCACGACCACAGCGACCAACCTGGGTGAGCAGGCCTGCCCGTACGGCTGCGGTCAGCATCCCTACCTGTCGCCAGGAGGCGGGTTGATCGACGATGCCGTGCTGACCTTTGCGGCCGGCAACCGGATTGTCACCGACCCGCATCGCCAGCTGCCGACCGGAACCGAACCGGTGGCCGGTGGCTGCTTCGACTTTTCCCACGGTCGCCGGCTGGGAGACCAACAGATCGACTTCGCGTTCACCGACTTGGCCCGTGACGACGCCGGCCGGACGTGGGTGCGGCTGGACGGACCGGACGGGCAGTGCGCCGAGCTGTGGGTGGATGGCAGTTATCCGATCGTTGAGCTGTTCACCGGTGACACGCTGGGTCCGCATCGTCGCCGTCGGGGTCTGGGTACTGAGCCGATGACCTGCCCGCCGAACGCGTTCCAATCCGGGGACGGTGTCCGCCGGTTGGCACCAGGGGAGACCGTCACGACCCGCTGGGGGGCGCGGCTGCGGGCCGGATGAACCCGCGAGCGGCACAAAAACCGGGCTCGCCCGTGCAATCGCAGTTGCACTGGCATTTGAACCCCCAATGGGGGGATTTCATTCATTAATATCCCGTGTTGCTGGGCTCCCCCCTATGTTGGTTTCATCCCTTGAAGTTGACCTGCGGATTCGGCGCGCACCCGGAGAGATCGCGGGAGCATGTCGGACTGCGACGTGGAGGAGATCACGTGGACCACAAAATCACGCAAACCCTTCGCAGCTGCACTCAGTGGCGAAAGTCGAGCTACTCATTCCCGGATGGTCAAGAATGCGTGGAGATCACCACTGAGCTCACCGGATGGGTTGGTGTGCGGGACAGCAAGCTCGGTGCTGCCAGTCCGGTGCTGGCCGTCACACCTGCCCAGTGGCGGGCCACCGTGTTGAGTTTGTGATCACTGTGTTGTCGCCGAGTTCGGCACGAGGGTTGTGCGAGCTCGACTGGACAGCCCTGCTGTCGAACTCGGCGACACAGCGGCACCGGCACCGGCTGGGGTCCGCCCGCTACTGGCTGAGCACGGTGCGCAGCGCACCGAAGACGTCGATCTCCCGGGACAACCGCAATGAATCCTGACTGGGCGGTTGTACCCAGGTGATCCGCCCATACAGCGTCTTGGTGGGCGGCAGCATGACCGCGCCGGTGACCTCGTAGACGCCGGATGGCCAGGGCAGCGTGGCACCGAATCGTTCCCCCGTGAGGACCATGTGATGTTCGGGCGCGTACGGGTGGGCCAACACCGCCGGTACACAATGCCTGGTGGTGAGGACCTGGGTCACCTCGGCAGATATCGGTATCGGAATCGCGATGGCCGACGCGTCGCAGTCCAGCCTCAGCTGTATCAGGCCGCGGTGAGCAGACACCGGCCAGCCCCATGCCTGGTAGGCCGGTCCACCCGGGAACCCGGCGTTGCCATTGAAGTCCGCCACGAATGACTGCTCCTGCGCCGGCACAACCGCATCGGGCACGACTCCAGCGGTCAGGGCACTGGTCTGGTTCATCAGGCACACCTGGCACGGCACGCCCTGACCGGGTTCGACAACTTCCATATCCTCGCGGCACAGCAGGCCGCCGCATAGGGCGGCGGCGACGCCCGTCTCGCAGCCCGTCGGCATCCTCACCAGGTGCACGGTGCGGCTGGCCTGGCTGATGATGCCAGCCCGGTGACGGACCAGCAGCACAGGCTGGTCTGCCACCATCGCCGCACCGGCACCTGGTATCCCCCGCCGGTCCGTCTTGTTAGAACCCGATTCAGCCGGCGTAGTCATCGAACTCGCCGTCCTTGGCACCTGCCAGGAAGGCAGCCATCTCGTCCCGACTGAAGATCAACGCTGGGCCACCGGAGTGACGTGAGGGTTGGCTGTGAAATAAGGACCACCCATCCCTCGGCTGGATGCACCTGCACGTGCACATGCAGGAAACTAACGCCCTGTTAAGCACCTGTCAATTTGAGCGCCAGATTCCTTCAGTGAGACGCACCGTGCCGGCTCCACTGCTCAGAGTTCAGCGTGTGCCTTGGCGAGCAGCTGCCGAGTGCGGTCTGGAGTGCGGGCGCCACAGTCCGGAAGCTCGTCGTCGCCTGCCGGTGTGAGTCGGTGGGTGCGCCGGGCGTGGTCGCGGTGCCGCGGGGCAAGATCGCCCAGGGCCGCCGCTGCTACTGAAACGCCGCTCTAGGACCGTTCAGGGTTTGCGGCCGACCGCTCCGACGATGCAGTGCTGCACGGAATCCAATGGCTTGATCCGCGGTCCGTCGGGCCACCAGTCGGCGCACCGGACGAGGCCAGGTTCGATCAATTCCAGGCCTGGGAACATGCCCTCAATCTCGGCGCGGGTGCGAAACCACCCGCTGCCCATCGGACTATGCACGAAGACCTGTTCCATCCTGCGGGCGAGCGTGCTCAACTCGCTGGTAGTTTCTGGATCAAAAAAGTGGCTGATCGCAACGTAGGAGCCCGATGGCAGGGCATCGATGTATTCGGCCATGATGCTCTGCGGACTGCGCGCACCGTCGTAATGGTGCAGCGTCCCCAGTTGGAACAATGCAATCGGCTCGGAGAAGTCGAGCTGCTTGCGGACGACCTCATCGTTGATGAGTTCGCGTGGATTGAAGATGTCGGCCGCGCTGAAGAAGGTCTGATCGTTGTCCGCGAGCAGCGCGCGGCCGTGCGTGATTACTGTCGGATCGTTATCGACGTACACCACGCGGGCGTCCGGTTGGACACGCTGGGCGATATGATGAGTATTTTCGGCCGTGGGAAGCCCGGATCCACAGTCGAGGAACTGCGTGATACCGGCCTCGCCGGCGATGAAACGAGTCACCCGAATCAGGAACTGTCGGTTGTCCCATGCAAGGAGGGCGCACTCCGGCGCAACCTGCTGTACCCGCTGAAAAACCTCGCGGTCGATCTCGTAATTATCCTTACCATTGAGAAATGCGTCGTAAACCCGGGCGATGCTCGCCTTGGTCGGGTCGATGTAAGCTGGTACGGCATCGTCCGACAGCGGGGCGTCGGTACCGGGCATCAAGAGCCTCACAAGAGTTGCGGCATGGGACGGGACGCAGCCGAGCCTAGAAGCGCGGACGCGCGCAGTAAACCATGGGTGCAGCTTGGGCGATGCTCCACCGCGAGGTACGTTCAGGCGTCGGGCGGAATACACCGGAGGTACGGCGTGGCCCCAGGTGATACGGAGTGACTGAAGCATCCGATGGTCGTGGTACGCAAAGTGGTAGCCCGACCGCCCGCCGCATCATGTTGGGCGCGCGGCTGCGCCGGCTGCGGATAGCCGCCGAGATCTCGCGCGCGGAAGCCGGTCACGCCATCCGCGCCTCCGAGTCGAAGATCAGCCGACTCGAGTTGGGCAGGGTCAGCTTCAAGGAGCGGGACGTGATCGACCTGCTCACCATGTACGGAGTGACAGACCCCGGGCAGCGCGAGGCATTCCTCGAGATGGTCAGGCAGTCCAACCAACCCGGCTGGTGGCATCGCTACAACGATCTGCTAGCCGACTGGTTCCAGGACTACCTCGGGCTGGAGGAGTCGGCCTCCCGGATCCAGATCTGGGAACAACAGTTCGTCCCGGGCCTGATGCAAACCGAGGACTATGCCAGGGCGATCACGACGCGCGGATGGGCAACGTTGGCCGGCGAACGCGCTGACCAGCAGGTCGCGGTGCGACTGAGACGCCAAGCGTTGCTAACCCGACCGGATGCACCCACGCTGTGGGCGGTCATCGACGAGTCCGTATTGCGCCGACCCATAGGCGGCCGGCAGATGATGCTGGCTCAGATCGAGCATCTCCTCGAACTCACCACCCGGCGCACCGTCACCCTGCAGGTGGTGCCCTACCAGTTCAGTGGGTACGCCGCGGAGGGCTCGTTCACCATGCTGCGCTTCGCGGAGCGGGAGCTGCCCGATGTGGTCTACCTCGAGCACCTCTGCGGTGCGCTTTACCTGGATAAGCGGTCCGAGACCGAGCTGTACAGCAGAGCTTTCGACCGGCTAACCGTAGACGCGCACACCCCCGATCACACCCGGCAACTTCTCGCCAAGGCCCGCGCCGAAATCTGAGCCGGAGCAGAGCTACTCCCCTGCGGCGCACTCATCCAGCCCAATCCGTGTTGCCGGCATGGCTGTCGCGCTTCTGCACGTGCATTGACACGCGCAGAAGGTCGTGCTAGCTTTCCGTGCACGTGCAGATGCACCAGGGGAAGGTTGATCAGTCATGTCCCAGCAGACTCATCCCGGCATGTTGGCCGCCACGCGTGCTGGTGTGACGTGGCGCAAGAGCAAGCACAGCGGGTGCCTCGGTAACTGTGTCGAGGTCGCAGCACTTAATAGTGACAAAGTTGCAATGCGCAATTCTCGCGAACCGAATGGGCCCGCGTTGATCTTCAGCCGGTGTGAGATGGCCGCGTTCTTGGCCGGCGCTAAGGACGGCGAGTTCGAGAGTTGCTAGACCGCAACGCCCGGCTGCGCGGGTACTGCGTTCGTCGGGAGGTGGTCGTCGTCAACAACGGGCCGGATGCCACCGAGTGGTATGTGCGCAGCATGGGCGATAACGACACCCACCGCGGCCGGTACTGTGCCACCACCTGCAGTGTGCATGCCCTGTGCGGCATGGAGTTCATGCCGTTGCCGATCGGTTGGCGGGGACACCGGTTAGCGCTGCCCGGCCAACCCCCCGATCCGGATCAGATATGCTCGGGCTGCTACAGAGCCGGGGTGGGGAATCCTGACAAACCGCCGACGTAATCGCTTCTTCACGCGAAAATGTGCAGGAGAAATCGCGATACCAGCGGAATTCTGAGTGGCGCCGTTACGCTGAGGTGTCGGCCGCAAACCGTGACCCCGTCCCACCGCAGCGTGCGAAGCTGGGCGGGTGCGGTGGCAGCCCAGGCTCATGGCGCTGCGCACGGCGTTGACCGGCGTAGATCCGGGCCTGGCGCGGTTGGCCGCAATCGCGACCGCGGCGATGCTGCTTGCGGCCGGGATCACGTCGGGGCTGCGGGCCCTGACAGGGGGGTCGGTCACGGTGGTGATGTTCGCCGCCGTCCTGGCGATGATCAGCAGTCTGGTGGCGAACGAGCCGGATGTGCACCGGCTGCGGGTGACCACGTTGTCGATGGCACTGCCTGCAGCGGTCTCGGTGCTGGCCGGCACGCTGCTGGCGCCCCACCGGGTGATCGCCGATGTGGTGTTCGTCGTGGTCATCATGATCGCCGTTTACGTCCGGCGTTTCGGTCCGCGTGGTTTTGCGCTCGGCACGGCCGCGTTCATGCCGTACTTCTTCACTCAGTTCCTGCACGCCACGACCAGCGAGCTGGGCGGGTTGCTGATCGCCGTCGCGATCGGGATCGGTTCGACGTTGCTGCTGGGTTGCTGGCTGTTCGCCGAGCGGCCCGAACGCACCCTCATGCGCTTGGTGCAGGCCTTCCAGGCCCACCTGTACGCCCTCATCGATGCGGTCGCCGACGTGCTGGTGGCCGCGGGTGGTGCGCCCGGCGTGGTCGAGCGCGAGCTGCGCGACGTCCGCCGCCGCCGCACCCGGCTCAACGAGACCGCACTGCAGGTGACCGAGCGCTTGGACCAGCGCGATCAACTAGCCCGCGATGAACTGGGGCTGTGGATCCTGGACGTCGAACTGGCGGCCGAACGCCTCGCGGTGGCCACCCGGCGGCTGGTCTGCAGCGACATAGCGCTAGCCGAATCGGATCGCGGTGCCCTGCTGACCGGCCTGCGGCAACTGCGCGCGGCGTTGGCCACCGGCGCGCCGGCAGGGTCGGTGGGCGCCCTGCTGGACAATGCCCGGCAGAGCGTGGCAGCGCTAGTTGCCCAGCGGCGGACACAGACGCAGGGGTACGCGGACCGGACCCAGCGGGTGGGCTTCGCGGTGGTCCGGCTCGCCGACGCGCTGCAATCCCGCGCCGGCAGCGGTCCACCCCCGCCTGACGCCGCCGACGCCCAGGCCGGAGCCGAGGCTGACGCCGGGCAAGCGTCCGGAAATGGCGACGGCACCGCGACCGAGGATGCCGGCGAGCCGAGCGAGCTTGCGCTGACCACCCGGCAAGCTGTCCAGGTTGGCGTTGCGACCAGCCTGGCGATCATCATCGGCGAGCTCGTTTCGCCGGCACGCTGGTACTGGGCGGTGGTCGCGGCGTTCATCATCTTCGCCGATACCACCAGCCGGGGCGACATCCTCAGCCGCGGTATTCAGCGGGTCATCGGCACGATCGGCGGCGT
>Ga0134128_10000406_pt1 | contig 60201 bp, 56 predicted proteins | sample KB31754_FD_96462 | JGI IMG/M metagenome (GOLD analysis project Ga0134128, IMG submission 96462) | Terrestrial soil microbial communities with excess Nitrogen fertilizer from Kellogg Biological Station, Michigan, USA - KB3-175-4 | ecosystem: Environmental > Terrestrial > Soil > Unclassified ... | reverse complement strand
TAGGTTACGTCCTGCCAGCGGGATTGCTCCCTGTCGCGCCAGGCCTTACAGTGGAACTAGGTGCTCAGGGGTGGGGGAATTTGACCCGGCCAGAAGTGGAGGAGTTTGACTGGCCAGCGGGGCCAACAATTCACAGCAGATGGCACATATTTCCCCTTGGCATGGGCTCTGGACGCGTTTAAGGCATGCCCAATTCATGGGTGCAGGATGGCGGAGCGCTGCCCGCATTGTTTCAAGAGCCAGCCATTTGTGCCTAAATTCCCCGAACAAGGCATTTGCAATGAGTGCTTACATTCTTTGGCAAGCATGGAGGCGGGAACGGTTCGGCGCGCCGCAGTACCATCGTCATCTGAAAAGTGGGTGTCGAAGACGATTGGAGACATGATTGCCCATCACTCGAAAAGAATCCCGATACCGACCCTTGATGACCTGCGGAAAGCGCTGAAAGCACATGTCAACGATTTGGCGGATGGTAATCGCGCAGATTTTTGTCGGAAAATGGGCCTGCCGACGCGCGCATTAAACGGCTGGATGAACAAAGGCGAGCGACCAAGCATGTCGGTATTGCTTGATGTGTGCTGTGGTCTTGGAATCCAGCCCCAGAATTTGGGTTTGCCTGATGCACATTCGCCCTCGGCGGCACGTCCCACAGTGGCAACGGAAAAGGTGAAATTTAGAGTGCTGCGACGCGGTTTGAATTGTGCCCAGCGTGAGGGCTTGCGCGAGCAATTGGAAGTCCTGCTCACAAATGACGAATGTTTTTCGGTTTCCAAAATTGCGTCCGGCCTTGGAGTCTCTGCGAAATCCTTGCGCTATTGGTTTCCCAGCATGTGCGAGCAGCTATCGACGCGACATAGGTTGGCTGTCGCGTCAAGATCAAAGTTGCATCAGGCGGCCCAAATGCATCGCGTCGAAATGATAGTGCGTTCGCTCCGTGATGCGGGTAGGTACCCGTCAAGACGGAAGTTAAGCGAGGTTTTGCGCTTGGAGGGTATGTCATTGGCGCAACCGCATCTTGGCGACGAATTTCGACGCCTGACCCGGTACTTGCGGTGGGGGAGCGGCCATTGACGCGCGAAAGTAGTTAAATGGTACAGGCCGCGTTTTCCCTCATAGCAGTCGCAACATGTGCCGACACTGAAATGCGATATGCAATTCGCGAACCTGACTGGTGTTCGGCGTCCCCTGGCTGTCGATTTGTCTCATCCCAGAACGGAGCCTATTCATGTCCGTTACCATGTAGCCCGAATCGCATTTCCCCGGCATGATTCATGGCGAAGCAAACAGCGACGTGAAGAATTCTTCCGATGTCGGTCGTATACTCTCCTCGCATATGAGTCCCCATTCCAGGGAAATGCAAGCAGAATGTGGTCAAACATAACAAGGCTATCGATTGGAAAAGCCGTCGTAGAGCCACTATTGACGAAAGCTTCGAGAAATACAGATGAAAAGGATTTGATCAGTGAAAACCGAGACGCTACCAGCCTACATTCTGCTTACCATCACAATGCGCCGCTGTTTCGCGCTAATTCTTTTCTGCATTGTTTTTCCAATGGCTGCGCAGGCGGCAGAAGAGGAGGACGCATCGCGTTCGCTTATCGTCAAGTGCGATTACTCGGATTACCAGTCTTTTCAAATCGAGAATGTACAGGTGGAACGCACGAGAGACCAGGTCGGTCGACCTGCGTCGGTTTTTACATTTAAGAGGGGTACGCCTAACACTACCGAGGCTTACATGGTCAAGCCGGGGCAAGTTGCTGAGTGCATCTATCCATCCGGGAATAGGGTTCGAGTCAAAGTGGGTGAAGGTATTGGTCGCCCATATGGACAATGCGGGGCCGATCCGCCCGTTTTTGCTTCAATATGGGTAAACAGAAAGAAGATTGCATCGAGAGAGTGGTTCACTGGAAATTGTCGAGAGGATAACCACAATCCCGATGTTAGCTTCAAGGTGACTTCGCTCAAGGGGCCGCAAGAATTGACGCTGGAAAAATGCAATGTGGCGAGCATGCAAGATGCGGATTCGGATACGCCGAACGTAAAGGTCGCCGGTAGGGAGCCATTATCAGTCTGTGTCGAATTCCCGGAATTGCGCTTCTTCCCGCGAGACTTAATTGAATATCCGGAGAAAGGGGAAAACGTCCCCAAAGTCGGCAGCATACAAACTCTAGACGGCAGTCAGAAAGTTTGTGGCGCCGTGGCCGAAGAGCTGGCTGCAGATTTCACGACTTTTGGAAATTATCCGAAACAGCCAACGCAGTTGGCGCGTCCACAGTGGGGTTCGCCGAGTGTCGATTTGCCCAAGGAGTTGGCCGCTAGCAGCGAGAGTATTTTCGACTTTTACAATAGCGGAAATCTGGATCGCGTACTTTTGCAAAATTGGGAAAATTCATATATGTCGGGCTCTTCGTTGTTAGTGCAGCCAGGAAGTGCACCGACCAAACTGGTTGTACAAGCGCCACTTATGTCGAATGCCTCGGCGTATCTTCCCTGTCAAATGGATGCCGCTCACCACGACATTCTCGATTGCCCGGCATTTTCACAAAAAAATGATGAGGTAAGCGTATTCCTGAAAGGGCATACCGCGAAGGACTCGGCTTACTTAAGGGGGCGCTATATGGACGTCACCCCTTTCAACTATCAAGGAATTAATTATCTCGGGGTATGCAGCGTCGCGACTGACAGTGACGTGGCGGCCGTGTCCAAGCCGTTACCAGATAGGACATTTCAACAAGTGTGCATGTTCCGGCGAGTACCTGAAAATTTTTAGACCTTGTTCGTCAAATATTGTTGGGATCAATAACGAAAGGCGCCTTCATCTATTGGTCGATTCTTCCCCTTCGTGAACAACGAAAGCGGTCGGTCAAACGCAAATTCATTGTTCCCGCCGACACCGCTCCGGCAACGTCAGCTAAGGGGGTAGCTGCCAACTGGCTACCGAATTCCGCGCAATTGTCAATGCCGGCTTCTCCGCGCACTCCGTTCTTTCGCAGATCAAACGTGCGGGCCATGCAGGCATGAACTGCGCTTGAGTGGCGAAGTCCGCGCAAATACGCGGCAGACGTGCATATCACGCAAAAAGCTTCACGATATGGAACCGAATGACGAGATTGACTCCCATTGGCCTGGATGCATATCTTTGCCACTTCACGCCTGGAAGCATAACCTTGCCGGCGGGTGGAAGGATATCTTTGCCGGAAAGCGCCGAATTGTTTCAATGATCATCACATTTCGGTCCGGCACCTGGAAGCATATTCCTGCCGTTTCGCAAAAATGGAAGCATAACTTTGCCACTCCAATTCTAGGGGCTCAATTTCCTCTGGACGTTAATTGACGACCGCTGTTTCCAATTGTCGGCGCAAGATGTCAAAATACTACGAATTTCAAATTATGTGCCGCCATTTGGTATGCCCGAAACCGAAACGGAAGTCTCGCGATTACGCGCCGAGAACGAAAAGCTGAAAGCGTTGTTGGCTGCGCACGGCATCGCCGTCCCGGTCAATTTGGACCGTGAACCTGTATCACGCGCCCCTCAGCCGTCACGCGCGTCTCCCTTGCCGCCGGAAGCCAAGGTCAAGTTGTTCCGCAGTCTTTTCCATGGTAGGGACGACGTTTACCCGATCCGCTGGGAAAGCAAGCAGACCGTAAAAGTTGGATACTCGCCGGTGTGCGCCAATGAGTGGCGTTCGGGTATCTGCGAAAAGCCGCGAATCAAGTGCGCCGACTGTAGACATAGCCTATATGTCCCGGTTACCGACCACGTCATCGTCCGACACCTGAAAGGCGAAATCACTGCCGGCGTATACCCCGTCTTGACCGATGATCGATGCCGCTTTCTCGCCATCGATTTTGACGACGACGATTGGCGCGAGGATGCTCGGGCCGTACTGCAAACCTGTTTGCAACACCACTTGCCGGCAGCGTTGGAAATATCTCGCTCCGGGAACGGGGCGCATCTGTGGCTTTTTTTCGCCGAATCGATGCTGGCACGTGACGTCCGCCGTCTCGGCACCGCGCTGATCAGCGCAACGTGTGCCCGCACCAGGCAACTGAAGCTGACATCGTACGACCGCCTATTCCCCAACCAAGATACCCTGCCCAAAGGCGGATTCGGCAATCTCATTGCACTTCCCCTGCAAAAAGGCCCGCGCGAACTAGGGCGTAGCGTCTTCGTCGATGCCGACTTGCAGCCTTTCGTCGATCAATGGGCGTTCTTGGAAAGCATCAAACCCTTGCCATCCGAAAGCCTCGAAGGGGTGCTGAAAAAGTTGGTTGGCGATCGACACCCTCTCGACATCGCTTATGCCGATGTGCCGAACGAGAATGCGGATACGCCTTGGATTCGAGCTGCCAAACCGGACATCAAACTATCGGGAGCCATGCCGAAAGCTGTTCAGGCGACAATTGGCAGACAGCTATTCATCGAAAAAGCGGGCGTGCCGCAGGTGCTGATGAATAGATTGATCAGGCTGGCGGCATTTCAAAACCCTGAATTCTATCGAGCGCAGGCGATGCGCATGTCCACGTGGAATATCGCGCGGATCATCGGTCGCGCAGAAGATCATCCAAAGCATTTGGGACTACCCAGAGGTTGCCTTGACGATGTCAAGGCACTGCTTGCCGCTAATCACATCGATCTGAGATTGGATGAAGCCCGTTCGAAAGGCAAGCCACTGCCGGTCGCGTTCACAGGAAAATTGCGGACTGACCAGGAAGATGCCTTGCGATCAGTGCTGTGTCACGATTGCGGTATGTTGATTGCGCCCACCGCCTTCGGTAAGACAGTCACCGCGGCAGCCGTCATAGGTAGCCGCAAGGTCAGTACCTTGGTGCTGGTGCATCGAGCGGAACTGATGCGGCAGTGGCAGGAACGGTTAGGAAGCTTCCTGGATTTGAGGGATCAGAAAATCGGCCTGATCGGCGCAGGAAAAAAGAAGCCCACGGGTCAACTCGATATTGCCGTCATCCAAAGTCTTCGACGGCGGGAGGATTTGTCGGAGCTGTTAAGCCAATACGGCCAAATCATTGTCGATGAAGCCCACCACCTGTCCGCGCAATCGTTTGAAGCAGTATTAAACGAGGCCAATTCCCATTTTGTACTCGGCCTGAGCGCGACACCCATCAACAGCAATGGCCATCACCCTATCATTTTCATGCAATGTGGTCCGATACGACACGTCGCGAAACGCCCGGAGCATGTTCCGAAGGACTTGACCGTGCAGGTGCGGCACCTGCCAACCCCAGCGATTCCGCAGCACGTTGCGATCCAGGAAGTAATCCGGCTCCTGGCTGAGGATAGTGAGCGCAACGCGCGCATCGCTGCCGATGCGATCGCCGCGCTCCATGCCGGCCGCAAGGTTCTGATGCTGACCAAGCGCACGGAACATCTCGATTCGCTCCACGCGTACCTCAAGGACTTGCCATTCCAGTGCTTTGTACTTCACGGCAAAATGAAGGCAAAGGAACGAGCGGCAGTAATCGAAGCGCTGGCAGAATTGCCGGACGATACGCCACATATACTATTAGCCAGTGCCCAGTTGGTCGGTGAAGGTTTTGATCATGCGCCGCTCGACACGCTGATTTTGACGTTGCCAATTTCGTGGGAGGGGACCTTGCAGCAGTACGTCGGACGCCTGCATCGTGAACATGTCAGCAAGGCCGACATATTGATTCATGACTATGTTGAGCTGGAACACCCGCAGCTTGCACGCATGTGGGAAAAGCGACAGCGTGGCTATCGTGCGATGGGGTATCGTGTCACCGCTTGCGATAGCCAATATTCGCTTGTGAATTGATTTGATTTTGTCAATCTGCATCAATTACCTCTTTTCCAGACACCTTTCCACCATTGAATTTCACCTCGCAGGCGAAACGGAACATCGGCGCCGCGTCCAAGGGTTTATTCAATATCCAGATGTCATCGGTACCTTGCCATCCGGCGCGAAAGAGTCCGCGTGCATCGGCACGTGCGATGATCGTCTCGCGCGCCTCCGATTGCACAACCTCTTCGCAGAACGACTCGACGCCCTGAGATTCATAGTATCCATAGGCCACTAGAGCCAACGCTGAGATTGCAATGAGCAGGAAGGGCAAGAGGATCGCTGCTCTCGCCATGTTCGCAAACAGCGCTGGGCAGAGGCGACTTGGTACTGACTTGCGATTGTCATTGTTTGGGGCGCGGTACGGATTCATGGTGTGTGTCGGGTGAATGTTTAAGAACGTCTACGGGCTTGGCGCCGTATTCGGCCTGGGTGCCGCAGTGCGTGGAACCGTGTCAATCGGCGAGGTGCCGTTTTCTGTGCCAAGGCTTTCAGTAGAAATTTTTGGCCCATGAATGAAGTCTGGCCTCACCATGGATTCGAGCCGTTCGCCATTCTGCATATAGACAAAATCGATCGAGCAAACCCCGTCGCTGCCCATCAAGCCAGAAAAGCTCTTTAGGGTGGACTTCTCCGCGTCCGTCAGGTTTGCCGATATATTGTTCCTGAGATAGAAGGACATCTCACATTGATCGATGATCGGGTAGCATTCCAATGCAGCCCCCATTCCGATCAGCGCCGTCAGCACCGCCCACCGTTTGCGCAGGTGAATCACCCTTGAGCGAGTGAGCAGGAAATATGCGGGGACACCTGCCAGTACCACGAAAGGCGAGCAGTAAGGCACCACGAAACCGATGATCGCTCTGACGATGATTTCAATCATTCCGGCGGAATACTGACTTTGCGCGGTGACAAGCACGTACGCAGAGGCCGTGGAGCCCAGCAGCGCAGCTAGCGTAAGTAGGCCCACTAAGGCAGATAGCTCGAATTTGAAGAACGATTTGAACGTGTACACCGCTTGGCTCCAGTAATGCCGCCTTGGCACGACGCCTCAGGCAACGACGGGGCGAGGCAACCCGACCCACGAACTGGATTGTCTGGCGGGAATGTGAAACCTTGATGCGTTGGGTATGTAGTTGACACTTTTTCTTCCAAGCACCTAATTATGGCCGTAGCATAGTCCATCTTTCTGAGGGAATACCTGTCAACCTTAACAGGTGGAAACGGATTGAACGTTGTTTTATCGTAACGCAAAGTGAAAAATCGACAAGTACCTTGCGTTGCGCCCAAAGCGTCTTGATCGATGGCAATAAAATTGGGTAATAGGGGGGAGTAATGGCAAGCGAAAGCAAGGAAGTCGCCACCGAGAACCAGACCAAAAACGAAATTCTCCAAGTGTTTTGTTTGGAATGCAAACGATCCACGCGTCACTTAGTGACAGTTTCCTACGACAAAGATGGCTCCGCGTGGAATAGAGACGAAGGGTGGAACGTTTCTTGGATAGACAACTATCAAATACTTGAATGCCAAGGTTGTTCGACTGTTGCATTCCGACACGCCAGTTGGTTTTCTGAGCATCAAGCCCCCGGTGAGGACGGCACAGTTGAGCGGCTGTACCCAATTCGTAAGCAGGATAGTCTGGTTGCGAAGCCCTATCAAAATGTCCCTGTCAATCTGCGTAGAATTTATAGCGAATTGATTGACTGCTATAACGCTGAAAGTAATACGCTCTGTGCTGCGGGGCTTCGCGCTCTGGTGGAAGGCATCTGCGCGCAGCAGGGAATCACGGATGGGCCGGTCGAGGTTCCGGGGAACGGCGGCGGGACGCAGGTTATTCGGAAGGCAGATTTGCGAGGCCGCATTGCGGGATTGCATGAAAAGGGATTGCTTACGGAGCCTGCTGCACAGACCTTGCATGAGCACCGCTTCCTCGGAAATTCAGCAGTTCACGAGTTGGCAAGACCCTCAGAAATAGAATTAAAGCTGGCTGTCGAAATTCTTGAACACACGCTTGATCCGTGCAAAAGTCGGAAACAACGTCGGAGACCCATTTCGGTATTCTGGGGCGCAGTCTCTCAACGATGATTGCCACGTAAGGCGCGCCTTCCTCATCCCGAGCTTGTTCGTTCAGCAGTACCTCTTGAACCTTTGGAAAGAATGGAGACAGATCGCCGAGTCGCTTGAGGGCTTTTATCGAGTCAGGATCCCAAGAAAACTTTACAACATGCGTATCGGAAAGCTCTTGTACCCATGCTAAATGCACCATGCCCAAGAAGGCGACGAGTATCGATCGCTTTCATAACCGATTCATGCGCGCCAGGTGAAGCAGTCATCTTGAATCGGTCACTTTCGATTCCGGTAACTGAGTCGCTGGCGGTTGACAAGACGGTGTGGACGTCACGCTTACGGTTGGGGTGCCACGAATCCGGCGCCTTATTGACCGCCCTGTTAAACAGCCAGCCGGCGGGTTTTTATTGGTCTTGGCAATCGATTCAGGTCGCACAACGCAATGGCGTCAATGTCTTGCCAGCAGATGTCAATGTGAGCAACTGAGATTCGGCGCTTGAGCCGCACAATGGAAAAAAGGACATCGTCGGTCTGTGGTTGTCCCTGGTTAGCGGTTTAGAACAAGAAGCCGCTTGGCGCATCGAAGAAGCCCAAGCGATCGCGTTGTTTCGCAGCATCGACGATCTTGTCCGTTGCGCACGGCTTAGCCAAGCGCGGTCTGGTACGTAACCCTTGCTCTGCTTTCGGGGCGAGCCGGTACGCGCTAAGTTGCCCCACTAGGTTTGACCCTACAGCCATCGCATTGCGAACGCCGCAACCTGTTGGAAGAGCCCGTAAATCCCAAATCGAAAGCTCTTGGTAAAGCTGCCGCTACTTTCGGGATCTAGCCACTTGTCTTGTCCGAAGGTTTTTTACTATCAGCACTCCATGCTCGCAAAAAAGCCGCTAGATATCTCTGCGGCCCGATATATTTCAAGTTTTTCTGTTGGCAGCTTATGCGTTGCGCTGGGTATCGGTATGGATAGAATTATTGGCGGACGTCCGGATTGGATTGGTCAACCTTTCCATTGCCTCTTTTTGCCGCTGCGTCGCTTTTTCCGTCTCTTCGGATGCCTGTTCCGCCGCTTCCTTTACGACGGCTTCAGCGGCACGAGTTGTTTCGGGCAGGTGCGATTCGGCCGTCTTGGCTAGATTGACCTGGGTTTCCGCGACAATATTTTGCACGTGTTGTTGATAGGCGCGGATTTTTTCCGCTACGGGTTGCGCCTGTCCGGCCACGACTGAGAGCGCGTCGTGATGATTGCTCGACGAGAACAGTTGCTGCGCATTCGATAGTGATTCTTCCATCACCGTCTGTGCCACTTGTACGTTGAGTTCATTGAGCCTCTGGATGGCGCCGAACATGTTTTTCGAGACATCACCGAAAAACGAGAATTGCGCCTCCACATGGGATTTGAGGGCGGGGGACATCGAGGAACGAGTATAGTCTTGCATTTGAGCTTCCTTTCGTTATGCAGCAAAGAATATCGGTGCGATTTTCATCGTCACCGCTGGTTAGGAGTCAAGTCTCCTGTTTGGTTCAACATATTTTTTGCATCGCACAATTGGAGAATCTTTCCACTTTTTGATGTGTCTCCTCTCACGAGACGCCTTTTGAATGTCTAGGGCATAGCGTTATCGTCTTGTTCGATGCTTCTGCCGTAACGGCGCGAGCGCTCGATTTTCTTTTGGCGGTTGAAACCACTCGATCTGTCGCGTTGCGCCGCATCTACAATGGCTTGCTTGCGCATTTGCACATTGATGGCCCCATCAGCCCACTGTATGCCCTCGAGTCGCAGCGGAGCGATCAGTAGCCGTCTCCCCGGCCACCAATTCTCCGTGTAGAGGATGAGGTATCGAATCGCCCAACCGTCGTCGCCGAGCAGGAGTCCGCCGATGCCGCCGGCTTTACCGTCGGCGGCATCAATGTGCAGGCCTCGCATGTCTTCACCCCGGTGCAGATGCGTGTCGTCGTAGCGGTGACCTGGATCTTCCTGCGAGTTCGCATAGTTGAATTCTGTTTGTTCGCCCAGTGTGAATGGCGGCATGTCATAACTGTCCAATCCCGGCATTGACTTGTCGGCCCAATATGGCGAGCGGGCATGGAATTCAGCATGGCGGCTTTCCTGCCGACGCGACACGGGCCGGCCAGTGTCGATGTCCGGGCTGTCTTTGATCTGTTTCCTGGTGGTTGAAACGAGAAATCTTCGCTCGTCCCAATTTGACTGAAGGATCGAATTTGTTGGAATCAGCACTTTGCGGCCCCAGAGCCAATTTTCCGTCTCGACAACCAGGTATCGAACAGTCCATGTTTCCTCGTCAAAGTAAAAGTCCGAAACGCAACCGACTGCACCATCTGAGGCCAAGACTGCGCATCCTTTGATTCCTTTCAGATTTCGTAGCATGTCCCACTCCGGAAAAAGGTACTTAGAACCCATTTCAAAATGAACATGGCGTTGTTGTCGCGCCTTGCCGTACAGTCGTACTGTCTGCGGCGCTCCGCCTAGCCCTGCTCATTTTGAAACGGGTTCTTAGCAGGACATCTGATGCGCGACGATTTTCCGCGCTCAGGTCAGTGGAGGCTGATGGGTTTGCCTAAATTGGTCTTCGTCCAGATCTTGATCAACCTTTGTATAAAGCGATTCTCTGCATAACAGATCAAAGACACGCCTCTGATCGATGTCCAACACCTCATATAAGGCTGTAGTTCTGGCTTGCGCAGCTTCCAATCTACGCATACGCTCTTGCATACGAACAGTCTCGGCATTCAATTGGCCGATATCGAGCGCCATGCGCTCCAGTGTCGTATTGTCTTCATGAATTTTCACGAAAGGTTTGCTACGCGGACGATACTTCCCTTCGTATTGCTGTTGGCTATCATCCATCGCCCCCGCAAGCCATGCCTCCCACAAGGGCATCTGCTTTGGCTTGAGATGCAATTGCCCTCTCATTTCTTCAAACACATACCGAGCCCGAAGCAGGCCATAAAAGTCGCGCGTCGGTATCTCCAAAGCCCCCATTTGCGGAGGCTGGCTGCTATGGGCGAATATTGGCGTCGGAGCAAGCGCCAACATGATTCCGGAGCAGAGCAGAAAGAAACAGACTAGGGCGTTTCCTCCTTCACCGTGCTTCCAGCACTTCAAATCGACGCTCGCGAAGCCGGCGGACCGACTTGACGCATCGTGTTTCATATCCGGCTTCATATCGGCCTCGCTTTCGCACAATTTGAGAAAGCATGTGCCCGAATTGGATTCAAATCTGTGCGGTTGCGAACATATCCGTCAATCGCAAATTGAGGAAGCACACCAGCTACGGGAACCAAGGCTGGCAAAGACCGGTCTTGTCTTCCGCGCCGGCTTGCTCTTGCGTGCAAACCAGCACTATTTCTTGCGCTGTATGTTTTGGCCGTTATTTTCCACGTCGCCCGCGGCTTCCTGAGTCTTTCCGTCGGTTTGGCGCTTGACACCTTTTTCCTGCTGGCCCCGGCTACTTACCAATTTCCCGGCCTGCTCCTGCACTTTGCCGGCAACGCGTTTCGCTGTTCCTGCTACTTGGTCTTTATTCATGATATGCCTTGGTTTTGTTAAATTAAAAAAATGTACGGCGCGAACCTTGTTCGATCCGCGTCGATGACGATGCTAGGCGATCGGATAGCGGCAATCCGTTCGGTTGCGCACATTGGTTACATTCATCGTGTTGTCGGCCGGTGCACAAGTGATATCGAGGCGGCACTTACAATCCAGCATCTTTTGCCGTTGTCGGCTGGAATGGCTTTATACTCGTCGCTTATATCAATGGTCGATGCAACGGAGATCCAAGTGCCAGAAAAAAAGAACGCCAAGCAGTTGGCGGAAAAAAATAGCACAGAAGATTCTTCTGCGCCGGCTTCAAACGCCGCGCTGGAGGAATATTCGAAGACTGTGTTTCCCTTAGTCGGCATTGGTGCATCGGCGGGCGGATTGGCTGCGTTCGAGGCTTTTTTCTCCGGCTTCGCCGCGGCGTCCGATCCGGGCATGGCTTTCGTTCTTATCCAGCATTTGGCGCCGGACCATAAAAGCTTGTTGGCGGAGCTGATACGGCGCTGCACCCGCATGCAGGTATTCGAAGTAGAGGACGGCATGATCGTCCAGCGGAATTGCGTGTATATCATTCCGCCCGATCATGACATGGCATTTCTGAACGGCGCGTTGCACTTGTTGAAGCCCTCGGCACCGCGCGGGCACCGCCTGCCGATTGATTTCTTCTTCCGCTCACTTGCCCAGGATCAGTCCGAGTGCGCCATCGGCATCGTATTGTCGGGCACAGGAAGTGACGGGACACTGGGCGTGCGTGCGATCAAAGGCGAGGGAGGCATGGTCATCGTGCAGATGCCGGATTCTAGCGATTTCGACGGCATGCCGCGCAGCGTCATCGCCACGGGGTTGGCCGACTATGTGCTGCCGCCGGCCGAAATGGCTGCGCAGTTGATCGCTTACGCGTCTCATGCGTTCGGTAAGTCGCGTTTTGGCGAAAACGTCGATGCACCCAATGCCGAGAACGCGCTGAAGAAAATTTTTATCCTCCTGCGCTCGCAGACCGGCCACGACTTTTCCCACTACAAGCCCAGCACGATCAATCGCCGCATCGAACGCCGCATGGCCGTGCATCAAATCGCCGAGATCGGTAGCTATGTCAAATACGTGCAGCACACCCCTGCAGAAGCGGAAGCGCTGTTTCGCGATCTGTTGATCGGGGTTACCAATTTTTTCCGCGATCCCGAGGTGTTCGAAGCACTGGAAAAGAACCTCATACCGAGGCTTCTCGCGGGCAAGGCACCCGGCGCCACGATACGGGCTTGGTCGGCAGGCTGTTCCACTGGAGAAGAAGCATATTCCCTTGCCATCCTCCTTTACGAACGGATGGAGATGCAAAAACAGCACTACGTGGTGCAGATATTCGCGACCGATATCGATAGCCGTGCAATCGCGGTGGCGCGCGCCGGCGTATATCCTGCCAGTATCGCGGCCGACGTTTCGCCAGAACGTCTTGCTCGCTTTTTCTCGGCCGAACCCGATGGCGGCGGCTATCGCGTCCACAAGAATATCCGCGACATGCTGGTGTTTTCTGAACAGGACGTGATCAAGGATCCGCCTTTTTCCCGGCTCGATTTGATCAGTTGCCGCAATCTGCTGATATATCTCGGCATACCGCTGCAGAAAAAATTGATTCCCTTGTTTCATTATGCACTCAATCCCGATGGACTATTGTTGCTGGGGACGTCGGAAGGCGCGGGCGACTTCATCGATTTATTCTCTGCGCTTGATCGCAAGGCGAAACTATTCCTGCGAAAGGATGATTACCAGACCAAACAAGTTGCGCTTTCAAACCGGTCATCCTGGCACACACCGTTGTTGGACCAGATCAGCGCTGCCGGTGCAAGAAAAATGCCAATATCCGCCAAACAACCCCTAAGAGAAATCACGGAGCAGGCGCTGCTGCAACATCTTGCTCCAATCGGTGCACTGGTCAACCGACATGGCGACATCTTGTACTTGCAAGGCCGCACCGGCATGTTTCTTGAGCCGTCACCAGGCGAAGTTGGTACTAGCAACATCCTCAAGATGGCGCGAGACGGACTACGGCGCGCGCTCGCACTTGCACTGCACGGTGCATTCGACAGCAAGGAGATCACCTTCTCGCCAAGGCTGCACGTCCAGGCTAACGGCCATCAGACGCCTGTCAATCTGACTGTGTGCCCTATTTTGACCAACGCCGCAACGGCTCCAGATACCCATCTTTACTTGGTCATCATGGCGGACATGTCGGAGACATCCACCGTACCCAGTCATTCGACAGACAAAGCCACCACGGCGGACAGAGCTGATGGCGTCGTCGATGCCGAATCACGTATTGCGCTCCTGAAGCAGGAATTACGCTATAAAGAAGAATCCTTGCGCAGCACCTATGAGGAGCTGGAAAGCTCAAACGAAGAACTGAAGTCGTCGAATGAAGAGATGCAATCGGTCAACGAGGAACTGCAATCCACCAATGAAGAGTTGGAAACCTCGAAGGAAGAATTGCAATCGGTCAACGAAGAACTGGCGACCGTCAATCATGAGTTGCAGACCAAGGTGTTGGAGCTCTCGCGCGCCAATAACGACATGAACAATCTGCTCGCCGGTACCGGTATTGGCACGGTCTTCGTCGACTACGAACTACGCATCCTGCGCTTTACTCCGGCGGCCAGTTCCATCATCAACCTGATTCCTTCCGACGTGGGGCGCCCGGTGGCGCATATCGTCTCTAACCTGGTCAATTACAATAGCCTGGTGGAAGATACGCGTGCGGTGCTGGATACCTTGATCGTCAAGGAAACCGCAGTGCAAACTACGACCGGAAACTGGTACACCATGCGTTTGCAGCCTTACCGCACCCTCGACAACGTGATCGAAGGCGCCGTCATTTCTTTCGTCGACATCACTGAAACCGTGCGCGCGCGTGCAGCGTTGAACAGAGCCGACGGCTTGTCGCGTCTGGCTGTCATCGTGCGCGACGCCTATGACGCCATAACAATGCAGGACATGAAGGGACGCATTCTGGCCTGGAATCCGGCAGCCGCAGCCATGTACGGCTGGAGCGAACAGGAGGCGCTCTTGATGAACGAAAACGACCGGGTACCGCCCGAATCGCGCGCCGAATATCAAGACGTGTTGGCGCGCCTGTCCAGGGGCGAGATATTGACGCCGTATCCTGCCCGTCGCTTGACCAAACAAGGCACGGCGCTTGCTGTCACTGTGACGTCTACCGTTTTGCGCGACGATGCCGGTGTCATTTGCGCCATCTCCAGCACCGAGCGGGTGTCGGCCCCGGATAGTCGATGACAAACTCCGATGAAAGTGGCGCCGAAAGACGGCGCGCTGCTCTCGCCCAAAAAAATCGCAGCGCCGCTTCTGGCGCGCGGCAGCGGCAACGGGCGGAGGCGCGTTTGCGCGAACGTGCGTTGCACTTCCCGGAGGAAAGCCCGGCGCTTACGCCGGAGGAATGCCGGCATTTGCTGCATGAATTGCGCGTTCACCAAATCGAACTGGAAATGCAAAACGAGGAGTTGCGCGAGTCGGAAACGGCGCTTGAGGCGGCACGAGAGCGTTATTTCGACTTGTACGACCTGGCGCCTGTGGGATATTGCACCGTCGACGAACGAGGCATGATCAGGCAGTCGAATCTGAACGCCGCGAAACTGCTCGGTGTGACACGTGGCACGTTGATCGGACAGCCTTTTGCGCGCCGGATCGTTCGGGAGGATCAGGACGTATATTACCTGCATCGCAAGCAGTTGACCGAAAACGGCATGCCTTGTTCGTTCGAATTGCGCATGAAGAAGGAAGACGGTACCGTATTCTGGATCGACCTGACTATCACCATTGGCCGGGATTCCAAGGGCGCAGTCGAGTTTCGCGCGATCCTCAGCGATATCGACGAACGCAAGCGGGTAGAGGTGGAGCGAACCAGCCTCCAACGGGATTTGCAGGACAAGAACATGGAACTGGAGCGCGCAAGATTGGCGGCCGACAAGGCCAACCAGGCAAAGTCGGATTTCCTTTCCAACATGAGCCACGAACTGCGTACCCCCCTGCATGCCATCCTGGGCTTTACCCAGCTTCTCGAAAGCGGCCCGCCACCTCCGACGCTCAACCAGGAGCAAAGCATCGACCAGATACTCAAAGCGGGCTGGCACCTGCTTGATTTGATCGAGGAAATCCTCGATCTCGCTGTTATCGAAGCTGGAAAAATTATTTTGACGATGGAAGCCGTCTCTCTTCCGGAGTTGATCCAAGAATGTGAAACGATGGTTTTGCCGATGGCGCAGCGTTATGACATCGGCCTTGTGTTCCCGGCCGCACAGGTAACGTTGGCCGTGTTGGCCGATCGCATGCGCATCAAGCAGGTGCTGATCAACCTGCTCTCCAACGCCATCAAATACAACCGCGCCGGGGGCACGGTAACGGTAAGCAGCGGCAAAGTGTCGGCGACGCGTATTCGCATTCGCGTGCAAGACAACGGAGCTGGATTGGCGCCGGAGAAACTGGGGCAGTTGTTCCAACCATTCAACCGCTTGGGGCAGGAAGCCGGCAGCACGAGTGGCACTGGTATCGGTTTGGTCGTCTGCAAGCGCTTGATCGAATTGATGGGCGGCACCATTGGCGTGGAAAGCGAGGTCGGGCGAGGATCGATATTCTGGGTCGAACTGGATCTCGGCGCACCGCAGGCAACACTGGTCGGCGAAGGCGAAAGTCTTTTATGACATTTGCCGACGTATTGCTTGAGCAATCATTTTTGTTTGAAATCTTTTTATTGAACCAGGCAAACTCGTTTATCATCAAATGTTTATCAATTTGGCCATATTGCGTGCTATCCTGATCAAAACGATGTCTGCCAACCTGTGCGCTTAGATCGCAACAGGTTTTCGAATGGAGGATAGGAATGAACGCTTCCGCCGTATCCACGCCAGGCGGCAACATCGCCGCATCCAAGCCTCCCGCGCGGCTTCGTAGCTGCCTGTATGTCGAGGATTCCTATGCCGACCTGTTGCTCGTCACGCAGTTGCTTGCACGCCGGCCCGATGTGGACCTGCTTACTGCCAACACTGGACCGCTGGGCGTGCATATGGCAAAAGAGCTTCATCCCGACATAATCTTCATGGATATCAACTTGCCCGGCGTGAGCGGGATGGAGGTGCTCGACAGGCTGCGTGATGATCCAGCTACGGCAGCCATCCCCGTTACGGCGTTGTCATCCAATGCCTACCCCAGCCAGATCGAGAAAGGCATGCGGAAAGGCTTGTTTCGCTACCTGACCAAGCCGTTCAAGATCGACGAGTTCATGACGGCAATCGACGACATGTTGCAACAGGCGGATCACACCTCCCGCGAAGCGGGAAGTGTGGCGCCCCCCGGCCGGTAAGACATTACTTCCGAGGTGGCAGATACCCCCCCTTTTTTTCGGCCAAGTGGTTGATTGTCCGGCGGCCGCAAGGAGAATTCGGCGGCTTACCTGCTGCGGAAGGCGAATCCTGCCAATAACCCCAGTCCTCCTGCGACCGCGACCGCGCGCCAAGGATTTTTCGCAACGTAAGCGTTGGCGGAACGAATTGCTTCTTTGACATTGGCGGTAGCGGATTCCTGCGCTTCACGGGAGTGCGTCATAGCAGTGTCCAAGAGCCGCATGCCGCGGTGGCGCAGATCCTCGGCTTTATCGCCGCTCGTTGCGGCGGCAGATTGGAACAACGCCTGTGCATCGTCGATCAAGGTGCTCACGTCGGTAGCGACTGTGTTGAGCTTTTCTTCCAGCATAGTAATCTCCAAAAAATTGGCGGGCATGCGGTTGCAAGCTTGTCGCCGCAAATGTCAGCGGGTGACATGAAAGAGCCAAGGTGTATTTCCGGTGCTGCGATGTCAACAGCGTGCGTCGGAATTGCTGCAATCGTTCAGTGCCACCATTGTGCGTTGTGCTGCGCACGATTATGCGCAATGGAATCTGGGTAGTCCGTACGCCTGCGCGCATAGTGAGGCCGTATCGTTTCTTTGCGCCTTTCGCTATAGTACAAATTTGCCGCTTATGTGCGCTACCACACAGACGGCCACCGTTGTCGAGCAATACTGTGGTCTCCGAGAGCCATACGTTATTCTAAACATCAACGATGCATTGCATGATGTTGCGGGACTTTGCGAAATCACGACTATATTGAGGAATAGCGATATGTCCGATTTCCAAAATCCGAGCCGAAACCACCTGCTATCGTCCCTGCTTGATGCAGGATGCACGCTCTTGGGCCCTCACCTCGAGTTGGTTCCCATGCGCTTGGGTGACGTGTTGTGCGAATCCGGCGAGAAATTGCAACACGTCTACTTTCCCACCACCTCGATCATCTCGCTGCAATATGTACTGCAAGACGGCGGATCGTCGGAGATTGCCGGCGTCGGTAACGAAGGGGTGTTCGGTATCTCGCTATTTATGGGCGGTAACTCCACGCCCAGCCGTGCCGTCGTACAGACCTGCGGTCACGGCTATCGTCTCGAATCCCGTTATCTGGTAGAAGAATTCAATCGCGGTGGCGCGGCGATGCGGCTGCTGCTCCGTTATACCCAGGCGCTCCTGACCCATATGGCGCAAACTGCTGTCTGCAATCGCCATCATGCTGTAGACCAGCAATTGTGCCGTTGGCTGCTGTTGACACTGGACCGCGCGCCGACCAATGAATTGACCATGACCCAGGAGTTGATCGCCCACATGCTGGGGGTGCGGCGCGAAGGTGTAACCGAGGCTGCCCGGCGTTTGCAAAATGATGGATTCATTCGCTATCGACGCGGCCACATCACGGTATTGGACCGTGCAGGCCTGGAAGGGAAGGTTTGCGAGTGTTATGCGGTGGTGAAGAAAGAGTTCGAACGGTTGATGTCGGACGCGCAACCACACCCTGAACAAACGATGGAGCGCCACTTGGCATGACAACTAACCCGAAAATATGCGCAATTGCGTTTCGCCATGGTACGCCGAGCAGAACCGAATGCAGGATTGCTGGAATGAACAGGACACCGGAAGCCGTGCCGGGAATTTTTGAAGGAATGCCATGCTAGCGTCATCTGAGATCTTTAGCGCCAACATCCTGATTGTCGACGACCAGGAAGCCAACGTTACGTTATTGGCGCAAATGTTGCGTAACGCGGGTTATGCGAACATTGCCGCAAGCATGGATCCGACGGCGGTTTGTGCGCTGCATGCGGCAAACCGATATGACTTGATTCTGCTTGATCTGCAAATGCCGAATATGGACGGCTTCGAGGTCATGGAGAGCCTAAAAAAAATTGAACACTACGGCTACCTGCCGGTACTTGCCGTAACTGCCCAGCCGGCTCACAAATTGCGCGCGCTTCGCGCGGGTGCCAAGGATTTCGTAAGCAAGCCGTTCGACCTTCCGGAAGTGCAGACCCGTATTTACAATATGCTGGAAGTCCGGCTGCTGTATCGAAAGCTCAACGAATTCAATGAGACGCTGGAGCGAACCGTGCGGGAGAGAACTGCTGAATTGCGCGACAGCGAGGCACGCTTCAGAAGCTTTACCGAACTCTCGTCTGACTGGTACTGGGAACAGGACGAAACGGGGAAATTTACCCGAATTTCCGGACCGGTCTATGAAATGCTCGGTATTGTCCCCGACGACTCGGTACACGCCGATGGCGAGACATTTTCTGGCGAATGGAATGTCGACGAACGGGCACTGCTTGATGCCAACATTGCTGCGCGCCGGCCGTTTCTGGACTTCGTCTACAGTCGCAAAAATGCGGACGGCAGCAGGCAATACCTGCAAGTCAGCGGCGAACCCATGTTCGACAATGGCAGCCGCTTTGTGGGATATCGGGGCATCGGTATGGACGTGACGGGGCACATGACGCGAAGAAAGTAGCAGTAACACGGAATTTTCGCCGGAGTGATCTTCGCTCGATAACGCTGAAGTAGCCGACGGCAGGAGCTTGCTACCTTGGCAGCTCTTCCGAGCAAAGGGGCAGTGCTGCCCGCGCCGTACACGCGGTCTCGGCGGACACCGCGTCGAGGTATCCTGCAAGCAGGGTCGATACGCGTCGTGCTGCGGATTCCAGCTCTCCAATTTCTTGTCTCTGCTCCCAGGTCAGTTCGGTGGAACAGGCAGCCCGAAGTTGCTCTTGGGTAGCGCGAAGGCGCATTTCAAGCGCGTGGCCCGTTTCCAGGATGTGACTTGCGCGCGATAGGGCGCCATCGTTTCCGGCATTGCGAATACTTTCGAGTTCGATTCTTGCTGCCATCAATGACCGCCGAACCTGCACTTGGCCAGCTTCCATTCGCATGCGTCCGCTGATGTCGGCCAGCACGATGCGTATTTCCGCTTTTCCGCCAATGTCTTGTCCCGCTGCGATTGTCAGTGCGGCCCAAAACGGTAAGCCGTCCTGTGCGACCAGGCGCAATTCCAGGGATTGCGGATCTACCCCCGCCGTCAGCCGTTTCCTGCTAAGGTAATAGATATCCTGATCTTCGGAAAAAATATACCGGGAGAACGGTCGATTGAGCAAGGCATTTCTCGTCACTCCGAAGAGCGCGGCTGTCGCCAGGTTGACCTCCCAGATCAGTCCCTGTTCGTTGATAGTGCAATAGGCGATTGGTGCAAGATCATACAAATCGAAGTAGCGTTCGCGCGCCGCATCGAGATCGGCCTGCGAATCCCGCAATGCTTCGTTCTGCATCTCCAACTCGACTTGATGCACGCGCAATTCATGCAACAGGCGTTTTCCTTCTTTGATCGAGAGTGTGCCATCTTGCGCATCGGCGTCTTTGCGCAGGAGTGCTTCCGCAATGTGCCGTTGCAAGGCTTGCAGGTGATCTGCATCGACGCCCCGTGCTTGCACGGTCGCAGAATTATCGACGTTCTCTTTTACTCCGAGTGGATCGGGAAGTGTCATTGGACGGTTTGAACGACGAGCTATTCGGCTCGTACGGTGACGCCTGCGTTACAGGCGCGGAACCGGGACTGGAGATAACAACATCGAATCGCGGTTTTCAAAATACGCCCCATGATAGGCCTTTATTTTAGTGCGCGCCCGAATTGGTGCGCAATCGGCTTCGCCAAAAATCTTGCTCGGTAGTACTTGCTCGCTGGACGAGGGATCTTTCCAGCAATATGTTCGCTATCGAACAGAACGCCGCATACGACATCCATTACATTAACTTCGCGAAACGGTTTGCATATTTATTGCTGCGTCTTGACTTACATGGAGCGCGGATTGGAAATGAGAAGAGCTGGACCCGATGAAATTGGCAAAAAATCCGATTTGAGTGGCAAGGCGGATACCCGCATGCTTGAATCACATGCCGAGGAAAAGCCTCGCCACGATTCGAATCGTGACGGCCATCATGATGTACCTCTTTTTGATATAGATTCAGGCGTTGCGGCGATAATGGGAGAGAATGCAGGGGAATTTTTCCGCATCTTCAATGAACATCTTTACGTCGCCATCTTGAGCCAGGACAGGCGCATGAGCGCAATCAGCAAGAAGTTACGTGAAGATTTCGGATTACTCGCGTTTCGCGGGTCCGAGTCATTGTCCGATTTCATTGCACCAGTCGACCGAAAAGACTCCAAGGATGGCATGTGGCGCACGATCACGCAAGAGGGTATCTGGCGCGGGGACGTTTGCCATCGCGCTAGGGGAGGGGCAATGTCCTGGTTTGATGCTTCCGTCATAGCCTGCAACGGTGATGTCGGAGAAAACAGTCGTTACATTGCAATCTTCACGGACATTACGGCGCGCGTAGAAAACGAAGCGGCCCTGCGTGTATCGAAAAACGATTTGCGCGCGCTGGCAAACCACCTGGACTTTTCCCAGGAGTGCGAGCGCAAACGGATTGCCAGGGAAATCCATGATGAGCTAGGTCAACACTTGCTGGCGTTAAAAATGGATTTGGCGGGGCTGCAAATGACTTCGGCACTGGTGCAGCCGCGCATCGCGCGCGACAGCGCCGAGCTCATGCGAAGCGTGGATGAGACGATGCTTCATGTCAAACGCATCATCAACGACTTGCGCCCGGTCGCGCTCGATGATGGATTGGTGGAGGCTGTTCGGACCTGCGCCGGATCTTTTACCCGGCGTCACAAAGTTCCCTGCGATTTGTCTCTTGCCGAAGTTTCAGCGGGATTGAATGAAGTTGCCGTGACGACTCTGTATCGAGTCCTGCAGGAGTCTTTGGTCAACATCGGACGACATGCACAAGCCAGTCGCGTCAATATCGCATTGCTATGTACACGCAATGCCACTTCAATCGAGATCGATGACAATGGCGTCGGCATGTTTCCGGCTCCGTGCAATCGAAGGAAGACGTTCGGTTTGCTGGGAATGAAGGAACGCGTCGAAATGCTGGGCGGCACCTTGACGATCATCTCCAAAATCGGCGCCGGCACAAAAATCATCGCGTCGATGCCGCATAAATAGCGGGATTGGACCTGCAGTTTTCCCACATTGTTTGACAATCAGCAAACCGGATAGCCGGGCAGACGGTAGTCTGTAGTGTGTGAGTGGCGCCTTTCGTGATCCGTCGTTCGCTTCATCGACATTTTCCTGACTGTGGACGACATGAAAATCAGCTACAAGACCGTGCCGCACGCCGCAAGCTTGTGTTGTGCTGCATCTCTATGCGCATTGGCGGCGTGCTCCACCAACCCGCCCTTTATGCTGTCCAACACCGGGCAGGGCGGGTCAGATCGAGCGGACGGCGATGCGCCTAAAGTGCAACTGATTACCGAAAAATTGGTCCGGGAGCAAAAAGCGCAGCGCGAACTGCAGGTCGGGCAGGAACTCGATAATTTGATTGCGCCGATCCAGCCTTACACGATTGGTCCCGGCGACATCATTCTCGTCGTCATTTGGGGGCACCCGGAGTTGGTGGCCGGTGCGACGATCACCTCCCAGCCGACCGCTGGTGGCGTGCAGACCGCTAGTACGGCCGAGCAAACGCCCTTCGGCTTCATGGTGGACCACGACGGCATGCTGCAATATCCCTTCGTCGGCTCGTTAAAGATGGCCGGGTTGACCGAAGGCGAGGCGCGGGAACTGCTGAGCGGAAAAATCGCCCGCTACATCAACCACCCGAACGTCACGTTGCGCATCCAATCTTACCGCAGCAAACGCATCTACATCGACGGTGAGGTAAAGACGCCCGGGCTTGAAGCGATCAACGATATCCCCATGACCTTGATCGAAGCCCTGAACCGGGCGGGCGGCGTCTTGCCGACCGCCGATCAAAGCCAGATCAAGGTGACCCGGGGCGGCATAAACTATTCCGTCAACCTTCCGAAACTGATTCAACGGGACGTCGACCCATCGACCTTGTTGCTGATTGGGGGCGACGTGGTTCGTGTACCGTCGCGCGACGATAACAAGGTGTTTGTCACCGGCGAGGTGACCACGCCGAAGTCGCTCACCATGCACAACGGCGCCCTGACTCTCAACGAGGCGTTGGGTGAATCCGGCGGCGTCAATCCATTGTCGGGGGATCCGCGGCAGATCTACGTCGTACGCAAGGTCGGTTCTGCGCCTGTCGTGTATCAGCTTGATGCGAAGTCGACGGATGCACTGGCGATCGCCGAGAGCTTCGAACTCAATCCCAAGGACTTGATCTATGTCGCACCGACCGGCCTGACCGATTGGCATCGCACCATCAGTCTGCTTTTACCGGAAGCGCTGTCGACCGCCGTAGGCGCCGGGAGAGCGCCGTGAATTCCAGCGAACACATCAACGCGCTTTCCACCAGGTCGCCGCGCAACCTCTCGATCAACTCCTCTTACATCGACTCGGCTCCGACCATGGTGCCGTACGAGGAGGAAATGGAGATTTCCAGTTATCTCGACATCCTGCTCGACAACCTGTGGCTGATCCTGGGCGTCACACTCGCTGTGACGGTGTTGGCGGCGGCTTATGCGTTCCTGCAGACGCCCGTATATGAGGCGACCATGCTGATCCAGGTGGAAGAGGACAAGCCGAATACCTCAAAGAACATGCTCGGTGACATCTCAACGTTATTCGACGTGAAGACCGAGGCCATCTCTGAAATGGAGTTGATCAACTCCCGTCTCGTCGTCGGTCGAGTAGTAGACGACTTGCAGCTTGACGTCAATGTGCGGCCAAAACTGTTCCCAACTATTGGACGCTGGATATTCGCGCATGGCAACGCGCCATCCACGCCAGGCATCTTCGGATATGGCGGATATCTATGGGGTAACGAGACGATCAACATTGCCACCTTCACCGCCGCCGACGCACTGCAAGACAGGGACTTCATGATCACCTCGGGTGCAAACGGCACCTATCAAGTGGAGCAAGAGGAATTACACGTAGCACAGGGCGGAACGATAGGTGTGCCGTTAAACGTTGAAACGGCCTTTGGAAGCATGCAAATGATGATCGAGCACCTGTCTGCGAAACCAGGCGGCGTATTCATCCTGAGATACCGGCCGAAGGCGGCTGTGGTCCGGGATTTGCAGAAGTCGCTCACCGTTGCAGAGCGCGGCAAGCAGTCCGGCATCATTTCGGTCACGCTCGAGGGCGAAAACCCGGCTGCGACAAGCAATATCCTGTCCGCGATCGGAAAGGAATACCTGCAGCAAAACATCACGCGGAAACTGGCGGAAGCTGAAAAATCCTTGGCTTTCGTCGATGCGCAGTTACCCGACCTGAAGCAAAAGCTGGACAAGTCCGAGGCTGATTACTTCCAATTCCGTAATGGGCATGGAACCATTGATCTGCCCGAGGAAGCAAGGCTGAGTTTGCAGCAGAGTGCGGCGGACAAGGCCAAGCGTCTGGAATTGCAGCAGAAGCGTGAAGAGTTGCTTGTCAATTTCACGGAAAACCATCCTGTCGTGATTGGCTTGGACAAACAGATCCGTTCTGTGAACGCCGAAATCAATGCCATTACCGAGCATATCCGCCAGCTACCGCTGGTGGAAGAGGACCTGCTCAGGCTGGGGCGGGAGATGAAGACCAATACCGACCTGTATGCGGCTTTGCAAAGCACGGCGCAACAGTTGCGCCTCGTGAAAGCAGGGAAGGTCAGCAACGTACGTCTGATCGATGCGCCTGTGATTCCAGACAAACCCTTGCGGCCGAACCGGCCCAAGATAATTGGCCTGGCTTTTATTGCCGGCTTGATTCTCAGTCTTGCCGCGGTCGTTTTCAAAAAGATGCTTCGTGGCGGCATCGACGATCCACGCAAGATCGAGCAGATGCTCGGCGTCAAGGTTATCTATGCTTGTATCCCGCATAGCAAAATGCAGGGTGAGCTTTTGAAACGGGCAACTTCTCACACCAAGGTTTTGCCACTGCTCGCAGCCCTGTCGCCGGCGGATTCTGCCATAGAGAGCTTGCGCAGTTTCCGCACCACCTTCCAGAATACTGCAGTCAGGTTCAACAACAATGTCGTCATGATTACCGGTCCGACGGCCGGCGTCGGCAAATCCTTTATTTCCGCAAATTTTGCAGCAGTGATGGCCTCGAGCGGCAAACGAGTCTTACTGATCGATTCGGATTTCCGCAATGGGCACCTGCACCGATACTTCGGACTGGAGCGGAAGAACGGGCTGTCTGACCTGATATCGGGAATGAAGCAGCCTTCGCAAGTCATCCATCATGACGTCTTCGACAACCTGGACTTCCTCAGTACCGGGGCGCTGCCGCCGAACCCTTCCGAATTCCTGTTGCACGAAAATTTCGGAGAACTGCTCAATCTGCTTTCAAGCGGATACGACTACATCCTGGTCGATCCGCCGCCCATCCTCGCCGTGTCCGACTCTCTGGTCATCGGCGCGCATGCCGGAGCCGTATTCATCCTGACGCGCTCGGACGTCACGACAGACAGCGAAATCAACGAGTCGATCAAACGCCTGAACCACGCGGGTATCTCGCCGACCGGCATCCTGTTCAACGATTTGAAAGTGCGTTCCCGACAATATGAAATCTACAACTATGAAACGGATGAAGATCTGCTGCGCCTTTCATGAACGTGAAGCGGGTTTGAGCCGGCGGGATTGTCGGAAATAAATCGCTAATCAAAATTCAAGGACGAGGAGACACGATATGCAAACAGCGTTTTCATCGCGAGTGGGCGACGACATTGGGGAGTCTGGTGCGGAGGTCGCAGAAATTCACAAGCCGCCAATACCATTCCATTACCAGGAAGAGGTTCCCCAATTTGTCGGCCCCGAAATCGAACGGCTGTACGCTAACCTGTATTCCTCGCTTCCCCATCTCGCGATCGAGGGCCGGCTGGACGATGCGAGCACCTATGTCGTCCGCGTTGAGGGAAAATTGACGGCCGTCATGCTCTACGAGATGGATGGCAACAAGGTAACCGTATTGAACGAGGTCATCGATCTGGGCAGGGCGGAGATCATCCAGTTTTCGAAATATATCTTCGGTGTATTCAAGCACGTCCAGGTCATCTGTTTCCGCGCCATCCACACCGACATTCGTCCCGTACCATTCAGAATCCAGTGCTTCAACTATCTGGAGGACATGACGATAGCGTTGCCCGATAGCGAAGACACCTATACCGCCATGTTGAGCCCGAAGAACCGCAGCAATTTGCGCCGGAAATTCAAGTCGATTCAGGCGGATTACCCTTCCTTTGAAATAAAGTGCGTTGAGAAGGAAGACATTCAGGAAGAGCAGATATTGACGCTGGTAGGATTCAACCGCGCGCGCATGTCGGCAAAGAAGAAGGCATCCAACTACGCCAAGGCGGAGAGCGACCGGCTGGTTCAACTGGCAAGGAAAAATGGCGTGATGATGCTGGCGCTCATCGAAGGCAAGATCTGTGGCGGCGTTGTCAGTTACCGGATCGGTGAAAATTATTTCTCGCTGATGGTGGCGCACGATCCAAAATATAACGAATACAGCCTTGGCCTTCTTTGCAATTATCGCGCCATCTGTGAATCGATACGCCATGGAGCAAAGGAACTGCACTTTCTTTGGGGGCGTTACCATTACAAATACACGCTGATGGCCACGCCGCGCGAGCTGGATTTTGTGGTCCTGTACCGTTCGAGGCTGGCTTACTTCTTCAATATCGGGGTGGCGGCGAGAGCGCATGGCCTGCGGCTGAGACGCAAGTTTTTCTTGTGGAAGCACCATCACAAGCAGGAAAAAGGTATGTTCTATCGCCTGTCGAAATTCCTGCCGTGTTGAACGGCCAGGAAAGTCTTTCCAGGACCGATCATCGTCTTCCTCAAATATTCCCCAACAACAATGCACGATTCGATTGGCGCCAGCTTCCCCGTCCTGAAGTTTTTATTGCGGGTAGTGGATATGGTCGCCCTGTTTTTTGCTGGGGAGCTTTCCGGGTTTCTTCGCTTTGGCCAGCCCTTGGGGCAAGAGCCACCGATTTATTCGACGCTGCTTTACTTTTGCTGCATGCTTGCCTTCATCCTGTTCCGCAAATCCGATCTTTATGAATCGTGGCGCGGGCGGTCCGGCATTGCCATGTGCGGAAAAATCGCCACTGCCTGGACAGGGGTATTGCTGGCGGGTCTGCTTTTCAGCTTCCTGCTGCATCAAGCCGAAGACGTCTCCCGCTTGTGGGTTCTTTACTGGTTCGTTACGGGCACGTTGCTGATTTTTTGCGTTCGATGGACATGCTACTTCCTGTTATGGCAGTTGCGTAAGCATGGCCTCAACAGGAAGAAGGTCGTCATCGTTGGTTACGGTGAAACCGGTTCTGAATTACACGAACGCGCGCGGCAACACGACTGGATCGGTTACGAAGTGATGGCCGTGCACGTCTGCGGCGAGCATTGCCGCGACATCGACGAAAGCGTGGTTGAAAAAATCGATTACATGGAAGACATCGCAGACTATGTTTCGAGGCAGGGGATCGACGAAATCTGGATCGCCTTGTCGCTTCGCTCTTCGGACAAGCTGGAGAAGCTGCAATATCTGCTGCGCAACCTCCTGGTCGACATCAGATGGATCCCCGACACCATAGGTGTGCAGTTGCTGAGCACCAGGGTCGGCGATTTCCTGGGGTTTCCCGCTGTCGACATCAACCTCCCTGCTGCGAGCGGCTTGAACGGTATTGCCAAGACGGTATTCGATAAATGTTTTTGCATCACCGCGCTTGTCTTGCTGTCACCCTTGCTGTGTGTGATCGCCATCGGCATCAAGGTGTCGTCGCCAGGGCCGGTCTTGTTCCGGCAACCCCGCCTGGGCCTGAACGGCCGGCGGTTCAATGTCTACAAATTTCGTAGCATGAATCTCCACGGCGATTCCGGCAAGCTCAAGCAGGCGAAGAAGGGCGACGACAGAATCACGGCCTTTGGACGGTTTTTGCGGCGCACCAGCCTTGATGAGCTACCGCAATTCCTCAACGTGCTGTTCGGCGACATGTCGATCGTCGGACCGAGGCCGCATGCGTTGCAGCACAACCAGATGTACAGCGAATTGCTCGAAACTTACATGATCCGCCACCGCATGAAACCCGGAATCACCGGCTGGGCGCAAATCAACGGCTACAGGGGGGAAACGGACAAGTTGGAAAAGATGAAGAAGCGGGTGCAATACGACGTCTTTTACATACGGAATTGGTCGCTGTTGCTGGATATCCGGATCATTGCCTGGACCGCACTCAAGGGCTGGTCCGGCAAGAACGCCTACTGACCTTTGCCCGCGACGTCTGCCCAGGCGCCCGCCAATCCCTGAAGCGCTTAGCGTTGCGCTCGCGCGCGGCCGCTTCCATCCATATCACCCATGCAGCAGATCCTGCATTGTTTCTGCACCTCCTTGTCTCCGGCGAAGGACTGAATGCGCTTCGTATGACAAACGTCAATACCGCTCACGTTCATTCAAATGAAAATGAACGCATGGAATCCGGTGAACGACGTGTCGAAGGGGGTATCTTGGAAAATGATTTGCTGCCCAATGTTTTGCTGCCCGATACGGTTGGAGCGGTGTCGGCGAAGGCCGGAAAGATCGCGTTGATCACGGGCATAACGGGCCAGGACGGTGCCTATCTGGCTGAGTGCCTGCTCGGAAAAGGATACATCGTTCATGGTATCAAACGGCGCAGTTCGATGTTCAATACGGGCCGGATCGACCATCTTTATGAAAATCCGCAGGACGAGTCGCGGCATTTGTATCTGCATCATGGCGACATGACGGACACGTCTTCGCTGATGCGGATCGTAGAGAAGGTGCGGCCCGACGAAATCTACAACCTGGCGGCGCAAAGCCACGTCGCGGTGTCGTTCGATGAACCCGAGTACACCGCGAATTCGGATGCACTCGGACCACTGCGGATTCTTGAAATCATGCGCATTCTTGGACTGGCTGGGGCGACGAAATTCTATCAGGCATCGAGCTCGGAAATGTATGGCATGGTGCAACAGACGCCGCAAACCGAATCCACACCGTTTTATCCACGCAGTCCCTATGGGGCTGCCAAGCTCTACGCCTACTGGATCACGGTGAACTATCGGGAAGCCTATGGAATGTTCGCTTGCAATGGCATTTTGTTCAACCACGAATCACCCTTGCGCGGAGAGACCTTCGTCACACGCAAGATCTGCCGGGCACTGGCGCGCATCTCCGTCGGGCTGCAGGACTGCCTCTATCTGGGCAATCTCGATGCCCGGCGCGATTGGGGGCATGCGCGGGATTATGTGGAGGCGCAATGGCTGATGCTCCAGCAGGAGCGTGCCGCCGATTATGTGATCTCCTCGGGCGAACAACATACTGTTCGGGAATTCGTTGAAGCGGCTGCTGCGGAGGTGGGCATTGTTCTTTCCTGGGCCGGTGCCGGAGAGGATGAAGAGGGTTCGGTCTCCGGCGGCTATGTCGCCGGACGCGAATCGACGACAGTGCGGCCGGATCAAGTCATTGTCAGGGTCGACCCGCGATATTTCCGGCCGACCGAAGTCGACAGCTTGCTCGGCGACTATACAAAGGCGCAGCGCGAACTCGGCTGGAGCCCGAAGACGACATTCCCTGAACTTGTGCGGGAAATGATGCAAGCCGAACTGGTCGAATTGCGCAAATTTGCGCTCGTGCAAGATAGCGGCTTCCCGATCCACACCCATCACGAATGAAAACAACTGGAGACCTGACATGGCAAGCGAATTCGGCAAGAGGATTTACGTCGCAGGGCATAGCGGCCTGGTAGGTTCGTCCATCGTGCGTGCGCTGGGTAGGAAGGGGGAGGCAAATATCGTGACGAGGACACATGCTGAGCTGGACCTGCGCGACCAGGGCCAGGTCCAGGCCTTCTTTGCTTCAGAGATGATCGACGAAGTTTATCTCGCGGCCGCCATGGTGGGCGGCATCCACGCCAATAACAGCTATCCGGCAGACTTCATTTACGACAACTTGATCATACAGGCCAACGTCATCCAGGAAGCCTGGCGCAATGGCATCAGGAAGCTTCTTTTTCTTGGCTCCTCCTGCATCTACCCGCGCATGGCGCCACAGCCGATCAAGGAAGAATATCTGATGAGCGGGCCGTTGGAGCCGACCAACGAAGCGTATGCAATGGCGAAGATCGCCGGCATCAAGCTTTGCGAGAGCTTCAACCGCCAATATGCGACCGATTATCGCAGCATCATGCCGACCAACCTGTATGGCCCGGGCGACAATTACCACCCTGAGAACAGTCATGTGATCCCGGCACTGATGCGCCGCTTCCATGAGGCCAAGCTCAGCGGCGCGAAAGAGGTGCTGATCTGGGGCACGGGAAGCCCCCGGCGCGAATTCCTGTATGTCGATGACATGGCCGAGGCAAGCATTTTCGTCATGGGATTAAGCGAGCGCGCCTACAAGCAAAACACAACCGAAAGACTCTCCCATATTAATGTCGGAACTGGTGTCGACGTGACGATCTCGGAGATCGCGGCACTGATATCGAAAGTCACCGGTTACCAAGGGCGGATTGCGTTCGACGCGAGCAAGCCCGATGGAACGCCACGCAAATGGCTCGACGTGAGCCGGCTCAGCGAGATGGGCTGGTGTTCGGGCGTGGATCTGGAAAACGGCTTGAACGAAACCTATCAGAGTTTTTGCAGGAGCGAGATGCTCAACACGCGCCGCACCCAGGCCAGGGCGCTGGATCGGCGATCACGCGAGCTGCGCCTGGAATTCCAGCTCGGCAAAAACGTACCCAACCCGGCGTCGAACGTGCTTCACGCATCGTTTGGCGGACAGGACGCGCTTTCCCCGCCTCTGATGGAAGCTGGGGCAGGCCGGGAATAGGGTATCCGATTTGGACGCGCTTGAGGGATGCGGAATGGAACGAAGAAAAGGCAGCTTTGAGCCGGCGAAGCGCCACTACACCACCCGCTGCGGTTCCCCCAACCGCGTCCAACCCGGCAAAGGAAAATAATGACGCCTCTCGCGGCTGGCCGCACTTCACCTTTCACAATGGATTTGTCTCGTATGGAGCGGCAGGATCGCGCTATGGCAGCGGCGGGAAATGATCAAGGATAATCACCTGCGCCAGCCGGTCAAGGGCGGTTTGTTTCGACCGCATCTCCTGGCGATAAGCGGCCCATTCGCCCTGAGCCTGCTCAACCAATTCATTGGCGGTGGTGGAAATTTTCTCCTTAATGTCTACCTGGCGCGCACGTTGACGCTGGACCAGTTCGGGATCTATGGGATCGGTTTCGGCATATGCATGCTCTATGTCGGTGTTGGAAATGCGGTCATATTGACCCAGATGATTGTCAATATGCCCGACAAGGCAGAGTCGGAGAAAATCGTCTATGCCCAAAGCATGCTGCTTTCGCTATGCCTGATGAGCGCTTCCATTTTTCTTCTGGCGGCGGTGGGATCGATCGTCGTCATGGTGTTCAAGCCCGAACTTGTCCATTTCTTGCCGGCCGCATTTTCCATAATGCTCGCTGCCGTATCGCTGCTCGGTGCCGAGTTCTTCATTTGTTATGCGTTTCTGCGCAGGCAGGAACTCGCGGCCGTTGCCGTCAATGCACTGACCATGCTGGTGATACTGACGGGGTTTGTACTCTGTCAGCTGTGCCATGTCGACGCAAGCGGCTCCCTGGCTTTGCTGCTTTACGCCGCCGGCGCCTCGTTAAGCGCCCTTGTTGCCTACCTGATTTCGCCGCTGCGCTTGCGCCTGCATCAACCGAAGTTGCTGGCGCACTTCACCGAGTCCTGGGTGCATGGCCGATGGGCATTGGGGGGCGTCGCGCTGACCTGGCTGCAATCCCAGACCTACACCTATGTACTGGTTTTCTTCCTGGGGCCGGTCGGAATTGGCCAAGCCAACGCAGGCCGCATATTCATTTCCCCGTTCAACTTCATTCTCACCTCCATCAACAAGGTAGCCATTCCACGCCTTGTGGAATTTCGAGACAGCAATCGCGTCAAAATGTTCCGGATTTCGTTCTTGCTCACTGCGGGCCTGCTTGTACTGACGACGCTTTATTCCGCGGCGTTGCTGGCCAATATGGACTACGTATCGAATCTCGTCCTGGGGCGTCATGATGCGACCATAACATCGGTAGTGTGGGTCTGGTGCCTGATGTTGGTCGTGCAGATGGCCCGCAGTTGCGGAGGCGTTCTGTTGCAGGTGCAGCGCAAATTTCGCTTGCTCATGTTGGCCAATATTCCGAGCGTCATCGTTACCATCGCGATGTCCGTCATTCTGATCGCCCGGTTTGGCGTCAGCGGCGCCATATTGGGGCTGCTGGGCGGCGAGCTTGTGCTGGCATGGCTTATCTGGAAGGAGGTTCTGCGTGAACGGGCCATCATATGACCCCACGACCGTCGATGTCTGTATCGCAACTTACAAGCGGCCGGAGGCACTGAAGATATTGTTGCATACCCTGGAAAAGCAAAATCTGGACTGCATCCGCCTGCGCGTGATCGTGGTCGACAACGATCGTCACCGCAGCGCAGAAAAGACGGCCTATGCATTCTACGGATCGAAGCGTTTCGATTTCGTCTATGACGTCGAGCCGGAGCAGAATATCGCCCTGGCGAGAAACCGTTGTTTGAGCCACGTCGAATCCGACTACGCGGCGTTCATCGACGATGATGAGATACCTTCCGAACGTTGGCTGGAGTCGCTTTTGTCATGCATGGTGAAATATCGCTGCGACATCGTATTTGGCCCAGTCTTCAAGCTGCTTCCCGGGCAGGCACCGTCCTGGGCGGAAAAATGCTTCGAGACGGCACGGCGGCAGACCGGAGCGCATGTGGAGTTTGGCGGTGCCGGAAATGTCTTGATGGCATCGCGCATTCTCGAAGACGGCAAGATGCGGTTCGATCCATCGTTCGGATTGACAGGAGGAGAAGACACGGATTTTTTCTATCGGCACTCCCTCGCAGGCCGATCCCTGGTGTGGTGCGATGAGGCGATGGTGGCTGAACCGGTGCCGGATGCGCGCTTGACACTGCGCTGGGTGTGGCTGCGGGGCTTTCGCGGCGGGCAAGTCTTCAACCGCGTGTTTGTCAGCCGCTATACCCCTATGCGCAAGTGTTTGTGGTTCGGTACCAAGGTGGCGCAGGTGCTGGCCGGCCTGGTGGCGGTCGTCGTGCTACGTCTTTTTTCCTACCCGGCCTGCATTGCAATGACGGTGCGCATTGCCGCTTCCGCCGGCCAGTTATCGCGCTGCTTCAACGGAGGGGATTTTGAAGAATATGGCGATACCCAGGCCGGTTGAGGCGGCATTGCCGTTGCGGCGCAAGAACATACCCGACAGGTGGAAGGCACTGCCGTTCCTCACCCTGATTGCCGTAAGCGGATTACCCTTGAACTACGAATTGGTCGAGTCACGCCCGATGACAGTGGCCGATGTCGCAGGGTTGACTTCGGATGCCACGGCCACGTCGAATTCGGGGAGTTCCCTCCTTTTCGTGCTGTTCCTGGCTGGGCTTTATGCCTTGTCCGGCGTCATGGTCATGCATAAGCCCAGGTTGGTCGCCGGCATGTTCCGGCGCCAGTGGCCTCTGGCTGGCTTGGTGATGCTGGTTGCTTCGGGGGTAATGTGGTCCATGCGTCCGGAAAAGACGATGTTGAGTGCGGTACACCTGTTTGGCATCGTGCTGATTGGGGCCGCTGCGGCACTTCATTACCGGCACGACCCTTGGGCGCTGCCCAGGCACTTGAGCTATTTGCTGGGCGTCAACATGCTATTGCAAGTCGGTGCCGCACTCGCGATACCGTCTTACGCGATCGATTGGCAGGGGCGTTGGCAGGGTTTCACCTCGCATCCCAATACTCTGGGCGCTTTGGCATACACCACGTTGTGGGCAAATAGCGTCATGTTGATCTGCCGGCGACCGGGCAGCCGCTATCCGCACGTTTTCTTTGCCTTTTTCGCTGTGGTGGCTATGCTCGAAGCGAATAGCGTCACCTCCATCGTGACAGCATCTTGCAGTGTGTTGTCGATTTTCGTTGTAGCGAAAGTTGCGGGCGCGGGCACCAGGAAACGGTTTTTCGTCGGCTTGCTGATCATCGCCTGTGCGTTCATTGTGCTTATCTGCCTGGTCGCAAGCCAATTCGACATGGGCTGGGTCATGGAGTCATTCGGCCGAGACAGCAATTTCACAGGCAGGACCTCAGTGTGGGAAGATGCGCTTTCGGCCATATCGCGACGGCCGATCTTGGGATGGAGTTTCGATGACCACGCCTTCCTGATCGAGACTGAGAACATGCCTTATCCCACCTATCACAACGGCTGGCTCGATCTTTGCGTGAGCGGCGGCCTGGTGTCCATCGTCCTGTTTGCCGCTCTGTTGGCCACCTGGGCTCGTAGTTTCTTTAGGCGCGGGGGCGTCGCGGCTACCCTGATGCCTTGCTCCATTCCTTTCGTCGTCGGATACATGGTACACAACCTGACTGAGGCCTCGCTGCTGGCCGCGCGCGGGCAGATGTGGCAAATTTTCCTGATTCTGCTCCTGCTTGGTTCCTGCAATATTCCCGCCGCACAGCGGCACTGACAGACTGAAAAAGGTGTCAATTGCGAAAACGATGCCAGTGCATGACATTTGTCAACGCTGCCACTTCCTATTGAAGCCAAAATAGCATGGTTTTCTTGAGGAGCCGCAAGGCGAAGAACCGTGAACCTGACGAAAAAGAACGGAAGCCGCGTCCGGGTTGTCATCGTTGAGAGACAACTGCTGCATTATCGCGCCGCTTTTTATGAGCTCTTGCGCGAATTGCTCCACCTCGATGGCGTGGAGCTTCAATTGTTGGTCGGCAAGGGAACTGCAGCCGAAGAGAAGAGGCGGGACGAAGTGACCGTCCCTTGGGCCACGCCGATCGCGACTCATTACTTCTTTGGCGGTGCGCTGTGCTGGCAACCGTTCGGGGTATATGCGCGAGACGCAGACATGGTGATTATTCCGCACGAGAACAAGATGCTTTACAACCTGTGGCTGATTTTTTTCAACCGTCCGAAGCGCATTGCTTTTTGGGGGCACGGGGCGAATATGCAATCCTCCAGACCGAACGGCTTGAAGGAACGTTTCAAGCGCTGGACCGTCGGCAAGGTCGATTGGTGGTTTGCCTATACCGAAAGCAGTGCGAAATTAGTCGAACAAGCGGGTTTTGCCAGCGAATGCATCACCGTGGTCGAAAATGCCGTCGATACGCAGAAAATGAAAAGCGAGTGCGATAGCGTCACCGGCACCGAGCGCGATCATTTGCGACGGAGCCTGGGGCTTGAGGAAGGGCCGGTCGGCGTCTTCGTGGGTTCGCTCTACCGGGAAAAGATGCTCGGCTTTCTTCTGGAGGCAGCACACCTGATACGGCGGCACGTACCCGGCTTCTCGCTGCTGATCGTTGGAGCCGGGCCCGAGCAGAGGGTGGTCGACGAGGCGACGAAGGATTTTTCCTGGATTCGTTGCCTGGGTCCGCTTCGCGACCGGCGCAAGTCCGAGATCCTGATGCTGGGCGACGTGCTGCTCAACCCCGGGCTTGTAGGACTGGGGATACTGGACTCCTTCGTGAGCGGCAGACCCATGTTTACCACGGATTGCGGTGTGCACTCGCCCGAAATTTCCTATCTGTCCAACTGGAAGAACGGCGTCATGACCCCGGTCGACCGCAAGATCTATGCAGAAACAGTGAGCGAAGTGCTGCAGCACCCGGAGATGATCGAAATTCTGCGTCAGGGCGCATTGACCAGTGCGTCGAAATACACACTGGAGAACATGGCCGGCAGGATCAGGCAAGGAATTCGCGCCTGCCTGTTGTCGCAATAGCGCTACGCGCTTTCCTCAATTTTGCATGTTGCTGCAGCTTCGCATCCGTGCATCTTCGGTAATAGGGCTGTTCGATGAATAACGCTCATGCAAAAAAATTCCGCATTCTTGTCGTCGGCGACGTCATTTCCAATAACCGGCCTGGCGGCGTGCGGCGCACCCGGCGGCTTACGTCTCCGGCCCGAGCCGGTGATATGCCGTTCTTCGGCGGCGCGGCAAATATCGCCAGGATTGCATCCGGAATGGGCAACACGGTCGGTTTTCTTCTTTTGGGGCAGACCGGCGCCGAGGCGCGGCTTCATCAGATTACGCATTTTCACGACTTATTGGCGCGATACCAGGTGATCGTATTTTCGGAACATGGACATTGCGCACCAAGCGAGACCAATGCCATGATTGGAGCCGCACGGTTGGCGGGAAGGCGGGTGCTGGTAGACCTGGATGGCAATGGGGTCGGCATACCGACGGGTGCATCGCTGATGATCTGTAACGCCGCCACCCTTCGGCGTCTCATTGGAACGTGGCGTAGCGAGAATGAACTCGTGGTCAAGATGGACATGCTCCTCTCTGGTTTTCACTGCGAAGGCTTCTTGGTCAATCTGCATGAGGCGGGAACCGTTCTTTACCTGCCGGGGGGGGCGGTTCATTTTACCAACATGATTCGATGCGACAGGCACTACCTGTTGGCGGCAGTTGCGGCGGAGCTGAAAGCAGGCATTTCTTTGGCAAAAGGCTTATGCGCCGCAAGCGACCGCTTTGATCCGGAAGCGGCGGAATCCGGCTTGGACTCGTCGTTCCCGGAAATGGCGCTTTCGTGAGCCATCGATGATTTTTACCTTTTCTGTGGACGATGGGCATCCGTCCGACATGAAGATGGCGGATCTTCTCGGGCGGCACGACATGCCGGGAACCTTTTACATTCCTATCGTCAACGACGAGGGCCAAAAAGTCTTGCCTCCGACCCTGATTCGCGAGCTCGGACAGAGGTACGAAATAGGCTCGCACACCTTTTCCCATTGCTTTCTCAACGCGGTAGACCTCAGCCAGGCGAACCTGCAGATCACCGGAGGCAAGACAATGCTGGAAAACGTGCTGGGCCGCGCGGTGGCGGGATTCTGTTACCCTGGAGGCCGATTTCGCAAGGAGCATGTCGAGTTGGTCAAGTATGCGGGATTCGCGTATGCGAGGACGACAATGAATCTCTGCTTCGACGCCGGCGTCGACCGCTATCGGATGCCGACCAGTTTCCAGTTTTACCCACATGATCGCGCGGTATATGTGCGCAATTTCGTGCGCGGCGGCAGGTGGGCGCATCGCTTTGACGGCTTGCAGCTTATCCTTGGTCGCAAGGCCTGGATAAAGCGCATGTACCGGTTGTTTGATCACGCTCACGCGAACAATACGGTTTTTCACCTATGGAGTCATTCTGGAGACGTGGATTCGTTGGACGCATGGGACGAACTGGAAGAGTTTCTCGCCTACGTGCGAGAGTGCGTGCCGCCCACAAACCGCCTGTGCAATGGCGATCTGGCGGCATTGTTCTTTCCGCCGGCCCCTCAGGAAATGCATAGATGAGCTTTTGGGAGCATCTTTCCAATCTGGCAGACGTGGTGTCGATGGGATTCGCTGCAGCCATGATTGCGACGGGGCTCGTTTTCGGGCGCGCCTGGCGCGCGGCGGGCATCTGGTGCGGGCTGATCGGCGCAGGAATGATGCTGGTCGTTGCCTCCAAGATCGCTTATCTCGGCTGGGGCTGGGGAATCTGCCGTTGGAACTTTACCGGCTTCAGCGGGCATGCAACCAGGGCGATGGCAATTGCCCCTGTTTTCTTTCATCTGATACTGAATCGAACATCGCTGCCGCTGCAGCGTGCAGGTGTCCTGCTGGGCATCGCATTCGGTTTCGCGGCCGGCATGTCGCGCCTGGCATTGCACGTACATTCACTGTCGGAGGTCGTTGCCGGATGGCTCCTGGGCGGAACAGTTGCATTGCTTTTTATCTGGAGCGGCAAGGATCAGGAGGAACCCAACCGGCAGAACTTCGAATTGAATAAATTTGCTGCCATTTTCGGCATATTGATACTGGCCGCGCTGCCGGCACCGGGAAGCGGAACGACCCAGAAGGTGCTGGTCGAACTTTCGATTTTTCTTTCGAAGCACGAGGTTGCCTTTTCCCGTAACGATTGCGCAGTTCAACTCGCGCGATTGCAGAATTGGTACATTCACAGCAGTTTTTGAGCGATTGTCTTCGTTTTCGTGACGAACGACGGTAACTGGCAAGTAAAAACATTGCATTATCCGGAAGACGTGTTAGCTTGAAGCGGGAGCGTGCAATTCAGATGTGCCGGACACGCCATCGCGTAACGTGCGACATTTGGCGTCATCACATCGTGACCCGATTCCGCTTGCCTTGGGGCAGTAGCCCATAACCACCGCGCCACCGGATCCCCAAAATGATTCGATTGTTGATTGCAGACGACCATACAATCATGAGGGAGGGGTTGAAGCGCATCCTCGGAACTGCACAAGACATCGAAGTCGTGGGCGAAGCATCCAATGGATTTGAAGTGCTGGAGCGCGTAAGGAAAGGTGGCTTCGACCAGGTCTTGCTCGACCTGTCCATGCCGGGGCGCAGCGGCGTCGACTTGATCCGACAGATCCTCCTTGAAGTGCCTGGCATTCCCATACTCGTTTTGACGATGTATGACGAGGGGCAATATGCAGTGCGAGCGTTGCGCGCCGGCGCGCAGGGTTATCTCACCAAGGAAAGCGCAGGCGATCAACTATTGCATGCGATCAGACGGGTTGCATCGGGGCGGCCGTATATCAGCATTGAAACCGCCGAGGAATTGGCCAGAAATCTCATGGCGCCGAAGGAAAGTTTGCCTCACAAGCGGCTGACGGACCGCGAGTTTGAAATATTCAATCAACTGGTGGCCGGAAAATCCATCACCGAGATAGCGAATTCACGGCATTTGAGCGTAAAGACGATCAGCACCCACAAAACCCACGTTCTCGAAAAGATGGGGATGACGGCAATCTCTGAAATGGTCTTGTATGCCGTCGCGCATCAACTGATCGAACACCTGGAACCGTAGCACCCGCAATTTCAGTCTTCTTCCTCAGCCTTGCGGCGCTCCTTGCGCTTCGGATTGACCGGCAGTATGCGGAATTTTTCGCGCCGATCGCCCATCAGACTGCGTAGTTCCTTGATGCTTAAGTGGCTGATTTCGTGCATGCGTATCAGCAGAATACCGCCAATCGGCAGTTTTCCGTGACGAATCTTACTGATGACAGGTGCTTCAACGGCCAAGGCGCGCGAGAGGGCTGCGTCGTTCTTCAATCCCACCGCAGCGATGACGGCATCGAGCAATCGGTTCGGATTGTAGTCGGATGGTGTTTCGGAGTCGGGAGGATTCATGGCCTTTTGCCAATCCAGAGGAAATTGCGAAGCGGCCGGCTTTTCAAATATCAGTGCGGACGAAAGATCAGATGGGATTGCGTGCCACGCCTCTCTGTAGGAAAACAAGAAAATCCTCGGCCGGGATCGGCACGTTCAGATAAAATCCCTGCGCTGCAGTGCAATGGTTTTCCCGCAAAAATGCCAACTGCGTAGCAGTCTCCACGCCTTCCGCAATGACTTGGTGCCGCAAACTTTTCCCTATGCCGATAACGGCATTGAGCAAGATGTCGTCCTTGCTCGATGAAATGTCGCGTATGAAAGTCTGATCGATTTTCATCGTATCGACCGGAAACTGCTTCAAATAGCTCAGGCTCGAATAGCCGGTGCCGAAGTCGTCGATGGAAATGCTGACGCCGGCAGCCCTCAAATCGTTCAGGGTCAGTGTTGTGGCATCCACGCTCTTCATCAGCACCGTCTCGGTTATCTCCAATTCCAGATACATCGGCGGCAACCCGGTCTCTTGCAGCACGAGCATTACATTTTCCAGAAAGCCCCTGTCTTCGAATTCAACGGCCGAAATGTTGACGGCAATGGTCTCGAAATGCAACCCCGCCTCGTGCCAACGCATGGCCTGCTCGCAGGCAGTTCTCAATACCCAGCGGCCAATCGCAATGATGGTGCCATTGCTTTCGGCAACCTGCATGAACCAATTTGGAAGCAGCAGGCCCCTTTCCGGATGATGCCAGCGGATCAACGCTTCGACGCCGCTTATCCGGCTGCTCTCCAGGTTGAATTGGGCTTGGTAATAAAGAACAAATTCATTCTTTTCCAGGGCCTGTCGCAAGTCGGCTTCTATGGTTTTCCGTTCCGAATCGTGCGCCCCCATTTCATGCGCATAGAACTGATAATTGTTACGGCCAGACTTCTTGCCGTAATACATTGCCGTGTCGGCATTGCGGATCAAGGCCGAGGAGTCGTCCCCGTCTTGGGGAAAAATGCTGATCCCGATGGTGGCGCCGACGTGAAGATAGAGTCCGGCGATGCCGTAGGGCGCAGTGATGATGGTATGGATCTTGTCGATCTTGAGCTCCAATGCCTCGTCTTCGTTCACCTCGGTGAGTAGCAGTACGAATTCGTCGCCGCCAAGACGGCTCACGGTATCGGTGTTGCGCACGGAACTCTTGAGCCGATCGGCGACCGATTGGAGCAATTTGTCGCCGATTGCATGTCCGTGGCTATCGTTGACTGCCTTGAAGCGGTCGAGATCGAGAAACAGGACGGCGAATTTCGCCGGGTGCCTCTTTGCTATTGCGATGGCCTGCCCAACCCGGTCGTAGAGCTGGGACCGGTTTGGCAGTCCTGTCAGGAAATCATAGCGCGCTAGCAGGTTCATTTCGCTGTTCGATTTCTCGATTTCCGCTGTTTCGATTTGCAGCCTCAGTGCGGTAAGCAGCAATTGCTCGTTTGCCAGTTGCAAGGTCATGTTGCGTTCTTCCTGGGCTAAAGCCGGTGCCGTGGTTTCCGAATGCTCAGGTGTTCCGGACGCGCCCGAGAGCTCGCGGGCCAGAATATTGGCTTCCTTGGCTTGAATGGCATCTTCCATGGTGCGCAACTCGATCTCGCGCGCCAGAACGGATTTCTCCCGCGCTTGAATGACATTCTGGCGCGAACGGACCGCAGCTTCGCGCAAATGCACCATCGCGTCGCGGCTGGTTGCGGCATGCTCATCCTCGCCAGGGGATACCCAGAAACCGTCCGGTCCGGTCCGCAACTTGGTGGCAATGTCATGGCTCATCGCCTGCTGCGGACGGCGGCGGTCGGGGAGATCGGTGCGTCGGCGATCATGTTCCATCGCTAGGCGAAGCCGTCTATGTTCGAGTGTGGCATGGAATTTCCTTTCTGCGAATCCGGACAAAAACGATGCCGCCGAAGGCTCGGTATGATTTTGCAGTTTCTTCCAATTTGATCGAGATGAATTGACAATTATCAATAGAACAGGAATCAATTGCATTCTAATGAGATTGTCGACAATCACCTTGAAGCGCGGCACATGAAAATCCTGACGGTACATAACAGTTACCTCCATCGCGGAGGTGAAGACGTTGTCGCAGAGATGGAGACTCGCATGCTGCGCAGTCGCGGTCACGAGGTCCAATGCTACCGGCAACACAATTCCGCAATTCGGGACATGCCGGCATTGAAACTCGCCGGCACCACGATCTGGTCACATGCGGTTGCACGAGAAATCGCCAAATCATGCGATACATTCCGGCCCGACCTGATACATGCGCATAACACCTTTCCCTTGATATCGCCTGCGCTTTACTGGGTGGCGGCCAGCCGAAAGATGCCGATCGTGCTGACGCTGCATAATTTTCGGCTACTGTGCCCGCAGGCCATGTTTCTGCGCGATGGCAAGAATTGTGAAGCATGCCTTGGCAAAATCCCGTGGCGCGCCGTCACGAATAAATGCTACCGGAATTCACATTCGCAGTCGGGCGTGATTGCCGCCATGCTGGTCACGCATCGTGCACTCGGCACGTACCGGAACAAAGTCACGAGCTATATTGCGCCGAGCGAATACAGCCGCAGTAAATTCATCGCGGGTGGATTCCCCGCTGACCGCATCCACGTCAAACCCAATTTTGCCGAACGCGAAACGACACCTGAATGGACAGCGCGGGAAGGGGGAATGTTCATTGGCCGGCTGTCCGAGGAAAAGGGCGTGCGCGTGCTGATCGAGGCAATGAAAGTGACAGAAAACGATAACTGCATGACGCTCTCGCATCGCCGCATCAAGGTAGTGGGGGCCGGACCGATGGAAGAACCGGTGAAAAGACAATTCGGAGACTGCTACCTTGGCGCCAAGTCTGCCACCGAAGTGATGGAATTGCTCCGCAACGCATTGTTCCTGATCGTGCCAAGTACCTGCGGCGAATCCTTCGGCATGGTGGTCGTCGAGGCGTTTTCCTGCGGTGTTGCCGTCATCGCCAGCAAGCACGGTGCACTCGCGGAATTGGTCGAAGACGGCACCACGGGCCTGTTGACCATACCTGGCGACGCGGCGGATCTGGCCAGAAAGATTCAGTGGGCATGCGAGCACCCCGAGCGAATGCTAAGCATGGGCCGCACCGCGCATGCGCGATATCTCGGGAAATATTCCGTGTCAAAAAATTACAAGCTGCTCATGGACATCTACGCCGACTCGGCGTCGAAAACAGCGTCACGGAACACGGAGGCGACAAATGCCAGCTAGAAGATTATCGGTATTGGGTGCGAATATCAACGCTCTGGCCTGGGACGATACACTGGCCCAGATTGTAATGTGGGGGGCACAGCACGAGTCGCGTTACGTCAGCATGTGCAACGTGCATTCTGTCGTTACCGCAACGCAGGACCGCCAATTCAAGACAGTGATCAACAATGCGGACCTCGCGCTCGCCGATGGCGCGCCGATAGCCTGGGCTGTGCGCAGACTCGGCCACATTCGTCAGGAGCGCATCAGCGGCCCCGACCTGATGTGGCAATACCTGGGCGAGGCGGAGCAGTTTGCGCAAGTCGTCTATTTTTTCGGTGCAACGGAATCAACACTGGAAAAACTTGCCGCTGCCGTCAAAACGCGGTTTCCCAAGTTACAGATTGGCGGCACCTATTCGCCGTCTTTTTCGGGAACTACCATGGAGGAGGATGAGCGGCAAGTGGCGTGCATCAACGAGTCCGGCGCGCACGTCGTCTTCGTTGGACTGGGTTGTCCAAAGCAGGAGAAATGGATGGCGGCGCATCGCGGCCGTGTCAGCGCCGTGATGATCGGCGTCGGTGCGGCATTTGACTTCCACGCCGGCACGATCAGGCGCGCGCCGCTCTGGTGCCAGAGGAATGGCCTCGAGTGGCTGTATCGCCTGTGCATCGAGCCGAGACGATTGTTTTGGCGCTACCTGATTACCAATACACTGTTCCTGATCGGCATATCACGCCAGTTGCTGACCGTTGCCTTGTTCAGAAAGTGAGCTGGCACTGCTCTCTACGTCTTTCGTAGCGGATGTGGGTAAGGGTAGGGCCGGTAGCCTGGTTTCGCATTGAGGAAATAGTCACGGTTGAGCTGGATCGAGCCCGGGCATTCATTATCGATGCCGTTTTCGAAGCGGCCGTCATTGTCCCAATACGAATTATTCCATATATAAAGCGATCTGATCTGATCCTGGCCGGGGTGGCTGCCGCAGGCGAAACCCTCGGTGCTTAACTCGATGGCGCGGCTGATGTCAGCCTCGACGACATTGTCGAAGATCACCCCATCGCCGCCACGGATACCGATGGCGGTACGCTGCAAGCCTTGTGCCAATCTGACGGAATAACGATTGCCGTAGATCTCGTAGCTCCTCGACCCGCGCGTAGAGGAAGACATGCCATGCGCGTCCGTCATTGCGAAATCCTTGGCCGGATCGAGACCGATCACTGTGTTGTGCCTGAAAACGTAAGCGGAACCATTGTTGGATGCGATATTGTGTCGATTGCCCGAGAAGCGATTATCTTCCACAAAGACGGCATCTTGCGTACCCAAATGTAGCTCCGGCCATGTTCCGCCCCCGTAGACGACTACGCCATATCCCAAATTCCTGAGCGCGGGACTGTAGTTGTCGATGAAGTCGCAGTTGAAGATGACGCCTCTCTGTGTTTCCGCGTCGCCGACGTAGATTGCACTGAAGATGAAATTCCTGAAGCTGGAATTGGTAACGACGAAATCGATGCAACCCTGCAGCAGGCCCAGACCTTTATCCTGGATTGTGCCGTTACCGTTACCCACCAGGCTCAGGCCGGAAAATTGGACTGTACCACCACGTGAGCAATCGAAGGCAATCAGGTAAAGCGAATTCGCGACATTGCCTGAGCGCCTGATCGTAGTCACGTCCTTTCCGGCGCCGCTCAGGTGTACGTTGGCGGGCACGTCCAACTCGTGCCGGCCCCAATTGCAGCTTCCAGCAGGAATCAAAACGGTGTCGCCCGGGCGTGCCGTGCCAACGGCGTCGAGCACTGCGTCAAATTCGCAACTTCTTGCGTTGATGCTGAGGCCGCTGTTTGCTGCAAGCGTCCCCGGTCTACCGTTCGACGCGGTATTGACGCCGGCAAAACAAGAAATCGTCAGCACGAGACAGGCGGCACACGAAATGCAAAACAAATATTGCCGTTGGATTGTCATCGCATGGTGAGCCATTCGGTCTTCATGATGACTCATCATAGACGAGATCGGCGGTCGCGATGCTATTTTCTCATTGTCCGAATGGGCGGACGCCAGGCACACGCGGCCCGGCGTCCCAGCATTTCAGATTGTCCGCCCCATACTCAAGGCATGCCAAAACCAGGATCGCCCGACTAATACAGCGAGACGCATTGCCTTTTGCGCAAGATCTCGGCCCAACCCAGGAAATAGCCGGCGGGGTTCGAAGTCATCGGATAAGAGTTGAACAAGGCCACGGTCTTGTTGAAGAGGCTACCTGTGGTATCGAAGTCGGTCACGTCGATCCAGCTCCAGCCGACAGCTGGCGCATAGTAACTATTTGCCGCGGTTTTTCCGTCGACGTAAAACGCGACAGTGCTGGTACTTGCAACACCGTCGAAGACGGCATTTTCTGTGCCGACCAGTTGCTTCATGTCGGCCACGCCAAGTCCGCCCAGGCCGAAATGCTCCGCCCAGGTCACCAGCGACATGTCAAGATCGCCATGGCTGATATCTTCCGGCCCATTGCCTGAGGTGCGCGCGCCGCCATAACTCCAGGAATAAGCAGTGCCGTTGGTGGTGACGAAGCTCTTGAAATAGGCTGCAACGGCCTTCGCTTTCGTCAAGTAGTCCATATCGGGCGTCAGTCCTTCCATTTGATAGAAGCGGCTGATCAGCAGCAAAGACTTGGCCATCGTGGCGCTCTGGTTATACATCACCAGCGACGCAGTACTGCACAGGCTGCTGCCGCTCCCGCAGGTGTCGTATACCCAGTCGCTTGGTGCTCCGGGATAGGGCGCGTCGTTCACCCACTGCGCATCGTAGGCATGCAACATGGGTTCCAGTTTTGCGATGTATGTCTTGGCGGTCGGGCGATATGCGGTGAATCGCGGATCTTTCCGCACTTCATAGGCGAACGTCGCGATTGCCTGCGCAATAACGCCGGTGTCGAGCATCGATTGGCTTTGGCCATAGGAATAAGCCCAACCTTGCTTCTTTGGCCCGCCGTCGGTGTGGTTGAACCAGTAATTGATCGTGGTGACGGCCCGGTCCAGATACTTCGTGTCGCCGTATGTTTCCGCCATTGATACATAGGCACGCACGTCGTAATAGCCTTGCCATGCAAACGTTTCGCCGTCGCCCGACAGATTCGGCACCGTGGTGCCGTACTTTGCGGTCCACTTTGCGTCCCATTGGGCTTGCGTCGCAATGACCGGAACCACTTTGCTTGCCTTCTGGTTACAGTTTGCAGAATTGCCTGATGTTGGCGCGTTTGAAGTGGTTGCCGATTCTTGTTCCAATGACGGGCTCGCCGCCTGGGACGTACCAACTTGCGCCGGTACGGCAGGCGAGGCCGCTGCAGAGGTGCTGTCGGAAGATTGGCCTCCGCACGCTGCGAGCGTGGCCGATATCAAGCCAATGGAGATGTTGCGAGTTGAGAAATCATTCCAGGTCAGTCGATGCATTGTTGCTACTCCTTAAGTTTCGTTGCTGCGGATTACTGTCTGGAAGGTTAAATATTTTTCCGCGCAAATGCAAGAATTATTTCGCATTGTGAAATATCCATGGTTTTATGAAAACTGTTTCTAAGAAGAAAATTTCACAGGCAATTTCGGAAGGCCAATCAGCAACTTAAATACGGTAGCAAAATGCTCTAACCACGATGGCTTCAGGGTTAATGCGGTTAAAACGACGGGATTCAAACATTTAAAAATTTTTTCAATGACTTGGAGAAAGACATTTTTCTTGCGAGAATTGATTTTTCTCAAGTTGGCGAGGGATGATCGTTTCCGGCAATATATTTGGCGCCTTTCAACCTGCACCGCGGCGATAAAAATGCCGGTTTGAACTCTCCGCCAAAAACATCGAGAAGGGACTTTCGGGGAAACAATAACTACTGTATGGCATAGGAAAATTCCCATCCTGGTAGCGGATTTTCCTATTGGTTTTTCAGCCCTCGCCGATATACCAGACGCGACTGCGCTCCCATAATCATTTCAAAGATATTGGATTCACCCACACATATCGGAGGAAGATCATGTCGTCCGCATTGCTTTCCGCAAATTCAAACGGCTTCAATAGCTTCGTTCCGGTCGAGATCGATCATGATTTCAAGTTTGCGAGGCCGGAAGTGGGCAAGGAAAAAAAGAGGTCCAACCAATGCAAAATTTGGTCGAATATCTACGAAATTTGCGAGATATTGCGCATTCCTTGTGAATCGCAGGATTCCGAAGCGAGACCGACCTTCCAACATCTCCAATTCAAGACCGGCCACAGAATCCACGCCATCGGCCAAGCCTTCGACACACTCTATGTCGTCAACTCCGGGTTCTTGAAGACGGTCCTCCTCGACGACTTCGGCAATGAGCAGGTGCTGAGTTTTCCGATGCAGGGCGACATTCTCGGTGTCGACTCCATCCACACGAAATTTTATGCGTCGGAGGCGGTCGCACTGTCAGACTGCAACCTGATTCTGGTTCCGTTCAATGCGCTTGTCGAATTGGGACGGAAGGAAGCGGCCTTCGAAAAAGTGATCTACAACGTCCTCAGCCGCGAACTCTTTCGCAAACAGGCCTTGGTCAGCCTTCTGTGCGCACAAAAGGCCGACGCGAAAGTGGCGCGATTTCTGATTTATCTATCAGAAAAATTCCATGAAATGGGCTATTCGCGCTCGACATTCAGCCTGCGCATGACACGCCAGGAAATCGGCAGTTACCTTGGACTTTCGCTTGAAACCGTGAGCCGCGCCATGTCGACATTGAAGGAAGTCGGCGTAATTGGAGTAGACCAGCGTTCCATCAAAATCAATGAAGAAGATGTCTACAAAATGATCCTCAGCCTGCCGACGCCCCGGTCTCGCCTGGCGGTACCCGGTGCGCAGAGGACTGTGAAGACTTCCGAGTGCCTATAGCTATCGTCAGATTTGAAAAACTTATTCTGCTTCAGTGGTGATAACAGATGATGAATATCGACGACGTGATTTCCCCTGCAAGCGAGACAGCGCCGGACGAGTACATCAATCAGGCCATCAAGCTTTGGGAATGCTTGGCGTTCGAGTTGAGTTACGTCATTGGGGTTGGCGGATTTCAATCACTATTTTTGAAAAGCATCACCACGTCTAATATCAGATTTCCCTGCCTGAAACCGTTCCGTTTTACGGATGATGGGGATTTGACCTTTGAATGCCTCCGGAAATGCTTCGAGGGATGCGGCGTTGCGGAGGTGAGAGAAGCAAACGAGTCCATCTTGAAAACGCATATCGAAACGCTTTCCTCCATATTGGGAAAATCCTTGACCACCTCCATCCTGCAACCCGTATGGAACAAGGGCACCACACGCATGATGGTCCAAGGGGGCAGGGTGGACGAAGTGGGGGGGCCTCGTAGACCCTGAACGACTACACTCGTTGGTAATCGTCTTCAAAACGCACGATATCGTCTTCGCCCAAATAGCCTCCGGATTGTATCTCGATCAAGTGCAGCGCCACCTTCCCAGGATTCTCCAGCCGATGCACGGTGCCGATCGGGATATACGAGGATTCGTTCTCCGCCAGGAGTTTGACCACATCGCCGCAGGTGATGCGCGCGGTACCGCTGACAACCACCCAATGTTCCGCGCGGTGATGATGCATTTGCCGCGACAATTTGCAGCCTGGTTTCACGGTGATCCGTTTTACCTGGAAGCGTTCGCCGAGGTCGACCCGCTCATAACTGCCCCAGGGGCGATGGACGATTGAATGGGCCAGGTGTTCGTCCCGCTTCTGCTGTTTGAGCCGATCCACGATCAGTCGAACTTTTTGTACATGTTCCTTGTGAACCACAAGAACGGCATCCCGCGTTTCCACCACGATGAGGTCCTTGACTCCGACCACGGCGACGAAACGGTTCTCCGAGCGGATCATCGAGTCGCGCACCGCGTCGGCATACACGTCGCCGCGCAGGATATTGCCATCCGGGCCGGGTGTGTGAACGTCGCAAAGAGCAGACCAGGAGCCGACATCGCTCCAATCCATGTCTGCCATGACTACGACAGCCTTCCTGGTCTGCTCCATGACGGCGTAGTCGATCGATTCAGCCGGGCATAGTGCGAATGCCACCTCGTCGATGCGGCAGAAATCGAGATCGCGAAATGCGTCGCGATAGGCCATCTCGCACTGCCTTGGAATCTCGGGCCGAAATTTGGCAAGCTGCTCCAGGTAGTCGGTGGCATGGAATAGAAAGATGCCGCTATTCCAGCAATAGCCACCTGAAGCCAGATAGGATTCGGCCTTGGCTTTGTCGGGCTTTTCCACGAATCTTTCGACCGAATATGAACGGGAGGCGTCCGGCCGCGCTGTGCCTTGTTGAATATACCCGTATCCCGTTTCCGGTCCCGCCGGCGCAATGCCGAAAGTGACCAGACAACCGTCCCTGGCCGCGGGGATGGCCCGCTGGACCGCTTCATGAAATGCACCGGCGTTACCGATGACATGATCCGCCGGCAAAACCAGCATGAGGGCATTCTTGTCGCGCTTCAGCAACTGAAGGGCGGCAATGGCAACGGCCGGCGCCGTGTTCTTACCAAAAGGCTCCAGCATAATGCCCAATGGAGTGATATCGATCTCGCGCATTTGCTCGGCCACCAGGAAGCGATGTTCGTTGCCGCATACGATCAGTGGCGGCGCACAATCCCCTATGCCGTGCATGCGCATGGCAGTGTCTTGAAGCATTGTCCGTTCGGAAAACAGTGGAAGAAGTTGCTTGGGAAGCGCTTCGCGGGACAACGGCCAGAGGCGGGTACCAGAACCTCCTGCCAGGATCACGGGATAGATTGTCATGGTCGACTCCTGTAACAGGTGAACCTAAATCCGGCGGCAAGCCAACCACAGCGCGGATAGGTGCGGGCAGTTCTGGGTGGTCTGTCTCGGTCTGCCGGAAGATGATATTGCCTCAGATGGAGGGCACATCGAGTGGCACGGCGTCGTCCGGCTTTCACAGTGAAGCACGGCGATGGAACACCATGTTTGACAATTCACAAAAACTATTCGCTTTTGTGCGCGCGGATCGGAGGAAATATCGTCAGTGCGCGTCAACGCGAGCGAAGTAGGATTTCGATCGAGGTCTGGAGATGATTTGGAACCGGAATGAGGATGAAAATTGTCGGGGCGATCAGAAAGCAATCAGTGATAGATGGCCACGTCGCCTGGGATGTCACCGCAATGCGCGGCTTGGCCGGCTTGAAGCGACGGCATAATCGCTCAGAGCACGCTTCTGCCATCATATCGCTTCAGTGGCGCGGCATTCCTTGACCAATGTGGTGAGTAGAAACTGAATTGGTTGCGTCCCGCATTTTTCGCGTTATACATTGCCTGATCCGCGTTCTTCAAAAGTGACTCGCAGGTGGAGGCATCTGTCGGGAACAATGTGATGCCAATGCTGGCCGAGACGTGAACCGTATGCTCAAAGACCTGGAACGGACTCTCTATTTCAGTCAGGATTTCCCGGGCAACGAACTCGACATACTTAGTGTCCGTCAGATCCTGCAAAATGATGGTAAATTCATCGCCGCCGAGGCGGGCCACCGTATCGGTATTGCGTATGCACGAACTGAGACGGCTTGAAACCAGCCGCAACAGCTGATCGCCGGCTTCGTGTCCGAATTCGTCGTTTGCCTGCTTGAAGTGGTCAAGATCGATGAACAGCAGGGCCGTGCGCGCGCCGATGCGGGCTGCATGCTTCACTTCCTGCTCAAGCCGATCAATAAATAGCCGCCGATTGGGCAAACCCGTCAGTTGATCGTAGTTCGCTTTTTGCCAATTCTTGTCCTCCATCTTTTTGCGCTCGGTAATATCGTGGGCGGTGCCGGCGACGGCCTCCACCCGTCCGTCATGGTCAAGCGCGGGAACAAGGATGTAGTCGTAGTACCCACATTTTCCGCTCGAACCCGTATATGACATCTCTCCCCGAAACTGCTTTTTGGTGTTGATGACAAAGGCAATTTGCTGTTGCAATTCGGCACCGTTAAGCAATCCGAGCTCCTTGAAATTCTTCCCCAAGAGCTCGGAAGCGGACACTGCGAATAATTCGATAAATGCTTTATTCACGTATGACAGCCGTCCGTCCAACGTAAGGGTAAAGCTGACGTCAGGCAGGGACGACAGGATCGTGTCGAAAATACGCATCTGCTGCTCCTTTTCGAAGGAATAGCTCGTAACGGATTCATTGATGGATTGATCGATTGCCTCGTTGAACCTGACGAGATCTTCGATCATGGAGAACGACAAGGGGGCGCCGTCAAGCGACTTTTGCCATAATCGTGTGACACTTGCGCGCAATGACCGGTATTCGGCCATGGCAGCATTCAGGGTGAATCCTTGAGCCAGGCGTTCTCTGCCGTGGGTCGAAGCGGCCGTCTTTTCCGATTCGGGCGAGTTATCCCGGCCTTGGGACTTTTCGATTTCATCGAATTCGGACTCAGGCGTGGCAAGATCGAGCGAAATGGTTTCAAGCATCAATTTAAGGTGATCTCGCAACGTCAATCTGTCAATGCGGTGCCCGATAGGAGCCACGGTTGCTGCAAAATCTTCCCATTCTTGAAGAATGATCTCAATGTTGGCCAGAATAAACGTTGATAAGCGCATGATTGTTCCGAAATGTTGGGCGAAGCCACCTGCGCAAATGCAAGGCAGCAGCGTGGACCAATCCTGAAGGAAGCGGTCGATTTTTTCCGTGCGCTGGCGCACACAGGCTTTTGCCCAGTTGACTCGGCTTTCCCCGGCAATGCAGACAAAAAATTGAAGCCTGTTCATTTACTTTCCACCCTTTGGGTTGTCGGATTCGCCGTTCGGTTCCTTGATAATTGTCAAGTGAGCGCTTGGTTCCAACTCCATAATTTGCATACGCAGGATTTACTTCGACCAAGACCGGTCGAAGTTTCAATCGAAGTCGAGTACACATGCGCGGAACGCCGCGAAGAAACGAAGTATTGGGGAGGCCATTTTGATCAACAAGGTTCTCATCGTCACGGACGACGCAGCAGACGCAAATATTCTTCAGGAATCTCTGGAGAGGGCAAAGGATGGCCCCTTCAGCGTGGAATGGGTGCGCCAATTGGGCGACGCACTGACGCGGCTGAAGCAACAAGGAATCGATATAGTCCTGGTCGACTTGTTTCTCCCGGACAGTGCAGGCATTGCCACATTCGACGTCTTGTTCAAGGTGATTCCACCACTTCCCATCATGACCATTGTCAGCGAGAAAAACGAGGGGCTTGCCATTGAGGCCGTTCAACGCGGTGCGCAGGGCTTCCTCACCAAGGGCTATTTTCCCAACAACCTGGTACCGCAAGCCTTGCGCAACATTATTCAACGAAAGCGTGTGGAAGAAGCGTTGTTCGTGGAAAAGGAGCGTGCCAGAGTGACGCTTGAATCGATTGGCGACGGGATACTGAGCACAGACGTTGCCGGCAACATCACCTACCTGAACGAGAAGGCGGAGCAATTGACCGGATGGCTGCGAGAAGACGCATCCTATCGTCCCTATACCGAAGTGTTCAATCTTATCGATGGCGTTACGCGCCAGCCGATAGAACGCATCGTGGAGAAGGCGGTTCAGAAAAAGAAAAATGTCAGGCTGCGTGATGACACTTTGTTGATCCGCCGAGACGGACATGAAGTGCCTATCGAAGATTCGGTAGCGCCGATCCTGGACAGATTCGGCCAAGTTACCGGCACAGTGATTGCATTCCGGGATATCACCGAAGTCCGCGCCATGGCGGATCATGCCCTGCATTTGTCACAGCACGACCACCTGACCGGCTTGGCAAACCGCTTGCTCTTCAGCGATCGCTTGTCCCAAGCCATTGTCTACGCAAAGCGCTATGGGACGCAGCTTGCGATCCTGTTTTTGGACCTCGACAATTTCAAGCACGTCAACGACTCGCTCGGGCATGCCATTGGCGACGAGTTGTTGAAATCGGTCGCGCGGCGGCTCGTTGCGCAAGTGCGCCAGTCGGACACTGTGAGCCGGCAGGGTGGAGACGAGTTCGTCATCCTCCTTCTTGATGACGGCGATGCGGAGAACGCGGCGATTACTGCGGAAAAGATCATTCACTCCCTGGTCAGGTCTCATTGCATTGAGGAACACGATCTGCATATAACTACTAGCATCGGTGTCAGCCTGTTTCCTTCCGACGGGGATGACGCAGATACGCTGATCAAAAGTGCCGACACGGCCATGTATCATGCCAAGCAGAAGGGCCGGAACAATTATCAGTTCTTCGACAGCAAGATGAATATTCGGGCGGTAGAGCGCCAATCCATGGAAGCCGATTTGCGGCGTGCGATCGAGCGTGAAGAATTCGTCTTGCATTATCAGAAGAAAGTGGATCTCAGGTCTGGTGAGATAACAGGAGCCGAAGCGCTCGTCCGCTGGAATCATCCCAGTCTCGGCATGTTGTTGCCCGAGAGATTTATTGCAATAGCGGAGGATTGCGGATTGATCATACCGATTGGGCAACTGGTTCTTCGAAAAGCTTGCAGGCAAGCCCGAGAGTGGGTGGGGCAGGGCATACCGTTGATCACAATTGCCGTCAATATTTCCGCTCTGGAGTTTCGCCATCATAAGTTTTTCGACTGCGTGTGCGCGGCTTTGGCTGAGGCACACCTGGAGCCACGGTTTCTTCAGCTTGAAATTACAGAAAGCGTCTTGATGCGTGACGTCGAAGGCAGCGTGGCCATTCTTCAAGCCTTGAGGGAAATCGGCGTTCAGATTGCCATGGACGATTTTGGTACGGGATATTCAAGCCTTAGTTACCTGAATCAGTTTCCGATCGACGTGCTGAAGATCGATCAGTCGTTTGTGCGGGATATCTTCGCCAACGCGAGCAATGGGGTCATCGTGGATGCAGTCATTACGATCGGCGCCGGACTCAGGCAGACGGTCATTGCAGAAGGTATTGAAACACAGGAACAGCTCTCCTTTTTGAGCGCACATCATTGTGACGAAGGTCAGGGGTATCTGTTTGGTTATCCTGAATTGCCGCAGGATTTTGCAAAAATGTTCTTGGAAAAAGGAAGGCCTTTGTCAGTGGCATAAGCACCATTTTCCGCAGGGAAGGCGACAAAATCTGCGCTGAGAAACTGGAGGCGGGGACTGGACTCGAACCAATGTAGACGGCTTTGCAGGCCGTTGCGTATCCACTTCGCTACCCCGCCGGTGAAAGTCGTATTGCGCCTCCTCCTTCCCAAAGTTCGAAAAATTAAGCTGCACGAAAACATGTTGTCTTCCGCGCCGACTATCAGGACTTGACGCCGACGAATATCACCAGCCCCGTCGTTCCGACAATATTGCCGACGATATACAAACGGCCACGGCTCGTGTCCAGGTAGATGTTACCTGCCAGGGTCTTGTTGCTCAGAATATTTTCCCCGCCTGCCATCGACAGGTTTGCGACATAAGCCATGCCGTCGGAGCGAGGGGAGAGCGTGGCCGAAATATTGCAGCCGCAACTCAATTGCCCGCTCAGGGTGCCATCTTCTTTAATTGTCAACGTGATACCGGTCTCGCTTGAACTCGACGATGCCATCACCGCTACATAGGTGCCGGCCAAGGCGTTTAATGCAGGCAGCGTGGTATAAGCGCCGTTATAAGTGCTCGTGAATGTCGCTGCGTGTCCGTTTCCGGCATAGGTCAGGCTTCCATTGAGCGAATGCTGTGGCGCATAGCTCGCCGATAAGGTCACCGCAAGCGGTACTTCCGGCGCGTTCGATACCAGCCCGAGGTCAAGCCCGTTTCCCGATGAAAAGCTCCCTCCCGAGAGGGCACCCGATCCGACGATGGCACCGGCCACCGCATGGAGTGCCGTGGTATCGGAAACCACCAGGAAGTACGTGCCATCCTGCTGCATCAGCATGGTCATCGGGGCGCCGGAATCAAGGGTGCCATCAAACACACCTGAAATGCTACTGGCGGGGTTGGAAGCCACAACCGTGGCCGGCGGTGTCGGCGCCGTCGTTTGGGGTGAGGAAGAATTCGCCTCGCCTCCGCCACAGGCGGCCATCAGCAGCGCGCCGAGCGGGACGATGCACAATCGGAATAGGAGGCTGTTTTTCATCTGTTGTGTTCGAAGAGGCGCAAATGCATCAATAGGCGGATCGATTTCCATTCATGAGATGACTACATTGAATCACGGCGGAATAGTCCCACCCTTGATAAATGGCAAAGGGCGGCGCGAAATTGTGGTGGCTGATTCGGAAGGGGCGATTGGTGTGGCAATCCGGCTACATGCGTATGTCCGCCGGCGAGCCGGTTTTCGCCGCGATTGTTGCAACTGCCCGGCACACGCAGATTCATTCGCGCAAACAGGATGTTCCGCGTAAGCCCGCGTCAGGGTCGATCATTACCATTTGAAGAAGGCGCTCTATGGCGGTATGACGATTATTCTTGGGGCCAATCCAACTTTTCGCGGAGTGACCGAGCAGGAACCGGGAGCGCGTTCGTCCAACGGTAGCGCAACGGCCTCGGGGAAGCTGACCGCGATAGGATCGCTGGCAGGAAATGACTGTGCCAAAGCCTCATCCAGAGCTGCATCCAGGTCAGCTGGTTCCGCCGCTGTCAATTGGCATCCCCTGCCGGCACTGCATGCACCACCTGCCATGCCTCCGGACACTGGCTGATGTATGGATAATAGATTCTTGCAGATGCGCAGTAGTACCAATTCGCCGCGCCGGGTGGAGCAGGGCGCACGGCGTAGTCGGCCGGGGGCATGACTCGTGCGGAAGGCATGTCGATTGGCGACGTCGCGTCGTATTGCATGTAATAGCCTGGCGACCAAGCGTACGGACTGCCGTAATAATAAGCGCCGTCCCACCCAAATCCGAAGCCGGGTTCCCACCCCCACCATTGCGGACCACCGCGCCAGCCGCCGTGCCAATTGGCGCCATATCGTCCGCCACGGGCAAAGTGAGCGCCGCTTGCATGCTCGCCGCCGCCGCGCGCACCGCCGTGCGGATGGGCCGCCGCCGGTAATGCCGCCGAAGTGCACAGCAAAGCTGCGCCAGCGAGAACACAGGTCATTGTCAGGTTGATTTTCATGGCTTCCATCCAAAAGGGTATTTCATGAAATACCCGGATGCCGAGTCGGCCCCTTGGGGTATTGGGAAGAGTGCGGCAGCCGAAACTTCCAGGCTTGCTACCGCAGTCATGTGACTAAGAACCCATTTCAAAATGAACATGGCGTTGTTGTCGCGCCTTGCCGTACAGTCGTACTGTCTGCGGCGCTCCGCCTAGCCCTGCTCATTTTGAAACGGGTTCTAAGGCAAACATGTTCCCAATTGGAGATCGAATCTGTGCGGCACCACACAGAGGGTGCCAGGTCGAATATAGTTGGCGTCTCGTCGGAGATGCATGCTGATCAAGAGATTTTGGTCGCAGAAATCGGGTTGCGTGCCATTAGCCCCCACTTTCTTGCGTCAAGCGGCTCGCCGGCTTGCGTGCAAAACCTTGCCTCCATTTTGTTTCTTCCGACTTTGGTGTGAATGACGCTTGACGATCCTTGAGGGTAAGCGTACGCGGAAACCGTGTCCAGCGCCACCGGTCATCCAGTCGGCGTCATGTTGCTGATTCTGTCCTACGGCTCATTCAGTTGCGAATTCTCAATACGTCACCTTTCCAACTGGCTATCATGAATCCTGGCTTGAGATACTCGACATGATGATCAAAGCCAACAAGTCTTTCAACCTTCCGGCGAACGAAAAGCGGATTGCAGTTCATGGGCCATGCACAATCGGAGTTCAGGCGTGACATCAATGGACTTCGCGCCATCGCAGTGGCGGCCGTCGTTCTATTCCATTTTTCGATACCAGGATTTCAAGGGGGGTTTATAGGCGTCGACATCTTTTTTGTCGTCTCCGGGTACCTCATCACCGGCATGATTTATCCCAGGCTGCGGAAGGGCACTTTCTCGATCGTCGGCTTTTACATAAACCGTGGGCAGCGAATCATACCTGCGCTCGCCTTTTTATGCCTGTCGTTATTGACGTTCGGATGGTTTTTCCTGCTCCCTTTTGAATACAAACTTCTCGGCAAACATGCCGCTGGCAGCATCGGCTTTGTGTCCAATATGCTCAATTGGACCGAAGGTGGCTATTTTGACTCCGCAGCGCGAGACAAGTGGCTTTTACATACGTGGTCACTATCGGTCGAATGGCAGTTTTACCTCCTGTTTCCGCTCATTCTCATATTGCTGGTGGGGCCAGCGCGCGCCCATGCACGCTGGGTGGTGGTTTTCCTGGCTATCGTTTCGCTCGGAATTTCCGCGTACCTGGCGAACCATGCTCCCACGGAAGCTTTTTATTTCTTGCATTCCAGAGCATGGGAAATGCTCGCCGGCGCAATTGTGTATCTCTTCCCGATCCGGGTCTCATCACGCGCAAGCGCAGTGCTGGAATGGGCAGGTTTGTCGTTAATTTTGGCCGGCGCAGTTGCTTGCGACGTTAACATGGCATGGCCGGGATTCGCCGCGCTTGTTCCCGTCATCGGTGCGGTATTGATCATCGTTGCCGGACAACCGGCGATCGATCATAATCGAGAATCGATCATCACCGGCAATCCCCTTTTTCAGTTCCTAGGCACCATCTCCTATTCAATTTACCTTTGGCATTGGCCGGTTGTGGTGGCCTTGAATTTTTTTGGCCGAATCAACCAGCCGGTCTGGATAGGATCAGGCATCTCTTTGTCGGTCTTGCTAGGCTATTTATCGTTCCATTTTATTGAAACTCCGGCCCGAAAAAGGGGAGTCGACTCACCGATTTTCCGTTCCCGAAAACATCTTCCTGCGATTGCCGGTCAGTTGGCGATGATCGTCGTTGTTGGCGCGTTTGGCGCAGAAGTATTCGCAACGAACGGTGTTCCTTTCAGAATGACAGACTCGGTTAGAATCGCTTCAATGGAGGTTGAAAACATCAACCCCCTGACCAAGAAATGCTTTCGCGAATCCGGCCCAACTTCCCCATCGTGCATAGTGGGTAAACACAGTGACAACGTTAGTGTTATCGTGATCGGCGACAGTCATGCCAATGCGCTGATTAGCGCAGTTGCCGATGCGCTTCCAAATACTGCGAAGGGGGGCGCGTTATTCCTGGGATATGGGCTTTGTCCGACAATTACCGGCGTAAGGATAATAGGGAAAAATGCCGATCACCAGTGCGCGAAGTTCATGGGAGATACATTCGCAAAACTTGCAATCGAGCGCTCCGGGCTTCCTGTGGTTGTGATTAACCGAACGTCGTTTTATGTTTGGGGCGGCGTCCCGGAAAGCAATTCGACGGTATCGGCAAGCGTGAGAATTATTGACTTCAGCCAGGCTTCTCACATAGTTGACGATCAATATTTGAATGAGTTTCGGGCACGCTATGTCGAGTCGATGTGTCTACTATCAAGAAATCATCCTGTATATGTAACGAAACCAATTCCCGAATTTTCCTTCGACGTGCCCAGGACACTAGCTAAGCGCCTGCAAGCGGACAACAACGCGCAAGACATCGCAATCAGCGTGGCCGAGTATGAGAGTCGCAACAGGTTCGCGACCAGTCTCATGAGGGAAGCCCAGGACAAATGCGGCGTACATCTCCTCGACCCGGTTCCATACCTTTGCCCGGACGGGAAATGCATGGGGTCTTTACACAACCGGCCGCTGTATTTTGACAGTAACCATTTAAGCGAATATGGCAACAAGTTCCTTGTTCCGATGTTCAAGGAAGTTTTCACACGAGAGCCAACCAACCAAGGTGGTTGAGCGAATATCAATCATTCAGCGCATTCTGAAACTGAAGATCGAACGTATTCAAATGTTCGATGAACGCGTTGGGCTGGTTGCGCTCCGTGTAATCCCAATATGCCTGCAGGCTGATTTCATTGCCACCTGCCAATTTTGAGGTCATATGGCCAACCAGGTTCGCTCCCTCAATGCAGATGTCTTGCGTTCCTTGCTGCTGTAGCGAGCCTTGGTACGCGTCACCCTGGAGGGTGAAGAGCCGAGCCGGATCGCCCCAGTCCGTTCGAAAGCCGGCTTGGTCCCGGGGCCAGCCAGTAACTGTCGGCGCACCACTTGCGGATTCGGTATCGCTGGTTTCGATATGCTTGGCGTAGAAACGGTAGTGGCCGCCATTATCGAGCGTCCCGCCATAGCGGCCCTCGCCGATGGTTTGGGGCTTGCCGTCACTTGCAGAAATCAGGCCTCCCTGCGTATTCGCGGAAGACTTGGTGATGATATTAATGACCCCATTGACCACGTTGCCCCCCCACAGCGTGCCGCCGGCGCTGCTGACGACCTCGATGCGTGCCACATCTTCCAGAACGACATCCTGCGCATCCCAAAATACCCCGGAGAACAACGGCGAATAGACTATTCGGCCGTCGATCAAAACCAGAATTTTGTTTTCGAAAGGACTATTGAACCCGCGGGCAGTGATGGCGTAATTCCTTGCATCGACCTGCGCTACCTGCAGGTTCGGTGCCAACCGTAGCGCCTCTGGTAACGTCGTCGCCCCCGAGCGACGAATATCTTCACCCGTAATTACAAAAATGGAAGCTGGGGCATTCGCCAGTGGCTCGGCTCGTTTCGACACCGATGTGACAGGAATATTGGAGAGCTCTTCCAAGCTCAAGTCGGGAAGATCGGTCTCCGAGGTTGCCGCATGACACAAGGTGAACGTCTTCATGCAACCGAATGCGATCGATAGGACACGACCTGTTACTTTCCAAGTGATCTTGCTCATAAGAACAGGTTGTCAGCCGCAATCGGCTTCGAGTTGGGGTGAATTTTGCGAAAAACAAAATTGATGCTGTAAACCCAAAGCAAGCTTGCCATGCTACCCGAATATCATAAAACCCGAGAGCCTGATGTGGTCGAAGAACAATCCCGCTACGCGGCGTATGAATGGGAATCGTGATGCAAAGCAATCATTCGGGAGCCGCTTCCGAAGCCTCCACGTGCTCTTAGCAGAACCTGCCGGACAGAAGGTTGAAGGCGAGGCGTATGGAAATGCAAAAAGCCCACCAATGGTGGGCCTCCTGGACAGCCAATCGCATCGATCAGATCACTCGAGACCCGCTCCCTGCTTGCGTCAGATTTGCAGGTGCCATTTGTGCGCCAGGGATGAGGCAGAGAGCCATCATTCCCCGATCCGCGATGTCATCACCAATCAACTGTACCATCTCCTTCGAACCTTCACTATCTGCGAAGTGCCCGAAGCCGGTAAGAATTGATTCCCACAAATGCGCATTCAGTCGCGCGATTCGCTATTCAACGTTTGGCAAGTAGCGATTGACATTTTCCCTTGGCTCTTTCGCTCGACCCTTGCTATCTGCAAGGTGCCGATACGGCTATGAATAGCTTGGCCGACGCGTCTGCAATTAATATCAACTGCATACGAAGGTAAGTCGTCTTTCGCTATTGATTACGCCAGAACCTGGATGCTGCAGGCTTTATCGCCCTTTGCGCCGGCAGTGCGCTGGAAGGAGACGCGCTGATTTTCAGACAAGCTCTTGAACCCTGAGGACAAGATATCCTGAAAGTGTGCGAACAGGTCGGGCCCGCCAGCGTCCGGTGTGATGAAGCCGAAGCCTTTGGCATCGTTGAACCATTTTACAATGCCAGTTTGATCGCTCATTTCGTGTCCTTTAATTTAAATCATGGGCCAATGCCCGAATGGCACTTGAGACCAAGAAATGAAACTGAAGGAATAAACTGAACGACTTTGAAGAAACAGCCACGCGGAATAGGGACCAACAATAAGACGGCTTGATGCAAGTACAAATTCAATATACGCCTATAAATTGGATTGACCTAGCACTGAGGTTTCCTCTGTTTTTCGCCTTCCATCCGGCAACACTTACGCAGCCAGAGGTTCCTGACTTTGTTCATTAATCCAGTTTTCCATGAACTGGATCGGAGATTGATAGTCGAGGGTCGAATG
>Ga0134128_10000404_pt1 | contig 60263 bp, 66 predicted proteins | sample KB31754_FD_96462 | JGI IMG/M metagenome (GOLD analysis project Ga0134128, IMG submission 96462) | Terrestrial soil microbial communities with excess Nitrogen fertilizer from Kellogg Biological Station, Michigan, USA - KB3-175-4 | ecosystem: Environmental > Terrestrial > Soil > Unclassified ... | reverse complement strand
GTCGAGAAGGACGCGGTGCTGTTCGTCAATCCGGGAAGCGCGGGACCGCGGCGGTTCCGGTTGCCGGTAAGCATCGGGCGGCTCTCGATCCGCGATCCCAAGGTGGAGGCGGAGATCGTCGAGTTGGAGGTGGCCGGTCCTCGATCGCGATAGCGGCGCGCCTCGCCGTCGGCTGGCACGGCCTTGGTGCGCTGGAGCGAGGCGCGCACGGATCGAGTGCGAAAGCGCGGCGTTGTGCGCGCAGACTTTCCTTGCGCGACAAGGCCTTGGCGCTTGCGCCGCCGTGGCACGCTTGCTGCTGGAAGCGCGCTACCGCTTTGCGTGAAGGGTCCAGCGATGCTTCCCGTCGATCCCCGCATCCGCCTCGTGCGCCGCGAGGACGCGCGCGAGATCCAGGCGATCTACGCGCCATACGTGCGCGACACCGTGGTCTCGTTCGAGATGGAGCCGCCGAGCGTCGACGAGATGGCGCGGCGCATCGAATCGATCCTGCCCTGGTTCCCGTGGCTCGTCTGGGTGGAGGAGGGCCGCGTGGCCGGCTACGCCTACGCGAGCCGCCACAAGGAGCGCCTCGCCTACCAATGGTCCGCCGACGTCTCCGCGTACGTGCAGCGCGATTTCCATCGGCGCGGCATCGGCGGCGCGCTCTATCGCGAGCTCCTCGGTCTCGTGCGCCGCCAGGGATTCTTCAACGCGTACGGCGGCATCACGCTGCCCAACGCGGCGAGCGTCGCGCTGCACGAATCGGCGGGATTCGAGCCCCTGTGCGTCTATCGCGGCGTGGGCTTCAAGATGGGACGATGGCGCGACGTGGGCTGGTGGCACCTGCGCCTCGCGGAGCTGCCCGCGAACCCGGCGCCGCCGCGCCGCTTCGCGGAGCTCGCTCCCGCCTGACCGCTTTTCAGGCGGGCTTGGGGTATTCGACGATCTTCGCGGCCTTGCGCTCGAACTTGTCGCGCTTCACGAGCAGGCGCTCCTGCCGCCTGGAGATGAGCGGATAGTGGCGCACTTCCACGAGGCGGTCGTGCGTGGACCAGCACGAATCGGTGGCGGTGACCCATTCGCGCGGATCGATGCGCCTCAGGTCGAACGGCAGCGAGTAGCTGCGCAGCGTCTTGTGGCCGCGCTTGTTCGAGTACTCGTGGAAATAGGAGAGCGCGAGCTCGCGCAGCGACCGGTAGATGGGATCGCGGTAGCGCAGCGGCGCGCCGTTGGTCTTCGAGATCGCGCCCCACGCGCCCGAGCGGCGGAAGAGGGCGATCACGTGCGGGTAGTCGCTGATGTCGCAGTCGAGGTGCATCACGAGCGGCGGCTCGCCGTGGACCCACAACGCGCACGCGGCGACCATCGCGCCCTCGATGCAATGCGCGCGCCGCTGCCGCAACACCTCGCGCACCGAGAGCACCGTCTCGCCGCCGACCTCGTGGTTGATGGGGATCGCGTTGAGGAAGGCCTGGATCTTGTGCGGCGTGTCCAGGCGCGCGAGCTTCGCGTATTCCGACGGACGCAGCCCCAGGTGGCTCGGACGCGCGAACCGGGGCTGCGGCGGACGTGGCTCGAGCGTCGGCTCCTCCAGGCCGGCCTTCTTCGCATGGCGGGTTCGTGCGGCCATCTCCCTCCCTCACGTCGTGCGGCCGGTGCTGGGAAAGCACGCGAGCCGAGGAGTTCCTTGGCCGGATGCTACCAAAGCCACCTCCACCCGGCGCCCGTAAAGCGCCGAAAGATTTTCCGAATTGACGACTTGCGCGGTGGCGCCCGCGGCCATGGTGCTCCCGTCGCGGATCATCACCACGCGGTCGGCGATCGCGAGCGCATGGTCGGGATGGTGCGTGGAGAAGACCACCGCGGCGCCGGAATCGCGCAACCGCGCGATCTCGTCCAGCACGCGCGACTGGTTCCCGAAGTCGAGGTTCGCCGCCGGCTCGTCCATGAGGATGTGCGTCGCCTCGGTGGCGAGCGCGCGCGCGATGAGGGTGAGCTGGCGTTCGCCGCCGCTCACGGCATGGATCGGGCGATCGGCGAGCGTCGCGATGCCGAGGCGCTCGAGCGCGCCGAGGGATCGCGCGAGGTCGCGCGCCCCGGGCCGCGCGAAAACGCCCCGATGCGCGCTGCGTCCCATCTCCACCATCTCGAGCACGCTGAAGTCGAAATAGCTCTCGGCGGCCTGTGGAACGTACGCGAGGCGCCGCGCACGCTCGCGCACGGGCCACTCGCCGAGCGCGCGATCGTCTACCATCACCGTGCCCTCGAGCGGCGCGAGCAGCCCCAGCAGCGTGCGCAGGAGCGTCGTCTTGCCGCTCCCGTTGGGACCGAGGATGCAGACCACCTCGCCCGCCGCGATCGCAAGCTCGATCGCGCGCCCGACGACGCGGCCGCGGAAGCCGACGGCGAGGCCGTGCGCCGCGAGCGTCATGCGGACCTCCGGAACGAGAACGCGAGGAGCGCGATGAAGACCGGCGTGCCCACGAAGGCCGTCGCCACACCCGGCGGAATCTCGATGGGAAAGGCCGTGCGGCAGAGCGTGTCGACCACGAGCATGAACGCCGCGCCGAGCACGATCGAGAGCGGCAGCACGCGCGCGAACGCCGCGCCGGCGAGCAGTCGCGCGGCGTGCGGGATCACGAGGCCGACCCAGCCGATGGTGCCGGCGAGCGCGACGGAACCCGCGGTGGCGAGCGTCGCGCAGACGATCACGATGAAGCGCAGCCACGCGACCGGAAGCCCGAGCGAGCGCGCTTCGTCCTCGGGAAGCGACAGTGCATCGACGCGCCAGCGCAGCAACGCGAGCGGCACGATGCCCACGGCGATCGGCAGGAGCGCGCCGGCGAGGTCCGCGGGCAGCACGCCGGAGAAGCTTCCGAGCAGCCAGAAGGTGATCGCGGGCAGCTGGTTGTACGGATCGGCGACGTACTTCACGAGCGCGATGCCGGCCCCGAAAAGCGAGCCCACCACGACTCCGGTGAGCACCAGGGTGAGGAGCGGATCGCGTCCGCCGACCCAGGAGCCGATCAACACGACGAGGCCCACCGCGACGAGGCCGCCCGCGAACGCGAGCGCCTGGATCGCGGCGATGGGAAGCGACCCGAGCACCGCGATGCCCGCACCGAGCGCGCAGCCCGCCGCCACGCCGAGGATGTCGGGAGAGACGAGCGGGTTCTTGAACAGGCTCTGGTAGGCGGCGCCCGCTGCCGAGAGCGATGCGCCCACCGCGAGCGCAGCGCCGATGCGCGGCGCGCGCACCTGCAGCACGACCGCATCCACGTTCTCGGCAAGGCCGCTCGAAGCGCCGGTCACCTTGGACCACAGCGCGCGCAGCACATCGACGAGGCTCACGGGGAAGCGGCCCGCGGCGAGGCTCCAGAGCACCAGCAGCGCGAGCACCGCGCATGCCGCCGCGAGCCACCCGCCGAAACGATGCCGCGCGAGGATCATGGAGGGCCGCATGAAGCCCATTCTAGAGAAAAGGGCCGATCGGCTTCGTTCGGCCCGAGCGCTCAGCGGGCGATGAGATGGACGGCGGTCGCCTTGACGCTCGCGACCGCTTCGCCGCGGTTCGCGAGGTCGAGCTCGAGATACGACTGCTTCGACACGTAGGCGACCAGGGGAAAGCCGCAGTCGAGCGTGATCTTGAAGAGCGGGCCGGCGGGCTCGGTCGCGATGACGCGCGCGGGAAACTGGTTGCGTACGCTGGAGCGGGATTGAGGCGACGCCGCGAGCGCGACATCCTCGGGCCGGATGCATGCGAGCACGGACGCGCCGACGCAGGGCGTCAAGATGCCTGCCGCATGCACGAACCGGCCGCCCACGTCGATGCGCGCGACGCCGTCGGCCACGGCGACGACCTTGCCTTCGATCACGGTTTCCACGCCGACGAACTCGGCGACCGCGGCATCGGCCGGCGTGTTGAAGATCGCCGAGGGCGTCCCGACCTGGGCCAGCGATCCTTCGCGCATCACGGCAATCGTATCGGCGAGCGCGAGCGCCTCGGACTGGTCGTGCGTGACGTACACGGCGGGGACCGATGCGCGCCGCAGGAAGTCCTTGAGGTCGCGGCGCAGCTGGCCGCGGCTGTGCGCATCGAGCGCGGCGAGCGGCTCGTCGAAGAGCAGCAGCCGCGACGAGGCGGCGAGCGCGCGGGCGAGCGCCACCCGCTGCTTCTCGCCGCCGCTCAGGTGCTTGGGCTCCCGGTCCGCGAGGTGCTTCACGCCGAGCCTCTCGAGCAGCGCCTCGACCGTCCCGGCATCCGCGCTCGCGGCGCCGAAGCGCCGCCCGAACGCGACGTTCTGCGCGACCGTGAGGTGCGGGAACAGCGCGTAGTCCTGGACCATGAAGCCGATGCGGCGCGCCTCGGGCGGCGCCGCGGTCACGTCCTCGCCGTCGATCGAGATGCGGCCGCCATCGGGACGGTTGAAGCCGGCGATGGTCTCGAGCAGCAGCGTCTTGCCCGCGCCGCTCGGCCCGAGGATCACCAGGACTTCGCCGGCCGCGACCGTGAACGTGATGCCGCTCAGCGCGAAAGCGCCCACACGCAGCGAGAGACGCTCGACCGCCAGCCGATGCGCGGTCATCGCGCGCGCACCGTCATCGGGCCGGCGTGGGTCCGGGCTCGCGCCGCTCGCGGAACAGGTAGCGCGACGCGATGAAGAGCGAGAGCGTGATCGCGAGGAAGAGCGCCGCCATGGCCGAGGAGTCGCCGAGGCCCGACTGCAGGAACAGGTCGTAGATCTTCACCGGCGCGGTCATCGGGTAGTACGTGAGCACGATGACGGCCCCGAACTCGCTCACCGAGCGCGCGAAGGTGAGCGCGAGGCCGGTGAGGATGCCGCGCGAGGCGAGCGGCAGCGTGATGCGGAAGAACACCGCCCAGCGTCCGGCGCCCAACGTGCGGGCGACCTTCTCGAGCCGGTCGTCGACACCCTCCAGGCCCACGCGCGCGGCGTTCACGGCGTAGGGCACGCTCACGTAGAGCATCGCGACGACGATCCCGGCCGCGGTGCCCCAGAACTTGATCCCCGTCCACTGCTCCAGCGGAGCGCCCACGATTCCGGTGCGTCCGAAGACGAAGAGGAGCGCGATGCCCACCACCGTATGCGGCACGGCGAGCGGCAGGTCCACGATCGCCTCGACCACGGGCTTGCCGGGAAACGCGCTGCGGGCGAGCAGGTAGGCGAGCGGAATGGCGAGCAGCGCCGCGCACGCCGTGGTCGCGAGCGCCGCGGCGAGGCTCAGCCCGATCGCGCTGCGCACCTCGGCCATGGCGGCCACGCGCGCGAGGGCGGCCCCGCTCTGCGACGCGTAGAGGTTCGCGAGCGGCAGCACGATGAATACCAGCAGCAGCGCGGCCGCGAATGCGAACGCGAGCGCGAGACCGCGCGGAGGCTGCGCGGCACGCGGAGCGGCGATGATGCCGGCGCTCACGGAGATTTCGGCCAGGGCACGACCATCGAGCGCAACTCGGCGGGCATCTTCGCGGCGTCGCTCGCCATCGCTCGCGCGGGTGCGCCGAAGCCTTTCGCCTCGATCACCGCGCGCCCCTTCGGGCCGAGCAGGAATTGCACGTATTTCACCGCCCATTCGCGCTGCGGCGCGTCGAACGGGATCGTCACCGCGTAGACGATGGGCTTGCCGGTGAGCGTGCCGTTCGCGGTGTGCGCGACGCCTTGCGAATAGAAGCCGGAGTACTTCGCGTCGCCCAGGTCGATCTGCGGCGGCAGCTCGAGATAACGGAACTTGTGCTGGCGCGCGTCCGAGCGGTAGATCGCGAGGTAGTCGATCTGCCCGGACTGGAGCGCCGCGATGAGCTCGGTCTCCGTGTCGCGCATGTTGGTCTTCGGCGCATTGGCGAGGATCCTTTCGGCGAGCCCGGGCTCGCGGTAGTAACGCTCCGCGAGCGAGAGCATCTGCACCGTCTGGTAGCCGGACGGATCCGTGTCGGGATTCGAGCGTCCGATCTCCACCCCAGGCTGCGACAGGAGCTGGTACCAGTTCTTCGCGCCGATGCGATCGGCGAAGCGGCTGCGGGGCGTGTAGACGAACGTCACGGCGTTGGTCGCGAATCCGGCGTACCAATCGGAGTAGGCCTTGCCGCCGTTCCTCCCGAAGAAGTACTTGGGAATGACGCTGTAGTCGGCCACCGCGACCACGTCGGCCTGGCGGTGCAGCTCGGTCACCTGCTTCACCATCTTCACGCTGCCGCCGAACTGGGCCTCGATCTTCACCTCCGGATGCTCGCGCATGAACGCGTCGTCGATCGCCCGGAACGGCGCGGCGAGCGTCCCGGCGGCGAAGATCGTGAGCGTCGCGGTCGGCGCCGCCGCCGCAGGCGGCATGCCCGCGAGGACGAGCGCGAGCGCGCAAAACGGGAAGATGCGGCGGCGGGCGTGCGCATACCGGGTCATTGTTCTCTCCATGCGGGGTTCGTGGGTCGCTGACGCGGCGCGCAACCGGCCGCGCGTCCCAAGCTTGCAAGAATATCGGGCGCGCGGAATTTCTGCAATATGCTGGAAAATATGCAAACCGCGGCGCGGCGACCGTACAATGGCGCATGCCCCGCGATTCCCGGCAACCCAGCGAGGTCGCGCTCCTCAACGTGCGCGAGCTCGCGCAATGGCTGCGCCTCAAGGAGCGCAAGGTCTACGACCTGGTCGCCCGCAACGAAATCCCGCACACGCGCGCCGGGGCGAAGATCCTTTTCGCGACGCCGCAGGTGGAGCGCTGGCTCGCCGCGCGTTCGGCCGGCGCGATGCCGCGCGACGCCGCGCCGCCAACCATCGCCGGCAGCCACGACCCGCTGCTCGAGTGGGCGGTGCGCGAGTCGCGCTGCGGCCTCGCGCTCCTCACCCACGGCAGCCGCGACGGGCTCGAGCGCCTCGCCGCGGGCGAGGCGAGCGCCGCGCTGCTGCATCTTCCGCATCGCGACCTCGCCGACTTCAACCGCGAGGCGGCCGAGGAGCGCCTCAAGGGCCGCGACGTGGCGCTGGTCGAGTGGGCGCGGCGCGAGCAGGGGCTGCTCGTCGCGCGCGGCAACCCGAGGAAGCTGCACGCGGTAACGCACCTCGCGCGGCGCGGCGTGCGCGTGCTGATGCGCCAGGAGGGAAGCGGCAGCCGCGAGCTCCTCGAGCGCCTGCTCGCACGCGAGGGCACCAGGCTCTCCGCGCTGCATGCGGCCGGACATACGGCCTCGACCGAGAGCGACCTCGCCTCGGCCATCGCCGCGGGCGAGGCGGACGCGGGCTTCGGCGCGCGCGCCGCGGCCCGTCTCTTCAACCTCGACTTCGTCGCCGTGGCCGTCGAGCGCCTCGACCTCGCCGTGTCGCGCCGGCGCTGGTTCGATCCGCCGCTGCAGTCGCTATGGCGCTTCGCGCGCTCACGCCGCTTCGCCGCGCACGCCGAGTCGCTCTCGGGATACGACCTCGCCAACGCGGGCGAGGTGACCTGGAACGATCAGGCGTAGCCGACGCTGCGCCGGTCGATCGCGATCGCCTTCACCAGCGCATGGACCTTCACGCCGGGCGCGAGGCCGAGGCGCTCGGCCGATTCGCGCGTGATGCGCGCGACGAGCGGGGTGGCTCCCACGCGCAGCTGCACGTCCACGATCGCGCCGAACTCGCCGCCCACCGATTCGACGCTCGCCTCGAGCACGTTCTGGAAGCTCGCCGCGCGCGGCCGGTCGAGCGCGAGCGCCACGTCGCGCGAGCGGATGCGCGCGCGCACCGGCTCGCCCGGCAGCGCGTCGAGGTTCGCCACGACGAGCTCGCCGCCCTCGAAGGCGAGCGTCGTGAGGCCGTAGCGCTCGTCGTGCCTCGCGACGCGCGCCTCGATCACCGCGCCCGCCTCGAAGCGCTCGGTCGGCGGCTGCAGGTCGGGGCGCGAGAGGAGCTGCGCCACGTCGCCTTCCGCGATCGTGCGCCCATCGCTCACCAGCACGAGGTGGTCGGCGAGCCGCGTCACTTCCTCGATCGCATGGCTCACGTACACGGTGGGCAGCCGGAACTCGTCGCGCAACAGCTCGATATAGCCGAGGATCTCGGCCTTGCGCGCGGCGTCGAGCGCGGCGAGCGGCTCGTCGAGGAGGAGCAGGCGCGGGCTCGCGAGGAGCGTGCGCCCGAGCGCGACGCGCTGCTTCTCCCCGCCGGAGAGCGTCGCGGGGCGCCGTTCGAGGAGCGCGCCCAGGCCGAGGAGCTCGATCACGCGGCCGCGGTCGACGAAACGCTCCGCGGGCGCGATGAGCTTCTCGCCGTACGCGAGGTTCGCGCGCACCGACATGTGCGGGAAGAGCAGCGCGTCCTGGAACACGCAGCCCACGCGGCGCGCTTCGGGCGCGAGGTCGATGCCGCGAGCCGAATCGAAGAGCACGCGCCCGCCGACCGCGATGCGGCCCGACTGCGGGCGCACGAGGCCCGCGATCGCCTCGACGATGGTGCTCTTGCCCGCGCCCGAGCGCCCGAAGAGCGCCACGATCGGGGCGTCGGCGGCGAACCTCGCCTCGAGGCGGAAATCGTCGCGGCGAAGCGCGATGTCGACCTCAAGCATCGCGGCGGGCGGTCGGGGGCCGGCGCGCCAGCCACTCCGACGCGGCGAGGGCGGCGAGCGAGAGGCACACGGAAAGGATCGACAGCCGCAGCGCCTGCGCATCCTCGCCCGGCGACTGCGTGAAGGTGTAGATCGCCAAGGGCAGCGTGCGCGTCTCGCCCGGGATGTTGGAGACGAACGTGATGGTGGCGCCGAACTCGCCCAGCGAGCGGGCGAAGGCGAGGAGCGCGCCGGTGACGAGCCCCGGCCATGCGAGCGGCAGCGTCACGGTGAAGAAGACGCGCATGCGGCTCGCGCCGAGCGTGCGCGCCGCGAGCTCGAGGCGCGCGTCCACCGCGTCGATGGCGAGCCGGATCGCGCGCACCATCAGCGGAAATCCCATCACCGCGGCGGCGAGCGCGGCGCCGGTCCAGCGGAACGCGAACACGATGCCGAGCGGCGCGAGCAGCCGCCCGAGCGGGCCGTGGCGGCCGAAGAGCACGAGGAGCGCGAAACCCACGACGACCGGCGGCAGCACGAGGGGCAGGTGCACCGCGGCATCGAAGAGCATCTTGCCGGGAAAGCGCTTGCGCGCGAGCACGAAAGCCGTCGCGACGGCGATCGGAAGGCTCGCCGCGACACCCCACGCGGCGACCTTGAGGCTCAGCAGGACGACATCGAGCTCTTCGCGGGTGGGCATCGCCTCACGGAATCGCGCGGAATCCGTAATGCTCCCATATGCGCTTGGTCTGCGGGGAGGCGAGCGCTTTGGCGAGGGAATCGGCCGCGGCGTCCGCGCCCTCGAGCTCCACCAGCGGATAGACCACCGGCGGATGGCTCGCCGCGGGAAAGGTCGCCACCACGCGCACGCCCTTGTCCGCGATCGCGTCGGTGCGATAGACGATGCCGAGCGGCGCCTCGCCGCGCGAGACGAGGGCGAGGGCCGCGCGCACGTTCTCCGCCGGTGCGATGCGATTCCTGACCGCGTCCCAGGCGTGAAGCGACACGAGCGCCGCCTTCGCGTAGATGCCCGCGGGGACCGACGCCGGATCGGCGAGGGCGAGGCGGCCGCCGCCGAGCGCGGCGGCGAGGTCGAAGCCGGGCGCGATCGCGACGCGCGTCGTCGAGGCGGCCGGCGCGATCAGCACGAGGTCGTTGCCGAGGAGGTCGCGGCGCGTTCCCGCCTTCGCGAGACCGCGCTTTTCCACGTAGTCCGCCCACGCGCGGTCGGCGCTGATGAAGATCGAGGCCGGAGCGCCCGCCTCGATCTGGCGCGCGAGCGCATTGCTCGCCGCGTAGGAGACCGAAACGCGGTTGCCGGAGGCCGCCTCCCACGGCTTCACGGCGGCGTCGAGCGCTTCGTGCAGGCTCGCCGCCGCGAACACGACGAGGGTTTCGGCGCGGGCCGCGGCGCTTACCAGGATGATCGCGACGAGGGCGGCGGCGCGGCGCACGAGGCTCCGCAGCCGCATCGCATCGCCCGGCCCCATCGCCATCCCGGAACCGGACGTCACGCGCGGCTTCGCGGGGCCGCGCGTGCGGCGCATCAGGGCGTCGTGCCTTGCAGCAGCTTCTGCAGCTCGCCCGACTGGTACATCTCGCGCATGATGTCGCAGCCGCCGACGAACTCGCCGTTCACGTAGAGCTGCGGGATGGTGGGCCAGTTGGCGAATTCCTTGATGCCCTGGCGGATCTCCGGATCCTGCAGGACGTCGACGGTGTACACGCTTTCCGCGCCGCACATCTTGAGGATCTGCGTGGCGGTCGCCGAGAAGCCGCACATCGGCATCTGCGGCGAGCCCTTCATGTAGAGCACCACCGGGTGCCCGGCGACCTGCTCGCGGATTCGGTCTTGAACACTCATTGCTGCACTCCTTAAGTTTGCCTTCGGCCTACCGTTGTGCTCCATGCTGGAGTGTCGAGCGGCGCGCCTGCCGCGTCCGCTCCAACACGGTCGTTCGTCGCGCTCCGTGCTGGAGTGTTGAGCGGCGCGCCTGCCGCGTCCGCTCCAACACGGATTTCCTGCTCCCGCTATTTTAGCCTTGGCGGCCGCCCGCCACGCGTGCGATGCCGGCGAGGTCGCGGATCGACACCAGGTCCTCGAACCCCGCCGCCCCGAGCAGCCGCGCGGCCGCTTCCGCCTGGTCGTAGCCATGCTCGAAGAGCAGCGCGCCGCCAGGCACGAGATGCTCCTTCGCGTGCGCCACGATCTCGCGGATCGAGTCGAGCCCGTCGGGGCTGCCATCGCTCAGCGCGCGGCCGGGCTCGAAGCGCAGGTCGCCCTGGGCGAGGTGCGCATCGCCGGCCGCGACGTAGGGCGGATTCGCGACGATGAGGTCGAAAAGGCGCCCCGGCACGGCGTCGTACCAGGAGCCGCCGACCAGCTCGATGCGCTCCTCGCACCGATGCGTGCGCGCGTTCCTGCCCGCCACCTCGAGCGCCTCCGCGCTCGCATCGGTCGCGACGACGCGAAGCGCCGGCCGCTCGCAGGCGAGCGTCACGGCGATGGCGCCGCTGCCCGTGCCGAGGTCGAGGACGGATGGATTGCCGGCCCGCGCCTGGAGCATGCGCGGCGAGGCGCCGCGGCAATCGCGATCACTCGAGAGCCCGTCGACCTGCCCGAGCGCCGCTTCGACCAGCGTCTCGGTCTCGGGCCGCGGGATCAGCACCGACGGTCCGACCTCGAAATCGCGCCCGTAGAACTCGCGCGTGCCCACGAGGTAGGCGACCGGCTGGCCGAGCGCGCGCAGCGCGACCAGCATGTCCATGCGGGCGTCCTGCGTCTCGGTGAGCACGTGCATGGGATTCGCGGCGACCCACGCGCGGTTCACCTCGAGCACGTGCGCCATCAGCACCTGCGCGTCGACGCGGTCGATCGCCGCGAGCGCATCCTCGAGCGCGGCCTTGACCGTGTGCATCACGCGCTCCGCGCGAGGGTCGCGAGCTGCTCGGCCTGGTGCTCGCGCGCGAGCGCGGAGGTGATCTCCTCGAGGTCGCCGTCCATGATCGAGTCGATCTTGTGCAGCGTGAGGTTGATGCGGTGGTCGGTCACGCGTCCCTGCGGGAAGTTGTAGGTGCGGATGCGGTCGGAGCGATCGCCCGTACCGACGAGGCTCTTCCTCTCGGAGGCCTCCTTCGCCTGCTGCTCGCGCGCCTGGCGGTCCTTGATGCGCGCGGCGAGCACGCGCCAGGCCTGCTCGCGGTTCTTGTGCTGGCTCCTCGCGTCCTGGCACTCGACCACGATGCCCGTCGGAAGGTGCGTGAGGCGCACCGCCGAATCGGTCTTGTTCACGTGCTGTCCGCCGGCGCCGCTCGCACGGAAGGTGTCCACGCGCACCTCCGAGGGATTGATCTGCACGTCGGAGACGTCGTCCGCCTCGGGCATCACGGCCACGGTCGCCGCGGAGGTGTGGATGCGGCCCTGCGTCTCGGTCGCGGGCACGCGCTGCACGCGATGGCCGCCCGACTCGAACTTGAGCCGGGAGTACGCGCCCTGGCCCACGATGCGGGCGATGATTTCCTTGTAGCCGCCCGCCTCGCCGGCGCTTTCCGACACCACCTCCACCTGCCAGCGATGGCGCTCGGCGAAGCGCGAGTACATGCGGAAGAGGTCGCCGGCGAAGAGCGCGCTCTCGTCGCCGCCGGTGCCGGCGCGGATCTCGAGGAAGAGGTTCTTCTCGTCGTTGGGATCGCGTGGGACGAGCATGCGCTCGAGGTCGAGCTCCAGCTCGGCGAGCTTCGCGCGCGCGGCGCCGATCTCCTCCTCGGCGAACTCGCGCATCGCCGGGTCGCGCGCCATTTCCTGCGCGGCGTCCAGGTCCTGCGCGGCGTTGCGATACGCGACGAAGGCCTCGACCACGGGGAAGATCTCGGCGCGCTCCTGCGAGAGCTTGCGGAAATCGTCGATGTCCTCGACCACCGCCGGGTCGGAAAGCCTCGCGTCGATCTCCTTCAGCCGCGATTCGAGGCCCGCGAGCCGGCCGGCGATGGACTCCTTCATTGCTCGTTCGCGGGGTGGTCCCCTTCGGCTTCCGGGAAGAGGACGCGCACCGCGTTCGCGAGGGCTTCGCGCTCGCCCTCGGAGGCGTGCGAGAGCGCCTGGGTGGGATGGTGCATGAACTTGTTGGCGAGCCCCTTGGCGAGCGATTCCAGCACCGCCGCGGGATCCTCGCCCTTCGCGAGCCGCGCCTTCGCCTTCGCGAGCTCGATCTCGCGGTATTCCTCGGCGCGCCGGCGCAGCTCCACGATCGCCGGCACCGCGGCGCGCGCGCCCTGCCATTCGCGGAATGCCGCCACGTGCCGGTCGACGATCGCTTCGGCCTGCGTCACGGCGGACTTGCGGGCCTCGGTCCCCTGCTGGACGATCTTGCCGAGGTCGTCGATCGAATAGAGGAACACGTCCGCGAGCTCGGCAACCTCGGTCTCGACGTCGCGCGGCACCGCGAAGTCGACGATGAACATCGGGCGGCGCTTGCGCGCCTTGAGCGCGCCCTCGATGAGGCCCTTGCCGAGGATGGGGAGCGAGGAAGCGGTGGCCGTCACCACGATGTCGAACTCGGCGATGCGGGCGGGAAGCTCCACGAGCGCGACCGCCTGGCCGCCGAAGCGCTCCGCGAACTCCTCGCCGCGCGCGACCGTGCGGTTCGCCACGACGATCGACTGCGGTCGCTGGGCGACGAAGTAGGTCGCGGCGAGCTCGACCATCTCGCCGGCTCCGATGAGGAGCAGGCGGGTGCGCGAGAGGTCGCCGAAGACGTTCTGCGCGAGCTTGAGCGCCGCCGAGGCCATCGAGATCGACTGCGCGCCGAGCGCGGTTTCCGTGCGCACCTGCTTCGCGACCGAGAACGTGGTCTGGAAGAGGCGCGACAGATGGCTGCCGATCGTGCCCGCGCTCTCGGCCGTGCGCACCGATTGCTTCACCTGGCCGAGGATCTGCGGCTCGCCGAGCACCATCGAGTCGAGGCCGGCGGCGACGCGGAAGGCATGGCGCACGGCTTCGGAATCGCGGTGCGAATAGAGATGCGAGGCGATGGCGATGCCCGATTTCTCGGCCTCGCGCTCGAGCCAGGCGCGCACCGGCGACTCGTCCTCGGCGCTGCAGTACACCTCGGTCCGGTTGCAGGTCGAGACCAGCACCGCCTCCGACACGCCGGGCTGGGCGGCGAGGCGCGCCAGTGCCTCGGCCTGCAGCTCCGGCGCGAAGGCGAGCTTCTCCCGCACTTCCAGTGGGGCGCTGCGGTGGTTGAGGCCGAGGACGTGGAGGGGCATGGTGAGCCAAAAATTATAGCAGCGGGCCCTCTGTGGACTTTGCCATGGCGCGCGGGCGCCAGTTCCGGGTATGATCGGACGAAACTTTACAAAGAGAACGAACAAGGCGCATTATCGCACTGATTTTTAACGAATACTTCAATGGCTGCCCAGCCGTCCCATTTCAGCGCCCTCGGGCGCGCGCTCGTCCAGCAAGGCCGCCTGCCGCAGGCCGATGCGGCTGCCATCCAGTCGGAGGCGAACCGCGCGGGCGTGCCGTTCGTGCAGCAGCTGGTCTCGTCGAAACGGCTCTCCGCGAAGGAGGTGTCGCTCTTCGCCGCGCAGACCTTCGGGTATCCGCTGCTCGACCTGAACGCGGTCGACCTGGACCAGCTTCCGGTCAACCTCATCGACAGCAAGATCGTCACGAGCCACCGCGTGGTGGCGCTCGGCAAGCGCGGCAACCGGGTGTTCGTCGCGATGTCGGATCCGTCGAACGAGCAGGTGCTGCAGGAGGTGAAGTTCGCCACCGGCATGACGATGGAGCCGGTGGTGGTCGAGGACGACAAGCTCGCGACCATCGTGCGCAAGCTGCACGAGTCCTCGACCAAGGCGCTGGAGACGGCCACCGAGGACGTGGACCTCTCCGGCATCGAGGTGAGCGACGGCGACGCGCAGCCCGAGGTCGTCACCGAGGACATCGACGACGCGCCGGTCGTGAAGTATGTGCAGAAGATCCTGCTCGACGCGATCAACGGCGGCGCCTCCGACATCCACTTCGAGCCCTACGAGAAGTTCTACCGCATCCGCTACCGCACCGACGGCATCCTCTACGACGTCGCCCAGCCGCCGCTCGCGATCAAGGAGAAGATCGCCTCGCGGATCAAGGTGGTCTCCCGGCTCGACATCTCGGAGAAGCGCGTGCCGCAGGACGGGCGCATGAAGATGACGCTCTCCAAGACGCGCGCGATCGACTTCCGCGTCTCGACGCTGCCCACGCTCTTCGGCGAGAAGATCGTGATGCGCATCCTCGATCCGTCGAGCGCGACGCTCGGGATCGACGCGCTGGGCTACGATCCGGACCAGAAGGAGCACCTGCTCGCCGCGGTCCAGCGCCCCTACGGCATGGTGCTCGTGACCGGCCCCACCGGCTCGGGCAAGACCGTCTCGCTCTACACGTGCCTCAACATCCTCAACAAGCCCGGGATCAACATCTCGACGGCGGAGGACCCGGCGGAGATCAACCTGCCGGGCGTGAACCAGGTGAACGTGAACGACAAGCAGGGCCTCACGTTCGCCACCGCGCTCAAGGCCTTCCTGCGCCAGGACCCGGACATCATCATGGTGGGCGAGATCCGCGACCTGGAGACCGGCGAGATCGCGATCAAGGCGGCGCAGACCGGCCACATGGTGCTCTCGACGCTGCACACGAACGACGCGCCCACGACCCCCACCCGCCTCATGAACATGGGCATCGCGCCGTTCAACATCGCCTCGAGCGTGATCCTCATCACCGCCCAGCGCCTCGCTCGCAAGCTCTGCTCGTGCAAGAAGCCCGAGGACATTCCGGAAGAGGCATTGCGGCGGGCGGGATTCAGCGAGGAAGATCTGGACGGCACATGGCAGCCCTTCGGTCCCGGCGGCTGCGACCTGTGCAAGAATACCGGGTACAAGGGCCGGCTCGGCATCTACCAGGTGATGCCGATTTCCGAAGAGATGGAGCGCATCATCATGAAGAACGGCACCTCCATCGACCTCGCGGACCAGGCCCGGCGCGAAGACATCCGCGACCTGCGGCAATCGGGACTGCTCAAGGTGAAGAGAGGCCTCACGTCGCTCGAGGAGATCGAGGCCGTGACCAACGAGTAGGGAGAATCAGCCATGGCAGTGATCGCCAAGAAGCCGGACACCGGCAAGGACGTCAAGCTCTACAACTACGCCTGGACCGGCAAGGACAAGGCCGGCAAGGTGATCCGCGGCGAGGTGCGCGCCGGCGGCGAGCACGTCGTGCTCGCGCAGCTGCGCCGGCAGGGCATCCAGGTCACCAACGTCAAGAAGGTGTCGCAGCGCGGCGGCAGGAAGATCACCGAGAAGGACATCACGATCTTCACGCGCCAGCTCGCCGTCATGATGAAGGCGGGCGTCCCGCTGCTGCAGGCCTTCGAGATCGTCGCCCGCGGCCACGCCAACCCCTCCGTGGGCAAGCTGCTCCTCGACGTCAAGACCGACGTCGAGACCGGCTCCTCGCTCTCGCAGGCGTTCCGCAAGCACCCGTTGTACTTCGACGCGCTCTTCTGCAACCTGGTCGGCGCGGGCGAGCAGGCGGGCATCCTCGACACCCTGCTGGACCGGCTCGCCACGTACAAGGAAAAGATCGTCGCGATCAAGGGCAAGATCAAGAGCGCGCTCTTCTATCCGATCGCGGTGATCGTGGTGGCCCTGATCGTGACCGCGGTGATCATGATCTTCGTGATCCCGGTGTTCAAGGACCTGTTCAAGAGCTTCGGCGCGGACCTGCCCGGTCCTACGCTGGTGGTGATCGCGATATCGGATTTCTTCGTCGCGAACTGGTGGTGGCTCGCGGCCGTGATCGTCGGCGGCGTCTGGGGCTTCTTCTACTCGTGGAAGCGCTCGAAGACGATGCAGCGCTTCATGGACCGCCTGTTCCTGCGGCTGCCGGTGTTCGGCGAGGTGATCCGCAAGGCGGCCATCGCGCGCTGGTGCCGCACCCTCTCGACGATGTTCGCCGCGGGCGTGCCGCTCGTGGAGTCGCTCGATTCGGTGGCGGGCGCCGCGGGCAACTACGTGTACTACGAGGCGACCAAGAAGGTGCAGAACGAAGTGTCGACCGGTACCGGCCTCACGACCGCGATGACCAACTCGGGCGTGTTCCCGAGCATGGTGCTGCAGATGACCGCGATCGGCGAGGAATCCGGCTCGCTCGACCAGATGCTCGGCAAGGTGGCCGATTTCTTCGAGCAGGAAGTGGACGAGGCGGTCGAGTCGCTCTCCTCGCTGATGGAGCCGATGATCATGGTGATCCTGGGCGGCCTGATCGGCAGCATCGTGGTCGCCATGTACCTGCCCATCTTCAAGATGGGGGAGGCGGTCTAGCGCGTTCGCGGCGGTCGGAGCGCAACGCCACGGGCGCGGGGAGCGATCCCCGCGCCTTCGTTTTCCGGCCCCATACCCATGGACGTCCTCGCGCTGCTCCAGGAATCGCCCGCATGGCTCCTCGCGACGGTCGCCGTGGTGGGGCTGTGCGTGGGCTCGTTCCTCAACGTGGTGATCCACCGGCTGCCGCGCATGATGGAGGCGCAATGGCGCGCCGAATGCGCGGCGCTCGACGGGCGGGAGCCCGCGGCGGGGGGGACCTTCAACCTAGTCACGCCGCGCTCGCGCTGCCCCGCGTGCGGCACGCCGATCACCGCGATGCAGAACATCCCGCTGGTGAGCTGGCTCGCGCTGCGCGGTCGCTGCGCCTCCTGCCGCGCGCCGATCAGCGTGCGCTATCCGGCCGTCGAGCTCGCCGCGGGCCTGCTCGCGATGCTCCTCGCCTGGCGGCTCGGCTATTCCGCGGCGCTCGCCCTCGCGCTGGTGTACGGATGGGCGCTCCTCGCGCTCACGTTCATCGACCTCGACACGCAGCTCCTGCCCGACGACATCACGCTCCCGCTGCTGTGGCTGGGCCTCATCGCGAACGCGTTCGGGCTCTTCACGGACCTGCGCTCGGCGGTGATGGGCGCCGCGGCCGGCTACCTGGTCCTGTGGCTCGTCTACTGGGCATTCCGCCTGCTCGCGAAGAAGGAAGGCATGGGCTACGGCGACTTCAAGCTGCTCGCCGCGATCGGCGCGTGGACCGGATGGCAGGTGCTGCCCGTCGCGATCGTGGTCGCCGCGGGACTCGGGGCGATCCTCGGCTCGCTCTCGCTGTGGCTCTCGCGCAAGGGCGCCGATACGCGCATCCCGTTCGGGCCGTACCTCGCGCTCGGCGGAATCGTGGCGTTGCTCTGGGGACGCGCCGCGGTCGTCGCCTGGCTCGGGCGATTTCCCGGATGACCTTCACCGTCGGGCTCACCGGGGGCATCGGCTCCGGCAAGTCCGCGGTTTCCTCGCGGCTCGCGCTGCTCGGCGCGAGCGTGGTGGACACCGACGTGATCTCGCGCCGCCTCACCGCGCCGGGCGGCGCGGCGCTGCCGGCCGTGCGTGCCGCGTTCGGCGATCGCGCCATCGCGCCCGATGGCGGCCTCGATCGGGCCGCGATGCGCTCGCTCGCCTTCGCGGATCCGGCCGCGCGCGAGAAGCTCGAGTCGATCCTGCACCCGGCGATCCGGGCCGAGGCCGACCGCGAGCTCGCCGCGGCCTGCGGGCCCTATGCCGTCATCGTCGTGCCGCTGCTCTTCGAGACGCGCGGATACGTCGATCGCGTCGATCGCAGCCTCGTCGTGGATTGCCCCGAGCCGCTGCAGGTGGAGCGCGCCGCGCGCCGCCCCGGGCTCTCGCCCGAGGAGGTGCGCGCCGTGATGCGCGCGCAGTGGCCGCGCTGGCGCCGCCTGCAGGCGGCCGACGACGTCGTATGGAACGGCGCGACGCTCGAGGCGCTCGAAACGCAATGCGACGCGCTGCATGCGCGCTACGCGTCCGTTCGAGCGCGCTAGATTTGTCAATGCTCCCGCATTGCCCCACAATCGCGCCCAAGCCTAGGCGGGGTCCGTGATCACGTACGAATATCCCCTCAACGAAAGGGTGCGAACGCTGCTGCGCCTCGAGGATCTGTACGAGCGGGTCGCGTACTTCCTCGCGCGCGAGACGCCCCACGACCACCACGCCTGCCTCACCGGCGCCTTCGAGATCGTCGAGGTGGCGAGCCGCGCGGACCTCAAGAGCGACCTGCTGCAGGAGCTCGACCGCCAGCGCACCTTCCTCGAGGCGCTGCGCAACAACCCGGCGATCTCCGAGGAGAAGCTCGAGTCGGTGCTCGCGGAGATCGACTCCGCGTTCGCCAACCTGCACGCGACCTCCGGAAAGACCGGCCAGAGCCTGCGCGAGAACGAATGGCTGATGGCGATCAAGCAGCGCGCCGGCATCCCGGGCGGCACCAGCGAGTTCGACCTGCCCTCGTACCACTACTGGCTGCACCATCCGGCGGCGCGCCGCCGCGAGGACCTCTCCGCATGGCTCAGGCCGCTGCTGCCGGTCCACGCGGCGCTCGCGATCGTGCTGCGCGTGCTGCGCGAGAGCGGGCGCACCGTTTCGCTCATGGCGTTCCAGGGCGTCTACCAGCAGACACCCGCGGAGAAGCCGGCGCAGATGCTGCGCTTGACCCTCTCCGATGAACTTCCGTGCGTTCCGGAGATCAGCGCCAACAAGTACGCCCTGAACGTGCGCTTCCTCCTGCCCGAAGGCGTGCAGAAGAGCCGCGTGTACGAGCAGGACGTCCCGTTCGAGCTCGCATTCTGCAACCTGTGACGCGATGAGCCGCGAAGGCGGCGCCGGCTCGCCCAAGGCGGGCGCGCCGCGCACCGTTCCCTGTCCCGCCTGCGGCGCGAAAAGCGTGTTCGAGCCGTGGAATCCCTGGCGGCCGTTCTGCTCCGAGCGATGCCGCACCGTCGACCTCGGCGCGTGGGCTTCGGAGTCCTATCGCATTCCGGGCAAGCCGGGCGACGAGGACGCGGGCGATGAAGAAAAGCCGGAGCCCGAGGAGTAGCGCTTTCGGGCTTTCTTTGCGCGCCGACGCACGCTCGGCTAAAATGGGCCGGTTTCAAGCGGCTTCTCCGATGGCTCTTCCTGCGGATTCCGCGCCGTACGTCCACGTTTCGGTCCCCAATCGCTCGCTCGCACCGCTGGGTCGGCGCCTGGTGATCGGAACCATCGCCGCGACGATGTTGTGCATCGCGGCGGGCGCGGCGCTGATCGGCGCGTGGCCCGTGATGCCCTTCGCCGGGCTCGAGGTGCTGCTCGTCGCCGTCGCGTTCCGCGTGGTGCAGATCCACGACGAGGACTTCGAGCGGCTCGAGATCGACGAGAACGAGGTTCGCGTCGAGGCGCGCCGCGCGAGCAGGACGACCCGGTTCGTCGCGCACCGGCCGTGGGCGAAGGTGGTCGTGCGCGACAGCGGCATGCGCTGCACGCTGCGCCTCGCGTACCGGGGCCGGTCGGAGCCGCTGGGGAGGCTGCTGTCGGACGAGGGAAGGCGTGCGCTCGCCGCGAGGCTGCGTGGTCGCATCGCCGTCACCGCCAACTAGAGAAATTCGGACAACAAAGGTCTGGCCATGCATCTGAAACACCTCCGCGCCTTCGCCGCCCTCGCGGCGACGCTTCCCGTTTGCCTCGCGGCGTCCGCCTCCTACGACGTGGACATCCTGCCGCCCGCCTCGCCGATGGCGCAGGAAGCGTACGACCTGCACTGGGGCATCATGTACGTGTGCATCGCGATCTTCGTGATCGTGTTCGGCGCGATGTTCTGGTCGATCTTCCGCCATCGCCGCAGCAAGGGCGCGCAGGCCGCGCAGTTCCACGAGAACACGACCATCGAGGTGATCTGGACCATCATCCCGTTCCTCGTGCTGATCGGCATGGCGTATCCCGCGACGAAGACGATGCTCGCGATGAAGGATCCGTCGGGCGCCGACCTCACCGTGAAGGTGACGGCGTACCAGTGGCGCTGGGGCTACGACTACCTGCAGGACGGCGTGCACTTCTTCTCGAACCTCGCCACGCCGCGCGACCAGATCGACAACTACGACGGCAAGGGCGCGCCGAAGAACGACCATTACCTCCTCGAGGTGGACAAGCCCCTCGTGGTGCCCACGGGCAAGAAGGTGCGCCTGCTCATCACGTCGAACGACGTGATCCACGGCTTCTACGTGCCGCAGCTCGCCGTGCACCAGTACGGCATCCCCGGCTTCATCAAGGATTCCTGGTTCGAGATCGACAAGCCCGGCATCTATCGCGGCCAGTGCAGCCAGATCTGCGGCAAGGAGCACGCGTTCATGCCGATCGTGGTGGACGCGCGCACGCCGGAGCAGTTCGCGGCTTGGATCAAGGAAGAGAAGGCGAAGATGCCGCCGCCGCCCGCCGCGCCGAGCGGGGCAGCACCCGCGGAAGCCGCCGCGGGGCAATCGGCCGGCAACGCGCCGGCGAGCGGCGCCGGCGGCGGCAACAAAGCGCCGGCCGGGAAGATGAGCCTCGCCGACCTGAAGGCCGCCGGCGAAAAGGTCTACACCGCGAACTGCGCCGCCTGCCACCAGGCCAATGGCGAGGGACTCGCCGGCACCTTCCCGCCGATCGCGGCCGGCAAGCCTTTCGCCGCGCCGGCGGCGCTCACCAAGCCGCTCGCCGATCGCGGCTTCTTCAAGGACGGCAAGATCGTCGAGGGCCCGGCCAAGGAGCAGGTGGACATCGTGCTGCACGGCATCGCCGGCACTCCCATGGCGTCCTGGGCGCACCTCACCGACGAGCAGGTCGCCGGCGTCATCACGTTCGAACGCAACAGCTGGGGCAACCACGGAGGCGAGGTCCAGCCGTCCGAGGTCGCCGCCGCCCGCAAGGCGAAGTAAACCCATCGCATCCACGAGGAAACCGGAGCCACCATGAGCACAGTCGCGCACGCTCACGACCACCCCCACGGCGAAGCCCACGAGCACCACGGGCCGCCCCACGGCATCACGCGGTGGCTCTACGCGACCAACCACAAGGACATCGGCACGATGTACCTGGTGTTCTCCGGCATCATGTTCTTCGCCGGCGGCACGATGGCGATGCTCATCCGCGCCGAGCTCTTCGAGCCCGGCCTGCAGCTCTTCAATCCCGAGTTCTTCAACTCGCTCACCACCATCCACGGCCTGGTCATGATCTTCGGCGCGATCATGCCGGGGTTCGTCGGGCTCGCGAACTGGCTGGTCCCGATGCAGGTGGGCGCGGCCGACATGGCGTTCCCGCGCCTCAACAACTGGAGCTTCTGGCTGCTGGTGCCCGCCTCGCTGCTGCTGCTCTCCGGCTTCCTCGTGCCGGGCGGAGCGATCGCCTCGGGCTGGACGCTCTATCCGCCGCTCTCGGTGCAGCAGGGCATCTCGATGGACATGACGATCCTCGCGATCCACATGATGGGCGCGTCGTCGATCATGGGCTCGATCAACATCATCACGACCATCCTCAACATGCGCGCGCCGGGCATGACGCTCATGAAGATGCCGATGTTCGTGTGGACGTGGCTCATCACGGCGTACCTGCTGATCGCGGTGATGCCGGTGCTCGCGGGCGCGATCACGATGCTCCTCTTCGACCGCCACTTCGGCACCAGCTTCTTCAGCGCCGCGGGCGGCGGCGATCCCACGATGTTCCTGCACGTGTTCTGGTTCTTCGGGCACCCCGAGGTGTACATCATGATCCTGCCCGCCTTCGGGATCATCTCGCAGATCGTCCCGGCCTTCGCGCGGAAGCCGCTCTTCGGCTACGCCTCCATGGTGTACGCGACCGCCTCGATCGCGATCCTGTCGTTCATCGTGTGGGGCCACCACATGTTCACCGTCGGCATGCCGGCCGCGGCGAACCTGTTCTTCATGTACGCGACGATCCTCATCTCGGTGCCCACCGGAGTGAAGATCTTCAACTGGATCTCCACCATGTGGCGCGGCTCGATGACGTTCGAGACGCCGATGCTCTTCGCGATCGGGTTCATCTGCCTGTTCACGATCGGCGGATTCTCGGGCCTCGTGCTCGCGATCGAGCCGGTGGACATCACGCTGCACAACACGTACTACGTGGTCGCGCATTTCCACTACGTGCTGGTCTCCGGCGCCGCGTTCGCGATCATGGCGGCGGTGTACTTCTGGCTGCCCAAATGGACCGGCAAGATGTACAACGAGACGCTCGGCAAGTGGCACTTCTGGCTCTCGATGATCGGCTTCAACCTGGCGTTCTTCCCGATGCACTTCCTCGGCCTCGCCGGCATGCCGCGCCGCATCCCGGACTACGCGCTGCAATTCGCCGAGTGGAACATGTGGTCCTCGATCGGCGCGTGGCTCTTCGGCGCCTCGCAGCTGCTGCTGGTCTACAACGTGATCGCCACCGTGCGCAGCGGCCGCGCCGCGGAGCAGAAGCCGTGGGAAGGGGCCGACTCGCTCGAGTGGACGCACCTGCCGACGCCGGTGCCGTACCACTCGTTCGAGACCGCCCCGGTGATCAAGTGATGCCGCCGGCCGCATGAAGGCGATCGCCGTGAAGCCGCACACCCCGGACCCGCGCCAGAGAAGGCGCGCGGTCGCGACCGGGCTCGCGCTCGCGGCGATCGCGATCGCGATCTACGCGTACGTGGTCTACCGGTATTTCACGCGATGACGGCCGGCATGATGCGCGACGCTTTCAAGGCGGTCTTCTGGAGCTTCTTCGGCGTGCGCAAGCGCTCCGCCTACGAGTCGGACACGCAGAAGCTCAAGCCCCAGCACGTGATCGCCGCGGGCCTCGTGAGCGCGGTCGCCTTCGTGCTGGTGCTCTTCCTGATCGTGAAGCTGGTGACGCGCTAGGCGCGCAGACAACGGAAACAAAAGGGGACTTCAAGTGGCCAATACGCAATCGACCGGGTACTACTTCGCGCCGCCGTCCAAATGGCCGGTCGTCGGATCCACCGCGCTTCTCTTCCTCGCCGTGAGCGGCGTGCTGCTCTTCAACGGCTACCACGTCGGCTGGGTCCCGTTCGCGATCGGCTTCCTCATCCTGCTCTACATGCTCTTCGGCTGGTTCGGCACGGTGATCCACGAGAGCGAGGGCGGCCTCTTCAACCGCCAGGTCGACATGTCCTTCCGCTGGGCGATGAGCTGGTTCATTTTCTCGGAGGTGATGTTCTTCGCCGCTTTCTTCGGCGCGCTCTTCTACGCGCGGCAGTACTCGGTGCCCTGGCTGGCCGACATCGAGAACAAGCTCGTCTGGCCCGAATACACCTCGCTCTGGCCCACCGCGGGTCCGTACCGGCCGATCGAGTTCACGGCGATGGAGGCGTGGGGAATTCCCGCGATCAACACGCTGCTGCTCCTCTCGTCGGGCGTGACGGTCACCTGGGCGCACTGGGCGCTCAAGAAGGGCGACCGGCGCAACCTCATCTTCGGCCTCGCGCTCACCATCATCCTCGGCGTCACGTTCCTGATCCTGCAGGCGAGCGAGTACATGCACGCCTATTCGGAGCTCAACCTCAAGCTCACGACGGGCGTGTTCGGCTCGACGTTCTTCCTGCTCACGGGGTTCCATGGCTTCCACGTGACGCTGGGCGCGACGATGCTGATCGTGATCCTCTTCCGCTGCGTCGCCGGGCACTTCCGGCCGGACCACCACTTCGCCTTCGAGGCGGTCTCGTGGTACTGGCACTTCGTGGACGTGGTGTGGCTGCTGCTCTTCGTCTTCGTCTACTGGCTCTAGCGGCGCGGCCACCTGGAAAAGGGGTCAGATTACTTTTCCGCGGCCCGGAAAAGTAATCTGACCCCTTTTTCCGTTTAGAGGTGGCCGTCCTTGATCCAGCCGAAGTAATAGGACGCCATGAGCAGCGCGAACACGAGGAGCGAGAGCGTGATGCGGATCGTGAGCGAGATCACGGCGCGATTCGAAGTGCCCTTGTCGCGATAGACGAAGTAGAGGCCGGAGAAGAGGCTCGCGACAACGGCGAGGAGCAGGACCAGGATGACGATGCGCATGGCTTCGGCGGGAACGGAATCGCGGCTTCCAGTGTACCTCTCGTGCGGGGAGCGGGGCCGGTGAGGATCGGCTCGTGGAGCTTCGCTCCGCGCCTCGTGCCGACGCTCGCGGCGGCCGCGCTCATCGCGCTCACCGCTTCCCTCTCGCGCTGGCAGGCGCACCGCGCCGAGGAAAAGGAGGGCCGCCAGCACCTGTACGAGGAGCGCATGGCGCAGCCGCCGCTCGAGCTCGCGGGTTCCATCGATGCCGGCGCGGCCCTCTTCCGCCGCGTTCGCGGCGCGGGCACGTGGATCGCGCAGAAGCAGGTGTTCGTGGACAACCAGGTGCAGGGCGGGCGCGCGGGATTCGACGTCGTGACGCCGCTGCGCCTCGAGGGGAGCGGCGCGGTGGTCCTGGTGGACCGCGGATGGGTCGCGCGGAACGATGCCTATCCCGAGCCGCCGCGTGTCGACGTGCCCGCCGGGCGTGTGGAGGTCGTGGGCATCGCGGCGCTTCCGCCCGCGCGTTTTCTCGAGCTCGCGCCCTCCGAGGCGATCATCGGCTCCGTGTTCCAGAACCTCACGCTCGACCGCTATCGCAAGTGGAGCGGCATCGACGTGCTGCCGGTGGAGGTCTTCGCGGATCCTCCGGGGCCGGGGCTCGTCGCGGTGCACGAGCGGCCCGACGCCGGCGCGGACCAGAACCGCCAGTACGAGGCGACCTGGTTCCTCCTCGCGGCCACGACCGCCGCGCTGTGGCTGGGCCTCAACCTGCGCAGGGCCCGATGAAGCTCGGCGCGCGCGCGAAGCTCGCCCTCATCGCCGCGATTTTCGCCGCGCCGATCGTGGCCTCCTACCTCGCGTACTACTACGGCCACGCAAAGCCCACGGCGAACCACGGTGAGCTCCTCCTGCCGCCGCTGCAGGCGAGCGATGCGGCGTTCCGCCGGCCGGATGGACGCGCGTTCTCGCTCGCCGAGCTGCGCGGCCGCTGGGTGCTGGTCGCGCAGGACGGCGGCGATTGCGCCAAGCGCTGCATCGAGAAGCTGGTCGCGATGCGGCAGGTGCGCCTCGCCCTCGGCCGCGACGCCGAGCGGGTCGCGCGCGTGCTGCTGGTCGAGGGCGACCGTGCGCCGGACGCGGCGAGGCTCGCGGCCTTTCCCGGGATGCAAGTCGCGGCCGGCCCGAAAGGCAGCGGCCTCGACGCGCGCGCCGCGGGGGACCTCGACCACGTCTACCTCGTGGACCCGAACGGGAACGTCATGATGCGCTGGCGGTCCACCGACGACCCGAAGGGCATGCTCCTCGACTTGCAGCGCCTGCTCCGCGCCTCGCAGATCGGCTGACCGCTTATAATTACCGGTTCCCATGCTCCAGCGAACCCTCTCCCGCCACGAGCCCGGCCTCGGCGTGCAGCTCTGGCGCCTCACCAAGCCGCGCGTCGTATCGCTCATCGTCTTCACCGCGGTGATCGGGATGTTCCTCGCCTCGCCGGGATTGCCGCCGCTCGATCGGGTGACCTACGCGACCGTCGGCATCGCGCTCGTCGCCGGGGCGGCCGCCGCCTTCAACTGTCTCGTCGAGCAGAAGCTCGACGCCGTGATGGCCCGCACGCGCTGGCGCCCCACCGTTTCCGGCACGGTGTCCGCGCCGCAGGTGCTGCTCTTCGCGGGCGTGGTGGGCGGCCTGGGCCTCGCGATCCTTTGGCACGCCGTGAATCCCCTCACGATGTGGCTCACCCTCGCCACGTTCGTGGGCTACGCGATCATCTACACCGTGGTGCTCAAGCCCGCCACGCCGCAGAACATCGTGATCGGCGGCGCGTCCGGCGCCATGCCGCCGCTGCTCGGCTGGGCGGCGATCTCGGGCGACGTCACGTACCAGCCGCTGCTCCTCTTCCTCATCATCTTCGCGTGGACGCCGCCGCATTTCTGGGCGCTCGCGCTCTACCGGCGCAACGAGTACGCGCGCGCCGGGCTTCCGATGCTGCCGGTCACGCACGGCGAGGAATTCACGCGCCTGCACCTGCTGCTCTATACGCTCATCCTCGTCGCGAGCACGCTGCTTCCGTTCGCGACGCACATGACGGGTTGGTTCTACCTGGGATCGGCGGCGGTGCTCGATGCCGTGTTCCTCGGGTACGCGGTGCGGCTCTGGGTTCGCTACAGCGACGCCCTCGCGAAGCGCACCTTCGCGTACTCGATCTTCTACCTCGCGATGCTCTTCGCCGCGCTGATGGTGGATCACTACCTGCCGCGCCTCGCCGCGTGAGCGCGCGCAAGAGGATCGTCGCCGCGCCGGTCCTCGCGCTGGCGCTCGCCCTCGGCGGCTGCGACCCGCTCGCGGGCTCCGGAAAGCCGTCGTTCCACGGCACCGACGTCACGGGCATGGAGGCGGGTAGCGCGCTGCGGCTCGACGATGCCGAAGGCAAGCCGCGCACGGTCGCCGATTTCCGCGGCAAGGTGGTCGCCGTGACCTTCGGCTACACCGATTGCCCCGACGTGTGCCCGACGACGCTGCACGACTGGGCCGAGGCGATGAAGAAGCTCGGCCCGAACGCATCGCGCGTGCAGTTCCTGTTCGTGAGCGTCGATCCCGCGCGCGACACGCCCGCGCGCCTGCGCGCCTACGTGCACGGCTTCGACCCGCGCTTCGTCGGCCTGCGCGGCGATGCCAAGGCGACCGACGCCGCGGCGAAGGATTTCCACGTATACGTCGAGACCCAGCCCGGGAAGACCGCGGACACCTATACGGTCAACCACTCGTCGCAGGTCTTCGTGTTCGATCCGGCCGGGAAGCTGCGCCTCATGGAGGGGGCGGGCACCTCGCCGGCCGACATCGCGGCCGACGTGCGCGCGCTCCTCGCGTAGCGAAAAAAAACGGGGCCGAAGCCCCGTTCCGTGTTCCGGCTCGCGCGCATCACACGAGCGCCGCGAGCTCCTTCTTCATCTTCTGCATCGCCTTCGCCTCGATCTGGCGGATGCGTTCGGCCGAGACGCCGAACTCGCCGGCGAGCTCGTGCAGCGTCTTCGGATCCGATTCCGCGAGCCAGCGCGCGCGGATGATGCGGCGGCTGCGCTCGTCGAGGCTCTCCAGGGCGCGCGCGAGGCCCTCGGTCTTGAGCGCTTCGCCCTGCTCGCGCTCGTACGATTCCGCGGGGCCCTCGGACATGTCGGCGAGGTAGGCGATCGGCGTCACGGCCTCGTCGGCCGCGTCGTCCGGCGAGGGCTCGAGCGGCACGTCGCCGCCCTGGAGCCGCTGCTCCATCTCGATGACCTCGCTCTCCTTCACGTTGAGCGTCTTCGCCATCTGCCGGATCTCCTTGGGCGTGAGCGAGGACATCGTCGGCTTCATGCTGCGCAGGTTGAAGAAGAGCTTGCGCTGCGCCTTGGTGGTGGCGATCTTCACCATGCGCCAGTTGCGCAGGATGTATTCGTGGATCTCCGCCTTGATCCAGTGGATCGCGAAGGACGCGAGGCGCACGCCGCGCTCGGGGTCGAAGCGCTTCACGGCCTTCATGAGGCCGAGGTTGCCTTCCTGCACGAGGTCCGACTGCGGAAGCCCGTACCCCATGTAGTTGCGCGCGATCGACACGACCAGGCGCAGGTGCGAGAGCACCAGGTCGCGGGCGGCGGTGAGGTCGTTCTCGTTGCGCAGGCGACGGCCCAGCGCCTGCTCGCGCTCCTGCGTGAGCATGGGCACGGCGTTCACCGCCTGGATGTACGACTCGAGGCTGGAAACCGGCGGAAGGGTTGCCGGAAGCGTCATGGTCATCGGATGGTGTTCCTCCAGGTCAGGATTTTAGCACTCGTCCGTTTGGAGTGCTAAACGCCCCGGAAGTTCCAAGTTTTACCGGTCGGCGGCGAAGCGCCGAAGCTGCCGCGACACGCCGGCCCAAGCCCCGGCGAGGCCGAGCAGGAGGGCGGCGCCCACCAGTGCCACACGCTCCATGGGACCGAGGAAAACGACTTTGAGTTCAGCGGCATAGTCCGGAGTAAGCACTGACAACTCATGCGCCGCCCAAGCGGCGACGGCGGCCGCCAGCGCGAGCGCAACCGCGCCGGCGAACAAGCCTTGCAGTGCCCCGTGGTAGAGGAACGGCCGCCGGACGTCCGCGGAGGTGGCCCCGATGAGCTGGCTCACCTCGATCTCCTCCCGGCGGGTGAGCACCTGCAGGCGGATGAGGTGCGCGACGATGAACGCCACGGCGGCGGAGAGCAGGGCCGCGATGGCGAGCAGCACCCGTTCGCCGAGGTCGGCCCACTGGGTGAGCCGACGGGACCATTCGAAATCGGCGACCACCTGGTCGACTTTCGGCAGCCGGCTCCATGCCGAGCGCGCGCGGTCGAGCTCGGCCGCATCGGGGGTGCGCATGCGCACCGTGAACGCATCCGGCAGGGGGTTGCGATCGAGGGCGGCGAGGAGCTCGGCCAAGTGCGTGCGCGACTGCAGCTCGGCGAGTGCCTGCGCGCGCGGCACGAAGCTCACCGCCGCCACGTCCGGCTGCCCGCGAAGCGCCTGCTCGACGCGCTTCGCGTCGTCCGGCGTCGCGTCGAGCGTGAGGTAGACGCTCACGTGCGGCTCCATGTCGAAACCGGCAGCCGTCGCGATCGCGCTCTCGAGCATGACGGCGGCGAGGACCGGCAGCGCGATCGCGGCACCGAGCACGACGATCGAGAAGAGCGAGGCGAGCGGCTGCGCGGCGATGCGGCGCAGCGCATCGGAGAGCGCGTGCAGGTGGAGGCGAAGCGCGCGCCTCACGCGGGCTCGCCCGCCGCGAGCGCGCCGGCCGCCAGCGCGACGCGGCGGCAGCCGAGCCGCGCGAGGCTCGCCTCGTCGTGCGTCGCGAGCAGCACCGTCACGCCGACCTGGTGGAACGATGCGAACAGGTCGACGATCGCACGCGCATAGTCGGAATCGAGGTTCCCGGTGGGCTCGTCGGCGACCAGCATCATCGGGCGGTTCACGATCGCGCGCGCGATGCACAGCCGCTGCTGCTCGCCGCCGGAAAGCGCGACCGGCAGCGCCTTCTCGCGGCCGAGCAAGCCCACCTTGTCGAGCGCCGCGTGCACGCGCCGCGCGGCTTCCTGCGCCGGGAAGCCGCAGATGCGCAGCGGCAACGCCACGTTCTCGAACGCGTTGCGGTCGAAGAGCAGCTTGTGCTCCTGGAACACGAAGCCGATGCGCCGGCGCAGGATCGCGAGCGCCGATTCGCCGAGGGCTCCCACGTTCTGGCCCTGCACGACGACCGTGCCCGCGGAGGCGCGCTCGATGCCGGCCGCGAGCTTGAGGAGCGTGGACTTGCCGGCGCCGGAGTGCCCGGTGACGGCGACCATCTCGCCTTCGGCCACCTCGAAGCTCACGCCGCGCAGCGCCTCGAGCCCTCCCGGATAGCGCTTGGCGACCGCGGAGAAGCGGATCACGCGAAGAGCGCTTCGACGAAATCCGCGGCGACGAACGGCTGCAGGTCCTCCGCCTTCTCGCCGATGCCGATGTAGCGGATGGCGACGGGGTGCTCGCGCGCGATCGCCGCGACCGCACCGCCCTTCGCGGTGCCGTCGAGCTTGGTCAGGACGAGCCCGGTGAGGCCGAGCGCCTCGTCGAACGCCGCAACCTGCCGCACCGCGTTCTGCCCGGTGTTCGCGTCGATCACCAGCCACGTCTCGTGCGGAGCCGCGGGATCGGCCTTGGCCATCACGCGCTTCACCTTGCGGATCTCGTCCATCAGGTGCAGCTGCGTCGGCAGCCTTCCCGCGGTGTCGGCGAGCACGACGTCGACCTTGCGTGCGCGCGCCGACTGGATCGCGTCGAAGATCACCGCGGCCGAATCGCCCTTCTCCTGGGAGATCACCGTCACGTCGTGGCGCGCGCCCCATTCGGCGAGCTGCTCGCGCGCGGCGGCGCGGAACGTGTCGCCCGCGGCGAGGAGCACGGAGAGCCCCTGCGACTGGAAGTGGCGCGTGAGCTTGGCGATCGTCGTCGTCTTGCCCGCGCCGTTCACGCCCGCGAGCAGGATCACGAAGGGCTTCGCGCGCCCGGCATCCACGCCCTTCTCGAGCGGCGCGAGGAGCTCCACGAGCGCGGCCTTGAGCTCCGCCTCGAGCTCATCGCCGGTCTCCAGGCGCTTGTCGCGCTGCGCCTTGCGCAGGCTCGCGACGAGGCTCTCGGCCGCGGCGACGCCCGCATCGGCCTGGATGAGCTGCGCTTCGAGCTCCTCGTAGAGCGACTCGTCGATCTTCGGACGCGAACGGAAGACGCCGAGCGCCTTCTTCCAGCGCGAGGCGGTGAGCTCGAGGTCCTTCTTGAGGAGCGATTTGAGGCCGGACTCGGAGCCGGAAGCGCTCTTGTCCTTGCGGGAGAACAGGGGAAGCATGGGGGATGGGCGCTGCGGACCGTGCGATATTTTACGGTATCATGGCCCGACAATGACCGCCGTGCGCCGCAAGCGAGGCGCCTCGCGGCCCGCACCCCACGCGCCGCAAGCACGCAACCGCGTGCGCATCGTCGGCGGCGAGTGGCGCAGCCGGCTGGTGCGCTTCCCTCCTTCCGCAGAGCTTCGACCCACGCCCGATCGCGTGCGCGAGACGCTCTTCAACTGGCTCGGGCAAAGGCTCGACGGCCTGCACGTGCTCGACCTTTTCGCCGGAAGCGGCGCGCTCGGCTTCGAGGCGCTCTCGCGCGGCGCGGCGCGGGCGGTGCTGGTGGAGCGCGATCGCGAGGTCGCCGAGGGCCTGCGCGCCGCGGCACGCGAGCTCGAGGCGAAGGGCGCGCAGGTGGTCGAGGGCGAGGCGCTCGCCTTCCTCGCGCGCTCCGCGGACAAGTTCGACGTGGTCTTCGTCGATCCGCCCTATGCGAGCGGGCTCGCCGCGCGCGCGCTCGCCAGGCTTCCGTCGCGCCTCAACCCGCAGGCGCGCGTCTACGTGGAGAGCGACGCGCCGCTCGCGGCGGCGGCCCCGTGGCACGCGCTTCGCGAAGCCCGGGCCGGCGCTGTACGCTATGCGCTTTTCGAGCTCGGCGCCCCATGACCATCACCCGTGCGGTCTATCCCGGCACGTTCGACCCGATCACCAACGGGCACGAGGACCTCATCCAGCGCGCCTCGCGCCTCTTCGACGAGGTCGTGGTGGGCGTCGCGCACAGCCAGGCGAAGCGGCCGTTCTTCTCCCTCGACGAGCGCGTCTCGCTCGCGCGCGAGGTCCTCGCGCCCTACGCGAACGTGACGGTGCTCGGGTTCGCCGGGCTCCTGTCCGAGTTCGTGAAGGAGCAGGCGGCGAGCATCATCCTGCGCGGATTGCGCGCGGTCTCGGACTTCGAGTACGAGTTCCAGCTCGCGGGCATGAACCGGCGCCTCGCCCCGGGTGTCGAAACCTTGTTCCTCACGCCTTCCGACAAGTACCTGTTCCTCTCGGCGACGATCGTGCGGGAGATCGCGGTCCTCGGCGGCGACATCGCCGCCTTCGTGCATCCGCTCACGGCCCAGCGCATGCGCGACAAGATCGGCCGGGGTACGGCGGGCAGCTGATCGAGCGTTCCCAGGATGGCCCTCAAGATCACCGACCAGTGCATCAACTGCGACGTCTGCGAGCCGGTGTGCCCGAACGGCGCGATCTCCATGGGCGAGGAGATCTACGTGATCGAGCCGAAGCGGTGCACGGAATGCGTGGGCCACTTCGAGAAGCCGCAGTGCCAGGAAGTGTGTCCCGTCGACTGCATCCCGTTCGACCCTGAGCACGTGGAATCGCGCGAGACGCTGCTCGAGAAATTCCAGCGCCTGGAGCGCGAGAAGGCCGCCGCGGAAGGCGACTGAGGCCTCAGGCGAGGGAACGCTCGGGCTGCGCCTCCACCAGGGCCGCGAGGCGCTGGTAGTGGGCCTCCAGCTCGCCGCGCTGCGCGGCGACGTCCGCGGCCATCGCCTCGAGCTCCTCCATGCGCGCGACCAGGTCGCCCTCGGCGTTCTGGATGCGTCCCATGCCCTCGATGCGCGCGTTGGTGTGCTCCTGGAGGGAGCTCACCTGCGCCTCGAGCGGCCGCACGAAGCCGTTCATCCAGGTGCGCACCTCGCGATCGGCGATCTCGAAGACGCGTACCACCTGCAGCGCCACCGTATCGAAGAACAGCGCGCCGAGCGTCTTGCGCCGGTGGAGCACGAGGCTCGCGGTGCCCTTGAAGTCGCGCCCGCAGCGCTGCTCGAGGCGGTCGATCTCCACGAGGAAGCGGTCGGTCGCGAAGTCGAGGAGCTCGGGCGCCGCGATGCGATGGTCGCGCTCGAGACTGCGGGCGACGGTGTCCATCATCTTCCTCGCCTGCTCGATGATCTCGATCGCCGAGGCGATGCGGGTGCGGGCGGAGGCGAAGAACGCGTCGAGCGCCTCGCCGATGCCGCTCGAGAAGGCGCTGTCGAGCACGGCGCGGCGCGCGTGGAGCCCCGCGGCGCGCATGTCGTTCGGCTCGAGCAGCTTCGCGAGCGCGTCGGCATGGCGGTTGTGCATGGTGCGAAGCCCCATCACCGTCGCGCGCGCCTGCTCGATCCGCGCACGCTCGAGCGAGGCCTTGCGCGCGAGCGTCTCGACGAGCTTCTGGTTGCGGCCCTGCAGCGCCGCGAGCTCCTCGAGCTGCTCGCGCGCGTACTCGTGCCGGCTCGCCGTGAGCGCGCGCGCCTCCGCCACCGCCGCGCGAAGCTCGGCGCGCACGGCACCGGCATGGTCCGCGCGCCTCTGCAGCACGGTGCGCTTCGCGAGCGCCTGCTCCAGCCGGTACATGCGGCTCTTGAGGAGGGCATCGGAGTCCGCGCCGGAGCCGCCCGCGAACGCCTGGCGCGCCGAGAGCGCGAAGACCCGCGTGGGCTCGATCGCGAGCGCCTCGGCGGCCTCGCGCACCCGGCGGTCGATCGCCGCGAGCACCTCGCCCTCGCTGCGGCCGGCGCGCATCGCGTCGATCTTGTTCAGCACCACGAAGCAGGAATGGTCGAGGCCCTCGATCGGCGCGATGTGCTCGGCCCACAGCTCGCGGTCGGAGTCCTCGAGCCCGCCCTCCGCGCTCAGCATGAAGACGATCGCGGCGGCGTCCGGAACGCGATGCAGCGTGAGCTCCGGCTCCGTGCCGAGCGCGTTGCTCCCGGGCGTATCCAGGATCGCGAGGCCGTCGGCGAGGAGGCCCAGCGGAAGGTTGAGGAGCGCATAGCGCCAGCGCGGGATCGCGACCCGTCCCTCGGCCTCGACGCGGAAGCCGAGGCTCGCCGCATGGGCCGCGTCCACCTCGATCGAATCGGAGATCGCCTCGCACGCCGTCGCGAGCGATTGGGCATCGGAAGGATCGAGCGGCATTTCGGTCCAGCCCTCGCCCGAGTGGATGTACTCGCGGAGCGCCGTCTGCGTCTCGCGCGTGTGGATCGGCAAGAGGCGCAGCGACGGCGCGCGCGCCGGGTCCCACGCGATCTCCGTCGGGCACAGCGTCGTGTGACCCGGACCCGAGGGCAGCAGCCGATGCCCGAGCGAGGCGAAGAAGAGCGCGTTGATGAGCTCGCTCTTGCCGCGCGAGTACTCGGCGACGAACGCGATGGTCAAGCGATCGGTCGCGAGGCGGCGCTCGAGGTGCGCGAGCCGTGCCGCGGCCTGCTCGTCGAGGAGGCGGGCGACCAGCGCCCAGCGTCGAAACGCGGCGAGCGCCTCGGCGGTCGCGTCGCGCCACTGCTTGAGCTCGCCGAGGCTGCGCTCGAGCGAGCGCGCCGCCGCGGGCCGGGCGCCCGTCGCGCTCAACGTTGACATGCGGGGCAGTAGAACGTGGAGCGCTGGCCCTGGCGCAGCGCCCGGATCGGCGTCCCGCACTTCACGCAGCGCTCGCCCTCGCGGCCGTACACCGCGCGCTGGTGCTGGAACGCGCCCGCGTGCCCTTCGGCCGATGCGAAGTCGCGCAGCGTCGTGCCGCCCGCGGCGAGCGCGCGCTCCAGGGTCGAGCGCACGCTCGCCGCGAGGCGTTCCCAGCGCACGCGAGAGATGCGACCGACGCTGCGCAGCGGATGGATGCCCGCGTGGAAGAGCGCCTCGGAGGCGTAGATGTTGCCCACGCCCGTGACGATGCGCGAATCCATCAGGAACTGCTTCACGGCGACGCGCCGGCCGCGCGCTTTCCGGTGCAGCGCCTCGCCGGTGAATGCGGGATCGAGGGGCTCGAGTCCCAACCCGCGCAGGAGCGCGTGGTCCTCGGCCCTGCCGGCGACCCAGAGCATCGCGCCGAAGCGGCGCGGGTCGGTGAGGCGCAGCGCGCGCGCACCTTCGAAGCGCAGGTCGACGTGGTCGTGCGCGCGCGGGGGTGATCCTTCCGGCACCAGAGTGAGCCGCCCCGACATGCCGAGGTGGACCAGCAGGTGGCCGTGCCGGCAATCGAACAGCAGGTACTTGCCGCGGCGGCGCACGTCGATCACCTCTTCGCCCTCGAGGTGCTTCGGCAGATCGCGCGGGACGGGCCAGCGCAGGTTGGGATTGCGCACCAGGACCGAGCGGATGCGCCGGCCGATCACGTGCCGCAGCAGGCCGCGCCGCGTGGTCTCGACTTCCGGTAGCTCGGGCATCGTGGTGACGGCTTGAAATTCAAGGACTTTTCCACCCCGATTATACGTGCCCGGAATCGTCCTACACGAGGGGGAGCCGAACGGCTACAGCATGCGTCGGACGGAGTGGAATCGTTCTATGATAGGTGCCACGCGCGCCGGTCGGGCGAGCGCGGGAGCAAGGAAAGATGGCGTTGAGGAAACGGTGGATGGGCATGCTGGCGGCGCTCGCGATCTCGGTCGCGGGACACGCGCTGGCGCAGGACGCGAACGAGCCCCCGGCGAGCGACCAGGCGGCGGCCGGCTCCGACGCGATGTTCGAATACCTGGTCGCGGAGTTCGCCGCGCAGCGCGGGGACGTCGACGGCGCGCTCGCGATCTACGAGCGCCTCGCGAAGCAGCTGCGCGACCCGGCGATCGCCAAGCGCGCGGTGGAGACGGCCATCAAGGCGCGCGAGTTCGGGCCCGCGCTCAAGGACGCGACGCTGCTCCTCGAGCTCGAGCCGGACTCGTCGCTCGCGCGCGAGATCCTCGCCGCGCTGCTCGCGAACGGCGGCGACCTGCAGAAGGCCCAGGGCCTCGTGACGGACATGCTCGCGAACAGCACCGATCGCGCCCCGGTCCTCATGCAGCTTTCGCACCTCTTCGCGAAGTTTCCCGACAAGGCGGCGGTCCTCGAGGCGACACGAGCCGTGACCGCTCCTTATTCCGACATGGCCGAGGCGCGCTATGCCAACGGCGTCGCCGCCCTCCTCGCGGGCAAGAACGACGTCGCATCGAGCGAAGCCGACGCCGCGATGGACGCGAAGGCGGGCTTCGAGCCCGGGGCGATCCTCAAGGCGCAGGTGCTGCGCCGCACCGACGCCTCGAAGGTCGTGCCGTTCTACGAGCAGTTCGTGGAGAGTCATCCCGAATCGATCGAGGTGCGCATGCAGCTCGGGCGCGAGCTCGCCGCCGACCGCAAGCTCGCCGAGGCGCGCGAGCAGTTCCGCGCCGTCGAGCGACTCGCGAAGGACGACGCGCAGGCCGTATACGCGATCGGCCTGCTCTCGCTGCAGCTCGAGGACTACGCGGACGCGCAGACCGCGTTCACGAAGGCGCTCAAGCTCAACTACCGCGAGCCCGCCGCGATCTACCTCGGGCTGGGCCAGGCGGCCGAGGGCCTCAAGCGCTACGACGAGGCGATCGACTGGTACAAGCGCGTCGATTCCGGCGACTGGGTGCGCGCGCAGCTCAAGATCGCGACGCTCATCGCGAAGCAGCAGGGGCTCGAGGCGGGCCGCCAATACCTGCGCAAGATCGAGCCCCGTTCCACCGAGGATCGCGTGCAGATCATCCAGGTCGAGGCGCAGTTGCTGCGCGACGCGAAGAAGTGGCACGAGACCTACGACATGCTCTCGCAGGCGGTCGCGAAATACCCGGATTCCTACGAGCTGCTGTACGACCGCGCCATGTCCGCCGAGCGCATCGACAAGCTCGACGTGATGGAAGCGGACCTCAAGCGCGTGATCAGGATGAAGCCGGACTACGCGCACGCGTACAACGCGCTCGGCTACACCCTCGCGGAGAAGACCGACCGGCTCAAGGAAGCGAAGGAGCTGATCGACAAGGCCTACAAGCTGATGCCCGACGATCCCTTCATCCAGGACAGCCTGGGCTGGATCGAATACCGCATGGGACACGTGCAGGAGGCGCTCAAGCAGCTGCAGGTCGCCTACTCCGCGCGGCCCGATCCGGAGATCGCCGCGCACCTGGGCGAGGTGCTGTGGAAGAGCGGCCAGCACGACCAGGCGCGCAAGGTCTGGCAGGCGGCGCTCTCGGAGAACCCGAACCACGAGTCGCTCCTCGCGGTGATGCAGAAGTACCACTGAGGCGAACGGCCCATCGTGATCGCGCGGCTCGCGGCCGCTGCCGCCGCGCTCGTGCTCGCCGGCTGCGCCGCGCTCGCGCCGGAGACGGCGCCCCTCCCATCGCTCGCATCGGTTCCCGCCTCGTTCGAGATGAGCGGGCGCCTCGCCGTGCACCAGGGAAACCGCAGCGACATCGCGGTGTTGCGCTGGACCCGGCGCGGCCGCGACGATACCTGGGTGATCGCCTCGCCGCTCGGTAACGAGGTGGCGCGCATCGAGTCCTCTCCTTCGGGCGCGACGCTGCGCCAGGCGGGAGGCGAGACCGAGCAGGCGCCGAGCTTCCAGGCGCTCACGCGCAGGGTGCTCGGCGTGGGCCTCGATCCCGCGTGGCTCGCGGCAGGCCTGCATGGGAAGGCGCCGACGAACCTTCCGGACGGCTGGCAATTCTCGATCGACGAGACGCAGCCCGCCGGCGCCGTGCGGCTCGCCAAGCGCATCACCGTGCGCAAGGACGACACGGTCGTGCGACTGGTGGTCGATTCGTATCGCGCGATCGACGAGTGACATGCGGCTTCCCGGTCCGGATTACCTCGCGCCGGCGAAGCTCAACCTGTTCCTGCACCTGGTCGGGCGCCGCGCCGACGGCTATCACCTGCTGCAGAGCGTGTTCGTGCTGATCGACCGCTGCGATGTCGTGCGCATCCGGGTGCGGCCCGACGGCGCCATCACACGCGTGAACGAACTCGCGGGCGTGCCGTCGGAGCAGGATCTGGCCGTGCGCGCCGCGCGCGCGCTGCAGGAGCTCACCGGAACGCCGATGGGAGCCGACATCGAGATCGAGAAGCGCATCCCCATGGGCGGCGGGCTCGGCGGCGGCAGCTCCGATGCAGCCACGGTGCTGCTCGCGCTCGACCGGCTGTGGGCGACGCGCGTTGGCGACGATGCCTTGCGCGGCGTGGGCGCCTCGCTCGGCGCGGACGTCCCCTTCTTCCTCTTCGGCCGCAGCGCATGGGTCGAGGGCATCGGCGAACGCCTCGCGCCGGTCGAGGTGCCCGCGCGCTGGTACGCCGTGCTGGTGCCCCCGGTGCCGGTGCCGACCGCAGCCATCTTCGCCGCGCCTGAATTGACCCGCGATACGGAACCCCTTAAAATGGAAGACTTTTCGGCGCGTGCGTTCGGGGTCTACGGGAACGACCTCGAAAGCGTGGTGTTCGGGCGGTACGGCCCCGTTCGCGAGCATTTCGAGTGGCTGCGTGCGCGCGGGCAAGCGCGCATGACGGGCTCCGGCGGATGCGTGTTCGCCGCGTACGACGATCGCGAGGAAGCGCAGCGAGTGATCGACGAGCTCCCCGCCGGAATGAACGGATTCGTGGCGCACGGGCTTGCACGGCACCCGTTGCGCACTTGAGCTTGCAGCAACCGCGTCGCATGCGAGGGCGCGGCCGTAGGGGAGTCGCCAAGTTGGTTAAGGCACCGGATTTTGATTCCGGCATTCGAGGGTTCGAATCCTTCCTCCCCTGCCACCTTTTCTGATTCGCGCTACGCACAAGGGAGCCGCTGGTTCGAATGGCCTTCGACAACCTGATGGTGTTCACCGGAAACGCCAACCCGAAGCTCGCGCAGAAGGTGGCGAAGCAGCTGAACATCCAGCTCGGCAAGGCGACCGTCTCGCGCTTCAGCGACGGCGAGGTGATGGTCGAGCTCCTCGAGAACGTGCGGGGAAAGGACGTGTTCGTCCTGCAGTCCACGTGCGCGCCGACCAACGACCACCTGATGGAGATGTGCATCATGGCGGACGCGCTGCGGCGCTCGAGCGCGGCGCGCATCACCGCGGCGATCCCGTACTTCGGCTACGCGCGGCAGGACCGCCGGCCGAGGAGCGCGCGCGTGGCGATCTCGGCCAAGGTCGTCGCGAACATGCTCGTGGTGGCCGGCGTGAACCGGCTCCTCACCATGGACCTGCACGCCGACCAGATCCAGGGCTTCTTCGACATCCCCGTGGACAACGTGTACGCGACGCCGATCCTGCTGGGCGACTTGTGGAAGCACGGCTACAAGAACCAGGTGGTGGTGTCGCCGGACGTGGGCGGCGTGGTGCGCGCGCGGGCGATCGCCAAGCGCCTCGAGAGCGACCTCGCGATCATCGACAAGCGGCGTCCGCGTCCCAACGTCGCCACGGTGATGAACATCATCGGCGACGTGAACGGCCGCACCTGCGTGATCATGGACGACATGGTCGACACCGCGAACACGCTGTGCGAAGCCGCGAAGGCGCTGAAGGAGCAGGGCGCGGTGCGCGTGGTCGCCTATTGCACGCACCCGGTGCTCTCCGGACCGGCCGTGGAGCGCATCACGAACTCGGTGATCGACGAGCTCGTGGTGACGGACACCATTCCGCTGCGGCCCGACGCCGAGGCGTGCCCGAAGATCCGCCAGGTGAGCGTCGCCGAGCTGCTCGCCGAAACGATGCGAAGGATTTGCGAAGAGAGCTCTGTAAGTTCGTTGTTCGTGGAGTAAAGGGAATTTCTCAAAGCCTGGCCTTCGGGCCACAGTGCATCTGGTCGCGGATGCGCTGCATCACTGGAGTGAACATGAAGATCGCCATCAAAGCCGAACCGCGCAAGCTGCAGGGAACGGGTGCGAGCCGCCGCCTGCGCCGCACGGAGAAGGTACCCGGAATCCTCTACGGAGGAGGCAAGGACGCCACGCCCATCGAGCTCGACCACAAGGACCTGCTGCTGAAGCTCAGGCAAGAGGCCTTCCACGCGTCGATCCTCGACATGGAAGTCGGCAGCGAGAAGGCGCAGGTGCTGCTGCGCGACTACCAGATGCATCCGGTGAAGCCGCGCGTGCTGCACGTCGACTTCCAGCGAGTCGCTGCCGACAAGAAGATCCACATGAAGGTGCCGCTGCACTTCATCAACGGCGAGAACTCGCCGGGCGTGAAGGTCGCGGGCGGCATCGTGCAGCACGTGATCAACGAGCTGGAAGTGCGCTGCCTGCCGAAGGACCTGCCGGAGTTCATCACCGTGGACCTCGCGAACCTGCAGGCGGGCCACTCGCTGCACCTCTCGACGCTGCAGCTTCCCGGCGGCGTCGAAGCCGTGGTGCCGAAGGGCGAGGACCCGACCGTCGCGACGATCGTGATCCCGCGCGTGATGACGGCGGAAGAGGAAGCGGCGGAAGCCGCGGCCGCGGCGGCCGCGCCTTCGGCGGCGGAAGTCCCGACCACGGCGCAGAAAGCGAAGGAAGAGGAAGCAGCCGCCGCGCCCGCGGCGGGCGGCAAGGAAGCCGCCAAGCCTGCGGCGGCCGGCAAGGAAGAAAAGAAAGAAAAGAAATAACCTCGCTCTTGCGGGGACGGCGCCCGCCGGTTTTCCGGCGGGCGTTTTGTTTTCGACAAGCCTCCTTCTCCATGGGACGCGCTTTCGCGAATGGATGACATCAGATTGATCGTCGGCCTCGGCAATCCGGGGCGCGACTACGAGAAGACCCGCCACAACGCCGGTTACTGGTGGGTGGAGGCGATCGCCTCGAACAAGTCCGCGGCGTGGAAACGCGAGGCGAAATTCTCGGGCTGGGTCGCGCGCGTGGACGAAGGCGGCCACGATTTCTGGATGCTCAAGCCCGGCACGTACATGAACGAGAGCGGCCGCAGCGTCTCGGCGATGATGCGCTTCTATCGCATCGAGCCGGCGCAGATGCTGGTGGTGCATGACGAGCTCGACCTGCCGCCGGGAACGGTCAAGCTGAAGAAAGGCGGCGGTACCGGCGGCCACAACGGACTCACGGACATCGTCGAGGCGATCGGCTCGAAGGAGTTCTGGCGGCTGCGCATCGGCATCGGCCATCCGGGCCACAAGGATCTCGTCGCCGACTACGTGCTCGACAAGCCGCGCAAGGTCGAGCGCGAGGCGATCGATCCGCCGTTCGAGCGCAGCCTCGAGCTCCTGCCGAAGATCGCGAGCGGCCGCATGAACGACGCGATGACCTGGCTGCACACGGCTCCGAAGGAAGAGGCCGTCGTGCCCGTGAAAGCCGGGACCTCTCCGAAAGAATCCAAGCCATGAGCCTGCAGTGCGGAATCGTGGGTCTGCCCAACGTCGGCAAGTCCACCCTCTTCAACGCGCTCACCAAGGCCGGCATCGCGGCGGAGAACTATCCGTTCTGCACCATCGAGCCCAACGTGGGGATCGTGGAGGTGCCCGATCCGCGCCTCGCGAAGCTCGCGGCAATCGCGCATCCGCAGAAGGTGGTGCCCGCGATCGTGGAATTCGTCGACATCGCGGGGCTCGTCGCCGGCGCATCGAAGGGCGAGGGGCTCGGCAACCAGTTCCTCGCGAACATCCGCGAGACCGATGCGATCGCGAACGTGGTGCGCTGCTTCTCCGACGACAACGTGGTGCACGTCGCGGGCAAGGTCGATCCCATCTCGGACATCGAGGTGATCCATACCGAGCTCGCGCTCGCCGACATGGCGACCGTCGAGCGCACGCGCGAACGCAATCTCGGCGCCGCCCGATCCGGCAACAAGGAGGTGGCGAAGCTCATCGCCGTGCTCGAGAAAGTGCACCAGTCGCTCGACGGGCTGCACCCGGTGCGCGCGCTCGGCCTTTCACCCGAGGAGATGACGCTCTTGAAGCCGCTGCAGCTCCTCACCGCGAAGCCCGCACTCTACATCGCGAATGTGGACGAGCACGGCTTCGAAAACAACACGCTCCTCGATCGCGTGAGGGAGTACGCGGCGAAGGAGGGTGCGCCGGTCGTCGCGATCTGCGCGAAGCTCGAATCCGAGATCGCCGACCTGAGCGGAGAGGAGAAGCAGATCTTCCTGGCGGACATCGGGATGACCGAGCCCGGCCTCGATCGACTGATTCACGCGACGTACGACCTGCTCGGACTCCAGACCTACTTCACCGCCGGCGACAAGGAGGTGAAGGCCTGGACGGTGAGGAAGGGCGCCACGGCGCCGCAGGCCGCGGGCGTGATCCACACCGATTTCGAGAAAGGATTCATCCGCGCCGAGGTGATCGCGTACGGCGACTACGTGAGCCTGGGCGGCGAGGCGAAGGCGAAGGAGGCGGGGCGCATGCGCCTCGAGGGCAAGGACTATGTCGTGAAGGACGGCGACGTGATGCACTTCCGCTTCAACGTGTAAACACCGTAAAATACGCAGTTCGGCGAGTTAGCTCAGTGGTTAGAGCAGCGGAATCATAATCCGTTGGTCCGGGGTTCAAATCCCTGACTCGCCACCAATTCCCGGGGAGTACGACCTGCACGCGGGGTGACAGGTCGTACCGGACACATGGCGACCGGCGCAAGGCTCGCGCCGGGCCGGTCCTGGTTACTTCAAGATCACCAGGTAGAGCACCAGCTCGTTGTCGCCGATGTTCTTGGTGGTGTACTGCTTCGTGTCGGCGCGGGCGGCGGGGTTGAAGCGCACTTCTCCCGCCTTGAACTCGATCCTTTCCTTCTTGCCGTCCGGATAATGGCGCTCGAGCGTGCCGCTCGTGAGCGCGCGCACGACGCGCGGCCCCAGCGGGACGGATTCGTTCTCGGCACCGGGCTTGAAGTGGTTCTCGATCACCAGGACCTTGTCGTTCTCGAGGATCGTCTTCATGTCGACCTTCGGCGCGGCCTCGTCCGCGGCGGAAGCTGCGAAGCCCAGCGCAAGCAGAGCAGACGAAACGACGACAGTTGCGAGACGGCGGGTTTTCATTGGTTGTTCCCTTCGTGAAGGGATCCCGGCGGGGGCGCCGGGCTTTCCCTGCGCGTTGAACACCGCGCGAGGACGTCTATTCCGGAACCGCGGGCTCTACGATCACCGAACGGCTTCCGGCATAGGAGCGGGACGGCACGCGTCGTGGGGAAGACGGCACGCGTCGTGGCGAAAAAAAGCGGGCCCGAAGGCCCGCTCGCCGTGACTCCAGGTCGACCTCCCGCTTATTGCGAGCTCGAGGTGCCGGTGTCCGGTTTCTGCTGATCGGAGCTCGACGATCCGGTGCCGCTCGACTGGTTCGTCGTGGTCGATTGCGAGGTCGACGCGCTCGGGTTGGTCATCGTCGATTGCTGGTCCGCGTTCGCGCCGCTGGTGACGCTCTGCGAGCCGTTGCCGACGTTCACGCCCGGACTGATGTTCGCGCCCGCATTCACGTTCGAGTTGTCGACGCCCACGTTCGCGCCCACGCCCACGTTCGGGTTCACGTTGGTGCTGCTCGAGGCGCCCGAGGTGCCCGACGTGCCGCTGGTGGAGCCGCTGCCCGACTGATCGGCGGTTCCGCTGCTCGTGCCGCTCGGCTGATTCGCCGTCCCGCTCGTGCCGCTGGTCGCGCTGCCCGACCCGGACGATTGGTTGCTCGTGGCGCCCTGGCTCATCGACGACGACGGATTGGTGGTCGTCGTTTGCTGGTCCGCGCTGGTGCCGCTCGTGACGCTCTGCGAGCCGCTACCGATGTTCACGCCGGGGCTCACGTCCGCGCCGATGTTGGCGCTCGAGTTGTTCACGCCCACGTTCGCGTCGACGCCGACGTTCGGGTTCACGTTAAGCGATTTCGACGACGTGCTGTTCGTCCCGCTCGAGGAGGAGCCGGAGTTGCTCGCCGTCCCGCTCGAGGAGGAATTGGAGCTGCTCGGGCTCGACGACCGGGAGCTCGAGGAGCTCGAGGGGTTGCTCGTGGAGCTCGATCCGTTGGCATTGATGTCGCTCGAGCTGGAGCTCGACGACGGGCTCGAAGACTGCCCGCCCTTGCCGTTCAGGTTGATGTCGGTCGAGCTCGAGGAGCTGGACGGCGACTGTGATGCCGCGCCGGCTCCGTTCAAGTTGATGTCGGTCGAGCTCGAGGAGCTCGAGCCGGGGACGGTGGTGGTCGATCCGTTCACGCCGGTATTGATGTCGGTCCGCGAGGACGAAGACGCGCCCGGGACCACCGCGACTCCAGGTGCGACATCGGTCGTCGTCGTGCTCGTGCTGCCGGCCTGCGCGAGCGGCACGCTCGGGATGCAGCCCGCGGGCTGGGTATTCGCCCCGTCCATGCATTTCGGCGCCGCCCCCGAGGGGATGTCCACCGTGATCGACTCGGCGCGCGCGGCGCCGAAGGCCGCCAGCATCGAGGCGGCGAGGAGAGTCATCGTGAAGCTCTTCCGGTTCATCTCGTTTCCTCCTTCCTGACTGATTCCTGTCTGGCAAGCGCGCCCGCGGCCGGTTGCGCGCCCCTGCGCCGTTCGGAAGGGAGACATGCGGAGGGCATGATCCATCCGGACCAAACGTGGGACGAAACCTACAAATGCAGTGCTTCGGCACCGACATGGGACGAGACGATTCCTGTAGGATTTCTCTGTCCACGTTGTAGTGAAGCGCATCGCCCCTGCCCGGATTCAGCTCCGTCACCAGGACTTCCATGACGCAACCGAAAAAAGTCTTCATCCGCACCTTCGGGTGCCAGATGAACGAGTACGACTCGGAGAAGATGGCCGACGTGCTCGCCGCCGCCGAGGGATTCGAGAAGACCGCGGATCCCGGCGAAGCCGACCTCATCCTGTTCAACACGTGCTCCGTGCGCGAGAAGGCGCAGGAGAAGGTGTTCGCGGACCTCGGGCGCGTGAAGCCGCTCAAGCGCGCGAAGCCGGACCTGCTCATCGGCGTCGCCGGCTGCGTCGCGAGCCAGGAGGGCGAGGCGATCGTGCGGCGCGCGCCGTACGTGGATCTCGTCTTCGGTCCCCAGACGCTGCATCGCCTGCCGCAGCTCCTCGAGCAGCGCCGCTCCACCGGACGTCCACAGGTGGACATCTCCTTCCCCGAGATCGAGAAGTTCGACCACCTTCCGCCCGCGCGCGTCGAGGGCGCATCCGCGTTCGTCTCGACCATGGAAGGCTGCAGCAAGTACTGCAGCTTCTGCGTCGTGCCCTACACGCGCGGGGAGGAAGTCTCGCGGCCGCTCGCCGACGTGCTGGAGGAGGTTCGCCATCTCGCCGCCGGCGGCGTGCGGGAAGTGACGCTCCTCGGACAGAACGTGAACGCCTATCGCGGCGAGCTCGAAGAGGGCGAGGCGGTGGACTTCGCGTTCCTCCTCGCGCAGGTCGCGAAGGTGGAGGGCCTCGACCGCATCCGCTACACCACCTCGCATCCGCTCGAGTTCACGCAGCGCCTCATCGACGCGTACACGAAGCTTCCCAAGCTCGTGTCGCAGGTGCACCTGCCGGTGCAGTCGGGCTCGGACCGCGTGCTCGCCGCGATGAAGCGCAACTACACGGCGATGGAGTACCGATCGATCATCCGGCGCCTGCGCGCGGCGCGCCCGGACATCTCGATCTCCAGCGATTTCATCGTCGGCTTTCCCGGCGAGGGCGACGCGGATTTCGAGCAGACGATGAAGCTCGTGGAGGACGTGCGCTTCGACGGCTCGTTCAGCTTCATCTACAGCCCGCGTCCCGGCACGCCCGCCGCGAGCCTCGCCGACCCGACGCCGCACGAGGTGAAGCTCGCGCGGCTGCAGCGGCTGCAGGCGCGCCTGCACGAGCTCGCCGTGGAGTACTCGCGGGCGATGGTGGGCACGCGCCAGCGCGTGCTGGTGGAAGGTCCGTCGCGCAAGGACGCATCCGAGCTTTCCGGCCGTACCGACAACAACCGGGTGGTGAACTTCGCCGGCCACCCGCGGCTCGTGGGCCGCTTCGTGGATCTGGAGATCACCGAGGCGCTGCCGCACAGCCTGCGCGGGCGCGCGATCGTCGCCGAGCCCGCCGCCACCCTTTGAACCGCAGGTGCAACGAGAAGGAGCCTTCATGATGCACGTTTCCATCTTCCCGACCCTCCGGCGCCTGGCACTCGCGTCGATCATCGGCGTGAGCCTCGCCGCGACGGCCGCCGTGCCGGACCCGAACGAGCCGGCCCAGGGCGCGCCGCTCACGCCCGAGCCCTCGGCGACCACGCCGGGTGCGCCGGCGAAGGCGCCGCCGATGGGACCGGCCGCGCGCCCGTTCCGCGACGTCGTGAAGGATGCGAAGGAAACCGAGGGCTTCTTCAACGTGTGGCGCGAAGGCGACCGCGCGTGGATCGAGATCCGTCCGGATCAGTTCAACCAGCCGTTCCTGTTCACGACGGTGCGCACCAAGGGCGTCGGCGAGCGCATGGTGATCGCCGGCCTCATGGGCGCCGAGCACCTCGTGTACTTCAAGCGCGTGAACGGCCACGTCCAGCTCATCGCGAAGAACGTGCGCTTCCGCGCGCGTCCCGGCACGCCCACCGCGCGCGCGGTGGAGGACAGCTTCTCCGATAGCCTCCTCGCCTCCGCGCCCATCGCGAGCCAGCCGAGCGGCGACGACCAGGCGATCCTGGTCGAGGCCAACGCGCTGCTGCTCAACGACATCCCGGGCGCTTCCACGATGCTCGAGGGCGCGTTCCACATTCCCTATGCGCTCGACGGCCGCAACTCGAGCCTGGTGAGGACCGACTCCGACGCCGACGAGACCGGCTTCGACGTGTCGCTGCACTTCTCCGTCTCGAAGATGCCCGCGCCGGGCCCGGACTCGAACGTGCGCCCGCCGCTCGATACGCCCGACCCGCGCAGCCTCTTCCTCGGCTACCGCTACAACTTCGCGAAGCTGCCGCCGCCGATGCACCCGCGCGTCGCCGACGAGCGCGTGGGCTACTTCACCACCAGCTTCACGGATTTCTCCGACGACCTGAACCCGAACCCGAACGTCCACTACGTGAACCGCTGGCGCCTCGAGAAGAAGGACCCGAACGCGGCGCTCTCGGAGCCGGTGAAGCCGATCGTGTACTGGATCGACCGCAACATCCCCGAGAAGTACCGCAAGCCGATCGAGGAGGGCGTGCTCGAATGGAACAAGGCGTTCGAGCGCATCGGATTCAAGAACGCGATCCAGGTGAAGGTCGAGCCGGACGACGCGAGCTTCGAGACCGCGGACATGGAGCACGCCACCATCCGCTGGTACCTCTCCTCCGACGGCGGTCCGGCCATCGGCCCGAGCCAGGTCGACCCGCGCACCGGCGAGATCCTCGACGCGGACATCGTCTTCACGGACGTCTTCGCGCGGAGCAGCCGCCGTTTCGTGGTGGAGGATCTGCCGCACAAGGCGAGCGGTACCGCGCTTCCGTCGATCTCGATGCGCGGCGACGTGGATTGCACGTACGCGCAGCAGGCGCTCGACGAGGAGCAGTTCGCGCTCGACGTCCTCGAGGCGCGCGGCGAGATGGATCCCGCGAGCCCGCAGGCGGAGAAGTTCGTCGACGACTACATCCGCCAGGTGATCGCGCACGAGGTGGGCCATACGCTCGGCCTGCGCCACAACTTCCGCGCCTCCACGGCGTACACGCCCGCCGAGCTCGCCGATCCGGACTTCACCAAGCGCAACGGCGTCACGGCATCGGTGATGGACTACGCGCCGTTCAACATCGCGCTGAACGGCCAGCCGCAGGCGGACTACGTGAACTCCGGCCTCGGCCCGTACGACTACTGGGCGATCGAGTACGGCTACAAGCCGCTCGACGGCGGGCACGAGAAAGCCGAGCTCGCGCAGATCGCGCAGCGCGGGTCGAAGGAGCCGTGGCTCGCCTACGGCACCGACGAGGATGCATCGGTCGGCGCATCGCCGCAGGGCATGGATCCCACGGTGAACGTGTGGGACCTCTCGTCGAGCCCGCTCGACTACTACCAGAAGCGCCTCGAGCTTTCTCGTGAGCTCTGGACGCGGCTCGAGGCGAAGGAGCTCGCGCCCGGCGAGACGTACGACAGCCTGCGCCGCAGCTTCCTCGCGGGCTTCGACCAGCTGGCGCGCGGGCTGGTGCCGGCCACCAAGTACATCGGCGGCATCGTGCAGGTGCGCGATCGCGCGGGTAGCGGCCGGCTGCCGTACACGCCGGTCGCCGCCGAGCAGCAGCGCAAGGCGCTCAAGATCATCTCGGACGGCATGTTCTCGGTGGACAGCTTCAAGTTCAAGCCGCAGTTCCTCGCGAGCCTGCCCTACAGCCGCCTCGACTACTACGACGCGATGGCGCAGGGCGCGAACGTGACCAGCCAGCCGATGATCAGCCTGCCGGAGACGGTGCTCTCGATGCAGCGCAAGGTGCTCGACCAGGTGATGAGCGGGCCGGTCGCCGAGCGCCTCATCGAGTCGGGCGAGCTGGTGTCCGATCCGAAGGACACGCTCACGCTCTCGGAGCTCTACGACACGCTGCAGTCGGCGATCTGGAGCGAGCTCAAGACCGGCCGCGAGATCACCGCGATGCGCTGCAACCTGCAGCGCGAGCACCTGCGCCGCATGGTGAACATGCTCCTGCACCCGTCGAACGACATGCCGGCGGATGCGACGAGCCTCATGCGCATGGAGGCGCAGCAGCTCGCGAGCGACATCCGCAAGGCGAAGGCGAAGCCCGGCTTCTCGAAGGAGACGCGCGCCCACCTCGCCGAGAGCCTGGAGACGCTCGACCAGGCGCTCAAGGCGCCGCTGGTCCGCAGCGCGGCATAGCGCAAGGCGAAAAAGGGGTCAGATTACTTTTTCCGCCGAGCGGAAAAAGTAATCTGACCCCTTTTTCGTGCAATATCCACCTGGTGACGCGACGCCGAACCCCTTCCGAGGAACTGACTTTCAAGCCGGTGGACAACGCCCGGCTGGCCGCGCTTTGCGGGCCGCTCGACGCGAACCTGCGCCAGATCGAGACGGCGCTCGACGTGAGCATCGCGCACCGCGGCGAGCGGTTCACGATCAGCGGCCCGAAGGAGAAGTCGGCCCAGGCCGCGCAGGCGCTGCGGCGCTTCTACGATGCGGCCGGGCGCGACTTGAGCGTCGAGGACATCCAGCTCGGCCTCGTGGAGATCGCCCATCCGCGCGCGCCGAAGGAGAAGGAAGCGCCGGCGCTCATGATCCCGCGCCGCACCGAGCTCACCGCGCGCACGCCGCGGCAGGCGCAGTACCTGCAGAACATGCGCAACTACGACATCACGTTCTGCGTGGGTCCCGCGGGAACCGGAAAGACGTTCCTCGCCGTCGCGGCCGCGGTGGATGCGCTCGAGCGCGACGCGGTGAAGCGCATCGTCCTCACGCGCCCCGCGGTAGAGGCGGGCGAGAAGCTCGGCTTCCTCCCCGGCGACCTCGCGGCGAAAGTCGATCCGTACCTGCGCCCGCTCTACGACGCGCTCTACGACCTCATGGGCTACGACCGCGTGAACCGCAGCTTCGAGCGCGGCGCGATCGAGATCGCGCCGCTCGCCTTCATGCGCGGGCGCACGTTGAACCATGCATTCGTGATCCTCGACGAGGCGCAGAACACGACGCCCGAGCAGATGAAGATGTTCCTCACGCGCATCGGCTTCGGGTCGAAGGCCGTGGTGACGGGCGACGTGACGCAGATCGACCTCGCCAAGGGTCAGGCCTCGGGCCTGGTCGACGCCCGCGCGGTGCTCACCGGCGTGCGCGGCATCGCGATGACCGAGTTCCAGTCCGAGGACGTCGTGCGCCACCCGCTCGTGCAGGCGATCGTCGACGCCTACGATCGCCGCGCGGCGAAGAAGTCCTGATTTCGGCGCGTTGATGCCGACGTCATCGCCGCCTTGATTTCGACGTCATCGCCGCCTTGATTTCGACGTCATCGCCGCCTTGATTTCGACGTCATCGCCGCCTTGATTTCGACGTCATCGCCGCCTTGATTTCGACGTCATTCCCGCGGAGGCGGGAATCCATGCTCACCATCCAGCGCGCCTCGCGCGCCTCCCACATTCCTTCCGACCGGCGCCTGCGCGCCTGGGCGAGCGCCGCGCTTCCGGGAAACTGCGACGTGACCGTGCGCTACGTCGCGAGCGCCGAGGCGCGGCGCCTCAACCGTCAGTTTCGCGGCAAGGATTACGCGACCAACGTCCTGAGCTTTCCCTACGACCATGCGCCGCGCGGCAAGGTCGCGGGCGACATCGTGATCTGCGCGCCGGTGGTGGCGCGCGAGGCGCGCGAGCAGGGCAAGAGCGTCGAGGCCCATCACGCGCACCTCCTGGTGCACGGCCTGCTCCACCTGCAGGGCCACGGCCACGAGCGGGAAAGCGATGCGCGCCGCATGGAGCGCCGCGAGCGCGAGGTGCTCGCGAAATTCGGCTTTCCCGATCCGTATTAAAGTATTGCGTCGCGATTCACCACTTCCGACATTCCATGAACGAGTCCGCCAAGCCGAGCCTGCTCGAGCGGCTGTCGTCGCTCCTGCTGCGCGAGCCGGAGGACCGCGACCAGCTGGTCGAGCTGCTGCACCACGCCTTCGAAAGGAAGCTCCTCGACGCCGAGGCGCTCTCCATGATCGAGGGCGTGCTGCAGGTCTCCGAGACGCAGGTGCGCGACGTGATGATCCCGCGCTCCCAGATGGACATGATCGACGTCGCCGAGAGCCCGGCGAAGTTCATCCCGTTCGTGATCGAGACGGCGCACTCGCGCTTCCCGGTGTTCGAGGACAACCGCGACAACGTGATCGGCGTCCTGCTCGCGAAGGACCTGCTGCGGTTCTACGCCGAGGAGGAGTTCAGCGTGCGCGACATGCTGCGTCCGGCGGTGTTCGTCCCGGAGGCCAAGCGGCTCAACGTGCTCCTCAAGGAGTTCCGCGCGAACCGCAACCACATCGCGATCGTGGTGGACGAGTACGGCGGCGTCTCGGGCCTCGTCACCATCGAGGACGTGATCGAGCAGATCGTGGGCGACATCGAGGACGAGTACGACTTCGACGAGACCGAGGACAACATCCTCGTCGACCGCAGCGGCCGCTACCGCGTGAAGGCGGTGACCGAGATCGGCGACTTCAACGAGCGCTTCGGCACGGATTTCTCGGACGAGGACTACGACACCGTGGGCGGCCTCGTCGTGGGCCGCTTCGGCCGGCTTCCGAAGCGCGGCGAGTCGATCACCATCGAGGGATTCAACTTCCAGGTGCTGCGCGCCGACAGCCGCAAGGTGCACTCGCTCCTCGTCGAGAAGCCGAAGGAGCCGCAGCAGTGATGGGCGCATCCGCGGCGTCGCCGGCGCGCCCGGCGGCCCGCGTCGTCGCGGCGGGACTGCTCGCTCCGCTCGCCGCCGGCGCGCTTTGCGTCTTCGCCTTCGCGCCGTTCTACGCCTGGCCGGTGGCGATCGTCTCGCTCGCGGTGCTCTTCGCCACGTGGGCGCTCGCCGGATCGCCGCGCCAGGCCTGGCTCTCCGGTTATGCGTTCGGGCTGGGCGAATTCCTCGCGGGCGTCTCGTGGGTCTACGTGAGCCTGCACGATTTCGGCGGGATGCCGGCGATCCTCGCGGCGATCGCGGCCTTCGCATTCGCCGCCTATCTCGCGCTCTTCGCGGCCTTTGCCGGGTGGCTCGCGGTGCGCTGGGGCGGCGCCTCGCGCGCTCGCCGCCTCGCGCTCGCCGTGCCCGCCTACGTCGCGTTCGAGTGGCTGCGCGGCACGCTCTTCACCGGATTCCCGTGGCTCGACACGGGCACCTCGCAGGCGCCCGCGAGCCCGCTCGCCGGCTTCGCGCCATGGCTCGGCACCTATGGCGTGTCGCTCGCCGTGTGCGCGGCGGCCGCGCTCCTCGTGGCGCTCGTGCTGTCGCGCGCCCACGCGCGGGCCCGGTTCCACCTGCTGCTCGCGCTCGCCGCGCTGTTCCTCGCGGGCGGCCTCGCGCGTCGGCCGCAATGGACCGAGCCCGCCGGACCACCGGTCCGGGTCGCGCTGCTGCAGGGCAACGTCGCGCAGGAGATCAAGTGGCGCGAGGAGGTGCGCACGCGCACGCTCCTCGAATACCGCCGCATGATCCTCGACGCGAACGCGAAGGTGGTGGTGACGCCCGAGACGGCGCTGCCCGCGTTCCTCGACCAGCTTCCCGGCGATTACGTGGAGAGCCTGCTGGAGGACGCGCATCGCAAGGGCAAGGATCTCCTGCTCGGCACGGTGGAACGCGTCGTCCACGGCCGCGAATACGAGTACTACAACAGCCTCGTGCGCCTGACCGGGCAACCGCTCGAGTCGTACCGCAAGCGCCACCTCGTGCCCTTCGGCGAGTTCATCCCGCCGGGCTTCGGGTGGGTGCTGAACATCCTCCACATTCCGATGAGCGACTTCTCGCGCGGCGCCGCGGCGCAGGTCCTCGACGCGGGCGGAACGCGCTTCGGGGTCGCGATCTGCTACGAGGACATGTACGGCGAGGAAGTGATCGACTCGCTGCCCGCCGCGCAGGTGCTCGTGAACGTGAGCAACGACGCGTGGTTCGGGCACTCGCTCGAGCCGGAGCAGCACCTGCAGGCCTCGCAGATGCGCGCCCTGGAGACCGGGCGCTGGATGGTGCGCGCGACGAACACCGGGGTCACCGCCGCGATCGACGAGCACGGCCGCGTGGTCTCCCGCCTTCCGGATTACACGCAAGGCACGCTCTACGCGGATGTCGTGCCGCGCGAAGGTATGACCCCGTACGCGAGGACCGGGAACCTGCCGGTGCTCGCGATCGTCGCCGCACTCCTCTTCGCCGGCTTTCGGAAGAGACCGCGAGCGTAGCCACGGCGGCGGGGCGCGCTCCCCTATAATTCGAGCTTTCCGCCGCCGCTCCGCGATGCTCACCTTCCAGCAACTGGTCCTTCGCCTCCAGGAATACTGGGACCGTCAGGGTTGCGCCATCCTGCAGCCCTACGACATGGAGGTGGGCGCGGGCACTTCCCACACCGCGACGTTCCTGCGCTCGCTCGGGCCGGAGCCATGGCGCGCCGCGTACGTGCAGCCCTCGCGGCGGCCCAAGGACGGACGCTACGGCGAGAACCCGAACCGCCTGCAGCATTACTACCAGTTCCAGGTGGTGTTGAAGCCTTCGCCGCCGGACATCCTCGAGCTCTATCTGGGATCGCTCGCCGCGGCCGGGTTCGACCTCTCGAAGAACGACGTGCGCTTCGTCGAGGACGACTGGGAGAATCCCACGCTCGGCGCATGGGGCCTCGGCTGGGAGGTGTGGATGAACGGCATGGAGATCACGCAGTTCACCTACTTCCAGCAGGTGGGCGGCCTCGACTGCAAGCCGATCACCGGCGAGATCACCTACGGCCTCGAACGCCTCGCGATGTACCTGCAGGGCGTCGAGAACGTCTTCGACCTCGTGTGGACCGAGTGGGAGGAGAACGGCCGGACGAAGCGCCTCACCTACCGCGACGTATACCACCAGAACGAGGTCGAGCAGTCCACCTACAACTTCGAGCATTCCGATGCGCCGGCGCTCTTCCGCCACTTCGCCGACCACGAGGCGCTCGCGAAGAAGCTCATGGAAGCGCAGCTCGCGCTGCCCGCCTACGAGCAGGTGCTCAAGGCCGCGCACACGTTCAACCTGCTCGACGCGCGCGGCGCGATCTCGGTCACGGAGCGCGCGGCTTACATCGGGCGCATTCGCGCGCTCGCACGCGCGGTCGCGCAGAGCTACTACGAATCGCGCGAGCGGCTCGGCTTCCCGATGCTCGGCGAGGCGAGGGCCGCATGAGCGCGCCGCTGCTGGTCGAGCTCTTCTGCGAGGAACTGCCGCCGCGAGCGTTGCGGCGATTGGGCGAAGCGTTCGCCCAGGCGATCGCCGGTGGCCTCGCCTCCCGCGGCCTCCTCGACGCCAAGTCCCCGGTGCGATCGTTCGCGAGCCCGCGCCGTCTCGCCGCGCTGGTGCCCGACGCGCGCGACCAGGGCGAAGACCAGCCGGTCGTGGAGAAGCTCATGCCGCGGGGGGTGGCGCTCGACGCGGACGGAAAGCCGACCGACGCGCTGCGCAAGCGCCTCGCGAAATCCGGCCGCGCGGCGCTCGCCGAGAGGCCCGACCTCGCATCGGGTGCGGAGCGCATCGAGGTGCGCAAGGACGGCAATGCCGAATACGCATACCTGCTCATGGTCGCGCGGGGACAACCGCTCGCGATCGCGCTCCAGGCCGCCCTCGACGAGGCGATCGCGAAGCTGCCGATCCCGAAGGTGATGAGCTACCAGCTCGCCGACGGCGTGACGACCGTGAAGTTCGTGCGCCCGGCGCACGGCCTCGTCGCGTTGCACGGAGCGGAGGTCGTCGAGGTGCACGCGCTCGGCCTCGCCGCCGGGCGCATGACGCACGGCCATCGCTTCCAGGGCGCGAAGGACATCGTGCTCGGCTCGGCCCAGGAGTACGCGGCGCGCCTGCAGTCGGAGGGTAACGTCGTCGCCGGCTTCGACGAGCGGCGCGACGAGATCCGCCGCCAGCTCGCGGCCGCCGCCGAGTCGCTCGGCGCGAGCCTCGGACCGGTGGAAAGCTGCCAGGCGCTGCTCGACGAGGTGAGCGCGCTGGTGGAGATGCCCACCGTGTACGCGGGAAGCTTCGAGGAGGAATTCCTCGCCGTGCCGCCCGAGTGCCTCGTGCTCACGATGCGCCAGAACCAGAAGTACTTCCCGCTCTTCGACGCTGCGGGCCGGCTCACCCACCGCTTCCTCATCGTGAGCAACATGCGGCTCGCCGACCCCTCGAACATCGTGCACGGCAACGAGCGCGTGGTACGGCCGCGCCTCGCCGACGCGCGCTTCTTCTTCGAGACCGACCGCAAGCTGCCGCTCGCCGACCGCGTTCCGCAGCTCGCGACGATCGTCTACCACAACAAGCTCGGCACGCAGCTCGAGCGTGTGGAGCGCCTGCGCCGGCTCGCCGTGCGCGTCGCCGCGATGCTGCCGCGCGGCGAGAAGGGCCGGCCCTATGCCGACCGCGCGGCGCTCCTCGCGAAGGCCGACCTCGTGACGCTCATGGTGGGCGAATTCCCGGAGCTGCAGGGCGTGATGGGCAAGTACTACGCCGAAGCCGACGGCGAGGAGCCGAGCGTGGTGCGCGCGATCGAGCAGCACTACTGGCCGCGCTTCTCGGGCGACGAGCTTCCGGTGGGCGACGTGAGCATCGCCCTCGCGCTCGCCGACAAGCTCGAGACGCTGGTGGGCATCTGGGGCGTGGGACAGCAGCCCACCGGCGACAAGGATCCGTTCGGCCTGCGGCGCGCGGCGCTCGGCGTGCTTCGCATCCTCTCGGAGAAGCCGGAGGCGTTCACGCTGGATCTCGGGCGGCTCCTCGCCGACGCGGTGTCGGGCTTCGCGCCGGGCAAGCTCGCGCCGGACACGGCGAGCGAGGTGCACGCCTTCATGCTCGATCGCCTGCGCTCGATGCTGCGCGACAAGGGCTACGACGCGAACGAGATCGAGGCCGTGCTCGCCGACAGCCCGACCAGCGTGCGCCGCGTGTGGACGCGAATCGAGGCGGTGAAGGCGTTCCGCGAGCTGCCCGAGGCCGGGGCGCTCGCGGCGGCGAACAAGCGCATCCAGAACATCCTCAGGAAGTCCGGCACGGCGGACCACGTGGAGGCCGAGCTGCTGAAGCAGGAAGAGGAGATGCGCCTCGCCGGCGCCATGCGCTCGCTCGCGCCGGTGATCGACGGCCACATGAGCGCCTCGAACTTCACCGCCGCGCTCAAGGAGCTCGCCGGGCTGCGCGGCGACGTCGACGCCTTCTTCGAGAAGGTGCTGGTGAACGCGGAGGACGAGCGCCTTCGCCGCAACCGGCTCGCGCTCCTCACCCAGCTCGGCGCGCTCATGAACCGCGTCGCCGACATCTCGAAGCTCGCGGCATGAAGACCCATCGGATTCCCGGCGACCCGGGAATGACGGCTCTCGAATGAAGCGCGATCGAATTCCCCGCGTCACGGGAGGGACGGCTGCCGCATGAAGCTCGCGATCCTCGACCGCGACGGCGTCGTGAACTACGACAGCGACCTCTACATCAAGTCGCCGGCCGAATGGCGCCCGATTCCCGGCTCGATCGAGGCGATCGCGCGGCTCAACCAGGGCGGATACCGCATCGCGGTCGCGAGCAACCAGTCGGGCATCGGCCGCGGCCTCTTCGACATGGCGACCCTCAACGCCATCAACGACAAGATGATGGAGATGGTGTTCCGCCACGGCGGGCGCATCGACGCGATCTTCTTCTGCCCGCACACGCCCGCCGAAGACTGCAATTGCCGCAAGCCCCGCACCGGCATGTACGAGGAGATCGCGGTGCGCTTCCACACGGACCTGAAGGGCGTGCCGTGCATCGGCGACATGCGAAAGGACCTGGAGGCGGCCGAAGCGGTGGGCGCGCAACCGATCCTCGTCCTCACGGGCAAGGGCCGCAAGACGCGCGACGAAGGAGGCCTCCCCAAGCGCACGCTCGTGTTCGAGGACCTCGCCGAGGCATCGCGCCACCTCGTCCAGCAAGCATGACCACGCTTCGCTCGGCGCTCTTCCTCGCCGGAGCGCTCGTCCTCACGTCCATCTACGGCGTGCTGGTCCCCGCGAGCCGCATCGCCGGGCGCAGCCCGCCCTTCGTCCTCGCGCGCTCGTACGCACGCGTGATGCTCGCCTGGATCGAGGCGAGCCTGGGCATCCGCTACGAGGTGAGCGGCTGGGAGAACGTGCCGCGCAGGCCGGTGGTCCTCATGGCGAAGCACCAGTCGGCGTGGGAAACCATCTTCCTCGAGGCGAAGTTTCCCGACCAATGCTGGATCGTGAAGCGCGAGCTGCTGTGGCTGCCTTTCGTCGGATGGGGCCTGTGGGCGGTGCGCTGCATCGCGATCGACCGCTCGAGCGGCGTGGCGGCGCGCGAGCAGGTGGTGCAGCAGGGGGCGCAACGGCTGAAGGAAGGGCATTGGGTGACGATCTTCCCGGAAGGCACGCGCGTCGCGCCGGGCAAGCGCGGCCGCTACGGCATCGGCGGCGCGCTCCTCGCGACGCGAACCGGGACGCCGGTGCTTCCCGTGGCGCACAATGCCGGTGAGCTCTGGCCGCGCTATGCGTTCCGCAAACGGGCCGGCTGCGTGCAGGTGGCGATCGGGCCGCTCGTCCCGACCGAGGGCCGCGACGCGGTGAGCGTGAACAACGAAGTCCAGGAGTGGATCGAAGCGCAGATGGAGCGCATCTCGGGGAAGGACGATGGGCACGCTTGAGCTCGTCTCGCGCGACACGCGCCGCCTCACCCTGGGCGAGGATGCCGTCGACTACGTGCTGGTGCGCCGCCGCGGTCGGCGCGGCGTGGGACTCAAGGTGGACGAGAGCGGGCTCACCGTGAGCGCCCCCTCGACGATGCCCGTGGCGCGGATCGAGGCGCTGGTGCGCGAGAGCGAGCGCTGGGTGCGCCGCAAGCTCGCCGAGTGGAGCGCTCGCCAGGTGCCGCGCGTCGCCTGGCGGGACGGGAGCGCGCTTCCCTATCTCGGCGAGGACGTGATCCTGCGGGTGCACCCGGGCGCTCGGGCGGCGGCACGGCACGATGGGGACGAGCTGCGAGTCACGGTGCGCGAGGCGACCGATCCCGAGGTGCGGCGCGTGGTCGTCTCCTGGTACAAGGGACGCGCGCGCGAGCACCTGCAGGAGCGCCTCGGCGAGCTCGCCTCGCACGCGGGGCTCGCCGCGCCGCGCTTCTTCCTTTCCTCGGCGCTCTCGCGCTGGGGCAGCTGCAACTCGCGCCGCGAGATCCGCCTCGCCTGGCGCCTCGTGAAGGCGCCGCCGCCGCTCGTCGACTACGTCATCTGCCACGAGCTCGCGCACCTGCGGCACATGAACCATTCGGCCGCCTTCTGGGCCGAGGTCGCGCGCCAGTGCCCGGACTACAAGCGGCTGCGCGCCGCGCTCTTCGCGAGCGACCACCTGTATCGCGCGTTCTGAACGACCTCCAGGAGAAAGCCCCATGCGCATCCTGCACACCATGATCCGCGTCGGAGACCTCGACCGGTCGATCCGCTTCTACACGAAGGTGCTCGGCATGAAGGAGCTGCGCCGCAAGGATTATCCCGACGGGCGCTTCACGCTCGCCTTCGTGGGCTACGGCGACGAGAGCGAGACCGCGGTCCTCGAGCTCACGCACAACTGGGATACGAAATCCTACGACCTCGGCACCGGCTTCGGCCACGTGGCGGTCGCGGTCGCCGACGCCTACAAGGCGTGCGAGGCGGTGAAGGCGCAGGGCGGCAAGGTGACGCGCGAGGCGGGACCGATGAAGTTCGGCGGCAGCGTGATCGCCTTCGTCGAGGACCCCGACGGCTACAAGATCGAGTTCATCCAGCGCAGCTGAAAAAGGGGTCAGATCCCATTTCCGATCCGCTGGGCGGAAATGGGATCTGCCCCCTTTTTATCAGGTCAAGGCGACCAGCGCCTCGTCGCCTTGCTGCTCGCGCTCGAACTTGAGGAATTCGTAGTAGCCGCACTTGGTGCTGTCCGGATACTTGCGGCACACGCCGGGGCGCGCCTCGTAGACCGTGCAGCGGCGCTTCTCCTGGTCGAGGAACATGCACGCCGAATCGAACACCTTGTCCTTGCGGTGGCGCAGCATCCGCACCTTGCCTTTCGCGTCGGGCTTGGTGAAGCGCTCCTCGGCCTGGCCGTACGCGAGCGAGAAATGCCGCGCCAGGCGCTCGACGTCGCGCCGGGTCACCTCGATCTCGGTATACGTGCAGCAAAAGGCCGGACACTTCTCGCAGCGGTACTGCACGCGGACGGGTATGGGGAAGGGTTTGGTGTTCTTCATGGTGCGCGTTATCGAGGGAAGCGGTCGATTCTACCCACTCGCGCGCTACGACACGAGACCTTGACAAGCGTTCAATCGGGCGATCCGGCCGCGCGCGTCGCGTCGGCGAGCGCGACGAACTCGACGACCGAGAGCGTCTCGCCGCGGCGGCCGGGGTCGATGCCCGCGACAGCGTAGGCGGGCGGCGGGACGATGGCGCGCGCGGCATTGCGCAGCGTCTTGCGGCGTTGCGAGAACGCGGCCGCCACGATCGAGCGGAAGAGCGCCTCGTCGCGCGCACGCGGGCGCTCGCTGCCGAGCGGCCGCATGTGAACGACCGCGGAATCGACCTTGGGCGGCGGCGTGAAGGCGCCGGGCGGAACCTCGAGCACGTCGGCCATCGCGAAGCGCGATTGCAGCATGACGGAGAGCCGGCCGTACGCCGGCGTCGCGGGGCTCGCCACCATGCGCTCGACGACCTCCTTCTGCAGCAGGAAGGTGCAGTCCCAGATCCGCTCGGCCTGCTCCTCGATGCGGAAGAGGATGGGCGTGGAGACGTTGTAGGGGAGGTTGCCCACCACGCGAAGCGGCGCGGGAAGCGTCGCGAGGTCGAATTCGAGCGCGTCGCCTTCGTGCACGACCACCTCGTCCGGCGGGAAGCCGCGGCGCAGCTCCGCCGCGAGGTCGCGGTCGATCTCGACCACGTGCAGCGGCCGCACGATCGTGGCGAGCTCCGCGGTGAGGAGGCCGGTGCCGGGACCGATCTCGAGCATCGCCTCGCCCGCGCGCGGCGCGATCGCCTCGACGATCCGGCGGAGGTAGTGCCGGTCGGTGAGGAAGTGCTGCCCGAAGCGCTTGCGCGGGCGCGGATGCACGGCGGCCTTCAGCGCGAGCGCCGCGCCATCTCGAACGCGAGCTCGATCGCCTGCTCGAGGCTGCCCGGGTCGACCGCGCCGCGGCCGGCGAGGTCGAGCGCCGTGCCGTGGTCCACCGACGTGCGGATGATCGGAAGGCCGAGGGTCACGTTCACGGCGCGCCCGAACGCCGCGTGCTTGAGCACGGGGAGTCCCTGGTCGTGGAACATGGCGAGCGCCGCGTCGGCGCCCTCGAGCATGCGCGGCGTGAACAAGGTGTCGGCGGGGAACGGGCCCGACACCCGCAGGCCCTCGCGCGCGAGCTCCTCGACCACCGGCGCAATGGTCTCGATCTCCTCGCGGCCGAGGTAGCCCGCTTCGCCGGCGTGGGGATTGAGGCCCGCGACCAGGATGCGCGGCTTGTCGATGCCGAACCGTCGCTCGAGGTCGGACGCGAGGATGCGCAACACCGAGCGCAGCAGCGGACGCGTGATCGCCGCGGGAACCTGGGCGAGCGCGAGGTGCGTCGTCGCGAGCGCCACCCGCAGGCCCGCGCCCACGAGCAGCATCACCACCTGCGCGGTGTGCGTGCGCTCGGCCAGGTACTCGGTATGGCCGGTGAACGGGATGCCGGCGTCGTTCAGCACGCTCTTTTGCACCGGCGCGGTCACCATCGCGGCGAACTCCCCGCTCACGCAGCCGGCGAGCGCGCGGTCGAGGAGCGCGAGCACATGGCGCGCATTCGCCGGATCGAGCTGCCCCGCGGTGACGGGCTTCGCGACCGGAACCGGGAGGAGCGAGATGCGCGGCGCCGCATCCGCGCCCGGATAATCGTCCACGTCGAACGCGGTGCCGCGTGCCCGCGCCCGCGCGGCAAGCACCTCGCGATCGCCGAGGATCACGAGGCGGCCCGGGAATTCGCGTTGCGCGGCCCAGGCGCACAGGTCCGGGCCGATGCCGGCGGGTTCCCCTGCGGTGAGGGCGACGAGCGGCGGGGAATCGGGCACGGCCCTTGCGCTCCCGCGCGCCTCAGCGCTCGTCGTAGCGGTTCTCGACGAACGCGCGGTCGCGCTGCTGGCGCAGC
>Ga0134128_10000403_pt1 | contig 60276 bp, 58 predicted proteins | sample KB31754_FD_96462 | JGI IMG/M metagenome (GOLD analysis project Ga0134128, IMG submission 96462) | Terrestrial soil microbial communities with excess Nitrogen fertilizer from Kellogg Biological Station, Michigan, USA - KB3-175-4 | ecosystem: Environmental > Terrestrial > Soil > Unclassified ... | reverse complement strand
TCTGGGCGCCGGCTCGAAGGCTGGACTCGTGCCATTGCACGTTTGGCTCCCACTCGCCCATCCGGCCGCGCCCAGTCATGTCTCGGCGCTGATGAGCGGCGTCATGACCAAGGTCGCCGTCTACGGTTTCATCCGAATCGCCTTCGACCTCCTGGGCGCACCAAGCTGGTGGTCGAGCATGGTCGTCCTTTCACTCGCCGGCGTCACCACCCTCATGGGGGTGCTCTATGCCCTGATGCAGCACGATCTGAAGCGGCTTCTCGCCTATCACACGGTCGAGAACATCGGCATCGTGTTCATCGGCATTGGCCTGGCGCTCGCGTTTCGCGCCGATGGCATGGCGGGCGCAGCCGCGCTTGCCATCACCGCGGCCCTTTTTCACGTCCTCAATCATTCACTTTTCAAGAGCTTGCTGTTCTTTGGTGCCGGCGCGGTGCTCGCCGGCACGGGCGAACGCGACATGGAACGCTTGGGCGGGCTCATCCATCCTATGCCGCTCGTGAGCGGCGCATTCCTCGTCGGCTGCGTCGCCATTTCGGCGCTGCCGCCACTCAACGGCTTCGTCTCGGAATGGCTGACCTTTCAGGCCATTATCTTGAGCCCGGGTCTCGCGCAATGGAGCCTGAAGATACTGATCCCGGCCGTCGGCGCGGTGCTGGCGCTGTCGGCGGCGCTCGCCGCGGCGTGCTTCGTCAAGGCCTTCGGCATCACCTTCCTCGGCCGGCCGCGATCTCCCGCCGTAACGAAGGCGGCCGACGCGGACCGCTTTTCGCTGGCGGCGATGTTCCTCCTTGCATCGTTCTGCCTGGTCGCGGGCGTCTTGCCGGGCCCTGTGATCGATGCGCTGTCGCCGCTGACGCGGAGCCTCGTCGCGGGCGAATTGCCGACGCAGGCGGGAACCTCCTGGCTCGCGATCGTGCCCGTCGCGGCGAGCCGCGGCTCCTATGACGGGTTTCTCGTCTTTTTCTTCATGGCATTGTCGGCGCTGCTCTCGGCCTGGGGCGTTCATCGCTTGGCGGGGCGCTCGCTGCGGCGCGCAGCGCCATGGGATTGCGGCTATCCCGATCCGAGCCCGCTGACGCAATACAGCGCGGCCAGCTTCGCCCAGCCGATCCGGCGGGTGTTCGGCAGCGTCGCGTTCCGCGCCCGCGAGCGTGTCACGATGCCGCCGCCCGGCGCGCCCGGCGCTGCCGTCTTTCACCTCGAGCTGCGCGATCTCGCCTGGGATTGGCTTTATACGCCGCTTTCCCGGTGGGTGGGGATCGCGGCGGACCAGCTTAACCAGCTCCAGTTTTTGACCATCCGCAGGTATCTCAGTCTCGTCTTCCTCGCTCTCGTATCGCTTCTTCTGATCGTGGCGTTATGGACCTAGCTCGTCCCTTCCTCGTGCAGGGGGCGCAGATGCTCCTCGTTCTGCTGCTGGCGCCGGGCCTCATCGGGCTCATCCGCAAGGAGAAGGCCCGGCTTCTCCGCCGTCGCGGCGCGCCGATTCTGCAGCCCTATCGCGATTTGCTTCGGCTTTTGCGCAAGGAAGCGGTGGTGGCAGAGAATGCGAGCTGGCTCTTCCGCGTCGCGCCCTATCTGATCTTCGCCGCAACCTGGGTTGCCGCCGCCCTTGTGCCGACCTTCGCGACCGGACTTCTCTTCAGCTGGTCCGCCGATCTGATCGCTATCATCGCTCTCCTGGCCTGCGCGCGCTTCTTTCTCGCGCTCGCCGGCATGGATGTCGGCACCAGCTTCGGCGGCATCGGATCGAGCCGAGAGGTGATGATCGCTTCGCTGGCTGAGCCGGCAATGATCATGATCGTGTTCACGCTCGCGCTTGTCGCCGGCTCGACTCAGCTTTCGACGATCGCCGCCTTTATGGCGTCACCCGACGTCGGCGTGCGCGTATCTCTCGGACTTGCGCTCGCCGGGCTCGTCATCGTGGCGATCGCAGAGAACGCGCGCATTCCCGTCGACAATCCTGCGACGCATCTAGAGCTCACCATGGTGCACGAAGCGATGGTGCTCGAGTATTCCGGGCGGCATCTCGCGCTGATCGAGCTCGCCGCCGCACTCAAGCTGCTTCTGTACGTCTCCCTGATCGCCTGCCTCTTCCTCCCGTGGGGCATCGCCCGCCCGCAGGATGGGGCAGCCGCAGCGCTGTTCGGCGCGCTCGCCTATGTTGCCAAGCTGGCGGCGGGTGGCAGTCTGTTGGCGGTCTTCGAGACCACCGTCGCGAAGATGCGGGTCTTCCGCGTGCCTCAGTTCCTAGGCGCGGCGCTCATGCTCGGCCTTCTCGCCGCGCTCCTGCAATTCTTTTCGACGAGCTTCTAGATGAACGTACTGGGGCTCGACATTGCTCACCTGCTCGCCGGCACCCTGCTGCTCCTGACGTTTGTCCTGCTCTACCAAGATCGCCTTCCCGCGCTCATCAACGTTTATGCGCTGCACGCGCTGACGCTGGCGCTCTCCGTCGCCTGGCAGGCCCTTATCCAAGACGCTCCGCATCTCTACGTGACGGCCTTGATCGCGCTGGGCTTCAAGGCCGTCATCATTCCAGTTGCCTTGCGGCGTATCGTCGAACGGCTCGACATTCACCGCGGGATCGAGACGGTGGTCGGCATCGGCCCGACCATGCTGGTCGGCATTGCGCTCGTCGCGTTGTCGATGGTGGTCATGCTTCGGGTCACCGGCGATGCGACGCCGATCGCGCGCGAGGATCTTGCCTTTGCGCTCGCGGTCGTCCTGCTCGGCCTGCTGATCATGACAACGCGGCGGAATGCGGTCGGTCAGGTGATCGGCTTCATGGCTCTCGAAAACGGTTTGGTGCTCGCGGCGACGGGTGCCAAAGGCATGCCACTCGTCGTCGAGATCAGCGTCGCCTTCTCCATCCTCATCGCCTTCATCGTCATCGGCATTTTTCTCTTTCGCATCCGCGAGCGCTTCGACACGGTCGATCTGCGGGCGCTCGACCAATTCCGGGGAGAGCGCCGATGAACATCCTCTCCTTCGGCGCGGAGGCGGTCCTCCTGATACCGCTCTGCGCGGCGGGGGTCCTTGCGGCGTTGCCGGGCTATCTGGGCCCGGCGCGCATCAACGTTGGGGCAAGTTTCCTGACGCTGCTTGCGGCATCCTCGCTCCTGATCGAGGCTCATCCGGCGCCGGGCCGCTACTTGCTCGTGGACGACCTCAACGTCGTGTTCCTCGCGCTCAATGCGTTCGTCGGCTTCACCACCAGCGTCTTCAGTGCGAGCTACGTCGGCCACGAAGTGGAGACTGGACGACTAACGCCTGCCTATCTGCGCTTCTATCACGCCATGTATCAGATCCTGATGTTCGCCATGAACCTGGCGTTGATGGCGAACAATATCGGCATCATGTGGGTCGCGATCGAGATCGCGACGCTGACCACCGTGACCATGGTCGGGCTCTATCGTACCCATGAGGCGCTCGAAGCGGCGTGGAAATACTTCATTCTCGCCAGCGTCGGCATTGCTCTCGCGCTCTTCGGCACGATCCTCGTCTATGTCGCCGCCGAGCCCGTGATCGGCGAGGGCCTCGATTCGATGATATGGACGACGCTGCTCGGCCGTTCGGCTTCCTTCGATCCAGCCCTCTTGAACGTTGCCTTCGTCTTCCTCTTCCTCGGCTACGGGACCAAGGTCGGCCTCGCGCCGCTTCACGCCTGGCTGCCGGACGCCCACGCGGAAGGGCCGACGCCAATCTCGGCGGTGCTCTCCGGCCTGCTCCTCAATGTCTGCCTCTACGCCATCCTGCGGTTCAAGATGCTGATGGCCGCCAATGCGGCAGCCGTGGCGCCCGGCCCGCTCATGGTGACGCTGGGCCTTCTCTCGCTGCTCTTCGCGGCGTTCATGCTGTACCGCCGCCGCGATATCAAGCGAATGTTCGCCTATTCCTCGATCGAGCACATGGGGATCATCACGTTCGCCTTCGGGATGGGCGGCCCGCTCGCGAACTTCGCCGGGCTCCTCCACATGGCGATGCACAGCCTAGCCAAGTCGGGAATCTTCTTCGCGGTCGGCCATATCGCGCAGGCCAAGCGGACGCAGCGTATCAGCGAGATCGGCGGTCTTACCGAGACCCATCCCTGGCTCGGCTGGAGCCTCGTCCTCGGGGTCGTGGCGATCGCCGGACTGCCACCGCTCGGCGTCTTCATGAGCGAATTCCTCGTCGTGACCTCGACCTTCGCCCGAGCACCGTTGCTTGCCGTCGCGTTCGTCGCGGGCCTGCTGATCGCCCTCGGCGCGCTGTTCCTGCGCCTGAACGGCATTGCCTTCGGCGCGCCGCGCGGCAGCAATGCCCCGGTCAAGGCGTCGTATGCGCCTGTGTTTGCCCATCTCGCACTGGTATTCGTCGCCGGCGTCTATTTGCCGCCGCCGCTCGTGTCGTGGTTTCAGCATGTCTCACGGCTCCTCGGCTAGGGCGGCACGCCAATGACGACCCTCAGCGATCTCGTCACGCAAGGACGGCCGGTCGAGGCCCATCGCCCCTGGCCGCGCGCGATCGTCGACGCCGGCGTCTGGAGCCTCGCCGCCGAGGATCTGCGCGATGGACGCCTGTGCCTGCTGGGCTTATGGGGCGATCGGAGCGCCGTGCACATGGCGCTTCTCGACGAGGCGGCTGGCGGCATTGCCGTGCTCAGCCTTGATTGTCCTGCCCAGCGCTTTCCCTCGGTAAGCGCGGTGCATCCGCCGGCGAGCCGCCTCGAGCGCACGATCCGCGATCTCTGGGGAATCGAGCCTGAGGGGGCGCCCGACGCACGTTCTTGGCTCGATCACGGGCGTTGGCCCCTGATCCATCCCCTGGGCAGCGCAACGCCGAGATCCGAAGAGCCCAGGCCCTATGTTTTCCTCCCGGCCGAGGGCGAGAGTCTCCATCAGATCCCGGTGGGTCCGGTTCACGCCGGCATTATCGAACCTGGCCATTTCCGAGTGACGGCGAGCGGCGAGACCGTCGTGCGGCTCGAAGAGCGCTTGGGATACGTCCACAAAGGCGTCGAGAAGCTGATGGAAGGCGCCGGACTCGACCATGCAGCCAAGCTCGCCGGTCGCACCTCCGGCGACAGCACCGTCGCATACGCGCTCGCCTTCGCGCGCGCGGCGGAGTCGGCGCTCGGCGCCGAGGTCCCGCCGCGCGCCCAGTGGCTGCGCGCGGTCATGGCCGAGCTCGAGCGGCTCGCCAATCATTTCGGCGATATCGGCGCGATCTGTAACGACGCGGCGTTCCCTCTGATGCTCGCCCATTGCGGCGTGCTTCGCGAGCGCGCCCTGCGCACGGCCGACGCGGCCTTCGGCCACCGGATGATGCGCGATCGCGTCGTGCCGGGCGGCGTCGCCGTGGATCTGGCAGACGCGGGGATCGGCGCGATACGCCTGCTCATAGCCGAAGCTCGACGACGTTTTCCAGGCTTGGTCCAGCTTTACGACAATACCGCCTCGCTGCAGGACCGCACGGTCGGGGCGGGCACGCTGCAGCCGGCGCTGGCGCGCCAGTTCGGCGCGGGAGGATATGTCGGCCGAGCCTCGGGCCGGCCGTTCGACGCCCGCCGGAGCCCTGGCTATGCCCCCTACGATCGATTGCGGCTCGACGTGCCAGTCCGTCGGGAGGGCGACGTCGACGCCCGCGTTCGGATTCGCATCAGCGAGGTCGAGCAGAGCCTCGACCTTATCGAAAGGCTGCTCGAACGCTTGCCGGTCGGTCCGATTTCGGCGCGACTGCCAGGCGTCGGCGGCGAGCCAGCCGAAGGAGCGGCTCTCATCGAAGGTTTTCGCGGCGATATTCTGGTCTGGCTGAGGGTCGGGGCCGACGGCGCGATCGAGCGATGCCATCTCCGCGATCCATCCTGGTTCCAATGGCCGCTTCTGGAATCGGCGATCGAGGGCAACATCGTTGCGGACTTCCCGCTCTGCAACAAGTCGTTCAACTGCTCCTACTCGGGGCATGATCTCTGAGGGCCCATTGGCATGCGCAAGCACCTGTTCGAAGGGATCATCCGCGCGCCGCTGACTGAACCGGCGCCCTCGCCGGATGGCGCAGCGCTGACGGAGCTGGCGAATAGTCTCGACCGCACAGCGCGGCGACGGCTCGGCGGCAGTCTTTCGATCCGCGTCGTCGACGCCGGTTCCTGCAATGGTTGCGAGCTCGAACTCCACGCCCTCGGAAACGCCTTTTACGACCTGGAGCGCTTCGGGTTCCACTTGGTCGCGTCACCGCGACATGCCGATGTTTTGTTCGTCACCGGTCCCGTAACAACCAACATGCGGGAGGCGCTCGAGCGCACTTATAGCGCCATTCCCAATCCAAAATGGGTTGTCGCTTTGGGCGATTGCGCGCTAGATGGCGGCCTGTTCGCCGGCAGCTACGCCTGCGTCGGTGGCGTAGCCTCGGTCATCCCTGTCGACCTCCACATTCGCGGTTGTCCGCCGCCGCCCGAAAAGATTATCGAGGGGCTGCTTGCGTTGATCGCATGAGCGGTTGCGAGCGGCGGCCGCGGATACGCGATGCCCGCATTCCCTGATCATCTGCAATTTTAGATAAATACGCCGAAGTAATTCGGCAAATTGATTCAGTAAATCCCGCATCCTTCGACGGCTTTTTACTCGGATTTAATCGCCTCGGCCCCACTCTTCTCCCGTCGCGGCGACCCGCCCCCCGAGAACCGCTGCGCAGGATGGAGGAGCAAACCATGTCCCAGATTTCTTCGATGCGGCTCAATGTCGATGGCGCCCTCGCGCTTTGCTTTACGCTCGCCGGCCTCGCTGCCAGCGTCGCCTCGGCTGCGCTCGGCATCTGATCGTCCGTACCGTTTCATTCGTCGCATTTTTTTCATTGGTTCGCCCGAGCGCCGCGGTTGGAGGGTTCCCCCCACTCTCCGGCCGCGGCGAGTTTTTGCGGCCCAAGGGCGTGCCCTGGCCTAAGCGCTGATCGAGTGTTGAGGACGGCAGCGCCAATTACCGGCGGTGACCCCTCGCCTTCGCGCGCGCGAGCCCCCACATGGAGATTATGCCCAGTCTCTCTTGTGCGCGGCGCCCTGGGTTAACCGCGAGCCTTGCGTTGGCCGCCGCCCTCGCGCTCTGCGCCGCGCCGGCGCTCGCCGGCGGCCATGTCGGCATCGTGCTGTTGCCGCCGCAGCCCGTGGTCGAGCCGCCACCGGCCTATGTTCCGCCGCCGCCGACGCCAGGATATCCGCCGCCCGTGACGACGCCGGCCCCGCCGCCGCCGCTGCCGCCGCAGGTGACGCATTTCACGCCGCCGCAGGCGCTGCCGGTGATCATTCCCGACCGTCCCACCGGACACCGCTGATTTCCACCGGGGGTCATCGCCGCCCCGCGCCTCCTAATCCTTCATTAACGCCCGGCACTTAGGCTTTCCGGACAAGATCGGCCCTTAAAGCGGGAAGCGAGCATGGACGGACAGAGCCGCGAACAGCGCCTGGTGCTGCGCGTTCTGGCGCATTGGCGCAGCCTTTGCCGCGACGGCGCCCTGCCGCGGCGCTCGCAGATCGATCCGCAGCTTTTCGGACAGGATTGGGCCAGTTGCCTGCTGATCGACGTCGACCCCAAGCTCGACCATTCGCGCTTCGCCTATGTCGGCGAGAATCTCCGCGATCCCTCCTGGCCGACGCTCGACCGCCAGAGCCTTTCTGAATGCCAGGAAGGCACGCTGCTCTGTGCCGCCACTTCCTATGTCGGCCGCGTCCTCTCCAAAGGCATGCCGATCAGCACCGGCGGCGTCGGCATCCATCAGGGCGAGCCGATCGTCTATCGCAGCATACTGCTGCCGCTTGCCGAGAGCGGCGAGCGCATCGACGGTATGCTTGGCGCCGCCAATTTCCGCGAGATCCCGGTCACCGAGGAGATCCACCCGCGCCACGAGCATCGGGTGGACGCGCCGCTCGCCAGCGCGGCCGGCGGCTTGCGCGCCTGACGGCACTCGCCACCTTTCGCTCCCGCATCGGTTTCGCTCACTTCCCGCCGGGATGAATCCGGCCGCTCGGCTGTTCTCCTTTCCGACAGGCTATTCTCGGGGAGGCGGGGCATGGCGACCGGCATCGGCGACCAGGCGGGGAAGCTCGGCAAGCAAGCGGCGGACGCCGCGGAGCAGGCAGTCGACCGCGCCAAGGAAGCGGCGCAGCAGGCGGGCGAGCGGGCCAAGGGAGCGGCCGAGCAGGCGGCATCCTTCGCCAAATCCGCCGCCGGCCGCCTGGGCGATGCGCGCGACACGGCGTGGGACGTGGCGCAGCGCGCCGGCAGCGAGGCGCGCGAGCGCGCAGCCGACGCGTATCGCCGCGGCGGCGAGACCATGCGCGAACTGGCCGAGCGCGTCGAGGAGCGCCCGCTGGCAGCGCTGCTGATCGCCGGCGCGGTCGGATACGCCATTGCCTATCTGCTGCACCACCGGCGCTGAGGCGTCGCGCCGCAGCGCCACTGGTTTCTCGCATCCAGCAAGGAGAGAGCGACCATGAATCGGCTGCTCATCGGCATCCTCGACATCGTCAACAAGATACTGGCGCTGCTGATCATCATTTCGGCGACGGTCGAAGGCTATCGCGGCGATTTCGCCGGTCGGATTTTCGTGCCTCCCGAAAGCGCCGCGCAGCAAGCGCTCTCGACCGTGATCGGCTTCATCATCGGCTTGGCGCTCGCCGGCATCTTCGCCGGCTTCATCGCCGCCGTCATCACCATCGCCCGCGAGCTCATCGCCATGCGCGAGCTGCTCTCGGTGCGCGTCTGGACCAATCCGCCGCCGACCTGACGCGCACGCAGGAACCGGCCGAGCGGTCGCGGCGTTCTGGCTCTCGATCCGATTCTACCTCGACGCCCCCCAATAGCGGAGAACGCGAATGTCCAGCGAGAGCCTGCACGCGCCGCGCGAGCGCTTGTCAAGCCATGCGCTCAAGCTGCATCACGCGCTGGTCTCGCTCATGGAGGAACTCGAGGCCATCGACTGGTATCGCCAGCGCGCCGACGACACCGAGGACGAGCAGCTCAAAGGATTGCTGCTGCACAACATGCGCGAGGAGATGGAGCACGCCTCAATGCTGCTCGAGTGGATCCGCCGCACCGATGCCGATTTCGGCGGCCACCTCAAAACCTACCTCTTCACCGAGAAGCCCATCCTCGAGGTCGAGAAGGCGGCCGAGGGCAAGGATGGCGAGGGCGGCGGGCCGGCAAAGCGCGCCGGCTTCACCATTGGCCGGCTCGACGGCGAACGGAGATCTTGAGCCATGGATTACCTGAACCGCCGGCAGGCACAGCTTCCGGACTCCCTCTGGCAGGCGGTCGAGGAGACCGCCGTCGCCGCAGCGCGCGACCGCCTGACCGGGCGGCGCTTCCTCGATCTCGACGGCCCTTTCGGCCTCGGCCTCACCGCGATCGAGACCGGCAACGACGATTACTGCCGCCAGCCGGCCGCCGACGAGGCGGGCGCGGTGATGGGCCGCGCCGTCTCGGTGCCGATGCTGCGCAAGAGCTTCCGCCTCAGCATCCGTCGCGTCGCGGCGCATCTCGACCATGGCCAGCCGCTCGACATGACTCCGGCCGAGGATGCCGCCGAGGCGGTCGCTGATCGCGAGGAGGAATTCATCTATGTCGGCCAGCCGACGCGGGAGCTTCCGGGATTGCTCACCCATGAGGGCCGCCAGCAGATCGAGGGCGGCGACTGGGCGGCGGTCGAACGCGCACTCGCCGATGTGCTGGCCGCGGTGACCAAGCTCGACGAGGCCGGATTTCGCGGTCCCTACGCGCTGGCGCTCGCGCCGGCCCTCTATAACGGGCTCTTCCGCCTCTATCCCGGCACCGACGTGCTGCAGTTGGAGCATCTGCGGCGACTCTGCACGCGCGGCATCCACAAGGCGCCGATCGACACCGCCGTGCTGGTCGATCCGCATGTCGGCAAGCTCATCCTCGGCCAGGACATGAGTGCCGGCTATTCCAACGAGGACGGCGTCCACTATCACCTCTATCTCGCCGAGAGCATGGTGCTGCGCATCGACGACCCCGCGGCGATCTGCACCATCTCCGCTCGTCCCGGCCAGCGCGAGCCCGCGCGACGGCCGCAGCGCAGCTGAGCGCGAGAAGTCGCTGTCTTTGCGGCATTAAGTCCGATCGGAGCGAGTCTCCCCGGGGGAACGCCCGCGCCCGTGAAACATTCGCCCGCTGTTTCACGCACCCAGCAGCTGCAGCACGATTTCGCGCCGGTGCGGCGCACGGCGATGCTCGACGAGATAGATGCCCTGCCAGGTGCCCAGCACCAGCCTGCCCGCCTCGAGCGGGATCGAGAGCTGCACGGGCAGCAATGCCGCCCGGATGTGTGCCGGCATGTCGTCCGGCCCCTCCTCGTTGTGGCGGTAGCGCCGCGGATCCTCAGGCGCCAGCGCCGCGAGAAAATCCGCGAGGTCCGCGCGCACTGCCGGCGCCGCATTTTCCTGGATCAGCAGCGACGCCGAAGTGTGCGGCAGATAGAGCGTCAGGAGGCCGTCGCGCAGCCCCGTGCCCTCGACCCAGCGCGCGACCTCGGCGGTGACCTCGTAAAGGCCCTGGCCCTTCGTGGCGATCTTCAAGCGGTGCTGTGCTATTTGCATCTTCCTCTCCTTGCCCCGCACCTTATCAGGTGAACGCGGAGGCACGGGTTTGGAGGTGAACCCTCGCCGACCGGGGGACGTTTCCCCGAGCAACGGACCTTCCCGTAGCCAGGAGACCCGCGCAATGGCGCCCACCGCCGGCAGCCCCCGGAAAATTTTGTGCGTGTTTCCGGCTTACAGCCCCTCTTTCGGCACATTCGAGTACGCCTATCGGTTGCGCGGCACGACGCGGGCCTTCATGCCGCCGCAGGGGCTGCTGACCATTGCAGCCTATCTGCCGAAGCACTGGGAGGTGCGCTTCATCGACGAGAATATCCGGCGCGCCGGCAACCGCGACTTCGCCTGGGCCGATGCGGTGCTGGTGAGCGGGATGCACGTGCAGCGTCCCAAGATTCTCGACATCAACGAGCGCGCCCATGCGCTCGGCAAGACCACCGTGCTGGGCGGCCCCTCGGTCTCGGGCGATGCTGCGCCCTATGCCGCCTTCGACTACGTTCATCTGGGCGAACTCGGCGACGCGACCGATCGGCTGATCGCGCTCCTCGAGACTGATCCCCGCCGGCCGCGAGAACCGATACGGCTTCAGACGCAAGAGCGCCTGCCGCTCGACCGCTTCCCGCTTCCCGCCTATCACCTCGCCCAGCTCGACAAATATTTCATCGGCAGCGTCCAGTTCTCGAGCGGTTGCCCCTATCGCTGCGAATTCTGCGACATTCCCGCGCTCTACGGCCGCACGCCACGGCTCAAGACGGCCGAGCAGGTGACCGCCGAGCTCGATGCGATGCTGCGCCACGGCAACCCCGGCGCGGTCTATTTCGTCGACGACAATTTCATCGCGCACCGCCGCGCCGCGCGCGAGCTGGTTGCGCATCTCGCCCGGTGGCAGAAGCGCAACGGCTACCCGATCGAGTTCGCCTGCGAAGCGACGCTCAACATCGCAAAATATCCGGACCTGCTTGCGAGCATGCGCGAGGCCTACTTCACCACCGTCTTCTGCGGCATCGAGACGCCGGAGCTCGACGCGCTGCACGCCATGCGGAAGGACCACAATACCGACATGCCGATCCTCGACGCGATCGGCGTCCTGCACGGCTTCGGCATGGAGGTGGTCTCCGGCATCATCATGGGCCTCGACAGCGACCAGCCCGACACCCCCGACCGCATTCTCGACTTCATCGAGCGCTCGCAGATCCCGATGCTCACCGTCAATCTGCTGCAGGCGTTGCCGCGGACGCCGCTGTGGGACCGGCTCGCTGCCGAGGGAAGGCTGGTCGAGGATCCCGCGCGGGAATCGAATGTTGAATTCCGCCAGCCCTACGACCGGGTGGTGGCCGGCTGGCGGCGTGTCGTCGCCGAGGCCTATGCGCCCGAAACGCTCTATCGCCGCTTCGCCCACAATGTCGCGCACACCTACCCGAAACGCTTGAAGCTGCCGGCGAGCGCGCAGCGCGCCTCCTGGGCCAATATGCGAAAGGGGCTGCGCATCATGAGCAATCTGCTGCTGCGCGCCGGCGTGCTGGCGGATTACCGCCGCGTCTTCTGGCGCATGGCATGGCCGCTGTTGCGCCAGGGGCGCATCGAGGACGTGATCCATGTTGGCCTCGTCGCGCACCACCTTATCACCTTCGCGCGGGAGGCCGCCGCGGGCGAGCAGAACGCATCCTTCTATTCGGCCAAGCAGCGCGCCGCGCGCCGAGCCGGCACGCGCTTCAGCCTGAGCGGCGGCGCCTGAGTCTTTCAGTCTTGCTTGGGCGAAGTAGCCGTGTGATCTGCGCCGCGTCTCAGCTTTGGCGCGCCAGGGCAGCCCGCACCTCGCGACCGCGTCCCATCGCAGTCATCATATCGCCGACCTCGGGCCGACGCTCGATGACGTGCCGATAGCGAGCGATTGCCGCGCTCACGAGTTCACCCCTCCGGTCGAGCAGCGCATCGCCCAGCTCGATCACGTGTAAATTCGGCCAGATGCGCGGCCGGATGCGACGGACCTCGGCAAGCGCCTCCGCCGCCGGGCGGTCTGGCCGTGCCTGCGCAAGGATCAGCGCCATGGCCGCGCTCGAGCGCGAAATGCCCATGTGGCAATGGACCAGAAGATGCGCGCCCGGCGAACGCGCGAGGTCGCGGCCAAAGCGCAGCAGCGCGCTCACATCCCCGCTCTCGGCGAGCCGCATCGCCGGCCGCTCGTCGGTGATGTCGTGAAAGCGTAGAGCAAGCCGCTCATGCTCGCCGTAGGCGCCGAAGGCGTCGGGGTCCGGGAAGTCGGGGTCGAGGATCGACAGCACATGCGTGACGCCGGCGGCGCTATGTGCGCCGAGTTCGGCGATGCCGCAGAGGGTGATGCGGAACTGGACGAACTCGCTGGCGCTGCTCACGGGAGATCTTCTTCGTGGTCCTGCTGACCGGCGCATAGCGCAGACGCCGCATCGGGTCCAGCGGGGGTTCAGCCCGGTCGGCGCGTTGGTTGCGAGTAGTAATGCTCGAGGACCACCCGCACCGAAGCGGCGACGGGAACCGCCAGAATTACCCCCGCCACCCCGAGGAACAGACCGCCGGCCAGGAAAGCGAACATCACGACCGTCGGATGGATGTGCGCCGCGCGCCCGAGCACGAGGGGCCCCACGACGCGATCGATCAGCAGGCGGAAGACGGTGACGTAAACGGCGAAGGCGACAACTGCCCAAAAGCCATGCTGCTCCAGGGCGAGGAGTCCGACCAGTGTCGCGGAAGCCATCGGTCCGATCACCGGGACGAGCTCGAAGAGCCCGGTCAGCAAGGCCAGCAGCAGAGCGAAATGCAGCTGCAGTGCGAAGCGGATCGCAATCCAGGAGAGCGCCGCCGCGAAGAGAAAGATGACGAAGAGGCCGCCGAGATAGCGGCGCAGGAGCGGATCGATCTTGCGCGCGATCTCCGCCACCTCCTCGCGGTATTCGGGCGGCACCAGCCAGAGCGCGCCCTCGGCAAGTTGGGGACCGGCCTGGAGAAAATAGAAGATGAGGATGATGATCAGCACCGCGCCGGTGATGGCGGCAAAGCCGAGGAAGGCAAGGTTCAAAATCTGCTGCGGACTGCCGATCTTGGCAAAGAGCGAATCGAGGATCTGTTGCGAGAGCGCCGCCGCCTGCAGGCGGTGGCCGAAGAGATTGAGCTCCTCGCCGCCGAAGAGCTCGGCGAAGAACTTGTGCAGCAACGCGGGCGCATCGCGCAGCGTGATGGCGAAATCGGTGGCGATGGTCTCGGCCGCCCAGTAACCGACGCCGCCCAGCACCGCCATGACCGCCGCATAGGCCAGGAGGGCCGCCGCGTTGCGCGAGAAACCGAAGCGCCGGCGCAGCCAGAGATTGGCGGGCTCGGCAACATAGGCGATGGCTGCGGCGATCAGGAACGGCAGAACCGCCAGCCGCACCACGTAGAGGAAGGCCAGCGCCACGCCGACGGCGAGCGTCACCGCCCATTTGTTCACCGGCGCGCGCCGATCCTCCACCGTGCGCCTCCCGTCCCGTCAATCGCCCGCATCGGCAGCGGTGCGGTATCTGCGTCCCTTCCATGCGACGCGGCCGCGGCGGCGCGCGAGGATTCCGGCGAACGCCAGCGCCGCCGCGAGGCTATAGGCAATGGGGAAGAGCAGCCCGTACCAGGGCGGCACCTCGAAATAGCGCGCCGCCGCGACGTGCATGCCAAACAGCGCCAGCGTGGCACAAGTGGCAAGCGCGAGCGCAGCGGTCAACAACGGCGAGGGCGCCAGCACAAGAACTGCCGAAAGTACGGCCGGAACCGCGACCGCCGCCCAAGCCAGCACCAGCCCGAGCGCTGCGATGGTCGCGGTGGCGCACACGCCGCCGAAGGTCTCGGTCACGTTCTTGCCCAGCCCCTCCCAGAGTTGCGCCAGGCTGCGATACATGCGGACGCCGATCAGCGCCGCTCCGCTCTTCAGCGCAACGCGTCCGCCGCGGCGCTTGATGCGCGCGGTCAGCGCGCTGTCCTCGGCCACCGTGCTGCGCACAGCCCGATGACCGCCGGCGCGGTCGTAGGCGGCGCGCCGGATGAGCAGGAATTGCCCGTTTGCCGGAGCGGCGGCGCTACCGGGATCTGCCGTCCGCCGGAGCTCGCCGGCAAAACCCAAAGCGCAGAGTCCGGCCGGAATGATCAGCCGCTCCCACGGCGTGACGAGTTCCTGTCGGGGCTCGAGCGATAGCAGGTCGAGATCATGTCGCTGCACTGCCGCAATCGCAGCGCGCAGCAGCGCGGGCTGGGGGACGGTGTCGGCGTCGATGAAGCAGAGCCACTCGCCGGTGGCGCGCAGAGCACCTTGCCAGCAGGCATGCGTCTTGCCGGTCCATCCTTCGGGCAGCGCACCGGCCGTGACCACCGGGACTCCGGCACGACCAGCGAGGCTCGCCGTCGCGTCGGTCGAGCCGTCATCGATCACGGTGACCATGAATCGATCGCGCGGGTAGTCCTGTGCCGCGAGACCGGCAAGACATCGCCCGATTCCGGCCGCCTCGTTGCGCGCCGGCACGATCACGTCGATCGACGGCGCAACCTTCAGCGAAGCCGCCGGCTGAACTGCGTCATAGGCGCCGTACTGGCGAACGGCGCGCGCGATCAACAGGGTAACTGTCAGCGCCCAGAACAGCGAGACGGCGGCGGCGATTAATCCGGACAAAGCCGGCGGACTTCAGTGACGCTCGGCGCGGATCGACACCGCGTCGTGGCCGCTGCCATAGCGCAACAGTAGCTTGCGCCGCGAAATCCAGAGCTGATGGCGATAACGAAGCAGCCCCTTGGTCTTCAGCCCGGCCGGATTGAAGGCGTAGGCGAGCCCCCAGAGCAGCATGCTGTCGAAGACGAGATGGATGCGCTCGCGCCATTCGGGAGGCGCGTCAGGATCGATCACGTCGAAGCCGAAGCGGTATGCCGTGCGCACCATTTGCAGGGCACCCAGCCGACTGCCGAAGGGTGGGGCCCCGTGCAGCGCACGGATTGCATCGAGGCCATGCTCGCGCTCGACATAGGCGGCAACCGCCGTCAGCGAGCTGCGCATGCACCGCTTGAGGCGGATGGCCCAGGCCGGGCTCGGACCGGCGCTCGGCATCACCGGCAGATGCTCGTTCCAGAGGTGGAGCTGCAGCACCGGATCACCCTCGCGGATCTGCGTCCCGTCCGACAGCACCACGTCGCGGCTCGCGGGGACCCGCGAGATGCGGAAGATGCATTTCTCGTCTTCGGTGAATTCCTCGATGCCTTGCCGCTGCCGCAGCAAGGAGTCGACACCGCGCACCGCCCGGCTCAGATCCAGATACGCCACCGCCGCTCCTGCGCCAATGGGTCGACCCCCGGCCACAGCCAATGGATCGACCCCCGGCTACAATCGACGGGGGCCCGTTGCTGGTTCCTCGTTAAAGCGTAATTCAGGGTTGCACAGATTTCAGGCTCGCGGCGGTTGCGGCAGGCTTGCCGCCGCGGCCAGAATGCGGCTCCCGATCTTTTCGAGGCGCCCCCTTGGCTCGCATCGCGCTCGTTACCGGCTTCGAGCCCTATGGCGGCCGCCGGCACAATCCTTCGGCGGCGCTCGCCGAGGCGCTCAACGGGGCTGAGATCGGCGGTTGCCGCATCGCAGGCCGGACCCTGCCGGTGACGCTCGACGGCCTCGATAGCCGCGTTGACGCCTTGCTCGACGAGTTTCGGCCGGCGCTGGTCGTAGCGCTCGGCCTCTGGCCCGGCGAGACGATGATCCGTCTTGAGCGCTTCGCGCTCAACCTGGCCGATTTCGAGATCGCCGACAACGCCGGCGCCCGGCTGGAGGACGCGGTGATCGCGCCGGGGGGCGCAACGGCGCTGGTGGCGAGCTTGCCCTTGCGCGCCATCGAGCAGGCGCTGCTTGCCGATGGCATACCCGCGCGGCTTTCAAGCACCGCCGGCAGCTATCTCTGCAATGCGACCCTCTACTCGCTTCTGGCCGGCCTTGCCCGCCGCGGCTGGCGGGTGCCCTGCGGCTTTATCCACCTGCCCTATCTCCCCGAGCAGGTCGCCGAGATGCTGCGCGCAGCGCGAGCCGGCCAGCTTGAAATCCATCACCGAGCCGATCTCGCCTCGATGGATATCGCGGTCATGGAACGCGCGTTGCGCACGGCGCTGAGGGTGGCGGCGACAGCCGCGCCGGGCGAAGGTTGAAGGGGTTCAGCGCCGTTTCGCCTCGGCGCGCTCGTTCGAGCGCGGCGCTGTCACTGCGGTCGGATATTGGCGCTGCTGCTCGCCCATATGGACGAGGAAGGCACGGCGGATGGAGATCTCGACGGTGGAGGCGCCATCGGCCTTGCGCGACGGCTGCCGCTCGCTTTTGCGATTAGGATCGTCCTGCATCTCACCCTCGATCGCCAGGAGTGCGTAGGACAGCGCCGCAGCTCGGACCAAGCCGGGCCTCGCCCGCGGCGGATCAGAGCTTAAGCCTTTTTGGCGATCGGCAAAAGCGCGTTAAAGCAGCTCCGGCTGCAGGCTGATGTGTGCAACGCGGCGCGCCCGCGGCGCAAGCACGCGCAAGCCGGTCTCGGCCACCCCTTCGCGCGCGAGGTTGACGGCGTCGGTCATGTGGCTCGAAGGCTCGACACAGAAGTAGTCGTGACCGGGCGGCGTGTAGACGACGAGAAAGGACAGCAGCGGCTGCGTTGCGGCAAGCCGCAGCCGGGCAGCGCGCTCCGGCCAGGTCACCATCGCCTCGCCATCCCAGCCGGTGAAGACATTGTCGAGCGCCAGGTCGCTGACCCGGCGTCCGGCGCCGAGTTCCCAGGCCGGCGGCACCTTGGTCCGCTCGGTCGGCATGACCTCCGCGTCGGTGAGCCAGACGCCGCGAGTGCGCGCTGTGATGCGCGCATCGGGCGTGCGCGGGAAATAGGGGTGGAGGCCGAGCCCTGCCGGCATCAATCCCTCCGACAGGTTCTCCAGCTCGAGCGTAACCTCGAGCGCCTCGGCACTCAGCGAGAAACTCTGCCGCGCACGGTAGCTCCAGGGCCACCTATCGGCCGCGTGTTCGTATTCGAGCACCAACCGGTCCTCGCTGCGCTCGACCACCATCCAACCCTGCCGCCATCCATGGCCGTGCAGCGCGTGGCGGTGTTCGACATCCGCCGGCGTCTCGACGATCTCGCGGCCACAGAAGAGAAACCGCGCGTCGCGGATCCGGCTGCCATAGGGCACCATCGGGAAGCAGGCGAGATCCTCCGCCCTGCCGCGCGCGACCGCAGCAGGCGAAGCCGGGCGAAGCCAGTCGATGCGACGGCCGTCGCGCTCCCACCAGAAGCCGGCGATGGCGCCGCCCGCTCCCGGTGCGACTTGGCAGCGCGCCGAGCCGCTGGTCAATGTGATCACGTCGCTGTGCAGAACCGTCATGAACGCCTCGCCAACCCCCGTCGCCGAGAGTGCAGCAAGCTTGGTTAATTTTTCCTTTCCGGGCCGCGTCATCGCCGAAGGGACGCGCGTGCGGTATCATCGTTGATCCGGTATTCCCGGAGGGACCGATGAACAAGCGTGTCCAGTTTCATCTCTGGTACGTCATCGCCGCGATCATCGGTATCATCGTCATCCAGCAACTCTGGATGCAGACGACCCAGGTCGATATTCTCCCCTACAGCTCGTTTCTCGACAATTTGAAGTCGGGAAAAATCGCCGAGGCGCGGGTTTCCGGCGACTACATCGAAGGTCAGTTCAAGGCGCCGCAGAACGGCAAGCTGCACTTCGTCACCACCCGCGTGCCGCCCGACGTCGCCCAGGAGCTGCAGAAATACGGCGTCAAATTCTCCGGCGTGGCGCAGAGCAACTTCCTCACCGACCTTCTCTCCTGGGTGCTGCCGACGGCGCTGTTCTTCGGCGTCTGGTGGTTCGTCATCCGCCGCATGGCCGGCCAAAGCGGCGCCGGCGGCTTCATGGCGATCGGCCGCAGCCGCGCCAAGGTCTATGTCGAGACCGACACCAAGGTGACGTTCGCCGACGTTGCCGGGGTCGACGAGGCCAAGGTCGAGCTGAAGGAAGTGGTCGATTTCCTGAAAAGCCCGAAGGAGTATGGCCGGCTCGGCGCGCGGGTGCCGAAAGGCATCCTGCTCGTGGGACCGCCGGGCACGGGCAAGACGTTGCTGGCGCGCGCGGTCGCCGGCGAGGCTGGTGTCCCCTTCTTTTCAATCAACGGCTCGGAGTTCGTCGAGATGTTCGTCGGCGTCGGCGCCGCGCGCGTGCGCGACCTCTTCGAGCAAGCGCGGCAGAAGGCGCCGGCTATCATCTTCATCGACGAGCTCGATGCGCTTGGCCGCGCACGCGGCACGTTTCAGGGAATGGGTGGCAATGACGAGAAAGAGCAGACGCTGAACCAGCTCCTCTCCGAGCTCGACGGCTTCGATTCACGCTCGGGGCTGGTGCTGCTCGCGGCAACCAACCGTCCCGAGGTTCTCGACCCGGCACTGCTGCGCGCCGGCCGCTTCGACCGCCAGGTTCTCGTCGATCGACCGGACAAACTCGGCCGCATCGACATCCTCAAGGTTCATCTCAAGGGCCACACTCTCGCGAGCGACGTTGATCCCGAGCAGATCGCCGCGCTGACGCCGGGCTTCACCGGCGCCGATCTTGCCAACCTCGTGAACGAGGCCGCGCTGATCGCGACGCGTCGGCGAGGCGATTCCATTACCATGGCCGATTTCACCAGCGCCGTGGAGCGGATCGTGGCGGGCCTCGAGAAGAAGCGGCGCGTGCTCAACCCCAAGGAGCGACGCGTGGTGGCCCATCACGAAATGGGACACACGCTCGCAGCCATGTCGCTTCCCGGCACCGACACCGTCCACAAGGTATCGATCATCCCCCGCGGGATCGGCGCGCTCGGTTACACGATCCAGCGGCCGAGCGAAGACCGCTTCATCCAGACGCGCGAGGAGCTGGAGAACCGCATGTGCGTGCTGCTCGGCGGCCGCGCCGCCGAGCAGATCATCTTCGGCCATCTCTCCACCGGAGCCGCGGACGATCTCGCCAAGGTGACGAGCATCGCGCGCGACATGGTGGCGCGCTACGGCATGGACGAGAAGCTCGGTCCTGTCTCCTACGATGCCCAGCGACCGACCTTCCTGCAGGGTGCGCCGAACATGCTGGGCTGGGAGCAGCGCAGCTACAGCGACGGCACCGCCCACGCCATCGACGCAGCGGTGCAGCGCATCGTCGAGCATGCCTTCACGCGCACCGTCACGATCCTGAAGCAGCGCCGCGATCTGCTCGAGCGCGGCGCCGCCCTGCTGCTCGAGAAGGAAACGCTCGACGGAGCTGATCTCGCAGCGATTCAGGCGCAGATTCGGCCGGAGCATCCGCTGGCCGCGCAGTGACCGCGCTCACAGCCGATAACCTTCGACCGCGTCGGGATCGAAGGTGAAGCCGAAGCCCGGCCGCTCGGGCACGACTACCATGCCGTCGCGCATCTCGAGCTGCTCGCGGAAGAGACTGCCGAACCATGGCATATGCTCAAGATAGGTCGCATTGCCGAGCGCCGCGACCAGGCCCAGGCTCTGCTCGGTGTAGATGTGCGATGAGACCGGAATGTCGACCGCATCGGCCATGTGCGCCACCTTGACGAACTCGCTGACACCGCCGACCCGACCGAGATCGGGCATCAGAACATCGGCGGCACCGGCCTTCAGCATGTCGCGGAATCCGTACCGCGCATATTCGGTCTCGCCGCTGGCAACCGGCGTATCGAGGGCTGCGGCGACGCGCGCGGAGCCGTCGAGATCGTAGGCAGGTACCGGCTCCTCGAACCAGGCGAGCCCGAACTCCTCGAGCCGACGCCCCAAGTGGATCGCGTGTTCGACGGTGAAGCCCTGATTGGCATCGGCCATCAGCGCGATCTCCGGCCCGATCGCGGCGCGTACCGCGGCGACGCGTTCCACATCCTCCTCGAGATGCTTGCGGCCGAGGCGCATCTTCATCGCGCGGAAGCCGGCGTCGAGAAAGGAGCGCGCTTCAGCGACGAGTTCATCGAGCGTGGCGCCCAGCCAAAGCCCGCCGCTCGCGTAGGTGGGGACCAGGCTGCGGCAGCCACCGAGGAGGCGATGGATGGGGCGCTCAAGCGCCTTGCCGCGCAGATCCCAGAGCGCCATGTCCACGGCGGAAAGCGCAAAGACCGATACACCCTTGTGGCCGAAAAAATTGATCTCGCGCCACAGCCGCCGCCACAAGCCCTCGCTCATCTCGGGGTCGGCGCCGATCAGAACCGGCGCAAAGCTCAGCACCATCTGCTCGAGAACACCGAGCTGACGCGTGCCGGGCGCGAAGAGATAACCCTCCCCCATCAGGCCATCGCCGGCATCGATGGAGACGAGAAGCGCGCCGACCGAGCGGATGTCGTGAATCGCCGTGCGGATCGGCCGCGACAAAGGCACCTCGGCGCGGATCGTGCTGAGCTTGACGATCTTCATCGGCTCCCTCCCCTTGGCTGCCGACAAGCGTGGCAGGCGGAGGGACATCCGTCCAGACGCCGATGGCGCCCCGCCGATCGCTCGACGAGGCGCCAGTTCGAGGGGGATCTTTGGACTAGTGGTTGGTGCCCTGATTCCCTTCGGGCGCGCCAGGCTGCGAGGCAGTGCCGCCGTTATTGGGCGGATTGGCATTGGGCGCATTGGCGCCGGAGGGCGAGGGCTGCGGCGGCGGATTGGTCGAGCCAGCGGAGGGCTGCTGAGATGTGGCCGCGACCTGCTGCTCGTTGGTCACGCGACCGGTGCGCCCATCGACCTGCAGCGCCAGTGTCTGTCCTCCCCGCTGCGCCTGGGCGCTCCAGGTGTCGCCGGACTCGCGACGAAGGTCGGAGATGTTGCTGTACCCCTCCTGGCTCAGATGCCCGCGCAGCTGCGAGGGGCTCAGCATCGCCTGCTGCGCTCCCGTCGAGGTACCGTTGGCGGCGGTATTGCTGCCTTGGTTGCCTTGCGCCGATCCGGTACGCGTTGCGTTCAACCGGTCGAGCGTCGGCTGATCCAGCATCGCCGTCTGCGGCAAGCCTTCGCGCTTCTGGAAGGCGGTGAGCGCCTGTTTCGTCTTCGGCCCGACGATGCCATCGACGCGGGCATGATAGAGGCCCTTTTGCTTGAGGTCGCGCTGCGCCTGCTTGGCCGTATCGGCCGAAACCTTCTGTTGCGGCGGCGGCTGGGAGGAACCCGAAGTGGCAGCCGGAGTGAGGCCCGCCTGAGCGAGAGCGGTCTCACCGGAGCGATGCTCCATGTTGAGCGCCTGTTTCGCGATCGTATCGGCGCCTTCCGGCATAGCCGCGCCGCCGACCGCGCCGACGACGACACCGACGGCCGCCCCGACCGGACCGCCGACCACGGCACCGACGCCGGCGCCGGTCAATCCGGCGGTGGCGGCGCGCTGCTCCTGGTTCGTGCCGCATCCGGCAGTGAGCAGGCTCAATCCCAAAATCCCGATGAGTGCGACGCGCATGACTGACCCCGTCCCGCTGAGCTAGCGATGCCTTCCCAACAGCGGCTTTTCCGCGGGAGTTCCACCCGGCTCTTGACAAGAACCGGCACCGCGCTATTGTCCGCGGTCGCTTTCAAGGACACCGGCCATGGCGAAATCGAACACCGTTCTGATCAAGCTCGTGAGCAGCGCGGATACCGGCTACTACTACGTGACCAAGAAGAATCCGCGCGCCAAAACCGAGAAGCTCGAGCTCAAGAAATACGATCCCGTGGCGCGCAAGCACGTCGTCTTCAAGGAAAGCAAGATCAAGTAGGACGCCGGCCCGACGTCGACAAAAAAAGCCGCCCGAGGGCGGCTTTTTCGTGTCTATCTGTTGCGTTCAGGACACCCGGCTGACCGGCAGAATCTCGGCTACCGACCCCGCGACGCAGTTGCGGCCGCGCCCTTTGGCCTCGTAAAGCGCTTTGTCCGCGCGCTGCAGGATGGCGGTCGGACTGTCGCCGCCCTCGCGGGTCACTGCGATGCCGGCGCTGATCGTCAGCTCGAGTTCTCCCTCGCCTTCGCCGAGCGAGATCGGCTTGGCGGCAATCATCTTGCGCAGGCGCTCGGCGACCATGGCAGCAACCGCAAGCTGGGTTTCCGGCATCACCACGACGAATTCCTCGCCGCCATAGCGCGCCACCAGATCGAAGCCGCGTACGTGACGCGCAATTCGGCTTGCGACTTCGCGCAGCACCGCATCGCCCGCCGCGTGCCCGTGGGTGTCATTGACACGCTTGAAGAAGTCGATGTCGAGCATCAGCACCGCCGGTCCCTGCGCGCCTTCGGCGGCGCGGGACATCAGCCCGTCGAGATGAGCCATCAGATAGCGGCGGTTGTAGAGGCCGGTGAGACTGTCGGTAAGGGCCAGCGCGAGGCTGCGCTCGTAATTGTCCTGAAGCCGGTCCTGCAGCCGCTTCCGCCGGATCTGGGTTCGCGCCCGTGCGATCAGCTCGTTGCGGTCGATCGGCCGCACAATGTAGTCGTTGGCGCCGAGATCGAGCCCCTTCGCGAGCCGGGGCAGGTCCTCGCTTTCGGCGATCAGCAGGACCGGCACCAGACGGCTGGCATCGTTGCCGCGAAGCTGTGCGACGAGGCGGAGCGCGTCCTGCTGCCCGGCAAGACTGAGGGCCACCAGATCGATCGAGCCGTCCACCATTTCGCGGAGCTGCTCGGGCGTGGTCGGGCGCAGAACGGCCGAGGCGGCCGGCTGCAGCATCTCCGAAAGACGCTCGGCGGCGAAGCTGCTCTCTTCCCACAGCAGGATGCGCGCCGGTCCCATATCCTCGACGCGGCGGTTTTCGGCGATGACGGTGTCGAAACGGCCGTAGACCTCCTCGCGCAGCCGCCACTCCTCCATCATGCGCTTCAAGCGCACGAGCGAGCGGACGCGGGCGAAGAGGGCGACGTCGTTGACCGGCTTGGTCAGGAAATCGTCGGCTCCCGACTGCAGGCCGCGGACGCGGTCCGAGACCTCGGAGAGCGCAGTCACCATGACGACCGGGATATCGACGGTACGCGGGTCGGCCTTCAGCCGCCGGCACACCTCGAAGCCGTCCATCTCCGGCATCATCACATCCAGGAGGATGATATCGGGGCGCTCACGCTGCACGAGAGCAAGCGCTTCGGGCCCGCTGGACGCGGTGATGACGGTGAAATACTCGCTCGAGAGCTTGGCCTCGAGCAGCCTGACATTCACCTCGACGTCATCGACGACCAATACCCGCGCCGACATGGCCAGCTCTCAGCTCAGAAAACGTTCGACAGTCTGCAGGAAATTGGCGACCGATATGGGCTTGGCGATGTAGGCCTCGCAGCCGCCTTCGCGGATTTTCTCTTCGTCACCCTTCATGGCGAAGGCAGTGACTGCGATGATGGGAATGGTCTTGAGGTCGTCATCCTCCTTGATCCATTTCGTCACCTCGAGGCCGGAGACCTCGGGCAATTGAATGTCCATGAGGATGAGGTCAGGATGATGTTGGCGCGCGAGCTTCAGCGCCTCCATGCCGTCCTTGGTCTGCAGCGTGGCGTAGCCATGCGCCTCCAGGAGGTCGTGGAATAGCTTCATATTGAGGTCATTGTCCTCGACGATCAGAACCCGCTTGCTCATAGGAAGATCCTTGTGTTCGGACACTCACGGAGGCGATCGCCGCACGGGGGACTCGACCATCGACGACTCTCGGCGCGCAACACGTCTAACTCACCCTCCCCCGCGTCGAAGTTACCTATAGTTTGGTTTACCTTAAGATTTCGTAACTTTTAGGCGGGCCAAGCCGGCTGCGGCAAAGGGGCGCCTCGACCGTCATGCGCATCGGGATAGACCTCGGCGGCACCAAGATCGAAGCGGTAGCGATGGACCGCCTAGGTGAGGTCGTCCTGCGGCGAAAAATTACAACCCCTGCGGGAGACTATGCCGGAACGGTCGAGGCGGTGCGCGGCCTCGTCGCCGCGGTCGAGGGAGCGCTCGGCCACCGCTGCACGGTCGGCATCGGCATGCCGGGCTCGCTGTCGCCGACCACCGGGCTGGTCCGCAACGCCAATTCCACCTGCCTCAACGGGCGGCCCTTCGACGGCGACCTGACGGCGGCGCTCGCCCGGCCCCTCCGCTTTGCCAATGACGCCGATTGCTTTGCGCTCTCCGAGGCGATCGACGGGGCGGCCGCCGAGGCGAGAGTGGTCTTTGGCGTCATTCTAGGTACCGGAGTCGGCGGCGGGGTCGTAGTCGAGCGCAAGCTGATCCGCGGCGCCAACCGAATCGCCGGCGAATGGGGCCATTCGCCCCTGCCCTGGCCAACCGACGCCGAACGGCCTGGCCCTGCTTGCTACTGCGGCAAGGCGGGGTGCCTGGAGACCTTCCTGTCCGGACCGGGGCTCGCACGCGACCATGGCGCGGCAAGCGGCGAGGCGCTGGACGCGCCCGGCATCGCGGCGCGGGCCCAATCCGGCGATACCGCTGCCGCCGCCAGCCTCGAGCGCTACGCCGGTCGCCTCGCCCGCGGCCTCGCAACGGTGATCAATCTGCTCGATCCCGACGCGATCGTGCTCGGCGGGGGACTGGGCCAGATCGCCTGGCTCTATCGCCGCGTGCCCGAGCTCTGGGGGCGCTTTGTCTTCTCGGACGCTGTGAGCACGCGCCTGCTGCCGCCGCGCCACGGTGCGGCGAGCGGCGTGCGGGGTGCCGCCTGGCTCTGGGATCCGGACGAGGCGCCGTGACCGCGCTCTGCCGCGACTGCGCCGCCCTCGCCGACACGCTGCCCCCTGACGGGCGTTGCGCGCAATGCGGCTCGCCGCGCCTCGCCGCCCATGGCGAGCTTGCCGATCTCTCGCTCGCCCATCTCGATTGCGATGCTTTCTATGCCAGCGTCGAGAAGCGCGACCGGCCGGAACTGCTCGACCGCCCGGTCATCGTCGGCGGCGGCACCCGCGGCGTGGTGCTGGCCTGCTGCTACGTGGCGCGGCTCTCGGGCATCCGCTCGGCGATGCCGATGTTCAAGGCGCTGAAAGCCTGCCCCGACGCGGTGGTGATTCCTCCCGACATGGCGAAATATCGAGCCGTCGGCCGCCAGGTGCGCGAACTCATGCTGACCACGACCCCGCTGGTCCAGCCCTTGTCAATCGACGAGGCCTTTCTCGACCTCGCCGGCACGGAGCGCGTCCATGGCGGTCCGCCGGCGCGCACCCTGGCACTGCTCGCGCGCCGCATCGAGCGCGAGATCGGCGTGACCGTCTCGATCGGCCTCTCCTACAACAAGTTTCTCGCCAAGATCGCGTCCGACCTGGACAAGCCGCGCGGCTTCGCCGTGCTCGGCCGCGGCGATGCGCTTGACTTCCTGGCCGCCAAGCCGGTGGGGTTGATCTGGGGCGTCGGCGCGGCGCTCGAGCAGAAGCTGGCGGGCGACGGTATCACCACCATCGCTGAGCTGCGCCAACGGGGCGAGCGCGAACTGATTGCCCGCTACGGCGCGATCGGCCGCCGGCTTGCGCGCTTCGCCCGCGGCGAGGATGACCGCGCGGTCGATCCCGACGCGCCGACGAAGAGCATCTCGGTCGAGACCACCTTCGCGCGCGACATCGCGGCATTCGAGGCGCTCGCCAAGCAGCTTGCTCCGCTCTGCGACAGCCTGGCGCGACGCCTCGCGCGCTCCGGCCATGCCGCCGCCAGCGTGACGCTCAAGCTCAAGACCGGCAATTTTCGCGTGCTGAGCCGCTCGCGGCGGCTCGCCGACCCGACGCAGCGCTCGGATACGCTCTACCGCGCGGCGCTGCCGCTGCTGCGCGAAGCGGCCGACGGCACCGCCTTTCGTCTGATCGGCATCGGCGCCGACCGGCTTGCTGAGCCGGCGCTCGCCGATCCGCCGGATCTCTTCGGCGATTCCGGCAGACGCTGAGTCACCGCGTCAGCACTTCGGACGCGGCAGCGCCTCGATGTCGTCGAGTTTGGCGTGGACCACGTAGTCGCCGTAGTCGAGCGTCATGTCCTGCGAAACGCCATTGTCGAGGAGACGCATGCCGAGCTCGTAATCGGGCTGCTCCTGATTGCTGTTCGCCGGAAAGAAGGCGAGGCGCATCCGCCAGGACGGGCGCTGAAGCAGCGGGCTCTTCGGCAGCTTCACCCCTTGGTCCTGCGCACCGGGCTTCAACTCCGGTCCGATCACCGCGGTGATCTGCCCGGCATTCTCCACCGTCGCACCGTCGAACACCTTGCGCGACACGAGCTGGTCGCCGGCGCGCGCCCGCGCGATCAGCACCAGTGTGTGCGCCGTCGGAAAGATCGTGCCGGGAGGCAGGGTGAGCGTCGCTGCCTCCGGCTTGGTGAACTCGGCCGAGCCACCCTTGCCGGAGCCGTCGAGCTTAGCTTTGCCCTTGATCTCCTCGTCGAGTTCGCCGTTGCGCACTCGGCGCTCGTTGAAGCGATAGCGCAGCCCGTCTTTCGATTCCCAGGTGACCAGGCTCGAGCTGACATCGACATCATCCTGCTCGGCATATTGGAGCCGCAGGCGAAAGCGCTGCTGCACCGTCCAGCCGTCGCACGTCTCGCCCCACTCATAGACCATGGCGCCGGTCGCGGCCGTGACACCGCTCGCCGCTTTGGTCTGCGCCAGGTCGAGGCTGTAAAGCGCCCGATGGGGCGCGATATCAGCGGCAAGCGCCGCCGGCCCTGCCGCGAGGAAGAGCGCCACGGAGAGGGCGACGAGGCGGCCGGGCCGGAGACTCATGACTGGAAATCCCGATGGACGATGCGCCGAGCGCAAGGGTCGCGGCAGAGTATGTCATGCTTCCCCCCGTCACGGTAGCCTGTCACCCGCGGCCGAAACCGCCCTGCCCTCGGCAGCTTCTGCCGCAGCCGGCAGGTTTTGCCTCAGGTCCTCAGCCGGAATAGGCGGGTTTTCCCTCGTTTGAGCGACTGGCATGGGTTTTGCGAAAAGCTTCGCGGAACACCAAGAACGACTCGGACAACACCAATGCCTGTCCCTGCGGAAAATCGCTGGCATACGGATGAGCAAGGCATCGCGCGGCTCATTCCAGCCGTGGCACCGGCACCGGAAGATCAGCCGGCGCTGCTCGATTGGGCGCTTGCCGCCGCCGCCGCGGCGGAGCAGCGCATCGCCGATCTCGAGGAGCGCCTCGCCTATCTGGAAGGGCTCTCGGTCACCGACGAACTCACCGCCGTCCTCAACCGCCGCGGCTTCGGGCTCGAGCTGACGCGGGCGCTTGCGGCCGCGGCGCGCGGCGGCCCGCGCGGCGTCGTCATCGTCTGCGACCTCGACGGCTTCAAGGCGGTCAACGATCTCTACGGTCATCGCAGCGGCAACGAGGTGCTGCGCCAGGTAGCGGACGCGCTGCGCCGCCGCGTGCGCAAGAACGACGTGGCCGCCCGCCTCGGCGGCGACGAATTCGCACTGCTGCTCATCGGCGCAAGCCTCGCCAATGCACGCCGCAAATGCGTCAGCCTCGCGCGCAGTCTCTCCACATCTCCGCCGCAGGTCGATGGCGCGCCGATCCTGCTCAGCGCCAGCTTCGGCCTCGCCCAATACGACGGCAGCGAAGACCCGGAAGCGCTGCTGCATCGCGCCGACATGGAGATGTACGGACAGAAGCGCGCCGGCCGCGAGACCCAGGGCGTCATCCTCGCCCGCTGAGCACCCCTGCCGCCTCAGCTCGAGGCGAGACGCAGCTTGAGGGTCGCCGCTTCCTCGCGCGAGAGCGGCCCCACCACCACCCGATGAAAGAGCCGGCCGCCCACTTCGGCCGGCACGATGCGGACCTGCAGCGGCGCATAGCGCGACGCGGCGCGCTCGGCATTGGCCGCATCAAGGAAACTGCCGACGGTGACGAAGCGGTCGCGCACCACCGCCGCCGGCGGTGGCGGCCGCGCCACCTCGACCTCGTGCAGATCCACCGGCACGAGCTTGCCTTGCGCGGTGTCGCTCGTGTCGCAGACCGGCTTGTCGTCGAGCACCGGCCGGAGCAAGGCGCAATCATGGCCGGTTGCGGCCGAGAGGCCGTGATCGGTGACCGATTTGCCGGTCGTTACGTAGCTCACCCCATCGGCGGCGAATGAGCCGACGGTGACCGCCGGAGGAACGACGCAGCCCGCCGCCGTCAGCGACAGGAGCAGAGCGGGACCCAGCCACCGGACTCTGCGCAAGGGCTCACCCTCGCCCGTTTCGATCGCACGATTCTCGGCGAAGGCGAGAAACAAAGCAAGAAGTATGCGCGGCGCGTCAGTCCTTCTTGACCGAGGGCGGCAGCGCCAGCCGGATATGCAGCTCCCTCAGCCGTTCCGGCCCCACCTCGGACGGCGCCTGCATCAGCAGATCCTCCGCCTGCTGGTTCATCGGAAAGGCGACGACCTCGCGGATATTGGGCGTATCGGCCAGCAACATGACGATGCGGTCGATGCCCGGCGCCGAGCCGCCATGCGGAGGGGCGCCGAATTTGAAGGCGTTGAGCATGCCGCCGAACCGCGCCTCGACTTCGGCCGCCGAATAGCCGGCGATCTCGAAGGCCTTGTACATGATCTCGGGGCGATGGTTGCGGATGGCGCCCGAGCTCAGCTCGACGCCGTTGCAGACGATATCGTACTGGAATGCCTTGATGGTCAGCGGATCCTGCTTCATCAACGCCTCGAGCCCGCCCTGCGGCATCGAGAAGGGGTTGTGGCTGAAGTCGATCTTCTTGGTTTCCTCGTTCAGCTCGTACATCGGGAAATCGACGATCCAGCAGAGGCGGAACTCGTTCGCCGCAATGAGGCCGAGCTCCTGGGCGATCTTGGTGCGGGCGGCGCCGGCGAGCTTCTCGGCGGCCGGCTTCTTGTCGCAAACGAAGAACACGGCGTCGCCGTCCTTGAGCGCGGCCAGTCCCTTCAGCCGCTCCAATCGCGGCCCGTCGAGGAATTTGGCGATCGGCCCCTTCGCTGCGCCCTCGGCAAAGACGATGTAGCCCAGACCCGGCGCGCCTTCGCCGCGCGCCCAATCATTGAGCTTGTCGAAGAAGCTGCGCGGCTGCGCTGCCGCGCCGGGCACGGCGATGGCGCGCACGACCCCGCCACTCTCGACGGCACCGGCGAAGACCTTGAAGCCTGAGCCGCAGAACACGTCGCCGGCCTCGGAGATCAGCAGCGGATTGCGCAAATCCGGCTTGTCCGTGCCGTAGCGCAGCAGCGCATCCTCGTAAATGATGCGCGGGAAAGGTGGCGGCGTCGCCGTCCGGCCCTCGCCGAACTCGACGAAGATGCCGTGGAGCACCGGCTCGATCGCGGCGAAGACGTCCTCCTGCGTCACGAAGGACATCTCGAAGTCAAGCTGATAGAACTCGCCCGGCGAACGATCGGCGCGACTCGCCTCGTCGCGGAAGCAGGGCGCGATCTGAAAATAGCGGTCGAAGCCCGCCACCATCAGGAGCTGCTTGAATTGCTGCGGCGCCTGCGGCAGCGCGTAGAACTTGCCGGGGTGGAGGCGGCTCGGCACGAGATAGTCGCGCGCTCCCTCGGGCGAGCTCGCCGTCAGGATCGGCGTCTGAAACTCCATGAAGCCCTGCTCGATCATGCGCCGGCGGATCGACGAGATCACCTTGGAGCGCAGCACGATATTGGCGTGGACGCCCTCGCGCCGGATGTCGAGGAAGCGGTAGCGAAGCCGCATCTCCTCGGGATAGTCGGCCTCGGTGTTGACCGGCAGCGGCAGCGGCTCGGCCTCGGAGAGGACCGCGATCTCGGCGATCTGCAGCTCGACCTCGCCGGTGGGAAGCTTCGGGTTCACCGTCTCCGGCGAGCGTTTCACCAGCGTGCCGCTGATGCTCAGGACGCTTTCCAGGCGCTGCGAATCGGCCGCGGCGAAGAGCGGGCTCGAGCGGTCGATGACGCATTGCGTGATGCCGTAATGGTCGCGCAGATCGATGAACAGCAGCGAGCCGTGGTCGCGCTTGCGGTGGACCCAGCCCGCGATACGCACGGCACGGCCGGCATCGGCAAGGCGCAGCGCGCCACAGGTATGGGTGCGATAGACGTGCATGGAAAGTGTCCGCTCCGGCTGGGGGCAGGCGGAAAACACAATCTGGCGCCCGGTTTGTCAAGCGGGCGGCAAGTCGCCCCCCCGTCCCGCGGCAACCGGCTCGGCGACGTTTCCCCTGGGACAACTTTCGGTGTATAGGTCGCCCATGCAGGTTATCGCGTCTACCCCGGCGCTCGCGGCCTTCTGCGAGAGCCAGAAATCCGCCGACTTCGTCACCGTCGATACCGAGTTCATGCGCGACAAGACCTACTGGCCGCAGCTCTGCCTCGTGCAGATCGCCGGGCCGGAACAGGCGGCGGTGATCGATCCGCTTGCGCCGGGCATCGATCTCGCCCCGCTCTTCGCGCTGATGGCCGACACGGGCGTGCCCAAGGTGTTTCATGCCGCGCGGCAGGACATCGAGATCTTCGTCAACATGGCCGGAGCGGTGCCCGCGCCGCTCTTCGATACCCAGGTCGCCGCCATGGTCTGCGGCTTCGGCGACGCGGTCAGCTACGAGAACCTGGCCGGAAAGCTCGCCGGCGCGCAAATCGATAAATCCTCGCGCTTCACCGACTGGGCGCACCGGCCGCTCACCGAGCGGCAGCTTCACTATGCGCTGACCGACGTGGTGCCGCTGCGCATCGTCTACGAGAAGCTCACCCAGCGCCTCGCCAAGACCGGCCGCGCGCATTGGCTCGAGGAGGAGATGGCGGTCCTCACCGATCCCGCGACCTATCGCCAGGAGCCGCAGGAGGCCTGGCGGCGCTTCAAGATCCGCACCGGCAACCGCCGGATGCTGGCGCTGGTGCGCGAGCTCGCCGCGTGGCGCGAAACCGCCGCGCAGCAGCGCAACCTGCCGCGCAACCGCCTGCTGCGCGACGAATCGGTCCTGGAGATCGCCGCGCATGCGCCGGCGAGCGTCGCCGATCTGGCGCGGACGCGCGGGCTCGGCCGCAACTTCGCCGAAGGCAGGCTCGGCGCCGAGGTGCTCGCCGCGGTGGGGCGCGCCTTGGAGCTGCCGGAAAGCGACTATCCTCTGCCGCCGCCCCGCCGCGACCCGCCGCCCGGCATCGGCCCGCTGGTCGACCTGCTGCGGGTGCTGCTGAAGCTGCGCTGCGAGGAGAACGACGTGGCGCAGAAGCTCGTCGCCGACAGCGAGGATCTGGAGCTCATCGCCGCCGACGACGCGGCTCCGGTGCGCGCGCTCCAGGGCTGGCGCGGCGATATCTTCGGCAAGGACGCGCTCGATCTGAAGCACGGGCGCCTGGCGCTCACCGCGGCCGGCAAGCGGGTCAAGCTGGTGCGGCCCGGCGACGCCCGCGAAGCGGCGCAATAGCCCTCCGCCGGCGCGGCACTGCCCTGCCGCCGGCGCAGGCCAAGACGCGAGACTCGGCAGCGGTTTGGGCATAGGCTTTCTCCACTACCCCGGAAACGCCGGGGAGGTCGACGGGAGGAAGCCATGGAACTCGGCCTGTTCACCATGCCGTCCCATCCGCCCGAGAGAAGTCTCTACGACGGGCAGCAATGGGATTTGCAGGTGCTGCGCTGGGCCGACGAGCTGGGCTTCGCCGAAGCCTGGATCGGCGAGCACCATACCGCGCCGTGGGAACCCAATCCGACCCCAGATCTGCTGGTGGCGCAGGCGCTGCTGCAAACCAAATCGATGCGCATCGGGCCGGGCGGCTTCCTGCTGCCCTATCACCATCCGGCGGAGCTGGCGAACCGCGTGGCGATGCTCGACCACCTGTCGCAGGGCCGGCTCAATTTCGGCGTCGCCGCCAGCGGTCTGCCGAGCGACTGGCAGATGTTCAACGTCGACGGCATGTCCGGCGAGAACCGCGAGATGACGCGCGAGTCGCTCGACATCATCCTGAAGCTGTGGAGCGCGACCGAGCCCTTCCACTATGACGGCAAGTTCTGGAAGGTCGACCGGCCGGCCGAGATGCTGGGCATGCTGCGCCCCCACATCAAGCCGCTTCAGAAGCCGCATCCGCCGATCGGCGTCGCCGGCCTCTCCAAGAACTCCGACACGCTGAAGCTCGCCGGCGAGCGCGGCTTCATTCCAATGAGCCTCAATCTCAACCCGGCTTATGTCGCGAGCCACTGGGAGAGCGTCGAGATCGGCGCCGAGCGGAGCGGTCGAAATCCCAGCCGCCGCGAATGGCGCATCGTGCGCGAGATCTTCGTCGCCGACAGCGACGAGGAGGCGTGGCGCCTCTCGGCCGGCGGCATGATGGGCCGCATGTACGGCGAGTATTTCCTGCCGCTGCTCGGCGCCTTCGGCTTCAAGGAATTCCTGAAGCACCGGCCGGACGTCGCCGATGCCGATGTGACGCCGGAATACTGCGCCAGGCACAATTGGATCGTCGGATCTCCCGCGACCGTCGCCCGGCGGCTCGAGCAGGTCTATGACGAGCTCGGCGGCTTCGGCTCGATCCTGCTCTTCTGCTTCGACTACGTGGAAAATCCCAAGGCCTGGCTCCATTCGATGGAGCTCCTCGCGAGGGACGTGATACCGCGCCTGAAGCACCTCGTGCCCAAGGCGGCGGCCTAGCAGCGAGAAGAGCCCCGCTCCGCCGGCCCGGCGCCAGGAGGCCCGATGGAATTCGGCATGTTCCACGAGTTTCAGTGGTCGCCCGGCGAAAGCGAGCGGGCGGCCTTTGCCCATTCCTTCGAGCAGGTGGATGCGGCCGAGCGCTGGGGGCTCGACGCGATGTGGCTCGCCGAGCTGCATTTCGCGCCCGAGCGCTCGGTGCTGTCGGCGCCGCTGATGGTGGGGAGCGCGATCGCCGCGCGCACGCGGCGCATGAAGATCGGCACCGCGGTTCAGGTTCTGCCGCTCTGTCATCCGCTGCGGCTTGCCGAGGAGGCGGCGACGCTCGACCAGATCAGCGAGGGCCGCCTTATCTTCGGCGTCGGGCGGAGCGGCTTTCCGCGCACCTACGAGGCCTATGGCGTGCCTTACGAGGAGAGCCGCGAGCGCTTCGCCGAGACGCTCGAGATCGTGCGGCGCGCCTGGACGGAGCCGAGCTTCTCGCATCAGGGAAAATTCTTCCGCTACGACAAGGTGGCGCTGGTGCCGAAGCCCTGGCAGAAGCCGCATCCGCCGATCCGCATCGCCGCCACCAGCGCCGACACCTTCGCGACGATCGGCACGCTCGGCCACGCCATCTTCGTCGCGGCGCGGCTCGGCACGCTCTCGGAGCTGGCGCCGCTCGTGCGCAGCTATCGCGAGGCTTATCGCACCGCAGGGCACGCGGGAAGCGGCGAGGTCTATCTGCGCGTCCCGGTCTATGTCGCGGAGACGGCGCGGCAGGCGCGCGACGAGCCCGAGGCGAGCATCATGCGGCTGCTGCGCACGGTCGGTGCGCTCATCGGCGATTCGGCGAAGCATGCCGGCGCGCGCGCCGTCGAGCAGCGCGCCGAGCGCGGCCAGCACCTGCAGACCGTCACCTACGAGGAAGCGCTGCGCGACAAGGTGATCGTCGGCACGCCCGAGATGGTCGTGGAGCGGCTGCAGCAGCTGCGCGCCGAGCTCGGCCTCGACGGCATTCTGGCCGAGCTCAATCCCGGCAGCCTCATCCCGCATGAGCGGGTGATGAATGCGCTGCAGCTCCTCTGCCAGAAGGTGATGCCGGCGTTCAAGTAGCGCCTGCGCGCCTACTCGGGACTGCGTCAGCGATGTACATCATTGATGCAAAAATCGCGCTACCTCAATGACGCAGTCGCACCCGCGATCCACCTTCAATACTAGCGCTGCACCCCTCAGCGATGGAGGCTCGCGCTCGCTGACCGCGTCTAACCGGGTAGCCGGATAGGCGGCGCGAAACGGCAACGTTGAACCTTCGAGAACCTCCAGGCTGAGATTCAGGCAAGGTCGAAGCGATCGGCGTTCATCACTTTGGTCCATGCCGCCACGAAGTCGGCCACGAACTTTGCCTCTGCGTCGTCAGCGGCGTAGACCTCGGCAAGCGCGCGCAGCTCGGAATTCGAACCGAAGATAAGGTCGACGCGGGTGCCGGTCCACTTCAGTTTGCCGGCCTGGCGGTCGTGTCCCTCGAACACATTTTCATCAGAAGTCGCTTTCCACTCGGTGCTCATGTCCAAGAGGTTCACGAAGAAGTCGTTGGTCAGCATCTCCGGACGAATCGTGAAAACGCCGTGCTTCGACTTGCCGTGGTTCGCGCCCAAGACGCGGAGGCCGCCGACCAGAACCGTCATCTCGGGCGCCGTGAGCGTCAGGAGCTGCGCCTTGTCGATCAGCAGCTCCTCCGGCGTGATGTTGAACTTGGCCTTGAGGTAATTGCGGAACCCGTCCGCCACCGGTTCGAGATAGGCAAGGGACTCCGCGTCGGTTTGCGCCGACGTCGCGTCGGTGCGGCCGGGCGCGAAGGGAACGGTCACCGTGTGCCCGGCTTTCTTCGCGGCCTGCTCGACAGCGGCGGAGCCGCCGAGAACGATCAGATCGGCGAGCGACACCTTCTTGCCGCCGCTCGCCGCGCCATTGAAGGCCTTCTGAATCTCTCCAAGGGTGTCGAGCACCTTTGCCAATTGCGCAGGTTGGTTGACCTCCCAATCCTTCTGCGGTGCGAGACGGATGCGCGCGCCGTTTGCCCCACCGCGCTTGTCGGAGCCGCGGAAGGTTGCCGCCGAGGCCCAGGCGGTCCCGATCAGCTCGGAGATGGAGAGGCGCGTCGCGAGGATCTTGGCCTTGAGGTCGGCGATGTCCTTCGCGTCGATCAGCTTGTGATCAACCGCCGGAACGGGGTCTTGCCAGATCAGCACCTCTTTCGGGACCTCCGGGCCGAGATAGCGCGCGCGCGGGCCCATGTCGCGGTGTGTGAGCTTGAACCACGCCCGGGCGAACGCATCGGCGAACTGGTCCGGATGCTCATAGAAGCGCCGGGAAATCTTCTCGTAGGCGGGATCCATTCGCAAAGCGAGGTCCGTGACCAGCATGGTCGGCGTATGGCGCTTCGACGGATCGAAGGCATCCGGAATCGTGGCGGCAGCGCCCTTCGCCCTGAATTGATTGGCCCCAGCCGGGCTCTTCTCCAGTTCCCATTCATATTTGAACAGGTTCTCGAAAAAGCTGTTGCTCCACTTCGTCGGCGTGATGCTCCAGGTGACTTCCGGACCGCCGGTGATCGCGTCTTTGCCCTTGCCTGTGCCGAACTTGCTCTTCCAGCCAAGGCCTTGTTCCTCGATCAGCGCAGCTTCCGGCTCGGCGCCGACAAGCGCCGCATCGCCGGCGCCGTGGGTCTTGCCGAAGCTGTGTCCGCCGGCGATGAGCGCAACCGTCTCCTCGTCGTTCATTGCCATGCGCTTGAAGGTCTCGCGAATGTCGACGGCGGCGGCAACCGGGTCCGGCTTGAAATTCGGCCCATTCGGATTCACGTAGATGAGGCCCATATTCACGGCGGCCAGCGGATTCTCCAGATCGCGGACGCCGGTGTAGCGCTCATCGCTATGAGGATGAGGGAACCAAGCTTTTTCCTTGCCCCAGTAGACGATCTCGTCGGGCTCCCACACATCGGCGCGCCCGCCGCCGAAGCCGAACGTCTTGAAGCCCATGGTTTCGAGCGCGACATTGCCGGCAAGGACGATGAGGTCGGCCCAGGAGATTTTCGAGCCGTATTTCTGCTTGATCGGCCACAAGAGCCGGCGCGCCTTATCGAGATTCGCATTGTCCGGCCAAGAGCCGAGCGGCGCGAAGCGCTGCTGACCCGCGCCCGCGCCGCCACGGCCGTCGCCGATGCGGTAGGTGCCGGCAGCGTGCCATGCCATGCGTATCATGAGCCCGCCGTAGTGGCCGAAATCTGCCGGCCACCAGTCCTGGCTGTCGGTCATCAACGCGGCGAGGTCTTTCTTCAGCGCCGCGTAGTCGAGCTTCTTGAACTCCTCGGCATAGTTGAAAGCCTTGCCCATGGGATCGGACTTGGGCGAGTTGGCGCGGAGAATCCTCAGGTTCAGCTGATTCGGCCACCAGTCTTTGTTCGACCTCATGCCGACGTTAGTGGTCCCGTGCACCACCGGGCACGTGCCTGCTCTCTTGTCAGCCTCTGCGTCCATGTTTCCCTCCAATCGGGTTTTCTGCTCGGATCACTTGCACGGAGCCATTCAGCTCAAAGCGCGTCGAGCACCTTTTGGAAGCGGCGGGCATGCGACTTCCCGGCCTTGGCGAGCGTCTCGAACCAGTCGGCGATCTCGTCGAAGCCTTCCTGTCGAGCGGCGCGGGCCATGCCCGGATACATTTCGGTCAGTTCGTGAGTTTCGCCGGCGATCGCGGCCTTCAGATCGTCGCCCGTGCGGCCGATCGGTTTGCCGGTCGCGGAATCGCCCACTTCCCTGAGATAGTCGAGATGGCCGTGCACGTGCCCGGTCTTGCTCTCGGCAGTCGAGCGGAACACGGCCGCCACGTCATTGAAGCCCGCGACGTCGGCCTTCTGCGCTAAACACAGATAGCGCCAGTTCGCCTGGCTCTCCCAGGCAAGCGCGTTCTTAAGATTCTGCTCGGTCACTGTTCCCCTGAGAGAAGGCATGTCGTCCTCCTCAGCCTGATCGGAAACGCAGTGACGGCGGGAAGTATGCGCCCGCCGGAGCCGAGGGTCAATTAAGCTTAGAAAAATTCTAGTCTGTGGCCGGAGCCGGGTCCCGGTCGACGCGGATGATCACGTCGACGCGGCGGATGGCGGCGCCCGCGGGCGGCTTCGGCAGGCGGGAGACCGCGACATGCTCGCCCGGAATGTCAAGCAGGCGGCCGGTATCCTCGAAAAGGAAGTGATGATGGTCGCTGACGTTGGTGTCGAAAGAGGAGTGGCCGGAATTCACCACCACCTCACGGAGCAGACCGGCCTCGACGAGCTGATGCAGCGTATTGTAAACGGTCGCGAGCGATACCCGGACCGCCGCCTCGACCACTTCGCCATACAGCTGTTCGGCGCTGACGTGGCGGTCACCCCGCTCGAACAGGATCCGGACCAGCGCCAGCCTCTGCCGGGTCGGCCGCAAACGCGCCGCGCGCAGCAGCTGAAGGGCGTTGGTGAAGGGGCGCGACGCAGTCATGACACAGCGACCCGGCCCAGGCGAAGAAACACAATCTTAGCGCAGAGTCGCTGGGCGGCCAAGCTGCCACGCGACACCGCCGTCAAGTGCAGCGCCGCCAATTGCCGCCGGCGCGTCCGTGCTGCGCGGCTTCATTTTGATTGATCGCAGCGATTGCATAGCCGTCTGCCAGACGGCGCGGCCGGTGAGAACCGAACATTCAGCCTCAGCGTGTCCGCCGGCTTGTCCCGAGAGATGTTCACCCCATCGAGCGCTCTCGGAGGAGATCGACCATGTCCACCCTTGATCTGTCCGGCACTTTTGCCCTGGGCGACCGCATCGTGAAGCGGCTCGGCTATGGCGCCATGCAGCTCGCCGGGCCGGGCGTCTTTGGTCCGCCCCGGGATCACGATGCGGCGGTGGCCGTGCTGCGCGAAGCGGTCGCCCAGGGCGTCAACCACATCGACACCAGCGATTTCTATGGCCCGCATGTCACGAACCAGCTCATCCGCGAGGCGCTCCATCCCTATCGCGACGATCTGGTGATCGTCACCAAGATCGGCGCCCGGCGGGGCGCGGATGGATCATGGCTCCCCGCATTCTCGCGCGAAGACCTCACTCGGGCGGTGCACGACAATCTGCGCAATCTCGGGCTGGACGTGCTGGAGGTCGTGAACTTTCGCAGCATGCTCGGCGCCGGCAGCGGATCGCATGGCCCGGGCGAAGGATCAATCGAAGCGCCGCTCACGGCGCTCGCCGAGCTTCAGCGCAAGGGCCTGGTGCGTCACATCGGCCTCAGCACCGTCACGCCTGCGCAGATCGCCGAAGCGCGGCGGATTTGTGAGATCGTCTGCGTGCAGAACCAGTACAACCTGGTCCATCGCGCCGATGATGCCCTGATCGACGAGTTGGCCCGGGACGGCGTTCCCTATGTGCCGTATTTTCCGCTCGGCGGCTTCAGCCCCTTGCAATCCTCCATTTTGTCCGAGGTCGCCGCGCGCGCCGATGCCACGCCGATGCAGGTCGCGCTCGCCTGGCTGCTGCGTCGCGCTCCCAACATTCTTCTGATCCCCGGCACGTCATCGGTGCAGCATCTGCGCGAGAATCTCGCATCGGTCGAGCTCAACTTGCCGGACGATGCGATCACGGCGCTCAACCGGATTGGCAGCGTCAGACCAACGATCAATCCGCCGCACACCAGGGCGCGCTAGCGCTCACCAGGTGGCGTCGCGCCCGCTTGCTGGCACCGGCCCAGACGGTTAGTTTCCAGGCGGCGCCGCAAAAGTGATCTCCAGAGTGTTCGCGGGATTCCACCGGCTTGAACGTCGAGCGCGGTTTCTGATCGCTGCCCGCGCGCTGCGCAGCGTGGCGCAGGGCGCGCTGGTAGTGGATTTCACTCTCTATCTCCGGGCGCTGGCCTGGCCGGCAACGCGCATCGGCGCCGTGATGGCGGCGGGCTTGCTGCTCGGCGTCGTCCTCACGCTGGCGCTGGGTCCGCTCAGCGATCGCGTCGGCCGCAAGCGATTTCTTCTCGGCTACGAGGTGGTGCAGGTGGTCGCCGCGGCGATCGCGCTCGCCACCAGCCGGCCGCTGTGGCTCGGGCTTGCCGCCGTCGCCGGCTCGTTCGGGCGTGGCGGCAATGGCGCGACCGGCCCGTTCAGCCCGATCGAGCAGGCCTGGCTCGCCGCCGATCTCTCCTCGACACGGCTTCTCAACCTCTTCCGGCTGAACACCGCGGTGGGATTCTTCGGCATGGCGGCGGGCGCGCTCGTCGCGATGCTGCCCGGTGTGCTGGCGACGTGGCTGCCGGGCCCCCTCGCCTACCGGCCGATCTTCGCGCTGGCCGGGGTTACGGCGGTGCTCTGCTTCGTCCTTCTCCGGGCGATCGACGAGCCGCGGCTGATCGCTATGCCGCGCGCTCAGCCGGCCGAGCAGCGGCGCGAAGAAGGGCGGCGGCTGTTTCGTCTGATGAACGCCAATGCGCTGAACGGTCTCGGCATCGGCATGGTGGGCCCGTTCATCGCCTATTGGTTCCACATCCGGTTTGGGGTCGGGCCGGCGGCGATTGGGCCGGTAATGGCGCTCGGCTTTGCCCTGGCCGGGTGGTCGACGATCGCGACCGGGCGGATGATGCGCCGCCTCGGCGCGGTCGACGCGGTCATCGGGCTGCGCCTGCTTGGCCTCATCTTCCTGGCGCTGCTGCCCTTCGCGCCCAGCTATGGCATCGCCGCGGCGTTGCATGTCCTGCGCTCCACCGCCAACCGGGCGACGGCGGGCATGCGACAGGCCCTCGCCCTCGAACTGGTGGACATCAGGCGGCGCGGGCTGGCCGCCAGCCTCAGCACGGTGGCGACGCAGATCCCCCGCGCGATCGGCCCGATCATCGGCGGATGGCTCTTCGATGCCGATCTGCTTGCGGCACCGTTCCTCGCAGCGGGGGCGCTCCAAGCAGGATACCTCCTGCTCTACCGACGGCTCTTCCGCGGCCATATCGGTGCACGGAGCGATACCTAGGGCGGCGCCACCAGCTCGATGCCGAGCTCCTGAAAACGCTGCTTCAGGCGGCGATTGAACTCGCGGAGAACGAACCAGCGGCCGGTGGGCGTGCAGGCGATCTGGCCGACGATGGTCATGCCCGCCGCTCCCACCTTGTCGACGCCCCAGAGCTGCAGATCGCCCAGCATCAACTCGCGAAAGCGCGGCTCCTTGCGCATCTCGGCGGCGATGCCGTTCAGCACCTCGCCCACCTGATCGACTTTCTCCTTCAAGGCGACGCTGACGCTGATATTGGCGTTGCCGATGCCGCGATTGGCGTTGGTGACGCTGCTCACCGAGCTGAACGGCACGAGATGGACGGCGCCGTCATCGGCGCGCAGCCGGATGGTGCGGATCGACAGGTTCTCGACGGTTCCCGAAAGGCCGGACACGGTGACGAAGTCGCCAACCTGCATCGCGTCCTCGAGCAGCAGGAAGAGGCCGGTGATGACGTCCTGCACCAGCTTCTGCGAGCCGAATCCCACGGCGATGCCGACGATCCCCGCGCCGGCCAGCAGCGGCGCGATGTTGACGCCGATCTCGCTCAGCGCGGTGAGACCGACGATGGTCACGGTAACGACAAAGAGCGCGCTGCGCAGCACGGGAACGAGGGTGCGCAGCCGCGCGGAGCTCGCCGACGGTTTTCCCTGAAGACGACGCTCGATCGCGCCATTGGCGCCCTCCCACACCAGGATCGCGACTGCGGCGGCGATGCCGATGGTGATGACCGCGGAGAGAAGCTCGCGCCCGATGATGTCGCGGCGGAGCCAGCCCCAGGCGTCGATGCCCCAGGCTTCGAGGAGCGCCACGATGGTGACCACCCAGAGAACGGCGACAACCGCGCCGCGCAGCAGGGGGTAATAGCGGTTGGCGCGCCGCTCGAGCCCGGGATAGCGCGCATCGGCTTCGGCGCTGATGCGGAAGACGCGGTCGAGCGCGCCCAGCACGATGATGCCGATCAGCCGCGCGACGATCAGCACGGCGACCGTCGCGAGCGCCAGGTGCAGGAGCCGGGCGAGGCCGTTGGGGACCGCCATCGCCCAGAACGCCCATTGCGCGACGATCAGCAGGATGGCGGCCCACGGCCAAATCTCGGCCGTGCCGTTGCGGATCGCAGCGATGGTGCCGCCCTGCCCTGGCTTCGCGCGCAGCACCTCGGCGACCGAACGGCGTGATTGCAGCACCATCACCACCAGACAGAGATGGGCGATGAGCCCGATCACCTTGGCGACCCCCTCGGCGGCGAGCGGATTGACGCCGAGCAGCACGGCGATGCGCGACAGCGCGATACCGAAGACTATGATCACGGCGATGCGGCGGACCCAGACCTCGATATAGGCGGCGGTTTGCGTTCGGACGTGGATGAGGCGCAGCGGCGCAGACGCAGGCGCGACCAGCAGCCGCGTCACCGTCATGGTCACGCGGAAGACGACATAGGCGTCGACGGCGTCGAGGACGGCCGGGCGGAGGACAATCGATTGGCCGAACACGGTGTTGAGGAGAACCAGCGCGACCAGGGTGAAAACCGCGACGGGCAGGAGATCGAGCCCGAAGCGCGCGGCGATCCACGGCAAGCGGCGCAACAGCAAGGGCGTGCGCAGGTGGCGCATGCGCCATGGCGAGCGGGGCGGCCGGCGCGGCTCGGGCTCGGCGGGCGCTTCGGCAGGACGGGCATCTGAAGGAAGGGCATCGGGAACGCGTCGCGCGGCCATCCCCTCGACCGCCGCGAGCGGGCGTTTGAGCGCCAGGATCGCCGCCCATTCGAGTGCCAGCGCGCAGCCGAGCACCAGGGCGAGCCGGCTGCCCACATTCGCGAGCCGCGCCTGCGCATCCGGTTCTCGCAGCATGTGCGAGAGGCTGCGGGTGAGCGCTGGGAAATCCGTCATCGCCCGCGCGGTCAGCACCAGATGGTGCGCGACGCCGGTGATCCATTCCGAGGCCTGGCTCAGCAGCGCGGCCCCAAGGCTGTCGGGCGTCAGCGCCGGCGCCGCTTTGGGCGCCGCTGGCTTTGCCGGCGCCGCCGGCGCGGGTGCAGGCTCAGCCTTGGGCGCCGCCGCGGCGATGGCCTTGAAGGCCTCGACGAGCTGCTGCCGCTCGTGCGGGTTCTGCAGGACCTGGAGTGCCGCCCGCGCCTGATCCGCCGTGAGTCCGCCGGCATTCGCCGGCGGCGGCGTCTGCGCCGCAGCGCCGGTCGTCAGCAGGACAAGAACCAACAGGCTCCATCGCCATGTTTTCGCCATGTTGCGCATTGAGAGAGATGTGTCGGGTACTGAGGAAACGCTTCCCCGCCGCGGCCGTCCCGGTATGGGCGGCGCGCGTCCCCGCAAGCGCAGTGGTTGGGGCTTCCCCAGAACCGCCGGCTGCGTTCACGCGGCAAAGAGGAAGCTTGTCAGCGAGAGGTGATGTCCTCAAACTCAGGACAAACGGGGCTGCTCGACGACCGGCCTAGGTGAACCAGGCGAGCGGCCCCGGGGGGTAGTCGCATGCGCAGCACCTTGGACGCATTCATGCTGGCGCCAATCGGTGTGCTGGCCTTCTTGCTGCTATCGGGTGCACCGGCCTCCGCCTTTGAGGTCAGCGGTATCTCCTTCAGCGATTTCCATAAATCCGGCAACTCCTGCTACCAGTGCGGCGGGAGTGCCGGAGGCTCGAGCACCGCCGCACCGGCAGCCCCCGATCCGCGCGAGGTGGAACGCCAGAACCTAATCGTCCAGATGAACTATCAATGGGCTTCCGGCAATCGGCGGGGCGCGATCGACCTCGCCCTCCAGGCGCTCACGCTGCGCGACGATCCCGGGCTTCGGGAGTGGGCTCGGGAGAACAATGCCCAGCTGGTATTCGAGGATGCGCGCGCGCTCCTGGACAAAGGGGATAAGCGCGGCGCATTGGCCGGTTTTCGCCGTGCCCAGGCGATCTGGCCCGACCTCTTCACGCCGAAGGGCCGGCAATATATAGCTGACCTCGAGCAGGACGTGGCGCGAGAAGACAAGGATGAGGCGATCAACAGCGCCGCCGCCGAACAGCGCCGGGAAGCCATCGACCTCTTCACGAACGATGTGCAGCAGGGGAAATGGGTCGAGGCGCGGAAAGCGTTCTACAGCATCCCTGGTAGCGGGCCGCCCTATATCTCCGCCCAGAACTGGTCGGGCCTCTACACGGCCGAGGCCAATATCGCGCTCGACGGCGGCAGGCTCGACGAGGCGATCCGCTCCTTTCAGAGTGCGCTGATCGAGCAGCCGGACAATGCGTCGGCCAAGGCGCAGCTGCAGGCGGCGCTCGCGCAACGGAACAAAGAGGCGGCGCCGATCCAGGCCTTGTTCGATAAGGGGACGATCGGCTCGAGCCCGGTCGACGCGCGAGGACCAAAGCCGCTCGCCGACGTGATTGCGGCAATCCCGGAACTGGCGCAGTCGCCAGCCGCGGAACGCGCCCGCAAGGGGCTGCAGGCGGCCGCAGATCATGATTGGGTTGTGGCGCGCGCCTGGTATCAGGATGCCCTCAACCACGATCCCGGCAACAAGGTGCTCGAACGCGCCGTCGATCTCGCCGATTGGATGGTCCAGCATCGCAATCCGGACCAGGTCAAGTCGCGCACGCCTCCGGCATCTCCGAATCTGCGCTCCGATGACGCCCGCCGTATGAGCGTCATCTACATGCAGCTGGCCGATCAGATCGTTCACAGCAAGCAAAACAACGACCGCGATCGCGCGAAGGCCGACTATTTTGCCCACGAGCTGGAGATGCAGGCGGTCGAGGCCGAGCAGTTCGATCAGGCGGTGAAGAGCGCCCGTCAAAATCAGCGGCTCCCCTTCAAGCAGCAATGACGCGAAGAGAGACGGCGATGCCGCGGTCTAAGGTCGGAGCACTGCTTTGCCTCGCCGTGATCGGCGTGGCATTCGCTCATCAGGCGCCGCGTGCGCGCGCCGCCGGCAATCCCGAGCTGCTGCGCGAATCAATACCGGCCGCCTCGCTTTATCTGCCGCCGCCCGGCCAATCGCATATCGGACAACTCTCGCCGGACCTCAAGAAGAGCCAAGACAAGGCCATCGCCGAGGCGGAGCGCGGCGCCTGGGCAAGCGCGATCACCGACCTCGATCTGGCGCGGATGGATGCCTATTGCGCTCCGTCGCTCGTCTATAATCTTGCGGTTGCTTACGAGGGCAAGGGAGACCTCGCCCGGGCGGCGGTATTCTATCGCGCCTATCTGGCGGAGCTGCCGGAAGCGCGGGACGCCGCCGCGATCAAGGCCGATCTCGAACGCATCAAGCGCAAGCTCCAGGACGATGCCGATCGCTATGCCGACGAGGCGGAGCGTCTTGCTGGAGCTTTGAACGCCACGCCGGCGCGGCCCGGCGCAAAAAGCTTGCGCGAGGCACAGTATGAGGAGATGGCGCGTTTCTATTTCGCGCTCGGGCAAGTCTCGCGCGCGGAAAGGATCGTTGGGAAGCTCCGCAGCATCCCGACGGTCGGCAACTATTCCGATAGCTGGGCCGACCCGCATCGGCAGACGGCAGGCGCCCTCCCGGCGCTGATGAGAGGCGATCGCGACGGATTTCTCCACACCAACTATGCCGGCGTCTTCACCGCCATCCTCGATGCGCGGCAAGGTGACGCCGAGGGCGCGCTGCGAGCCCTGCAACCGGACCCGCCGCTGATGAATTCCTGGAATGACCTGGTGACAGCGCTCAGCACGGCGCGCGCTCACGCCGCCCTCGCCCTCGTCTATGGGCGCGCATTGCGCAATACCCGAGCGTGGGACAGCGGCTGGTTCGGCGGGGCGACCTATGGAGCCATTCGCCTCTTTTGGGACGGCGGTCCGGATCTGGCGGCCGACCTGGCGGGACAACTTCGCAGCTATTTTCAGCGGAACGACATCGGTTACCAGCGCCTCGACGATGCACCCCGCTATCTCGCGGATCTGGCCCTGCTTGGCGATCTCGATACGCTCGACGACGTCATCCGACGGCGGCAATACGACACCTACTGGATGATGCAATGGGTCAGCGTCGACGAAATCGCCGCGATTCTCGCCGCCACTCGGCCGGACGATCCGGAGCGCGTCACACACATCGTCAAAGAGCTAGAGGGACTCGAATACGAAACGATTCGAGGGGAGAGTGCCCATCCCCGCAACGACGAGGTCCTGCATCCGGCGGCGGAGGTGGTGCTGGCACTGCTGCACGGGAACGACGACAGGGCGCAATCGATTTTGCAGACCCCGGACGTTTTGGAGCGCGCCGTCTCGGGAGTTCCCCACATCCTGGCAAACGCTTCGCAGGGCTCGGACCTCTATGACGGCAATGACAATGTTGGCCGCCTCCTGCTGCGCTTTGCCGTTCTGACGCGCCGCAAGGAGCTGGCGCTGCGTCTGGCGGAGCACCGCTTGCCGGGCACCGCGCTCTACGAGCTCCGAAGGCTCGCGCTGACGATGGGACCGGCCGGGTTGGAGGCGACGCTCGATTCATTGGAGGAGGCGGTTTGCCAAGGCTGGCGCCCGCGCGACGACCATCAGGCTCGCCTCGCCTGGAGTGCGCTGGAGCGCGCCGATGACGTTACCGCCGACGACAAGTCTTTCACCTTCACCACCGTCGATGAATTGAAGCGCGCTGCACGTGACAAGCCGGACGCACTGCCTGACATGGTTTTCGATGCCGCGCTCGAGATGTACTTGGCGCTGGCGGAGATCGACGCGCAGCCGCGGTGACGCGACCTCGCCGCCCCTACCCCCGCCTCACCTCGGCGCGCTTGCCGAGGCTGCGCGCCAGTGCGTCGAGGCGGCGCTGGACGCTCTCGCCGTAGCGTTTGGCGGCATCGCCGCTGAGCGTCAAGGCCAGCGTGTTGCCTTCGATGCCGACGCGGCTGCGCGAGAGGCCGCCGGGAACGCCGCCGGAGAGCGTGAAAGCGAGGCGGAGCGCCATCCCCGCCACCCGCGCCACGGCGATCGTCTCCTCATCGAGCAGGCCCTGCAGCACGTCCAGGCCCAACTCGTTGCCGCCATAGCGCGCATGAACGGCCGCGGCGAGCCAGGCGCGCTCGGCATGATCGAGCCCGGCCACCGGCATGAAGAGCACGGTATGCAGCGCCTGATCGGCACGGTAATCCGGATGCTCGTGCCAGGAGAGATCGCAGAGCAGAGAGGCGGCGTGGCGCAGCCGCCGCGACGCGTCGCTCTCGCCGGCGAAGAGCGGGCTCGTCCAGGCGAAGATCTCGTTGCCGTCCACGCCGAAGCGGCGGTTGGCGGCGCCGAGATCGGCGCAGGCGGCGAGCAGCGGATCCTCGCGCTGCGCCTCGCCGCTCAGCAAGCTGAAGACATGGCCCTCGCGCAGACCGAAGGCCGAGAAGACGAGATGCTTTGGTCCGACGCGGCGCAGCAGACGCTGCAGCACGCGCGCGGCGATCGGCACGACGTCGAGGCGCTTGCGCGACACGGTCGTGATCTTCTCCAGCGATTTGCGCGACTGGCGGGCGATGATGTCGAGGAAATCCTCGGCCTCGCTGCGCGGGATCATATAGTGCTGGATGATGTGGAGGGGATAGCGCGTCTGCTCCATGTGGATGCGTGCCAGCGCGCGCCAGGCGCCGCCCACGGCATAGAACGCGCCGCCATCGACCTTGCTGCCGAGCCAGGACACCGAGGCCAGATGCTTGTCGATGATCTCGCGCAGCTTGCGGTCGTCGTCGGCGAGCGTGGCAAGCCGCAACGGTCCGATCGGCAAGGTTGCCGCCGCACCGACCTGCCCGCCGGCGACCGGCACGAGCTCGACGCTGCCGCCGCCGAGGTCGCCGACGACGCCCGCGGCCTCGGGGATGCCGGCAAGCACGCCGAAGGCGGAGAGCCTGCCCTCCTCGGCACCGGCGAGCACCTTCACCTTGAGGCGGTGTCGCCGCTCGATCTCGGCGACGAAGGCGCGGCCGTCGCTGGCGTCGCGGACCGCGGCGGTGGCGAGCACGTCGAGTCGGCGGGCACCAAGGTTGCGCGCCAGCGCAACGAAGCGCTGCAGATTGGCGCGCGCCGATTCGACGCCGTCCGGGTCGAGCTTGCCGGTCGCCTCGAGGCCGCGGCCGAGGCCGCACATCACCTTCTCGTTGAAGAGGGTGCGCGGCGCGCGGCGGATTCCGTCATAGATGACGAGGCGCAGCGAATTCGAGCCGATATCGACCACGGCGACACAGCCGCGGCGCGCGGGAGCCCGCTTCTGCCGCGAATTTCGCCGCGGCACGCTTCGCATGCGCAGGGCCCGGCTCAGGATTGGGCCTTCTCCGAAACGAGGCGCGGCGCAGGACGGGTCCGGTTGAGCGCGCTCCCCCGCCCCGACAGGCTGGGATTGGTCATGAAATAGGTGTGGGCGCTAAAGGCGTCCGGCGCAAGGCTTTCGCGCGCATATTCGCCGTCGGGCTGGAGTCGCCAGGACAAGGCCTGGTCGCGCAGGTTGGCGCCCATGATTTCGTCGAGCACCTGGCGATGCACCGTCTCGTTCTCGATCGGCACCAGCGCCTCGACTCGCCAGTCGAGATTGCGCGGCATCCAATCGGCCGAGGAGATGAACACCCTGGCCTCGTCCGAGGGCAGCTTGTGGCCGTTGCCGAAGCAGACGATGCGGCCATGCTCGAGAAAGCGGCCGATGATGCTCCTGACGCGGATATTGTCGGAAAGCCCCGGCACGCCGGGCCGCAGGCAGCAGATGCCGCGCACGACGAGATCGATCTGCACGCCGGCCTGGGAGGCGCGGTAGAGCAGGTCGATGATGGCGGGATCGACCAGCGCGTTGACCTTGCCCCAGATCTGCGCCGGCCTGCCGGCGCGCGCATGCTCGATCTCGCCCTCGATCAGCTCGACCAGCCGGTGGCGCAGGTTGATCGGCGCCACCGCGATCTTCTCCAGCATCGCCGGCGTGGCATAGCCGGTCATATAGTTGAAGAGGCGCTGCGCATCGCGGCAGAGCGCCGGGTCGCAGGTGAAGAAAGAGAAGTCGGTGTAGACCTTGGCGGTATAGGGGTGATAGTTGCCGGTGCCGAAATGCACATAGGAGCGCAGCGCCCCCGCCTCGCGCCGCACCACCAGCGACACCTTGGCATGGGTCTTGAGCTCGATGAAGCCGTAGACCACCTGCACCCCGGCGCGCTCCAGGTCGCGCGCCCAGCGGATGTTCTGCTCCTCGTCGAAGCGCGCCTTGAGCTCGACCAGCGCGGTGACCGACTTGCCCGCCTCGGCCGCCTCGATCAAGGCGCGCACGATCGGGCTGTCGTCGCTGGTGCGGTAGAGCGTCTGCTTCACCGCAACCACGGCCGGGTCGCGCGCCGCCTGGCGAACGAACTGCACGACCACGTCGAAACTCTCATAGGGATGATGGACGACGATGTCCTTCTGCCGGATCGCGGCGAAGCAGTCACCGCCGAAATCGCGGATGCGCTCGGGAAAGCGCGGATTGTAGGGCGTGTAGATAAGGTCCGGCCGCTCGTCGATGATGAGCTGCTTGGTGTCGGCAAGACCGAGCAGCCCCTCGAGCGGGAAGACGTCATCAGGCGAGGCGTCGAGCTGCTCGCTGAGAAAGGCGCGCAGATCCTCCGGCATGCCGGAATCGACGCCCAGCCGGATGACATGGCCGCGGCGCCGGCGCTTCAGCGCCGATTCGAAGAGCCGCACCAGATCCTCGGCTTCTTCTTCGACCTCGATGTCGCTGTCGCGCAGGATGCGGAACATGCCCTGGCCGGTCACCGAGAATCCCGGGAAGAGATGGTCGAGATAGAGCCCGATCATCTGCTCCAGCGGCAGGAAGCGCACCGCCTTGCCCGGCAGCCGGATGAAGCGGTTGAGCGTGCCCGGAATGAGCAGCAGCGCCTCCATCCGGTCGCCGTCGCTGTGGCGCTGGAGCTGCAGCGCGAGGCCGAGGCCGAGATTGGCGATGAAGGGGAAAGGATGGGCGGGATCGATGGCGAGCGGCGTCAGGACCGGGAAGATCTCGGCCATGAAGCGCTCTTCGAGCCAGGCGCGATCCTCGCCATCGAGCTGGTCAGGGTCGACCACGGCGATGCCGGCCTCGACCATCTGCTGGTGCAGCACGCGCCAGGTCACCTGCTGGTCGCGCATCAGCTTGCCGGCGCGCTGATTGATCGCCTCGAGCTGCTGCTGGGGCGTGAGCCCGTCCTGGCTCGGCGTGGCGATGCCGGCGAGCACCTGGCCTTTGAGGCCGGCGACGCGCACCATATAGAACTCGTCGAGGTTGTTGGCCGAGATCGACAGGAAGCGGAGCCGCTCGAGCAAGGGGTGGCGCGGACTGTCGGCCTCGGCGAGCACCCGTTCGTTGAAGGCGAGCCAGCTCAGCTCGCGATTGATGAACCGCGCCGGTGAATGCGCGTCGACGGTCGACGTCGCGGCGCGTAAGGCTTGGGCCACCGTGTCCGCTCCTCTATCCTCGCCCGGAGTTGCCAGTTTATAACGGCCAGATGTCGATGTCATGGCGGCCGGGAAGCGGATCATGAAACGACTCTACCTGCTCCGGCATGCCAAGGCGGTGCCGCAGGAGGAAGGCCTCGCGGACCGCGACCGGGCGCTCGAGAAGAAGGGCCGCCGCGCGGCTCAGGCGGTGGCGAAATGGATCGAGGAACAGCGCCCCAAGCTCGAGCTGGCGCTCTCATCGCCCTCCCTGCGCACGCGCCAGACGCTTGAGATCGTCGCCGACGCCTTCCCGCACCCGCCGAAAATCCTCTTCGAGGACGGGCTTTACCTGGCGACCGCCCGCCAGCTCCTCGCCCGGGTTCATCGCCTGCCGGAAACGACAGAGAGCGTCATGCTGGTCGGCCACAATCCTGGGTTTTATGAGCTCGCGGCTTTCCTATCGGATGTGGCTGCCGGCCCGCTCATGGCCCGACTCGGAGGCTTTCCGACCGGCGCTCTTGCCGGATTCGAGACCGAGTTGCCCTGGGCGGCGCTCGAGCGCAAGCGCGCACGGCTGGTGACGCTGGCGCTCCCCAAGGAGCTGATGCGCGCGATGGAGTAGCGCAGGGCGAAGACCCAGACCTCAACGCAGAGGACGCCAAGGCCACGCGAAGGACGCAGAGGATTCTTCCTCGCGTCCTTGGCGCAACCCTCGCGCCCTCCGCGCTGAAATCCGTTGCTCCGCCCCTGATGCCGATGCGGGGGATCGAATAGACGAGGTTTCAGGCGCGCAGACGCGGCAGGCGAATCGCGGCGCAGAAGCCTTGCGGTGTATCGGGCTGCAGGACCACATCGCCGCCATGGGCGCGCGCGATGGAGCGTGCAATATTGAGACCCAGTCCCGCGCCGCCCAGTTCAGCGGTTCCACTCCGATAGAAGGGCTCGAAGACACGCTCGCGTTCTTCGGGCGGGATGCCCGGCCCCGGATCGAATACGCTGATCGTCAGCGCGTCGGCACCTTCCTCGACCTGGATCGCCGCGCCGCCGCCGTATTTGACGGCGTTCTCCACCAAATTCATCAAACAGCGCCGGAGTTCCTGCGCATTGCCCAGGAAAGGCCCTTGCGCCGTTCCTGCAACGGCCACGCTCCAGCCCATGTCTTCGGCATCGGTGCGAACGCTCTCGACCAGCGCCATCACGTCGAACAGCGATCGAGCGCCGTTCGAATTGACGCCGCGGAGGTAGTCGAGCGTCTCATTGACCATCGCCCCCATGTCGTCGAGATCGCCGATCAAGCGGTCCCGGTGATTGCCCTCGGGGAGCAGCTCGCTGCGCAGTCGCAAGCGCGTAATGAATGTCTTCAGGTCATGGGAGAGCGCCGCCAGCATCGCCGATCGATCGCGCACATAGTCCTGCAGGCGCAGCTGCATGACATTGAGCGCTCGCGTCGTCGCCCGCACTTCCGCCGGCCCTCTCTCCTGGAGCGGCGGTCGATCGAGATCCTGGCCGAGGGCGAGCGCCGCCTGGGCCATTCGCTTCATCGGGCCGGTGACCCATCGGATGGCAATGAGCATCAAGGCGACGACGATCGCGAGCATGAGGGCGAGCTTCGGCAGCAGCACGTAGAAGCGGGTGACGTGCTCATAGGGCAGCGGGGCCGAAAACGTGACCCAATTGCCGTCATGCAACTGGATTCGGGTGGTGAAGGCGAAACCGCGCGGGATCGGATAAAAAAGCTGCAGCGTGAGATAGCGGTCCAGGAAATTGGCCGGGGAGTCGGAAAAGGATGCCGTCTCCTGTCCGGCGGGGCGGGGCCTCCGGCGCAGCTGAACCTCGACCGGCCAGCCGGGTCCGAGGTCGCGGCTCACCATCGCCTTGAAGGCGCGCTCGTAAGACCGTTCGGAAGCGCTGCCTGCACCATCCGTGCCGCGCGAGAGCGAAATCGAGAGCGCGCGCTCAGAAAGTTTGCCGATAACCTGAGCACGGTCCTCCGGGCGGACCGCATCAAGCATTTTGGCGAGGTCCGAGACATGCTCGGCCACCTGCAAGGTCGTGCCGCGATAGAACGCCCTGCCGCGATCAAGAACATCGACTCCCGAGCTCAGGAGCTGCGCCAGCACCAGACCCAGCAACAAGACGGCGGTCATCCGCGCCGCCAGGGTTCGCGGTACCAGTCTCACCTAATACTGCCGCACGACGTCCGTCGCGAGGACATAGCCCGCGCTCCGGATCGTTTTGATCAGACTAGGCTCCCGGCCGCTGTCGCCGAGGCGCTGGCGCAGTTGGCTGATCCGCACATCGATGCTGCGATCGTAAGGACCGGCCTCGCGCCCGTGACAGCGCTCGATGAGCTGGTCGCGGGTGAGCAGCCTCTGCGGATTCTCCAGGAAGATCACCAGCAACTGAAATTCCGATGCCGCCAGCGGAACCAGCACCCGCTCGGGTGACAGAAGCTGGCGCTGCGGCAGGCTCAACTCCCAGCCGGCAAAAGCATAGCTGCGTACCGTGTTCTCCCGCTGGTCGGCGGTGCCGCTGCGGCGCAGCACCCCGCGGATGCGCGCCACCAGCTCGCGCGGCTCGAAGGGTTTGGCCACGTAGTCGTCGGCACCCAGCTCCAGCCCCTGCACCCGATCGTCGCTGGCGTTTCTCGCGGTCAACATGATGATCGGCGTCTGGCCGGCGGAGCGGATCCACCGGCAGAGGGAAAACCCATCCTCGCCGGGCAACATCAGATCCAAGACGATCAGATCGACCGGCGCCTTGCGCAGATCCGCCTTCAGGGCCTGGCCGTCGGCGGCTGTCGAGGCACGAAAGCCGTTCTGTTCCAAATACTCCTTCAGCAACGCACGGATGCTGACGTCGTCATCAACGATCAGAACGTGGGCGCGCGTAGGCATGCTCGTGCCTCTATTGCGCGGTTATCGTAGCACAGTCCCTGGGCCGGCAATGACGCGCTTACACTTGCTTACAATTCTCCGGCTCCTGCTCACAGGCCCCTTACATTGCCGTGTCACTACTTTGCCGTCGCCCGGTGCAGCACCGCTGCGGCAGATTTCGCTCAATTCGTAGGGAGAACGATCATGTACAAGGTTCCGCTGGTTGTCGCCGCCGTGGCCGCCCTGGGCTTCTCGGCGGTTCCGGGCTTCGCGAATGCACCGTCGGCTCGGAGCGCTGCGCCAGTGTCCGCGCTTGCCCTGACCTTGCCGGGCGCCACACTCGTCGCCGACGATGACAACGACAATTCGAGCTCGCAGCAGGGCACGGACTCGAAGGACAGCGACCAGAAGCTCAGCGCGCTGAGCGGCATGGTCGTGGCCGATGACAACGACAACTCGGGCTCGCAGCAGCAGGGCACGGATTCGAAGGACGACGATCAGAAGCTCACCGCGCTGAGCAGCATGGTCGTGGCCGACGACGACAGCTCGCAGCAGTCGACGGACTCGAAGACCGACGATCAGAAGTAAATCGTTGCTGCGGAGGGCGGCGACGACGGTCGCCGCCCTTTCCGCATGCAAGCGATCGACTGCAATTCTGACGTGCGTCCTTCGACAGGAGCGAAGCGGACAACCCGGCCGACCGCGCTGCGGTCGGCCCCGGAGGGTTCAATCGCAAAGCGATCGAACGGGTTGTCCGAAGGGCGCAGGGCGTCTGTCCTAACTCTCCTCGTCGTCCGCGATCTTCAGCACCGCTTTCGCCAGCGGCACGGTGATGCGGCGGCGCTGGGCGAGCGCCGCGGCGTCGAGCGTGGCCACGGCGCGTTGGGCTGCGGCGAAGGAACGCTCGAGATGGAGCGAGAGATAGGCCACGACCTCCTCGCCGACGCCAAGCTGGCGATCGGCGAAGAGCTTCACCAGCAGCGCCGCCAGCAGCGCCTCGTCGGGCGGCGCCACCGCCACGGCGGGCGCGGCGCTGAGGCGTGAGCGCAGATCGGCAAGCGCGATCGACCAGCGCGCCGGCGCTTCGCGCGCGACGACCAGAAGATGGCCGCGCCGCTCGGCCAGCAGGTTATAGAGGTGGAGCAGCGGCTGCTCGGCGGCGCGGTCGGCCTCGTCGACGATCGCCGCCGCAGCGCTGCCGACGAGCTCCGGCACACGCTCGGTCGCGAGCGCGTCGGGCTCGATGAAGCGCGCCACGGCGCGCGCCGCGAAGACATGGGCGAGATGCGTCTTGCCGCTGCCGGCGGGCCCGTAGAGCGCCAGGGCCGGCGCCGGCCAAAGCGGCCACCGGTCGAGCCAGGCGATCGCCGCCTCGTTCGACGGCGCCACCAGGAAATCGGCGCGCCCGAGCGCCGGGCGGTGCGGCAGGTCGAGCGGCAGCTGACGCATTGCGCTACTCGGAGGGGCGCCGATTGGCGGGGTCGTAAAGCGGACTGGCGAGATAGCGCCCCATCATGAAGCGGACGAGCACGCCAATCACCGCCGCGGTCGGAAGCGCCAGCAGCACGCCGAGAAAACCGAAGACGCTGCCGAAGGCGAGCAGCGAGAAGATCACCCAGACCGGATGGAGATGGACGCGCTCGCCGACGAGCTTTGGCGCCAGGATGTTGGATTCGAGCACCTGGCCGATGGCGAAGACGACGATCACCGACAGGAGGCCGGAGAAGCTGCCGAACTGGATGAGCGCGAGGCTCAGCGCGAGCACGAAGCCGGTCGCGAACCCGACATAGGGGATGAAGGTGAGGATGCCGGCGAGAATGCCGATGATGAGGCCGAATTCCAGCCGCACCAGCGAGAGCGCCGCCGCGTAGTAGATGCCGACGCCGAGGCAGACGAGGAGCTGGCCGTGGACGTATCCGGCGAGGGTGGCATCGACGATGCGCGCCTGCTCGCGGATGGTGGCGAGATGCTGACGCGGCAGGCAGGCGTCGATGCTGCGCAGGATACGGGCCCAGTCGCGCAGCAGGAAAAACGCCACCACCGGCGTGATGAAGATGAGCGACAGCAGATTGGCGAGCGCGATCCCGCTGGTCAGCACGCCCTGGATGAAGCGGGCGATCCAGGCCGCCATGGAGCCGACGGCGCCGCCGAGCGCATCGCGCAGCTTCGCCACGTCATCCGGAGCGAGCTCCTTCTGCGCAAGCTGCATCAGGTTCTCGAAGCGGGCGCGCGCATCGGTGACGAGGCCCGGAATGCGGTGCGACAGCTCCGCCGCCTGGAGCTGCACCAGCGGCACGAGCAGCGCGAAGACGGCAAGCACGAGCACCAGGAAGAGCAGCAGGGCCAGCACCGTCGCCAGCGTCCGCGGCACGCGCCAGCGCTCGAGCCGGCGAACGGCGGGATCGAGGAAATAGGCAATGGCGGAGCCCGCGGCAAAGGGCAGCAGGATCGGGCTCAAAAGGTAGACGAACAGGAAGAAGACGAGGAGCGCGCCGAACCAGAAAAGCGCCTGCTGCCGCCGGCCGTTCACTGCGCCGCTCCGGTGCCGGCGAGCGCCCGCGTCCAGCGCACCAGATATCCCGCGCCCGAAACGACGGTGGTGGTGGCGACGGCATAGACCAGCGCCGGCTTCAGCCCGTCAAGCGCGAGGCCGAGACCGACCGACGCCAGCACGACGCCCACCAGCGCGATCTGCAGCGCCGTGTTGAGCTTGCTCACCAGCAATGGCTCCCAGCGCATGGGATGGCCCAGCGCCGATACCAGCAGGAAGCCGCCGACGATCAACAGGTCGCGGAATACGACCAGGATGACGAGCCAGAGGGGCAGATCCTTCGCCACCCCGAGCGTCACATACATGCTGACCAGCAGCGCCTTGTCGGCGATGGGATCGAGCAGCGCGCCGAGCTGCGAGCGCTGATCGAAATGCTTGGCGATGAAGCCGTCGATCGCATCCGAGAGCCCGGCGGCGATGAACACCCAGAACGCGGCATCGAAATGATCGAGCAGCACCAGCCAGATCGCCAGAGGGACACAGAGCAGCCGCCCGAGCGTGATGAGGTTGGGCAGGCTCACGCTCCGCTCCTCAATGCGGCGCTGGCGGTGGTGGTGGTGCCAGTGCCGGCGGCGGTGGTGGTACCGGCGCCGGTTCTGGTGCCGGTGCTGATGCCGCTCCTTGTGGCGAAGCCGGTGCGGGCGCCGATGCCGGTCCTGGTGCGGATTCGGGCGCCGGCGGCGCCGCCGCGCCCGTGCGCTGCAACACCCAATCGGGATCGCTGCCGCCGAGCTCCAGATTGCGCTGAGCGAGCGCGGTGCGGAGCTGATCGGCACTGCCGACATAGTGGATCTCGATGCGCGCCTCCTCGCGATCGAGCGAGACGAGGCGGCTGGCGCGCACCGCCGGGGTGGCGGCGAGCCGGTCGCGCACCGCAAGCCAGTCCTTGAGCGAGGTGGCCGGCACCCGCGCGGTGAGCGTGCCGGTCTCGCCGAAATTGAGGATGTTGGCGGACTTCCACGCCTCTTCCATCTGGTTCATCGTGTCGAGCACGGCGCGGCCCAGCAGGTCGGTATCGCTCTCGCCGGGATTGGCGGCGGTGCTCGTGACCCAGGTCTGCTCGCTCCCCGGCTGATCGGGGGCGTAGCGGGTGGTGCTGACATCGACCGCATGCTGGGCGCCGTCGGCCTTGAGCGTCGCCTGGGTCACCAGCACGTCGTCGCCGTTATAGCGCCGCGAGATCGCCTGCAGCGCCGTCGCATCGCCCTTGGCCGCCTGACCGCCATCGATCGCCTGCACATCCTCGAGCTCGCCCAGCGGGTGCACCACCGGAACGAGCCCGGGGTTGAGGTTGGCGCTGGCCCAGGCATCGCGCCAGGGATTGGGATCATCCCACAAGGCCAGCCGGTCGCCGTCATGCAGCACCGGCAGCACGATCACCGGCTTGCTCATCTGCTCGGCAAAGCCGACGCCCGCCTGACGCAGCAGCTGCCGGACCGCGTTGGCACGAAAATGCACGGTGAAATCGGCGAGGTAGCGCACATCCGAGCGGCGCTCATGGGCGACCTCGAAGCCTTGCACGAGATCGTTGAGCTGCGCGGGACCGACTTTGGGAAGCCGTGCGCGGTCGGCGGCAAGCGTCAGGCGCTGCATCAGCATGTCGAAGGCATGGCTCTCGCCCTCGACGATCGCCTGATCGCGCGCCGCTGCGGCGCTGGCGGCGGTAACGTCGACCGGAACCGGCGAGACAGTGAAGACGTCGGACGGCTTCCCCTGCGCCTGCGCCAGGGCGAAGCCCGGCACGGTGAGCGACAGCGCCAGCACGACGAAGACGGTCACAAGCCCGCGCCTCAGGAGCATTTGAAACCCATGCGCATCGCCGTTATTGTCCCATGCCGCGCCGCCAGCCGGCGGTAATAGCCTATAACGGTCGAGGGCGCCATCAAGAGCCAAAACTACCGCGATGCCGGCGTCGACATCGATGCCGGCAATGCCCTGGTGGAGGCGATCAAGCCGCTCGCCCGGGCCACCGCGCGCTCAGGGACTTCGGCCGGGCTGGGCGGGTTCGGCGCGCTCTTCGATCTGAAGGCCGCCGGCTACACCGATCCGATACTCGTCGCCACCACCGACGGCGTCGGCACCAAGCTCAAGATCGCCATCGCCACCGGCCGGCACGACACGATCGGCATCGACCTCGTCGCCATGTGCGTCAACGATCTCGTGGTGCAGGGTGCCGAGCCGTTGTTTTTCCTCGACTACTTCGCCACCGGCGCGCTCGACGTCGAAACCGGTCGGAGCATCGTCGCCGGCATAGCGCGCGCCTGCCAGGAGGTCGGCTGCGCGCTGGTCGGCGGCGAGACTGCGGAGATGCCGGGCATGTATGGCGCCGGCGATTACGATCTCGCGGGCTTCGCGGTGGGCGCGGTGGAGCGCGGCCGGGCGCTCGACGGCAGCACCGTGGCGCTCGGCGACATCGTGCTCGGCCTCGAGTCGAGCGGGCTCCACTCGAACGGTTTCTCGCTGGTGCGCCGCGTCGTCGAGCAAGCGGGTCTCGCCTATGATGCGCCCGCGCCTTTCGCGCCGGAACTGAGCCTCGGCGAGGCACTGCTCGCGCCGACGCGGCTCTACGTCCGCTCGTGTCGCGCCGCGCTCGCCGCGGGCGGGGTCAAGGCCTTCGCGCATATCACCGGCGGCGGGCTCATCGAGAATATTCCGCGCGTCCTGCCGGACAGCATGGCGGCCGAGCTCGACACCAAGAGCTGGGAGCTGCCGCCGGTCTTCCGGTGGCTCGCCTCCGCCGCCTCGATCGCGCCGATGGAGCTGGCGCGCACCTTCAATTGCGGCATCGGCATGGTGGCGGTGGTCGATCCCCAAGCGGTCGAGCGGGTGAGCGCGGCGCTTTCCGGCGCCGGCGAACGGGTGCGACGCATCGGCCGCATCATGCCGCGCGGCGCGGACGCAGCCGGCACGCAGATCCTCGATCTGGAACGCTGGCCGGCCCGGTGATCGGCAAGCTTGGCGCCGCCCTGCTCTTCTGGATCGCGGTCGGGCTCATCCAGAAATTCGACTGGGGTCGCGGGGACGCGAAGGCGGTCGTGCTGCTCGCCGTCCTGGCCGCGACGCCGCTCGTCCTTGCGGCGATAGAGCCGCCAGGGAGAGCCGCCGCCAATCGCGCCGCGCGCCTGCTGGCGATCGCAGCGCTGGCGCTGCTCGCGCTCCAATCGGTCTATGCCCTCAGCAAGCTGCGGCATCCCTCGCTCATCGATGCGGCGACGACGACGCTCGCCGCCGGCGAGCTGCTGCGGCAAGGGCACGACCCCTATGCCGCGGCGATCGATGCCGTCGCGGCGAGCGAGACGCATGAGACGCGCCTTGCCGGCTACAAGTACCTGCCGCTTACCATCGCCGCCTATCTGCCGCTCGGCCAGGCGCTCGGCGAGCGCGGCATCGTGCTCACCAATCTGCTGCTTCACCTGTTGACGGTGTGGCTCATCTATCGACTCGGCACGACCTTGGGCGGCAGCGCCGCGGGTTGGCTCGCTGCGCTCCTTTATCTCTCGCTGCCGCTTGTGCCCTTCCAGCTCTTCGCCAAGGGCGACACCGATGCGATCGCCGTGGTGCCCCTCCTCGGCGCGCTGCTGCTGATCGAGCGCAACCCGCTCCTCTCAGGGCTTTGCCTCGGGCTATCGCTCTCGGCGAAGCTGCTGCCGGCCGGCCTGCTGCTGCCCTGCTGCCTGCCGGAGACGCCGCGCGCGCGCCTCGGCTACGCGCTCGGCGTCGCGCTCGGCGTCCTCCCCATCCTGCCCTTCCTGCTGTGGTCGCCTTCCGCCTTCGTCGACAACATCCTGCTCTTCAATCTGCAGCGCCCGCCGGACAGCACGAGCTGGCTCTTCTGGGCGCCGCCCTCTGCCGCCTTCCTCGCTCATGTCATCGCCGCCGCTTTCCTGGGCGCAGCGCTGGTCTTCGTCTGGCGACGCCGCCCGGACCTCGCGACCAGGACCGCGCTTGCCGTCATGCTGATCCTGGCCGCGATCCTCGCCGGGCCGGCCGCGCATCACAATTACCAGCTCTGGTGGCTGCCGCTCGCGGCGGTGCTGCTGGGAGCGGCGTTGACGTCGCGGCGCTTGCCAATGGCATCGCCGGCGTTCTAGGAATCCAGCCGAAATTTGCATTACGGGGGAATTCCCAATGGCCGTCGATCAGGAGCTGCAACGCCACAGGGACACGTGGCTCGGCTTCGCCAAGCTGATGCGGTGGGGCGTCGGCATCGCCGTCATCACCCTGCTGCTGATGGCGTTCTTCCTGCTCTGAGGCGCCTCGGGCGGAAGTCCCCTCACCCGCCCATGACGGCGGCGGCGTCGATCGCGAATCGCGCCAGCCGGCTCAGCTCATCCGCACCGGGGTGCCAATTGATCCGTCGGTGCGTCGACATGACGCCGCGGAGCGCCCCGTCGGCGACGATCGGGATCGAGCAGGTCGACTGCAGACCGTCGCCGAGCAGCATCCGTCCGGACGGCTTGCCGCGGAAGATTGAACTTCTCGTCACGTCCACAACAATGACGGGCGCCTTGCCTTCGGCGGCGCAGCCGCAGGACGTGTCCTGGCCGTTGACGACGGCAAAAAAGTCCAGGAAGTCGCGTCCATGCCCCTGCTGCGCCAGGATGCGCAGATCGCCGCCCGCGCCGCAGATCTGGATGTTTCCTGTGTCGGCGCCGGTGGCCGCCACGGCATCCCGTATCAGGCGTTCGAGAAGGTTCGCATCCGGGCGCTTGCGCCACGCGCGAACCCTGGCGCCAAGCCGCTTGCTGCGGGCAATCGGCCAGCTGCTCTGCAGGATCGCTTCCGCGACTTCCACCAGAGCGATCGGCGCCTGACCGTCCACGCCCCCGGCATCGGCGTCACCGACCGTCTCGTGGCAGACGAGGCGTGCCTGCTGCCAGAGATCGAAGGAACGGCAGATATCCGACGCGGCGTCGGCAAGCAGCGCCGCATGGGCTCGCGCCTCGGTTTCGCCCGGCGCCGTGAATTCACAGCGACAGACGATTCCTTCGGACGAGCGAAGATAGAGGCGGTATTGAGCCCCGTTCACAAAGCCTCGCTTCGATGGGATTGGGACAGGGCAATAGACCGAAGCAGGCATGGGCGGTCAAGTGCCGCCTAGCGGAAAAGCCCGGGAAATACGGGGTCTGATGAAATCCCCCACCGGGGGTATCGAGGCGGGCGATCCGTTGCGCCTCGATCCTGTGTCCTTCGACAAGCTCAGGATGAGGCTTCGGCAAGCTCAGGATGAGGGCGTTTCTTCGCGGCCCCTTGTCGGAGGCCGAGCGACGGCGTCAGCGCCCGACGGCGTAACCCTGCATGCCGCGCGGATTGGCGCCGGCCTTGAGCACCGTGCCTTC